>Ga0302326_10004870_pt1 | contig 30889 bp, 30 predicted proteins | sample Palsa_T0_3_FD_202264 | JGI IMG/M metagenome (GOLD analysis project Ga0302326, IMG submission 202264) | Peat permafrost microbial communities from Stordalen Mire near Abisko, Sweden - Palsa_T0_3 | ecosystem: Environmental > Terrestrial > Soil > Palsa > Peat permafrost | place: Sweden: Abisko... | reverse complement strand
GCACGCCTCAACGGCTGCGAGCAGCCGACGGGTCTCGTCGTCTTGCGGGAGTTGCGCGTCTTGTGCCGTTGGGCACATGATTTACGAAATGAAACGATGAGTACTCACGGCGTCTGTCGGACGCGGCGCACCCGCCGCGCCCGACCAACGCCAGGACTGGCCGAGCGGCGGCCTCTTTGCGCGGTCTGCGTCAGGGGTTGCGCCGGGTACGACAGGGGTGGTTGGGGAGCTTCATGCAGTTTGGGTATCGGATTATCGGTGATATGAGCCATATTTCATTGCTTCTTTCCAAAAGAGGCCAGAGCAGCGGCCTCCGGTGCGACTGTTCATGTCCTCAATAAATACAGCATAGGGCTGGAAAGAGTGGTTCGGCTGGTCCGGAATGCACAGTCCTGACAACCAAAGTAACTAAATGCGGCAGCTCGTGTTGTTAACGCACGCAGCAGAGTGGGAGGTTGCAACGCTGGAGGCGGTTATCGGACGACCTGGCTCGCCGTCGCGGAGTGCCAAATACCAAGGATGTTCACTTTAGCTCAAAGCTGGCAAGAAGCGCCATTGTGCGAGGACTGAAATCGACGCCTAGCTAATGTATTGAAAATGAGCGCTATTGAGCGTTTCCAGTTGTGAAACGTTGCATGTGTGTGGCGTGAAATTCCACACCTGAAATTGGCGTTGACCCGGTGTTGGATGCGAGGCTGACTGGCCTTCAATGATGAACGCAATCGATGTGCGAATCGGCGATAATTAGTTTTCTGCGAACTGATGAACGCGACCGCGGAGAATGATGCAACCAAGTTCGACAAACGGGAGCCAGCCCAGTCCGATCGAAGCTTCCTCTCCGGAACCGGCGTTGGCTGATTCGAGCAAGCGGCTTCTGCCGTGGCTGATCGCGGTCGCATTTTTCATGGAGTCTCTGGACACCACGATTCTAAATACCGCGGTGCCGACGATCGCAGCGGCACTCCACGTCGCTCCGCTCAGCATGAAGTCGGTGCTCGCAAGCTACACCCTGAGCCTTGCGGTGTTCATTCCAATCAGCGGCTGGATGGCTGATCGGTTCGGAACACGCCGGGTATTCGCCTCCGCGATCGGCATCTTCACACTAGGATCTTTTCTCTGCGGCATATCGAGCGACATCCACTTGCTGGTCGCGTGCCGCATCTTGCAAGGCTGCGGCGGATCGATGATGGTGCCCGTCGGCCGGCTCACCCTGGTGCGGACGTTCGCGAAATCCGAACTGGTTCGCGCCATGAGCTTCGTCGCGATCCCGAGTTTGATTGGCCCCATGCTGGGACCGATCGCCGGCGGCCTGATCGTCGGATATCTTCACTGGAGGCTTATTTTCTTCGTGAATATTCCGATCGGCCTCGTGGGTTTATTCCTGGTCTACTGGCACCTGCCGGACTATCGCGAGCCCACCAATCCCCTGGACGTAACCGGGCTGATTCTTTTTGGATCGGGCATAGCGCTGCTTTCCTACGTGCTGGAGGTGTTTGGCGAACATACGCTGAGCACGGGCGAAATTCTGGGACTGCTCGCGGTTTCGATACTTCTCCTGGCGGGCTACGGGTTTCACGCGACACGCAGCGCATATCCAATGCTGCGTCTCACCCTGTTTCGCATTCGCACATTTCGCGCGGCCGTTGGCGGTAGCTTCGTGACTCGCCTCGGCATTGGCGGCATTCCATTTCTTTTTCCGCTTTTGTATCAGGTTGGCCTCGGGTTCACCCCAGTCCAATCCGGCCTGCTCATGATGCCGCAGGCAATTGCTGCCATGACCCTGAAAATAGCCATGCCGAAGATTTTGAGCCGGGTTGGATACCGTGGCGTGCTGATTTCCAACACGTTGATCATCGGCCTGATGATCTTGCTTTTTGCGACCATCGGGAAGGCTACCCCGGTGTGGATGATCGTGGCAGAAGTGTTCTTCTACGGGTTCTTCACGTCCCTGCAATACACCAGTATGAACACGCTTGTCTACGCCGATGTCACGGAAGAACAGGAGAGCGGCGCAAGCTCTATTGCCAGCACGGTACAGCAGATGGCCATCAGTTTCGGCGTCGCTTCAGCTTCGCTGGTAACTGTCTTCTTTCTTCCCAGTCGCTCTGGTTCCAATACCGAGCAATTCATTCACGGCATCCACCGGGCATTCTTTGTTCTGGGTGGGATGACACTGCTCTCCACGATCGTGTTTTGCGAATTGAGAAGAGGAGACGGTGACTCGGTGAGCCAGGGGAAAGAACTGCACGGCGGGTAGGAGGCCACACAGTTGACGAATTAACCCCGAGTCAACACTTCCTGGTGTCTTGAGGAGCACCCACTCTGGCCGGCGTTTGCAGGACTATTTTTTCAGAGTGCGGATATAAGCTACCAGCCCTTTAATGTCATCTGGCTTCAAAGACTTTCCGTACGCAGGCATCTTGCTTTTTCCGTTGGTGATGATATCTGAGAGCTGCGCGTCCGACATTTGCTGCACTTCAGCCGACGTGAAATCGTGGGCACCCATCGCCTTCCCCATCGCGGAACCGGCACCATCACTTCCATGACAGCCAGCACATTTCGACATGTAAGGAGTGTCCGACGCGGTCTGTGCACGCACCGATAGGGAAAGCGACAGCACAACCCCCAAGGCGGCCGCAATAGCAGCTGGAACATAGATTCTCTTCATCATTCTCCTCCAGACCATGCGACATGCTAGGCGATTCACAATGCTTCGACTGCTCAAAATTGCACACCCTTGCAAAATCCAAGAGAGGCAGTCATGTAGACGCATCATCACTACTGCACTGGATGACGTGAAGAACGTCCTACAATCGTTCCAATCGTTGTGCGAAGCCTACTTGTTCAAACCGATCGACATTGGAGAGTTGCGAGACTACCTCAGGACGTTCCAGTTGCATAGGAACAGAGTTCGGCAGGTCAGCGCGAAAAAAGTGGAATTGCAGTGGATTCACGTGCGTGTAAAACGCTGGCGTGCGCCGGCCGCTTACTTGGTCTTCTGCCCGCCAGCAGTTTCTTCCTGCTGCTCTTCAGCCTTTTGCCAACTGGAATTGGTATTGTATTCCTTCAGCGATTTGGCCAGGGCTTCGGTTTTTTTGCCGAGATCCTTCTGATATACGACTCCATCCTCATTCACGATGAAGGTCATTACACCGGAAGATTTGTATTCCGCCGGATACGCCACGAAGGCGAACCCCTGCGTCATTTTGCCGTTGACGATGTAGCTCTTCGCACCGCTGGAAGCATCTTTCCCTTGGCGAGTCAGAACCCGGAAATAGTAGCCGCGATAAGGAGTAGGCGGCCCGCCCTGGCCTTTGGCATAGCCCTCGGCAACGGCCGATGCCACGAGCGGCCCGATGGGGCTCTGGGGTTCGCCATCGGCAGCTTTCCAATAGAGGCCATTGTGCTGCCCTTCATCACTGAAGATTTTCGGGGCGTACTCGCTGTGTTGCGCGGCGTAGAATTCCTTTTCTGCCGCCACGAGCTCCTGGCAAACCCGAATGGTCGACATTTCATTGCGGCCGATTCGTCTATATAAAATCTCTTTCTTACCCGCCTCGGTGTCGAAATACCACACATCCCCTTTGTTCACCAGCGGTATGGGCGTGGGCCAATTGTGGGCGCCAATATACAACACAGTGGTTCCGTCCGGCTCTTTCACAAGTCGGTGCATTTCTTCGTACCTCTGTACGAAATTAGCCCGGCTTTGCGCGTCCTCGGCATCGTCACCCGAAGAGACGATTTGCTTTCCGTCCGGCCCCAGGATTTCAAGCATCGCTTTTTCGTCGTTACTCTGCGCTGCCGTGAGCAGGGCGTGGCTCGCGTCTTCCGGCGACGGAAAAGTCTTCTGACCCGATTGCTGCGCCATGGAACGAGCGGGAAAGCACACCGTTAGAAAGATACCGACCGCGGCTAGCGTAGGAAGACTTAGCCAGCGCAATTTGTCGACATTCAGGTTGGTTCGCCGCATGCGGATTCTCTCCATTTTCAAATTTCACGACCCAGCAGAAACATACCGAAACTTCGATTACCGCCGGCCCCCCCCACCACCGTGCCCCCCGCCGCCCCCGTGAAACCCTCCGCCACCACCGAAGCTGGCGCTACCGCGCGAGGAAAAGCTCCTGGTCTGTCCGCCACGGTCATAGCCGCTGAAGGCACCGGAGCGAACGCCGCTCTGACCGCGCGGCGCAGCGTATCCTCGGGCCGCCGCCCTATCTCCGTCGAAAGGCCTGCCCGCTGCCCCGGGCCGGTTGAAAGCTCCCCCGCGCGCCGCTCCGCCGCGATAGAAATTGTTCCGGTTATAGAAAGTGGTGCTCCGGGAAGAGTATCTGCCGTGGTCAAACAGCACGGCGTGATTATGCCAATCGAATCCCCAATGGCCCCATCCCCATCCAAAACCACCCCACCAGCCGATTCCGAAGCCGAGCCCGAATGAGAGGTACGGCCCCCCAAACCAGATTCCGGGATACGGATACCATCCCGGCCAGGCCACAATCGGATACCCGTAAACCAGCCACGGATCGTAGGCGGGAACGTACACTAGGTCGGGATCGGCAGGCGCAATATCAATCGCCGAATCCTGCTCCGTGACGTTTTGCTGTGGCGTAGTCTTAAGATTGCCAGTGTCTTGCGCCTTTCGGCGCATCACCTGTACCGCATCCATCACATCCTGTTCCTGGTTGTAGTAGGCGTCCCCCAAAGATGAGGTCCAGGAAAGGTTCTTATCCATATTTCCCAGGACGGACGGAAATGCCGAGAGCGCCTTGACGCTCGGATCCCAGGGTTCTTGGTCTACAGCCTTACCCAAATCGGCGCCCCTCAAATCAGGGTGCGCTTGTACCCATCGGTCAGCCTCCACCACCTGCTCGGGGAATGTGGACGCCGCCAGGATCTGCGCCACAAGCGAATCCGGATACAGCGCGATCGGAGCGACCAACCGCTGCAACTGCTCGGGAGTCTGTTGCGCGTATGGCGGCGCGGGCGCGGCTTGGGCGGGCGCGGGCGCAGGCGCATCTTGATCTTGTTGGGCCCACAGATTCTGAGGCAAGGTCGCGAATACCAAAGCCAGTGACAACAGCGAAACCAAGTTCCACCTACCAAGTTGGCGCCCAGAGAACCATGCCCCACGTCCGAAAATATTCATATGCTTGAACATCTCCCGCACCTTCGTCGCCCGACCCTTCTACTATATAAAGATGCAGAAGTCACGGATCGGTTGCGGATTTTACAATTCTTTTCGAAGCGGAACGACCACGGTGAAGCACCCGGTACTCGTGCCGCGTAACCAGTCCAGAGCAGGTACCTGTCATTTAACGAGCGCTTGATACTCAATACGATTTCAAATTTTCCCGGGAGATGCGCTTCTTAGCAGCACATCGGGCCTCGAATAACTTCTGATTTGCTCGTGACTGGATAGCAACGCGGTAGTGTTGAGCTGGTACGAAGCTCAAATGAGTGCATTGGCGATTTTGAGTCAACCGATTTTGAGTCAGCGACGAAGCGTTCTGTTGTCCAGATTTCAGAGTCACGACCTGGGCACTTTGCCTCGATCTGCCGGCCTCGATCCGCCGTTTGCCAGATTGATTCGGGGTCGCTGGTTTGCTAAGGTCGTCGTTATGTCCGAGCCTGCCATGTCCGAGCGTGTCATGTCCGAGAGTTCCAGCGAGCAGATACGCGAATTGCTCGATTCCCTTTATCGCGAGGAGTCGGGACGAATCCTGGCAACTCTGATCCGCTTGCTCGGCGATTTTGATCTTGCCGAGGAGGCGATGCACGAAGCCTTTGCGGCTGCGCTGAGCCTGTGGCCGAAAAGTGGAGTACCCGGCAACCCGCGACCATGGTTGATTTCGACGGCCCGATTCAAAGCCATTGATACTCTGCGTCGACGGGCAAGATTTGATGCGTCTCAAGACGAGCTCGTGCGCTATCTCGAAGCGCAATGGAGTTCGGCGGAAAGGTCCAATCCAGAGCACAGCCTTGAGAAGCTCGGCCTTGAAGATGATCGGCTGCGCCTGATTTTTACCTGCTGTCATCCATCTCTGGCGCCGGAAGCGCGCGTTGCGCTCACCTTGCGGGAGGTGTGCGGGCTGACCACCGAGGAGATCGCGAAGGCGTTCCTCACCACTCCGCGTACGCTGGCGCAGCGTATTGTGCGCGCCAAGGCAAAGATTCGAGAGGATCGAATTCCCTACGAGGTGCCGACGCCGCAGGAATTGCCGGAGCGGCTGGGCGCGGTGCTTCAGGTCATCTATCTCGTCTTTAACGAGGGTTATTCGGCTGCGGCGGGAGCGGAGGTAACGCGGGCCGAGCTAACCGGCGAGGCGATTCGACTGGGCCGGTTGCTGATGGAACTCGAGCCCGGGCCGGAGGCGATGAGCGCAGAAGTGATCGGTCTGCTTGCCCTGATGTTGCTGCAGGAATCCCGTCGCGCCGCGAGAAGCGCTCCGAGTGGAGAGCTGATTTTGCTGGAGAATCAGGATCGCTCGCTCTGGAACCGGGAGCAGATCGCGGAGGGAGTGGCGTTGCTGGAGAAAGCGCTGAAGTACGGGCAGAAGTCCCGCCGCTTCGGCTCCTACACACTGCAGGCTGCGATTGCGGCCGTTCATGCGGAGGCGGAATCGGTGGCTGCAACCGACTGGCGGCAGATTGTTGCGCTTTACGATCAATTAATGCGAATTCAGCCTTCGCCTGTGGTACAGCTCAATCGTGCCGTGGCCATTGCCATGCGCGATGGTCCAGAGGCCGGTTTGGCGCATATCGACGCGGTGTTGGGGGGGGCTTCTGGAAAACAAGGCGAATTGGCCAATTATTACCTGGCGCATTCGGCCCGTGCCGATATGTGCCGCAGGCTCGGCAGGACAGCTGAGGCTCGGGTGTCTTATGAGAAAGCTCTGGCGCTGACCCAACAGGAACCAGAGCGGCAATTCCTGCAAGAGCGGATTCGGCAGTTGGGATAAAAAATGTCCGGTGTGGCGCATCGCTAAGTGAAGAGTGAAGGTATGCGTCCCCGCCTGTGACGCCTCTCTCTTTCTTGAGGTACCCCCCTCCCCCCTTAAATTTTGCAAAATCTTCTAAACATTGGACTTGCCACACTTAGATCTGGCAGTGCGTCTGCAAAATCCGTGATCTAATACTAAAATCTTGATGGCAAAGGACTTGTTATCCAGAAGTTATGCGATTGCTGTCTAACTTATCTTTTTGCTTAGCTATGATGGTACGGATTTGAAAATCGTACAAGGTTGGATGTCACAACGGTTAAGCACAGAGGGGCGAAGTCTGAACGGCGCTTCAAACCAGAAGATCAGAGCCACGATTTTTTTAACTTCGCATGGATTTGCTGGCCGTCTTTGATGACTTTCACAGTGTCCTGCCACGGCTTTCGACCTTCTATCTTAATCGTTATTTTATGTTTTCCGGGAGTTAGAGGGACTTCAAAAGGGGTATCGCTCAAATAGTCTCCGTCGACTCTTATTTGGGCGCCGGGTGGTTCCGATGTCACTGCTATGTTGAATAGCGACGCAGATTTTGCCGTCGGCGACCCTTTTTCCGCAGGTTCGGATAGTCGATCCTCCACTTCCTCCTCAATGGTTTCAATTCTCTTGCGTAATCTGTCATCACCCAACTTGGGAGGGTTATTCCGGCGGCGCAATGCTTTACGGATTACACCTGCTGCCCCTGCAGCCAAGGGTATGAGCGGGAGTGGCATAGGCGGAAAACTCCTATAAATAATTGTCTGTGGTAATGGTTGCTACACAAAGATAGTGATGCTAGGAGTATGAACGTTTCAGCCGTTCAACTACTTTCTAAAAAGGGCACGTGTCGAGGTCCGTGGTGCCCAGCTTTCGAACACCGCGAAAGCTGGGGCAGCCTCTTCGTAGTGCTGATGCAAAAAGCAAAACTGGGCTAGCGCCCCCATCCATTCTACGCCCGCCCCTTGGTTTTGGACGTGGGACAATGGAACATGGCGACTCCTAACGATCTGACTATCTCCGGATTTCCCGACGAGTGCAAAAACTTTGACGCACGCCATCCGCTGTGGAACGAGATGATGACCAATCTCGTCGCGGCCTTGAACATCGCCTTCACTCGCGTGGAAGACATGACTCTGGCCGTGGATAAGTTCGTGTACTTTTTCGGACGCGTGATCTTTGAAGATTTCATGGAGATCACGCTCATTTCTCAGCACGGCTATGGTGTCGCAGCGTCGAAGCTCCTGCGCAGCATGTACGAGCTGACCGTAACTCTCTGTTACTTGCATCAGCACCCGGATGAAGCGACGACATTTCTGGACTACCACGCCATTCAGCAGGACAAGCTCGCGAATCGTTTGATCGAGACATTCGGACCCGATATTCTAGCCCCTGATCTTCTCAGGGAGGTCCGTGGGAGGGCCGCAGCGGTCAGGGAAGATTTCATGGTGGCCGAGTGCGATCATCCGAATGCGAAGATGCGACTGAATCACTCGTGGAACAGGCTGGACTTCGTGTCTATGGCGAAAACAACGGACGTGGGTCGACTTGTTGTTCCCGGCTATTTCCTTCCCTTGCTTCACTCGCATCCGACATTCGGCGGGCTCACGGAGCGTCTAAAGATCGCAGACGGAATCATGGAACTCAACCCTGAGGCTCAACTCGAGATTGCCGATCGCTCTTTGATGGTGGCGCATAACTGTCTGATCGAGGCACTCAAGGTGCAGGGAGAACACTTCCACATCGAGGGACTTCATTCCGCGCTACAAACTTGTCTACGAGACTTCCTGCGTGTTTGGGCACCTGACTCTCCGTTGCTTAACGACGCAGCCATTTCAGCAGGCCTTTGATCAGAGCGACCGGACAAAACCGGGGACAGACGGAACGTTTCAAGCTTGTTCTTACAGTCTGGGCATGATACGAAAAATTGTTGAACGTTCGATTCGTCGCGTTTTCCTGCACAGTGGTCGCGATGCCTATTTTGCTCTCAGGTACTCCGAGGGGGTGACAATGCATGTTCCCTTGTACGCGCCGAGAGTCAATAAATCTTTGTCGCCTGCAACCAGCAAATCCGCTTTCGCGAGGGCGGCGCACTCCAGAAACATGTCGTCGCCGGGATCACGGCATTCCTTTACCGCGCCTCGAATTTTTACACGGATTCCACGCGCCTGAATTGCTTGCAGCGCCGCCGTTGCGCTGTGTCGTTCCCAAGCGAACTTATCCGTCAGGACGCGCACGATCTCCGCGTCAATCTCATCACAGGTAGCGATCATGTCCTCCGTCATGGCTTTTTCGAGCGCCAGAGTCGGCGTGCCACGACGTTTTGCGAACTGAAGCGCGGAAATCCAGACGTTGGTGTCGATGACGACAATCACCCGTTCGACCTTACCCTGCGACGGCGCGGCTTTTGGGCGCGCACTTCTTTAATCAGCTGAGGCACGTCGGCCTCGGTGTAGCCGTTGGGGTTGCGGCCTGCCGCATAGTCGCCCAACTCATCCAGTGTCCGCCGCGCCTGCTGTGCGGAGTAGGCGCGAAAGGCCTCGCGGAATAGCTCGCTCATGGTGCGGCTGTCCCGCTGAGCCAGGGCCTCGGCCTTTTGCGCCAGTTCGGGTGGCAGGCTGATTGTGTAAACCTTCGATTTCCTTGCGGAAGCAGTAGGCATGATTAGATATTACATTGTCATGGATTCCATTACAATCCATGACAGGCGACAACCGCGGAGGGATCTCGCGCCGCACAGCGCCGTGGAGCGTGAGATCCTTCGCTCCGGTTGAAAAGCGCCTACGTTCAGGATGACGCCGTGTGCCACGATCGAGAATTGAAATAAAAATAATTCTTCCTGCTGTCGATTTTCGCGGGGCGCTACGACTATAGGATGAACGGTCGCTGTGCAACGGTGGTCGGACAGGGCGGAAGCATCGAACAGGAAGCAGATTCCTCACCGCCGCTCCGCGCCGGTTCGGAATGACATCAGGAATAATAAGGAGACATTATGAGAAAGCTCAGGATTTTCGAACACATTTCGCTGGACGGCGTGATCCAGGCCTCTGCCGATGAGAACAATTTTCCTTGCAGTGACTGGTCGGGGCCGTATCGCACCCCGGCTGGCAGAGATATGCTGATGGCGCGGTATGGCGAGAAGTTCGATCTGCTGCTGGGCCGGCGCACTTACGATGGCCTGTCGAGCTTCTGGCCGAAGGCGCCTAGCAGTCCTATGGCGGACCGGCTTAACGCTGCGAAGAAATATGTTGTTACCCATCGGCCGCAAGGTCTGGAATGGGGCCCGTTCGAGGCAGTTGTTCCGGGCGGATCAGACATCATCGAGTGCATTCGCCGCATCAAGTCGCAGGATGGCACTGACCTTCTCTTGTTTGGCAGTTCAACGCTGACCTCTGCGGTGCTCGAACACGGACTTGCGGATGAGGTTGTGCTGCTGGTCGATCCAGTGCTGTTGGGCGTGGGGAAGCGGCTTTTTGCGGACGGAACTCCGGCGCGCGCATTCGAGCTCGCCAGCACGACGTCTACGCCTACGGGCATTGTTGTCAATTCCTACAAGCCGATTGGGCCGCTGAAAAGCCAATAACCAAGAACCAATAACCAATAACCAAGAACCAATAACGACGAACAATTACGAAGAACAATAACGACGAACAATCATAAGGAGAAAACTCAATGCGTTTCATGATGATCATGTTTCCGAAAGAGTACGAAAACGCAAAACCCGGTTGGGCGCCCGACCTCAAAAGCATGGAGGCAATGGGCAAGTACAACGAGGAACTAGGGAAAGCCGGGGTGCTGCTGGCGCTCGACGGGCTAACCCCGCCCGCGACAATGAGCGCGCGCGTCACCTTCAAAAACGGAAAATCGAAAGTGACCGACGGCCCGTTTACCGAAGCGAAGGAAGTGGTGGGCGGCTACTGGATCATCCAGGTGAAGTCGCGCGAAGAGGCGCTCGAATGGGCTTCGCGCATCCCCGGAAAGGATAACGAAATGGTCGAAGTTCGCCGGATGTTTGACATGACCGACTTCGATCCCGAGACCCAAGAGTATATCCAAAAGAAGTTCGGCGACGACGTCGCCGCTGAGATGCGCCAGTAGTAAAAAAACTTCCTCAACCCAAAGGAGATTTCGCAATGCGATTCATGGTCATCGTCAAAGCAACCGCAGAGTCGGAAAAAGAAGGCGCCCTCCCCGATCCACAGCTCCTGATCGAAATGGGCAAGTACAACGAAGAGCTCATCAAGGCTGGCGTCCTGCTCGCCCTCGATGGCCTCCATCCCAGCTCCAAAGGCGCACGCGTCAAATTCTCCGGCAAGTCTCGGACCGTCATCGACGGTCCCTTCACCGAGGCCAAGGAGCTCGTCGCCGGCTTCTCAATCTTGCAGGTCAAGTCCCTCGAAGAGGCCATCGAGTGGGTCAATCGTGGCCCCAACTGCAGCGCCGGCGACTACGAGGTCGAGATCCGTCAGGTCTTTGAGATGGAAGACTTCGCGCCCATCCTGTCCGAAGAGCAGATCCAGCACAAAGTAGCGAAACGGGCTGAGCTGCCAAATCAGACCGCAAAAAAATAGCCGTACTTGCATCCACGGATTGAGGCCGGTGTGATCGGTAGCAGTGTCCGCTACCGATCCACATCGGGTCTTCCATCGCACCATCGAAGCGGTATGGCGCATCGAGTCCGCGCGCGTCATCGCCGGCCTCACCCGCGACTTAGACCTAGCGGAAGATCTCGCGCAGGTAGGCCACCCGCCCCCAACATCCGCGAAGTGCTTAACGGTGTTCTAATAGCGTTCAGGTCAACGTAGGAGGCCCATACGCAATGACCTGGATAAATTTCGATTGGTTCCAATGGGACGCTGAACAACGAGGTAAGGGTTTAGATACCACGGTTAAGGCCATCTACGATGTGGCCTATCAGCAGTTTGAAAAAGCTCATTCCGACGATCTCAAAGGGGCAGAATCGCCCGACCTGGACGAGAATGATCGAGGAAACTACATCGATTTTCTGAATGAGGAGTTTCGCGGTCAAAGGGCCGCTCTCGCCCTAATGACATTGTCGCTTTTGACGAAATCAATGGTCCTACATTTCAAGCAGATTACGAATGGCTTGAACAAACAATTTCCGGCGGGCGGCGAAGTTAAAGGAAAAAGCGAATTGGAACGAATCGTTTCTGAATATCAGCAACGTTTTGGCATTTCCTTGGAAAATCTCACACACTTCGCCGCCGTCCGTGAAATTGTTCTCGCTCGCAATAGCGTTTTCCATGGCGATGGATCACCCAGCAAAGACTACATGGAGAAGACCAATGCTCGTTTCTTGGATGAGGTCGGGCAGATAAATCTAACGTCCGAATTGCTGAACACCTCCATCGCTGAGTTGAAGGAATTCCTTCTCGCTCTCAGCGTCGCATTAAAAGATGCGTATCGGGCCGCGAAAGCGGCTGCTCAGGAAAAAGTACCCGCTGGATAGAGGGTGGGCGAAGGGCGGGTACCACGAAGGCATACGCAACGGGTTTTGTGCAGAACGGAGGAAAGTTGCGCCGGCAGCATCGCCGCCCACCCCTTCGACAAGCTCAGGGCAGGCTCCTGCAAAAAACGCAAGGATGGATCACCATCAGTAGTCCCTGAACCATTGGTGTCCAATGGCATACAATTGTACTTGACTGATGGTGTCCAATGGAGTACAAGAGAATTGTGCAGGTTGTCGAGACGCCTACCTGCCTCACGATTGCCAACAAGCTCTTTAGCGAGGAGGAGCGTGCGGACATCGTGGCACTGGTTGCGGCTGACCCAGAATGTGGAGACGTGATCCCTGATCCGTAGAACGGAACGGGCGGATTTCGAAAGGTCCGGGTTGCACGCCAAGGAATGGGGAAAAGGGGTGGGGCCCGGGTGGTGTATATCTGGCACAACGAGAGAATTTCCGGTTTTTCTTATTGCGGTTTTTCCTAAGAACGAGAAAGAAAACCTGTCCATATCATGAAGACAAGGGCAGAGCGCAACGCGCTGAGGGCGCGGGCCAATGGTATTTTCGAGGGCATTTTATAGACTCATGGGAGATAGCATGAAAACGCAATTCGAGCAGATGATGAATGGCCTGAACGACGTTGAGGCTTTCCTTGCTGGGGAGCAAGAAGGATTCAAGGCACATGTGCCCCAGGAAGTTGACGTGAAAGCGATCCGAAATCGACTGGGCATGACACAAGCCAGATTCTCTAACACGTTCGGGTTCAGCCTGGACGCTATCAAGCACTGGGAGGGAGGGCGGAGGAGCCCAGAAGCGCCGGCTCGCACTTTGCTCACTGTCATCGACAAGAATCCCGCTGCCGTGCTCACCGCATTGAATCCCGGCGCGTTCGCTGCCGCAGTTGGCTCTTCTAAACCCACCACTGTCCGCGTCAGGATCAATAGAAAGCGTCAGGCCTCTAGTGGCGTTGCAAAACGGAAGGCTTACTCTGCCGAGGGTGTAAAGAGAATCTCGAAGTAAAGAGGAACAGCCTCCGATCAGCGCGAAGATGGACGCAGAATCGCGCGCACGAACGACCAGTTCTTAGACCCGTGATTCCAACCCATGAAGCGTTACGTCTCTAACGACTTTTCAAAGGCTTAGGCACCCTCGAGCTCAACTTCCGGCCGCCATTCGAACGCATCAGTGACCGACAGATTCCTCTGACGAGGCAAAAAATGGAGCAGCTGTCGATTTTCGGTCTCCCGAACGACTATCTGATAACAGAACGATGAGCTGCGGCTCTGGGTCACGGGAAACAAGGCAGTGGTGCAGTTTGGCTTGCGCATTAGGCCGGTTAAGCGGGAGATCCTTCGCTACGCGTGAAAAACGGCTACGCTCAGGATGACAATGTCGGGTAAAGGCCAAACTGCACCACTACCGGCAACCAGGAGGAATGGATGAAATACGTCTGTTTGGGATACCTCGAGCCCGGCAAGTTCGAGAACATGTCTGAGAGCGAGCGCAACACCGTGCTGGACGAGTGTTTCAGCTACAACGACGAACTGCGGAAGAACGGACATTTGGTCGCTGAGGAACCTCTTCAGCCCGCCAACACGGCGGTGACCGTGTGTTGGAAGGACGGAAAGGTTGCAGTGACAGACGGTCCGTACGCGGAAACGAAGGAGCAATTGGGTGGAATTCAGGTGCTGGAAGCGCGAGATCTGAATCACGCCATTCAGCTCATTTCCCAATGTCCGGGAGTGAAGTTGAAGTGTGGAACCATCGAGATACGTCCAGCGGCGGATATTAACGAAATAATGAGGGAGAGCGAGCGGCGACGGCGAAAGGATACCCCGCGATGAGAGCGGCCACGAGGGAAAGCACGAGGGAAGAATGATCACTATCATGGCCAGGGGCTGGCCTGGTGGCAGTCCTGTTTTTCAGCTGGCTTGGTCAGGCTGCCGCTGGTGCGCGGACTGCTTCACGGCGTCGACACAGGAATGTGCCATAAACGTGACCTGAGAGACCAACAGTGGAAGATCCTCGACCCCGCGAGCGCAACGACGGGAGTGCACTCCCATGACCGCGCGATCATTCATTCTCACTCTTGCTCGTCTCCGACGGTGTCGGGAAGCGTTCTTGAATCCACGCTTGCCAGAGCGGTGTCTCGCGGGCGGCGGTCCCGGCCGCCTGATCGCCGTAGAGGTAGAAGCTTAGCGTGACCATGCTCTGGCCGCCGAAGTTGACGGCGCCAAGAGCGGCGGCGCCCGGCCCCGGCTTGTCGAGCCGCAGCAGCGCGTTGTACGGACTCTGGCTGACATGCTCCACCACGCCGCTGAGCGCCGGGACGCCCGCCGGGGTGGTCCAACGTTGCCCCACGCTCACACCTTTCAGCCCCAAGGCCGTGGTCAGCGTTTCCCAGGCCTCCGCTTCGGTCCCCGCGGCGGGGGCCATCCACTGCATCATCGCGGAGCGTTGGCCGCGGAAGTGCGTGAGATAGATTCGCAGGATGCGGAAGTAGCCAGGCCAGCCGGATTCGGTGCCTTCCAGCTGGTTGTCCCAGTCGTCCGTGCTGGCGAACAGGCTATGCACCACGCGGACGACGCAGATGCCTCCCCCGCGCGCCTCGACGCTCCACTCGTCCGCGATGACCGGCGAGCCAGGCATCCAGCCAGGAGCCTCGGCGGCAAACCTCCGCGGCGGATCCCAGGCCGTCACCACGGAACTGGACTCCATGCCCGGGCCGAAGTTCAACTTCACCGCAACGGGTTTCCCGTCGCGCTCCTCGAACTCAGTGGGCACAAACCAGGACGAAATACCCGGCCCGGTGGCAATGGCCTGCCAGACTTCCTCCGGCGTGCCGGGGACCTCGACTTCGACCTGGACGAAACGGCGTCCGGATGCTTCTTTCTTTACGCTCATGATGGCTCCTTGGGATCGGACTTGGGATGGGATTTCTGCGGCAGAGGGTGCGCCACGACCACCAGGCGATGCCTGCGGCCGCCGGGGGTGGATTCATCGTGGTACTTCGAAACCAGTTTCGTGATGGCCTCGGCGAGTTCGTTGCTGAAAGCCGCCCGGTCCGCCGCCGACCGGAAGCGAACCTCGGTGTCCACCGCCAGGGTCGCCAGGCGTTTGCCCGTCTCTTTCGCACGACGAACAAGATCGCCAACCTCACGGACGACCCGTGCGCCCAGGGCGATGAGATAGCTCGCGGACAGCCTATCGATTTCGCGATTCGGATCCGCGGCGACCGGACCCAGGGCGCTCGGCGAAACGACGTAGGAAGCGGCCGTCGCCACGAGCAGCCGTTCCGTCAGCCCGCCCCACTTGCGTTCCTCGGCCAGCCGCACCAGTCCGTGCGACTCCAGCCCGTGCAGGTAGTAGTTGACTTTCTGCCGAGTCAGGCCAACCCGCGTGGCCAAGGTCGCCGCCGAGGCGGGCACGACTAGCTCGGAGAGGAGTCGACCCCTCATGGGCTCCAAAGCCGCCGTCGCCGCTGCCGGATCATCAATGACTTGGATATCGAGCACGAGGAGACGGTACCATTGACAACTTTTATTGTCAAGGATGATTGAAGGCCTTTTCTTAGGAATTTGCAGAGTCGATGTGGTGCCGCAGAATTGTGGTGTGGCGGGGAGGTCTCCTCCTCTGCCCGAGGCGACGTCGATTATGTGAGCTGCGGGGAAATTGCTCCGATGGGCGCCGTTTCGCCTGGCTCGTTTCCAGCATTCCTGGTTTGAAGCCACTCGGAGCTATTTGTTGTCGGCTGGCTTGAGGCGGGCCGGCTCTTCGAAGATATCCAGGAGAGCAGTCGCGCAATAGACTCGGTCACGCTTCGCATCGCCAACCCGTTTCACGATACGCGCACGTTCCACTCGTTCGATGGCGCGCTGCGCGGTCGTAAACGCAATCGCCAATTTGTCCGCCACGCCTTTTGTAGTGATGAAGGGATTTGCCCCTAAGAGTTCGACTACACGCAACGGGTTGCTGCTTGATTCTCCCGAGACTTTCTTCTGCCACTCGGCCAGTAGTCCGTTGATGCGCATGGCTCGACTCAAAGCATCTTCAGACGTGCGAGCGACTCCCAGCAGGAAATACTCCAACCAATCGTTCCATGCCCCGCGCTCGCTGATCCCGCGCAAACCGTCGTAGTAGTCTCGCCTTGATGCTTCAAAGAACGCCGACAAATAAAGCAGAGGTGTCGGGAGGATCTGACGCTCGATCAGGAACAAGGTAATGAGCAGGCGACCGACTCGGCCGTTGCCATCAAGAAACGGGTGAACGGCTTCGAACTGATAGTGTGCCAGCGCAATGGTCACGAGAGGTGGCAGGGTCGATTTATGCAAGAACTTTTCCCAGGCCGCAAGACACGGCTCGACCTGTCCTGGAGGGGGTGGGACGTAGGAAGCAGTTGCGATAGTGCTGCCTGGCTTGCCAATCGAATTCTGAATTTTGCGAAAACGTCCGGGCGCTGCCTGGTGCCCTTGAATGCCGGTCATGAGTTTTTCGTGCAACTCGCGGGTGAACCTGACGCAAAGGGGAAGTTTCTTGAGGCGCGAGATTCCGTGCTCAAGAGCGACTACGTAATTGCCAACTTCCCGAAGGTCTTCAGGACTTCGATCCACGATCGCTCCCGCCTCAGCGGCAAGCAACTCACCCAGCGTGGCCTGTGTGCCTTCAATCTTGCTCGATAGAACGGCTTCACGCTGTACGAAGGGCCGGATCAAAATGTGAGGAGTGGGAAGCCGACCGCCCCCGCCCGCTAATCTTCCGACGAGCCGGTCTGCATCCGAGAGTGCCCCAATCAGCCGCGGTGTCCAGTTCAGTTCAGGAGGAAGGGGCGCAGGCACAAAGGCTGAATAGCTGCCCTGCGACACTTTCTTGCCGGGAATGTTGGTAGCGTTGGGCATATCGGCCCTTCTAGAGTCGAAAATAGCGTTCCGCGCTATTTTCACAATCTATGATAATCGATAATAGCGAGATTAGCTAACTGAGGGCGTTTTGTCGGATCTCACGGCGGTTGAGGATTTCGGATACGCTATCAGCGCTTTAATTCTTAGCGATTCGGCAAAGAGGTCAGAGGACTTTCAGCGTGGGCTCCGCTCGTTCGCTCAGAATCATAAGCGCCTTGGCGACCCCAGGCTTCGGGAATCCTCGTTGAACTGGCGGCCGATTGCTTCCGAGGCGGCCCAACGCTATCTGTCGTGGCTGGCGCGTGACAACATTATCTTCTTCTTCAATACAATCCTCCCTAATACCAATGAAAACCGAAGGAGAAAGGACTTTTGGCTGCGCTATCACGACCGAATCAGAGACTTTCAGGTCGCCGTTTCTGAGGCAGACCTATGGAAGGTGAAGGCGAGCCAAAAGAATTCAGAAGTTCTCCACTACTCCCACGTGGCTCATCCGACAACCAGCGCATTCTTAATGAGGTTTGAGGGGTACGGTGAGCATTTCCTTATCGCGGAATTCAGCGAAACGGGAAATGCGGCCTACATCTTTAGGATGAAGGCATTCGAGGCACAGGGGATCAGCATGCGTTCCCATCGGTTCGAGGTGGCGCGTCACCTCAAGTTCGACGATACCCATCGAATTATCCATAGGGGGGATTGGGAACCGAAGGCATCGTACAGGCTATCGTCGGAATTTGGCATCCGGCCATGACATTCTTCATTCACAGCTTTGGCAACTCAGTTGAAGTCTCCGCGGCGCCCGGAGGGCTGATTATTCGGGGACCGCGCGAGCTGTCCAAGCGGGAGAATTGGCCTGCCGCCGCACTCACAGCGACCGGGGGATGGCGGACTGCGGTAGAAATCGAGCAACTCCTTGAAGCGGGCCTCGCGGAAGAGCAGGAAGGTGAGATCCGTGTTCCCTTTACCAATTTTAGTGTGATTGAAACTGAGATGCCGGTCAGTCTCATCGGGGCGTGGTCACCGCATAGTCCTTTTTTGCTAAAGATTGATCGCAAGAGCGACCTAGGGCGACCGGACTTTCAATATCGATATACCTTTTTGTTGGCTGGCAAGCCTGTCCATGTGGAGCGTCTAGGCTACTACGTACGCAGGGTCGCCACCACAGAAGTTTTTCTGCTCGACTTTCAGATGTACAGCCTGGTCGATGCAATGGACTCGTTTAACGCTCTGGCACCGGCGGAGAAGACGCCGCATGAGAGTTGGCTTACATTCGCAAAGGTAAAGGGGTGTGCCACCGAAGTCGGTGCGGCATTGGACAGCACGCTAAACAACAACGATGTGATTATTCCCTCCACTTTGGGCCTCGACATGAGGGAAGACGAGGACGGTGCACTGACCTTCCTGCCGAAGTGCGCAGAACTTGCGGACGAGGATTTCCACCAGGTCTTCGAGAGGAATGCGGGGGCGGAGAAGCTCTATTCGTTGGACCGACCGGGATTAGGGCGCGTTCGGATCGTTCTTACCGACGAACAACACCAGGTTCTTCAGCGTATGAAACGTGTTCGCCGCGTTAAGGGTGATTTGAAGGAAAGACTCAAGCGCGACCCAGTGCAGGTCTTTGATGGCGTTGCTGATCATATCGACCTTCCATATGGAGACCGCGTCATTGGCGTCGGAGATTTTCAGTTTGCTCCTACCCCCAAACCAATCAATACGGAGTCAACGATGGCCAGGCTGTGGCAGAGAGAAACTGCTGAGCAACCGGGCACGGATGGGGAAACAGGAGGGACCGGAGCAGTTCCGGGTTCGGGATATAAGCCTGAAGATCGTGCGAATGGGGATGCTTCCGGTTCAGCCGAGGTGACTGCAGGTGCAATTGAGGGAGGCACGCCTTGTGGAGTCGTCAATAGCTCTACGGCCGTGCAAGTGGAAGATGGCAGCGCGCCTATTGGTAAGAAATATCTTCTGATTGAAACGAACGAGGAGTCAGTCAGGAAGGAATTTCTTTCTGAGGCCAAGATGGCGAGTCAGTTCGCCCGAGGTGCAACTTTTGAGCGTCCCAGGGCTCTTCGTGAGGACCGGAAGCTACGTCCACATCAGGAACATGGAGTTCGTTGGTTACAGACTTGCTCCCAAATTCACGAGCGTACTGGCGTCTTGCTTGCGGACGACATGGGCGTTGGCAAAACAGTTCAGATTTTGACGTTTCTCGCATGGTGCATTGAGTCGGGCAAGTTTCCCAGCTTGTCCAGAAGCGAACCGCCGTTTCAGCCCATCCTGATCGTTGCTCCCCTGATCCTTGTTGATACCCGGACATGGGAGAAAGAAATGGAGAAATTCTTTGCCAATGATGGTGTAGTTTTCTGGCCCGTCCTTTCTTTACATGGCGACCAGATCGCGAAACTCCGGCGAGATGACGCAGCGGGTCGGGAGATAGAGATCGGGAAGCCGATTTTGGATTTGGACAGAATCCAGCGCCACAAAGTCGTCATCACAAACTACGAGACCATTAGGAGCTATCAGCACAGTTTCGCCTACATGAAAGACGGCGCACCTCTTTGGTCGTTCATCATTAGCGATGAAGCTCAGGAGTTCAAAGTTCCGAATACGAAAATCTCTCATGCGATGAAGGCGCTAAAGGCGGAGATGCACATTGCTTGTACGGGAACTCCAGTCGAGAATCGCCTCCTCGATTTGTGGAATATTTGTGATGCGCTGCAACCGGGACTTCTTTTTTCGGCGAAGGAATTCGTTGATAAATTTGAGAAACATCAAAGTGGCTCCGATCAGGAGAACAGTCTCCTGGAATTGAAAAAGACCCTCTTATTTCAACAGCCCCATGCGTTTTTGCTGCGGCGCACCAAATCTGATGTAGCAGACCTGCCGCCAAAATCTGTGTTCAAGTTGGACTGTGAGATGTCCGATGCAGAGATCGAGGCGCATCGGTCGCTTCTGAAGAGGCTCAGGAGCGATAGCCGCCAATCAAGGTACCTGTCAGCACTTCAGAGCTTTGTGCAGCTTTATCAGCACCCGGCGATGCTCACCGAAAACCCCGAAGATCTAGGTGCTGCCGAACTAGTCAGTCAGTCCTCAAAGCTACGAGTCCTGATCGCTAAGCTACATGAAATCCGTCAACGAGGAGAAAAGGTAATCGTCTTCGCCCGGCTCAGAACGATGCAGGGAATTCTCGCCAAGGTGTTGGAGGCCGAGTTTCAGCTTCCGGTTCGGATCATCAACGGTGAGACGAAATTGCGAAACTCAGTGTCTTTTAACAAAGGAGGGCTAAAGACGCGTAACGCAATCCTGCATGACTTTCAGAATAGCTCCGGATTTAATGTCCTCATACTGTCTCCATTTGTAGCTGGAATCGGTCTTACGATTATCGAGGCGAACCATGTGGTTCATTATGGGCGGTGGTGGAACCCAGCGGTAGAGTCACAGGCAACTGACAGGGCCTATCGAATTGGGCAGGAGAGAGGAGTTTCGGTTTATCTGCCCATATTGCGGGATCCGTCCGGGAGGGTTGCGCCGACATTTGATGAGCGCCTCGATTTGTTGATGGATAGAAAGCAACGACTCGCGGAAGACTTTCTGCGGCCGCTGCCTCCGGAAGATGAAATGCGCGACGAACTCTTCGAGGACCTGAGTGCAGAGGCGGCTGTTCAGAGCTGAGCCGGCGTATCCGGGCGTCGCGCGCTAGAGTACGCAGGTTGAAACAGGAGTCTATGCGTCTGACGACCCACGAAGGCCTGTGGGCGAGGGGACCTTGCAAATGAAGTTTATCCACTGCGCCGATGTTCACTTAGACACGCCGCTTCAAGGGCTTGCCGAATATCCAGGCGCTCCTGTCAACGAAATTCGTAGCGCGACCCGGCGCGCATTCGAGAAGTTGCTCGATGCCGCTCTTTCTGAAGAGGTGGATTTCGTAATAATTGCAGGCGATCTTTATGACGTCGGTCTCAAGAGCTTCGAGTCGGCCTTGTTCTTCAACAAGAGCATGCTGCGTCTGAAAGAGGCCGGGATCGATGTCTACCTAATTCATGGCAATCATGATGCCGCCAGCAAACTGATCAAGCAGCTGCGTCCGCCCAGCAACGTTCACGTCTTTCGCAGCAATGAGCCGCACACGTTTTCTATCGACGCGCTGCGGGTGGCGATCCATGGCCAAAGCTTCGCCACTCCTGAAATTATCGAGGACCTTGCCGCCCATTACCCGCCACGGATTGCCGATTTCTTCAACATCGGAGTACTACATACTAATCTTTCCGGCATCTCTGACCATGCGAACTATGCGCCATGCTCACTTGAAACCTTGAAAAACAAGGGATACCAGTACTGGGCCCTTGGCCATGTTCACAACCGACAGGTCCTCTGTGTTGAACCCTACATCATTTATCCGGGCAATATCCAGGGGCGCCACGGAAAGGAACAGGGTGAGAAAAGTTGCGAGCTCGTAACGGTTTCCGAGACGGGGTCCATCCGCACTGAGATAATCTCTACTTCTGTGGTGCCATGGGTTGAAGTCGAGGTCGATGCGTCAGACTGCCAGAACGCCGACGAGGTCTATGACAGCCTTCGGGTGGCCCTTGGCAAATTGCTCGCGGAAGGGAAAGAACGGATAACGGCGCTGCGGGTGCGCATTGCAGGGGGCACGGACGCCAACAATGAGCTGAATCGCGATCCAGAGCAGGTTCGAAATGAGGTAATCAGCATCGCCAATGAGTGTGGCAACGGCCTGCTGTGGATCGAGCGAGTGAAGGTCGAGACAACTCCGAAATTGGACCGTGCTGCGCTGCTAAAGCGCGATGATCCGATAGGCGAAGTTCTGAGAATCGTGGCGCATCTTCGCCAAAACCCTGCTTGTCTTGCCGAATGGGAATCCGTCATTGAATTACAAAAGAAGTTGCCCAGTGAGCTCGCAGGAGGACCAGAGCCGCTCAGACTTGATCCAGCTGCCCTGAGCAGCGCAATTGAAGAGGCCGAAGGACTGTTGCTCGCGCGGCTCTCGGTGGTGGAGGTTCCGTGAGAATCGAATCCATCGATCTCATCCGTTTCGGGCACTTCCTGAATCGCGAAATCGATCTTCCTCCACGGCAGCCGGATTTTTACCTGATCTACGGCGACAACGAGGCAGGGAAATCAACACTGTTACGTGGTATTTCCGCTCTCTTCTTCGGTGTCCCCGCCAGGACGCCCGATGTACATAGCTGCAAGGGTTCGGAACTCCGTATCGGAGCGACGATTTCTGAGGGTGAGAAGAAGCTATCCTTTCGCCGACGGAAGGGGAGCAGCGGAACAGTCTTGAACTCGGAAGAGGCGCAGATCCAGGATAGTGTTCTGGCTCCGTTCCTTCGGGAACTAGATTGCGAACGATTCGAACAGTTCTTTGGTCTTGATCATGACCGACTGCGCGAAGGAGGCGAAGAACTCCTACGCGGACATGGGGATGTTGGCAGCGCGCTGTTCCAAGCCGCTGGGCTGCTGGACCTAACGAGACTGCTCGCGAAACTCGATGATGAAGCGAAAGAGTTATTTTCTCCCAGGTCGCGCAGCAAAGTGATCGGAATTGCGCTGGACGAATATAGGCAGGCCCGAACCGAGGTCCGGAGGCTAGCCATCTCTGCAGCCACCGTGAAGGAAAAACAGGCGGAACTTGACCGAGCAAAACAAAACCACGAGGCCCTCAAGACGGAAGCCGTATCCCTGCAGGTCGACTTGGTGAAACTGCGGCGAATCGCGAGCAACAAACCGGACGTTGCTCGTCTACAAGACTTGCGCACGGCGTTGATCGGGTTCCAATCGATTCCGTCTCTCGCGGTAACGGCTCGCAGACAGCGCGACGATGCGCTAGCCGCGCTGGCGGATGCCACCGGCCAGATCGAAAGGCTCAATGAACAGATGGCTCGGCGGAAGCAACGCGTGCAGGCACTTCCTCTCGGCGTGGCTTTCAAAACTTACGAAAAAGACATTCAGGAACTTAATGCGGGCATACACGATTACATTCGCGCTGTCAGCGACCGTCCCAAGCGTGCGGCTGAGTTCGACGAGGCTATTCAGTTTGCGGAGGCAGAGTGGAAGGAAGTCTGGCGTAAGCGCCCCGTCTCCGATGCTGAGGAACTAAGGAGCGTGTATTCGCGGAAAAGGGAGATCCTGGCCCTAATCAATGAACATGCCAAGCTCAGCACTTCTCTAGCCGATGCAGAAGAAATGTTGCGAACCGGGAAAGAGGAATCTGAGCGGCTTGAGGGAGAGCTCAGCCGAAGCTGCGAACCTCGCGATCCCGCTGCGCTCATTGCTGCCGTCGAACATGCCAAATCGCTCGGCGACACCGACAGCGCGATTGTGCGACTCAAGTCTGATATCAACCGGCTTACCGCTGATGCCGCTCGTGAACTAAACGGTTTGCGCCTTTGGTCGGGAACCCTTCAGCAATTTGAAACATTTCCTGCGCCGTTGCTGGCAACGATTGACCAGTACGCGCGAGAGTGGGATAGCAGCCACGCAACGCAAAGAGAGTTGACGCTTCGGCAATCGCGAATAGCAGACAAGATTCTGGAAGCAGAAGCCGATCTTAGACGCGATGAAGTCAAGATCGGCAAGGCTGGCGAAAGCGACTTGACCGAGGCCCGCGCACGTCGCGATAAGTTATGGAACCTGATTCGCTCGTCGACGTTTGAGAAAACGATGAGCGACAAAGAAGCCCAACAACAGTCGGGCTCATCCGCCCCGCTGCCAGAGAGTTTCGCACAGCAGGTTCGTCGTTCTGATGAAATCGCCGACCTGCGATTTGCTAATGCAAAGGAAGCCGCGCTTCATGATCGGGTGGTTAAGGATGTCGCGTCTGCTCGTAGCGAACAGCAGAGTTTGGAAGACCAATTTGCAAAGCTGGAAGAAGCAGACGTTGAACTGCGGCGTCGTTGGTCAGACGAATGGGTCGCGCTAGGAACCACTCCACTGTCCCCTGCAGAAATGAGAGAGTGGATGCAATCGCGTCAGAGTGTTCTCGACCGGCTGGAGCAATCACGCGAAAGAGAGAATGACCTTCGCATCCTGGAGGAGGGGACATCCGTGGCACTCAGTCAGATCAGCGAGCACCGCAAAGAATTCGGAACTCCAGCAAAGCTTGGGGATGAGTCCCTGGCGATAGTCATCAAGGTCTCACAGGCGGTCGCCAAAGAAGCTGAGGAGCAAAGACGAACCATCCGAGAGTTTCGTAGGCAATTGGAGTCATTGTCGCTTGAGAAACGACAGGCGAAAGTCGATGAGTTTAAGACTAAGTTGTCAGAATGGTCTGCGAGATGGAATCCACTGGTAACCGCGTTGCTGATGCCTGACGTCAGTACGCCCGAACAGGTGGGAGAAGCACTTGATGTGCTGGAAAGAGTGTTCTTGCATCTGAAAGATGCGCACAGCCTCCAACATCGGATAAAGAGGATTGGTGACAATGTCGCGGACTTTGAGACTAAAGCTTCTCAGCTGATCGCGACACTCGATGCATCTCTAGCGATGCTTTCGCCACAGGCGGCCATCACAGAGCTGCATTCACGATGTGTTGAAACGGGCAAAGCCGAAATCGAGCGCAATACCCTTGAAGCGCAAACTAGCACAGACGAAGCTACGACAGCGATATGCCGGGCCAAGGCTCAGACTGCTTCGACGGCCTTGGCAGCGCTGAGACAGCGAGCTAACTGCGAAGACAACGAGCAGCTCGAAGGCATGATCATTGCCGCCGAACAGAAAGCCGCGAAGCAAGAAGAATATGACCGCATTGCTCAGGGTCTGGTTGCGCGTAATGCTATTCCCGATTTGAAGCAGATCGAAGAAGAAGCTTCCGGATTCGAACTGGATGCGCTCACATCGGAGATCCAGCAGCGAGAGGACCGGCAGAGGTCGATCGATGACGAACTCTTCAAAGCGGGGGGCGAATACAGCACGTTGTTACAGGAGCATGAACGGCTACAAGGTAGCGAGGAATCAGCTGTTCAGGCGCAGAAGGCTGAAGACGCCCTTGCGAAAGTGCGCCCCGCCGTGGCGCAGTACCTGCGGCTGAGCCTTGCGTCCGAGGTGCTGCGGCGAGCCATCGAATCCTATCGCGAGAAGCATCAGGGCCCAGTCCTGCAGCGAGCCAGTGAGCTATTTTCGCGACTAACCCTTGGAGACCATTTTGGCCTCACTACAAGCTTCGGAGAGCATGACAGACCGGTGTTGGTTCCCATATCGTCCACCAACCCGACAAAGGTCCTTCCCAGGCTCTTATCGAGTGTGCCAGCCCAGAACTTACATTCCCAGCCCCCGATCAAGCTAGCCGAAGGAGGGTCATCTGGCTGCTGGCGACACTGAATCGCATCCTCTGCACGCATGATGCAGACATCCAGCTCGTGTGTCATCCTCGCTCCTTGGAACTCCACTCCTGCGTGAATCTCGAAGTTTTGCCCGTTAATGCTGAACTCTGCGTAACCGTAGTTCCTTGCGGTTGAATAAATTTGCCCTGGTGCGCCCCGAAAAATGAATGGAGTGGGTGTACCCGTGATCCCGCGAAGCACTGGCGTTACATTCAGTTCCCGGACGGCGCGGAGACACAGACCGAAAATGTATGCCTCGTATGCCTTTGGCTCTACTTGGCGAATCAATTGGTACTGGCCGAGACCGAGAGGATGGTTGAGCAAGGCGTCAATCGCACTTTCGAGATCACTCAGCGTTGCCATCGTCACTTCTCCGTGAAATCTACTAGCGCCTGTAACTGGTCGAAGTTGCCTTGTTGTTCCGTGAGCTCTGCGTCAGAGGCCCGGGCCAGCGTCAGCGTTTCCTGCCGACGTTGCGTCAACGGAGTTCCGCCGGGAATGATCTCGGTCTCCGTTTGGAGTTCAATCTCAATTGCCTTTTCTGCTCCTGCAGCCTCGGGGGCAACAGGCTCCTTCTTGGAGTCCCAGAAGGAAGAACGGGAGTCGCCGCCGGTTCCAAGTGATGTTTTTTTCATGTTGTCGTGACAGACGTTCCGGAACAGAGGCTGCTCAATGAAATGTGCCCTGAGCACTTCCAACGCGACCTGGAGGGCCTCTTCGGGGGAATACTGCACCGTATGCCGATAGAAGCGCGATTGTTTTCTTCCGGTCCGTTCAACCTCTTGCACGTCTTTTCCAGCGTTCACCGCGGCCAAGACTTGGGCCAACAATTCGGCGTCGGCGGAGGTCAGCTTCTCGATCAACTTTCTAAGAGCCTGCTCCGGGGTGTAGTCGTGCTTCATGCGGGGACTCCTCGCACATCAATCTTGCCAGTTACGGACGAGGTGATGAGGGCGGTTCGGTATTCCTGTAATCGCCGGATACCAGTATCTACGCGAGCCATTTGAACGCGAGCAGTTGTTGGATGCTGTCAGTCGTGCCTTGGAGCATCGTCGCGTAAAATTGGAGCACCACGAGTAGGCCGAATTGGGAAAAACGCATTGAACCATGTCGCCGAGGACGGCCAGCGTGGGATCTCTCTAGCCTTTTGGAGTCACCTGCTCCTTCAATTTGGCTAAGGCAGCTTTTGCACCAATGTTCCCTTGGTCGGCGGACCTGCGAAACCACGAAACGGCCTGATCTGTGTCGTGGGGGACACCCCGTCCCTCCTTGTGCATCACGGCCAAACAGAACTGTGCCTCGGCGTTGCCTTGGTCGGCAGCCTTGCGATACCAAAACGCCGCCTGATCGTGATCCTCAGGAACACCGCGTCCGCACTCGTAGGCAAAGCCGATTTCGTTTTGCGCAGATGCGAGACCCTGTTCGGCTGCCTTGCGAAACCATAGAGCCGCCTCTTCCTGTAGCGATTGATGTAACAGATCCCATCCCTTCTTGAAACATTGCTCAGCGTCTTCCGTCGCAAGCCAGTCCTGCATTCCTCGCTGTACAAGGGATTTCGACCCAACGCGCGAAAGCGCAGAGGATGTTGACGGTACGAGATCAGTCGCCTTTTCGCCTTCTTTGCTCATGAGTTTTTCTTCTCTGCGGAAAGCGCCGTCCGTACACGAAAAGATTATGGCAGATCGGGAGCTTATGGTGGCAGGCCCCTTCATGGTCATGAATTCCGATGCCAGACATCCAAAGGAATTTTCAACTGAGAACACTCTGGGTGGTAACTTTGTGCTCCCACCACGCCACTGGTTGCCCTCTGTTCGATTTGGACTCTTTGCCGTCAACGGCGACTGTTTTTTCAGTCGGCATAGGGCACCTCTTGCCGCTATTTACGCCTTGCTTGAGTAGTTCGTCAACCGGGGATGAACCGTCTTCCTTAGAAGCGCGTACACCGCAAAATGGCACGGACCAGTGTGTTTTGCTCGAAAATCATGCCCGTTTGACGTAAATCGAGTCTGCATTTATAGAACATCCCAGGAATAGCCAAATCGACTTGAATTTGGTGATTTGACTAAGGAGTCCATTATGTCCGCATCCCAGCCATCGAGGTTCGCTCCGTCTCCCAGCCAGTCCCGGCCCAGACATGAATTCGTCTTCGAGCCACTCTTGGACAGCGATGAAGCGGCAGAGTTGCTCCGTATTCACCCAAAGACGCTGCAGAGAATGGCCCGCAATCGCCAGATTCACGGAATCCAGGTCGGGAAACTATGGCGGTTCCGCGCCTCTGACCTGGAGATTTGGCTGAGAACGAAGAAGGCCGGCTAGGCCGGCGTCTTCCAAAGATATTCACCATCGACCCGCCACTCCACTTGCGCTAAGCTGAGGCAGCCATCCGTGTCGCCTCAACATAAGGAGGATTAATGAGGCGCACGAGTCATCAGCACGGTAGCCTGAAACTGGCGGATCGCAGGAAAGGAAAGGTTTGGGAGTTCCGATGGAGAGAAGTCCAAATCGACGGCTCGGTTTGCCGAAAGAACATCGTCGTCGGGACTCTAGGGGAATTTCCAACCGAATCAGCAGCGCAGTCTGCGGTCGATGCAATCCGTCTAACGATCAACCGACAAACCCCGCAACAACTGCTCAAGAACGTGAGCGTCGAGACCCTCGTCAAGCACTACCAGGAGCACGAACTGCCGGACATTTTTTCAAAGCAGAAGCCAGCGACTGGAAGCTCAGACGAGCATCACAAGTCCTACTCCACGCAGTATGCCTACGACATTTACTTGAAAAGGTGGGTTCTTCCACGCTGGCGGTCATACCGTCTTTCCGAGCTGAAGGCGGTCGATGTCGAAGCGTGGTTGAAAACAATGCCGTTGGCACGTGGGAGCCGGGCCAAAATCAGGAATCTGATGAGCGCCTTGTTTTCTCATGCAATCCGATGGGAGTGGACAGAACGAAACCCGATCAAGAGCGTACGTCAGAGTGCGAAGCGCATGAGAACGCCCGATGTCCTGACACCCGACGAGATTATGGCACTGCTCAAAGAACTGCCAGAACCTCTTCGAACGGCGGCAGAACTGGACGCTTTCACCGGTTTGCGACGTGGAGAATTGATCGGCTTGCAATGGGAGGATGTGGATTTCGAGAGCCTCGTAATCCATGTTCGCCGTTCCGTTGTGATGATGGTCCAGGGCGCTCCCAAGACGGAAGCTTCCGCAAAGGATGTACCGCTCGACGCTGCATTGGCCGAGTCTCTTCTCAAGCTAAGGCTGGTTGGTCCGTACAATCGCGAAACAGACTGGGTGTTTGCCTCGCCGACGATGAAAGGCAAACAACCGCTCTGGCCAGAAACCCTGTGGCGGCGATACGGGCGACCTGCAGTGAAGGCGGCGAAGATCCAAAAGCGGGTTGGGTTCCACACCTTCCGTCACACGTACACAACTTTGCTCACTCAGAACAACGAGGAAGTGAAGGTGGTACAGGAGCTCCTACGTCATGCGAACAGTCGCATTACGCTGGATCTTTACGCTCAGGCGGGTATGCCGAACAAGAGGCTGGCACAAAGCAAACTTGTTCGGATGGTGCTCAACAAGGGAGAGGCACTGGCCTAACTGGACCAAATTGGACCATGACGCAAATTGCCAATTCCTTGCAAGTGCTTGAAAGAATTGGCGGGGACGACGGGACTCGAACCCGCGGCCTCTGCCGTGACAGGGCAGCGTTCTAACCAACTGAACTACGTCCCCACTTTGTTTTCTTACCTTTATCGGAAACCCGCGTCTTTACTGGCTTTCCTCAGGTTCAATCGATTCGCCTGCGTCGCCTGTTTCAACCCCGTAGAACCAAATTCCGAGGTTAATGGACACCATGGACACCAAGCTAAACCACTGTCCAAGAACTGTGCTGCAGGCAAACGCCAACCCAGAGCAGCTGTCCCTGCCCCGAGAATGAATTGTAGCAGAGCCGATTCAGATCAGTACAGATTCTGAACGAATGTGGTGAGCGTGAGGAGCATGTTCTTGGCCCCAGCCCAACAGACTTCACGCCTGAATTCCTGCAGCGCGGTTATGAGTTTCAAATCCGTATATCACTGTTCGGTCATGCTGACTTCGTGATCGGGGTTGGTCGCGGATTTGGTGTCAGAATCGTCAGTTCGCCGACGAGTTCCCTCTTCGCGGTACCACGGAGGTGGGCGTGATCCATCATCCAAACCTCGGGAATGATTTCGCCGACCAGCTGGCCATGACAGAAAAGCCGCACTACCGAACTCTCCGAGACGACAATTCCCACCGCTTTGGTAACTGCACTCATGTTCGCGGCGGCGATGTGACGGCTGCCAAGCCCCAACGGCACGTCCACTTGTGCGGCCACAGCATCCAGGTAGCGGCACGCGGAAAGAACAATTCCTTCGCGACTGACCACGAACCCACCGTCGAGCTGTGCCAATTCCTTGATCGTTCCGCGCAGGTTGAGATTGGTGAGATGGAGTGAAGACTCAGGATGCCCCGACAACGGATCCAAAATCAATGGTCTAGATCTTGCGAGCACGGCAATCTCGTCCCCCAGTGTAAATAGCGTGCCAACGCGTCTTCCCTCTCGACCCTCGCGAGCAATTTCGACCGCGAGCCCAATTAGTGACTCTAGGACGTCAGGATCATATTCTGTTACCTGGCAGAGAATGCTTTCAAACATCCCTCGACTCCTCGCTTCGGGTAGACGGCGAAATGCACCCTGCTTTGGATGAGACCCATACCAAGAAGATGCAGGTAGTAGAAAGCAATCTCGTCCCTTGGCCTTGGATTCTGGGCGGATTACGGGCAAGCCGGAACTTATCCTGTTGAGACGCGAGTCGGCTCCCGTGCATCTGATTTTGAGGCAGAATATACCTGGAGCTCTGGGAGATACGCGATGAGGGCAGTGGTGCTGCATGAGTATGGCGGTCCCGAGAAGCTGAAATTTGAAGACAACGTTCCCGAACCGCAGATTAGCGGAAGTACAGTACTGATCGCGGCAGCCGCTGCGAGCGTTAATCCGATCGACTGGAAACTGCGTTCAGGCATGCGCCAGAAGGATTCTCCGCTGTCGTTTCCGGCGATTCTGGGCCGCGATGTGAGTGGCATCGTACGGGCGGTGGGCGCAAATGTGAAGCACTTCAAGGCCGGCGACCGCGTTCTTGCACTATCCAACGCAACCTATGCCGAATTGGTGGCAGTGGACGATTCG
>Ga0302326_10004869_pt1 | contig 30891 bp, 25 predicted proteins | sample Palsa_T0_3_FD_202264 | JGI IMG/M metagenome (GOLD analysis project Ga0302326, IMG submission 202264) | Peat permafrost microbial communities from Stordalen Mire near Abisko, Sweden - Palsa_T0_3 | ecosystem: Environmental > Terrestrial > Soil > Palsa > Peat permafrost | place: Sweden: Abisko... | reverse complement strand
GCGAAGTTGTTGGGGCGAAGTGAAAAGTCCGTTCGCTGTGCGGCTGAGCGCAATGATCTCAGTATCCGCAATATTCGCTGCGATCTGATGTCCATTCACTCCATGGCTCGAATACTGCACGTACGCAAATCTGAGATTCGTTCCTGGATCGAAAAAGGATGGCTGGAAGCAACGGTATGCACCAACGGCAAACGGTCAACAACGATCATCACCCCTGAAGCATTCCGCGCGCTCTACACACGACACCTCAGCGAACTCATTGCGCAGAAGAGAATCCCCAGCGTGGCGCTGTTCGAGGCTTTCTACAACTTCTGCTTCGTGCCCAAGCACACCATCGGGACGCAACTGTTGACTGTTCGCAGGGACAAGCGTGAGCGGGCTTCTTTCATGGCAATGCAGAATGGGGCAGAATCCGAGGAGGAAGACGATGAGACACAGGAAAGATTTCACATCAGCTTCGACGGGGATACGGACTCCGCAGAGGATTGAAACGCCTATTCGGAGTGACCGCTGCGAGCACTGCGGCACGATACTGACTGAGGACCCGATCTCAATGTGGGAAATCGTTGCAAATACAATCTGCGGCAGCGTCTTGCTGGCAGTGCTGGTGCTTGCCGGATTTGTCGCCTATCGATGGATTGACCGCGGTGCCTTGTTTGAAAATCCGATCTGGCATGAGCCACTCGAAGACTGGAGCCGTTGAGTGAACATAGCGAGTCGCTGCCGTTTCTGAGCGCACCATAGGCGTTCAGCTATTAAACCGTTCGTCGCGATAAGTGCGAGCGGGAAAGCGCGCCACGAAAAAAGTATCCGTTGTGGCGACATTCACCGGCGGCCCAGTCTTGAGATTTCAGTCGCAATGGCGACTTCCAAGGAACAGATCCTGTTCCTCCTCATCCTGTCTGGCCAAGATGGTCCAGGTGCACGCTTTCGAGGACCGATCTTGAAGAACACCGGTAACTGGCAGAATATAAGACCGTCATGCCTCTGGTCCTCTGAGTTTCTGCATTGAGTGGCTAGCTTCTCGTGGGGTCAATTTCGCCGCACTAGTTCGCTGAAGGTCTGCCATCGGCATAGTCGGGGACACCCTGTTCACACGGCATTCTCCCGCTCGCCAGGTAGTTGACAAGTGGAAATTGCCGAATAGATGGTTGTCGAATAGCCGGTGCCTCGACCGGAACTTGGTGGGGATACACGCAAAGGCCGGTAAGCTCAACACCACTGCTCATGAAACCGAGCCCTTAGGCGTGCAAGGCAGTCGCAGTTTCGTTCACCGTCTTGCCAGTGGATGTTTGACGAGCATTTTCCCAATCACGATTCGCATCTCGCTTCGCATGAGGGTATTCAACGTGAGACTATTTCTTGGATAGTTTGCCAACGATGAAGGCCAGAAGGGCCACCACCACTATGGTGGTCACCACCCAGATCCACGTCCCGCCACCCATCCATCCGTAACTGCCGTTCATCATAGAATCCCCGTCCGTGCCGTTGCGACAATTTGATCGAGCGCATCCGTGCTGCTACAAAAAGCCTCATCGACTTTTGGATTTAGCTGCAGCAACCGTGGCCACTGTTCGGCTTTCCCGGATGATTGTTCTGGTATTGCACTGGATTCTTATCGAACTTGTCTTTGCATCTGGCGCTGCAAAAGGAATATGTCTGTCCAGCGTGCTCGGTGTGCCCAGCGGCGGTAGCGACGTCTATCTCCATGCCGCAAACAGGATCTTTCATGGCGGTGGTACTGCTCATACGGTTCTCCGTGGTCTGTGAGGTTGGATCGAGTGAACTTCAACGGTCGATTGGCTGTTTCCAGTAGCGAGTTTGATCCCCGCCCTGAAAGTCTCAACTTGCTCGCGAGAGCCCACTACAGAAACCATCTCTCTTCAGAGAGGAACAGGGCTGGTCAAGAATGCTCAGGTCCACGCATCGCACCAGGCTCAAACTCGCGGCACGAAGAGTTCCCGCTGCTGACGCATCACAGCTTGATCGTCCGCAGTCTCAGCGCATTGGCGATCACAGAGACGGAACTGAAACTCATCGCGGCCGCCGCGATCATCGGGTTCAGCAGCAGTCCGAACGCAGGGAATAGAACACCCGCAGCAAGCGGTACCCCGACGGCGTTGTAGACGAAAGCGAAGAACAAGTTCTCGCGGATGTTGCGCATGGTGGATTTGCTCAGATGACGGGCGCGGAGAATACCCCGTAGGTCGCCTTTCAGCAGCGTGATGCCGCCAGCTTCCATCGCCACGTCGGTGCCGGTTCCCATGGCAATGCCGATGTCAGCCTGTGCCAGCGCCGGCGCATCGTTCACTCCGTCTCCAGCCATCGCGACCACGGATCCCTTTTGCTGACGCTCCTTGACGACATCTGCCTTCTTTTGTGGCAACACGTCCGCCTCAAACTCGATGCTAAGCTTATCCGCGACTGCCTTCGCCGTCGTCGCATTGTCTCCTGTAACCATGATGATTTTCAGGCCGGCCGCCTTGAGCTCGCGGATCGCGTCCGGCGTCGATTCCTTGATTGGATCGGTGACGCCTACGATGCCCGCCGCTTTACTATCCACAGCAACCAACATCACCGTCTGACCCTCTTTGCGCATGGCTTCAGCCCGATCGAGCAACGCCGTAGGATCGAAGGAAAGGTCGCGGAGAAACTCCGCGTTGCCCACCGCGATTTGCCTGCCGGAAACGATCCCCTTTACGCCTTTACCGGTCGTCGAATTGAACCCGACCACGTCGGACAGGGATAGCTTTTTTGCCTCGGCTCCCTTCACGATGGCTGCTGCCAAAGGATGTTCGCTCGAGCGCTCAAGGCTGGCAACGAGCTGTAGCAGGTCATCTTCGCTGATGCCAGGCTGGGGAATGACGGCGCTAAGTGTCGGCTTACCTTCCGTAAGGGTTCCCGTTTTGTCGATGATGAGTGTGTCAACCTTGCCGAATATCTCCAGCGCCTCCGCATTGCGGATGAGAATGCCTGCGCGAGCCCCGCGGCCAGTGCCCACCATGATTGCCATGGGCGTGGCGAGTCCGAGAGCGCATGGGCAGGCAACGATCAGAACGGCCACGGCATTCACGAGTGCATGCGCAACGCGTGGCTGCGGCCCAACGAAGTACCAGATGGCGAAGGTGACTATCGACGAAATGATGACAGCGGGGACAAAATACGAGGAGACGCGATCCGCCAGCCGCTGAATCGGCGCCCGCGACCGTTGTGCCTCGCTCACCATCTTTACAATCTGCGCAAGCAGCGTGTCTGCACCGATGCGCTCGGCTCGCATCACGAATCCGCCGGTTCCGTTCACCGTTCCGGCTGTCACTTTCGCGTCCTTGTCTTTCTCTACAGGTATGGGCTCTCCGCTGATCATCGACTCATCGACGGAGCTGTGCCCTTCAAGCACTGAGCCATCCACCGGGACCTTCTCGCCTGGGCGCACGCGGAGTCGGTCGCCAACTTGCACCTGGTCCAGTGGCACGTCGGCCTCTCCGCCCTGGTCGTCTAGCCGCTTCGCTGTCTTCGGAGCCAGGCCAAGAAGCGCTCGAATTGCACCGCTGGTTTGGCTGCGCGCACGCAGCTCCAGTACTTGTCCTAGAAGAACCAGGGCGACGATGACCGCCGCCGGTTCGAAATACACATCGATCTGTCCTCCGGCTCCGCGAAGCGACGCCGGAAAGATTTGAGGAACGACGGTAGCGAAGACGCTGTAAACGTAGGCCGTGCCCGTGCCAAGCGCGATCAGTGTGAACATGTTGAGGCTGCGATGCACGATGGACTGCCAGCCCCTAACGAAGAACGGCAACCCGCACCACATGACGACAGGAGTTGCAAGGGCGAATTCAATCCAAGCCCAAACTCTCGGAGAGAAAAGGTGTTGCATTGGCTTGGTTGGGAGAAAATCGGAGACCATCAGCGCGAGCATCGGCACGGCGAGCGCGACACTGATCCACAGGAGCTCCGTCATGTTTGCGAGCTCTGGGTTGGTTTCCTCGGCTGCGACATCGCGAGGTTCGAGCGCCATGCCGCAGATCGGGCAGTTCCCCGGTTCGGTACGCACGATCTGCGGATGCATCGGACAGGTATATTCCGTGCGCTTGGCCTGCGCTGTAACTTCGATCGGCTCAAGCGCCATTCCGCATTTCCGACAGCTCCCCGGACCCGCTTGTTTAATCTCCGGATGCATGGGGCAGGTGTATCCCCCGTGAGACGCGGCCTCCACGTGCGGTTGCGAGGCAGGTGTCGCCGGCTTGGCCTTCATGTACTCTTCTGGCGCGGCACGGAACTTTGCGGCACAGCCCTCACTGCAGAAGTAGACCGTCGCGCCCTGATATTCAAGACTTGCGGCGGTGTTCGAGGAATCGACCTTCATTCCGCATACTGGATCGCGTTCTTCAGGCTGCTGCATGGTGTGAATATTGACTTGCTCACACATCCTAAGCTGTCCCTTTGTGCTCATCGCCCGGTCGATACCGACCCTGAGGCCGTTTGGAACAGGTCACTGCGCAACTGGCCTGCGCGCTATTCAAGCAGATCTGGGGCTGGCGCTTCCGGTTTCCGGGAGTTTGCTCGGCAACGGGGTCGCCGGCATCAGCAGGCGGAGACCTCTGATAAGCCCTTTTTCTCAGGGGTCAGTTGCCAGTTTTCAGGGGTCAGATGCCGAGCCCGGCGGCGGCATTGCGCGTGAACATCTCTCCAATGCGGATGTACCTGGCGAGCATCTCGGCCGATTTGTGGCCGGTCTGGCGCATGATGTCGCGCTCGCTGACACCGTTCATGGCGGCCTGGGTGACGCATCCGGCGCGCAGGCTATGTCCACCCAATGGCTCCGGCTTCAAACTGGCGCGGCTGGCGGCACGCTTCACGATCCAGCCGACGCAATCCTTGTGGAGGCCGCGGCGGGAAATCTTGCCATGGCGGTTGACTCCGCGAAAGACAGCTCCGGCCGTGATGCCCGATTCGGCGAGCCACCGGCGCAGCGCGCGGACCGGGCAAGTAGCCACTTCCTTCCCAAAGGGAATGCCGACCTTGCGGCCGGCTGCCTCCTGGTCGGTCTTCGAGCGGCGGAGATCAATGACCAGGCCATCCTTGGTGAAGGTGAGGTGGGTGAAGTCGATCGCGGCAAGCTCCGAGCGGCGGAAGGCGCCGGCGAAGCCGATTAGGACCAGCGCCCTGTCGCGGAGGCCTGAGGGCGTCTCGGGGCACGCGGTAACGATCCGGCGAATGTCCGTGGTCAGAAGCGGGGCTTTGCCTTGCTGGGCGGTGCCGATCGAGCGGCGGATGCCCTTGAGGGTCTCGCTCACAACGAAGTGATGGCTCGAGGCGGGCGAGTTTTCAAATCCTGCGGACTGGTGGGCCTTGGTGATCGAGGTGAGCCGGCGGGTGATGGTGGCCGAGCGAAGGGAGCTCGCGCGGTCGGCGATGTAGAGAGCGACGGTTGTGGGAGTCGCCGGCAGATGGGGCAGGTTGTGCTCCTCGCAGAATCGGGTAAAGTCCTCGAAGTCGGTCCGGTAGGCGCGCAGTGTGGCGGGGGATTTGGCGGCGTGAATGTAGGCTCGGGTCTTCTCGATTAGGTCTTCGAGGTCGGGGGACCGTGTGGCCAAGGAAAGCGTTGGGGTTTGCATGGGGAGAACTCCGTTTGAATGCAGGGAGTGAGTTGGAAAGAGGAAAGCGCGAGTCGTCCGGTCTGCGGAGAGCAATGAGCGTCCGAGACCCGGATCGAGACGCGGCAGTGGTAGTCGAGAGGTCTAATCAGAATTGAAGAGGGAGACATCTGGACGGGAATTGATCAGATGAAGCCGTTGGCTGGATATGCACTCGCCGAAGCAGCTTGTTTGCGGAATTCTGTCGGGCAATGGCAGTACAGAAGCGGCAAACTGACTGAATGCTTTGCGTCAATCCAGCCGCGATCGTTTCGGCACACTTTTTGCACATCCGGTGAGGTTCGACCTCAGGAATCCTTCGACCAGACGGTCCGGGTTGGCTGATGCCGGATCAGTAGTGCTATCTTGGCATCGCGCCACTGTGGTCGTATGGCACATCACCCGATGGCGCAGCGGTTGATTCAGGAATATCTGCTGCTATCGAAACATGGCGGGGGGCAGAATGGCGAGGCTCCCGATAATGCTGTGCTCGACGGTCCACTCTTCCGTCCCGTTGCGAACAACCGAACGCGCACACTGGAGAAGTATCTGGACCCGAATTCGGTAAACCGCAACATCATTCAGAAATACGGACGCGAGACCGGCATCAACACTGGAGTGATTGGGTTGTGCGTGCATTCGATGCGGGCGACGGCGACCACAAACGCTCTTTCAAATGAGGCGGACATCGCCAACGTGCAGGAGTGGCTCGGTCACGCTAACGTCTCCACGTCCAGCAGCTATGACCGGCGCAAGAGCAAGCCCGAGGACATCCCGACGTTTCATGTGAAGTATTGAAGAGTAAAATTGAATTCCGTAACCCTCCATCGATTTGTAGTCCTTTAGGAGTATTGAATGCTGACTGAGCTCCCGCGCATTCACGTGTGGCAAGACAACGAAACGGCAATCGACCTATTGGGCTTTGATATTCATGCCAACCTGATCCGCTCGGTCATTACCGACCCCACCGTATTACCGGTGACAGTCGGCGTATTTGGCGATTGGGGCGGCGGGAAGTCGAGCATCATGAAGATGCTCCAAAAGGAGCTATCGGACGAGAGAGCATATCCGGATGTCGTCTGTCTCTATTTCAATGGGTGGACTTTCGAGGGGTATGAGGACGCGAAATCCGCTCTTCTGAGTTCGATTTTGATTCAGCTCGGCGAGCATCGGAGATTTGGTGAGAAAGCAAAAGACTTCGTCGTGAAATTGCTCAAGCGGCTGAAGTGGATGAATATGGGGAAACTGGCCATCAAGCACGTTGGGATTCCGGTGGTTCTTGCAGCCGCAACGGGCGGAATCGCCGCTGTGCCGGTAGCGGTGGCGGCGGCCGCTGGCGTGGTGGCGAGCAGCGCCATGGGCAAAAAGGATGACGACGAAAATTCGAACGAAATCGATTGGCCCTCGCTTATCGAGGCAAGCCCGGAAAAAGCGGATTTGATGGGTGTAAGGAAGTTCCGCGATGAGTTCGAAAAGATGCTGGAGAAGACGGGCATTTCGGCGCTGGTTGTTCTTATCGATGACCTTGACCGTTGCCTACCGGAGCGGCTGATCGAAACCCTCGAAGCTATTAAGCTGTTCGTGTCTGTCCCAAAAACGGCCTTCGTCATCGGCGCTGACCCTCGAATTGTTCGCCACGCAATATCGACGAGATACGTCAAACGTCAGCTTGAGCACTCTGGAGATCCCTCCGAAGCGCGAAAGGAGGAAGAGGGGCTTGTGCAGGACTACCTCGAAAAGCTGATTCAGGTGCCATACCAGTTACCGCACCTTTCTCCCAATGAGATTGAAACGTATGTGAATCTTTTGGCCTGCGAGAAACTGCTCGATCCGGCTCAGGTTACTGCCGTCTTGAGTGCGTGGAGGGACACGCGAGCCCAGAACATCTATGCTCCCTTCACGGCTGACTCGATACAGAAGGCGCTTACTGGGGGTGCTCAGCTTCCACCGCTATTGCAGGAGCAGCTCGATTGGAGCAAGGCCGTAGCGTCGGTGATCACCGAGGGGTTGAAAGGCAACCCGCGACAGGTGAAGCGCATGCTCAATGCGATGTCGCTGCGGAAGCAATTGGCAGTCGTGGCCAAGATATCAATTCGAGAGGAAGTTCTCGCGAAACTGATGGTACTCGAATATTCGAACCTTCCGCTGTTTCAGGAGCTCAATCAGTGGCAGGCGGCGGAAAAGGGTGTTCCATCGAAGCTGAGAGCACTGGAAGACCTCGCACTGAAGGAGGAAGACGACGATTCGGAAGCAACGGTCCCGGAAGACGGCCTTGTGAAGTGGCGAACGCCTTCCATGCTTTCCTGGCTGCGGATGAGGCCACCATTATCTGGCATCGATCTGCGGGATTATTTCTGGCTCGCACGTGATCGAACCGGGTCCACACTCTCTGGTGTGATGATGATTCCGCCGAATGTTCGGGAAGCCCTCCGCAAATTGCTTTCAGATAATGCGGGGGAAAATGCCATTGGGATGAAGCTCGCCCTCGGCCTCGGTCCACAAGAGCTGCCAGTTCTGCTTGACCTTCTCAAGCAGGAGGCCGAGCAACACCCTGACCGGGTTCGGGCCGTCAGCGCACTTCATTCCCTAGGAATTAAAAAGGTCACGGGCGCAAGTGCCAAATTGCTTGAGGTAGCTCGCACCGTACCGGCTGGCTCACTTCAGGCGTCCGTGCCGCAGAAGATCGCCGAGCTTGCCCAGCACGAGCCGCAATTACGAGCCGCCTCACTTGAGGTATTGACGCAGGTTGCAGCCTATGAACAGACGAAGGCCGGAAAGTCTGCGAGTAGAGCGTTGGACACTCTGCGGAAGAAGGAATAGGAATGGGCACCTCAAGGGGCTACAAGATGCCGACGGGCGGTAATTGGACACCGCTGAAAAATGATGCGACGGACTTCGTTCAGGGTACGGGAACCAAGGAAATAGCTCCTGGCGACCTGGTTACAGACTTCATCCGTGCGGCTGGAGGGTTGAAAGGCCTGATGCGCGGAAACGGTGGAAGCGCCCCTTCAGTGGTTGAAGGACCTGTGACTCAGGCCGCTGGAACCCGAGGAGGTGGTGGAGGCGGCGGGGGCGGCGGTGGAACATCCGCTGCCGTCGGAACGGCCCGGAATCTGGGTGGATTTCTTTCGAGAGTAGGCGAAGTTGGGTTAGAGAGGACTCTCCAGGAACGAGGCCTCGGGGAAGTTGTAGGGAAATCGGCATCCGACGTTGCCGACGTGATGCTGGATGAATTTGCTGGCCCAGCAAGCACTCTCGATAATGCACTCGCCAGAGAATCTTTGGCTGAAGTAAGAGATGAGATTCTAACCGACGCCGAGACCTTTGAGGACGTGGAAGTCAGGCTGAATACTGCGATGGATGAGCTTGGGATATTTGGGATTCTCGCCAGCTTTTTTGGTCATTACGTTTTCAAGATGTTCTGCCGCAACTTCTATGAAGAGTGGGTAAAGAAGGTTGGAGATTCAAAGGCGTCCAATGGCCTCGCTCAAATCAAGGAATATATAACCTCCGCAATCCGCACAAAACTGACCGGCCGTGAAGTCGCAACGGTTGATTGGAAAACGACAGCCGGAACCCAGGTCGCAGAAGATGTGTTGAAGGAAACGATAGAAGTTTTCGGAGTGTTGGGATGACGATTTCCGTGGAATTTGACGGTGGCAGTAGGCGAAGTGATGGCCTCGCGCTCATCAGGCTTGGTGGACCGCAGATAAAAACGGTGGAAGTTGATTTGCCTTTCCGCAATCTGTTTCGATCACTTGGTTCGCCTGATCCGGTGGCCCTCGATCTTCTAGTCGTAGCGGGCGCTTGCTACGTGGTAGATAAGGCTATGGCGCGCAAATCCGTTACAGACGCCTGGACACGGAACCTTAGTGTGAGTTTTCCGGTCTCGGACCCAGAGCGATGGGAAAAGGTAGCTCCCCGTCTCGACACCGCACTCAGCTTCCTATCCGGCGATGTCTGGCGAACATCGTTCCACAAATCATCGTGTGAACTCTTCATCGCACCGAAGACACGTCGCAAAAAAACACTAACACCGGATGAACCTGATTCGTTTGACGCCGTGACTTTGTTTTCTGGGGGGCTGGATTCGCTCATTGGAGCTATCGACTATTTGCAGCAAAATGCAGAGAACCGCATTATGTTGATCGGGCATTACGATGCTGCGGGACCCAAAAGCCAGCAAGAAGCTCTATACCAACGGATAAAAACGCGCTTTCCAGGGCGCACCAAGCTGGTTCAGGTGCGTGTCTCGCAGCGGCCGCCGAAGAATACGGAGTCCACCCTTCGCTCGCGATCGATTGTTTTTATTGGTCTGGGTATCTACGCGGCTTCTGAAATGGGATTCGACGTGCCCCTACTCGCCCCTGAGAATGGAACGATTGCCCTGAATCTTCCCCTCACCCCGTCCCGGAGCGGGTCATGCAGCACCCGAACGATGCATCCGTTCTATCTGGATACTCTGCGGTCTGTCCTGAAGGGCTTGGGGCTTGGGAATAAGCTTGTGAATCCGTCAGCTTTGAGGACGAAAGGTGAATGCGTGACTCAGTGTCGAGATCTCACGCTTCTCAGCAGCCTGGTGTCTCTGACGGTGTCTTGTTCGCATGGCACTCGTCGGCAGGATTGGGCACGAAAGAAGGCAACGAACTGCGGATACTGCGTACCTTGCCTGTTTCGACGTGCGTCGTTGCACGCTGCTAATTTGGATTCGGGAGACGATTACGGCATTGACGTGTGTGCAGACGAACTCACAGTCGAGTCTGAAGGGATAAGCGCCGACGATCTCAGGGCTGTGGCGAGCGGGCTGAACCATTTCAACACTGACGCAGGCATTCGAAGGGCTATTACAAGCGTTGCCCTAGTCCAGCCTATCGGTGATTACGTGAGCCTCGTGCGAAGAGGACTTGACGAGCTTCGACGCTGGATAGCGGACAAGGGATCAATCAAGCTGCGCAAGGCGGCTGGCATTAGTGACGGTAGACATGCTTGACGCCCATTGTCATGTCGATCTCTATCCCGATCCCTCGCAAACCGCCCTTGAGGCAGAAAGGGGCGGTGTGTTTGTCGTCTGCGTGACGAATAATCCAACCGCTTATCTGGCAGCAGAACCCCACATCCGCCAATTTAAGAAGATTCGTTTAGCGCTTGGTTTGCATCCGTTGATTGCGGAAGAGCATACCGATCAGGAGCTGAAGCAGTTTAAGGAACTAGCAAGAACGACCTCCTTCATCGGTGAGATTGGCTTGGATTTCTCCCGCGACGGCATTAAGACACGAGACAAGCAAATGGTATTGTTCCGCTTCGCCTTGCAGTGTCTTGGAAATAGGCCGAAATTTGTGACTTTACATTCGCGTGGAGCGGAAAGCGCAGTGTTGGAGGCTCTTGATCGGGAGTATCCCCACCCCGTTGTGTTTCATTGGTATTCAGGAGCACTAAAGCATTTAGATAATGCAATCGCCGCTGGGCATTTCTTTTCGATCAATCCTGCGATGATTCGTAATGACAAAGGAAGAAACATCATAGCCCGAATCCCCCGCGACAGAATTCTGACAGAATCGGATGGCCCGTTCATCAAGATGCTCAACCGAACTATAGAACCTAGCGACGTGCTTAGGGTAGAGGAAGCGCTTGGGGAAATATGGAAGACGGAGCCAATGGCTGCTAGGCGCATCGTGCGGGACAACTTTCAAACGCTGATAGAGCCGCTGAAAACACCTGCGGCTACCCACACCATTGATTCTCGGCTGGACTGACATGAAAAAGAAGCTTCTGGTAATTCTTGGAGCAGGCAGTTCGATTGCACGCGGAATGCCGTCTGTGCCGGCGCTTGATCGACATATGAGACAGTGGGCGAGCGACTGGTCAGCATCGCGTGGATTTCCCGATTATTACGCGGCGCTGGCAGGTGAGATCGAGACGTATTACCAGTCTGGGCCGTCAGGCGCTCGGCCGTTGCTTAATTTCGAGAAGGTATTGGGCGAGATGGTTGCCCTGTCCCACTGGATGACGCCAGCTCCGTGGGGAGATACGCTCCGGCAAGTCGCGTGCGGCGGAGCGCCGCCGCCGAATCTGCTCTTTCCCACGTTGTTCTCTGATCATGAGCCCTACGGCCCCACCGTCATGGTGAAGGATCAGCTTCAATACTTGCTTACAGAGCTTGCCCGGCATATGCGTGGACTTTGCGAGAAGCTCGATTTGACAAGTGGTGTGGCGGCCCAATACACCGCACTCTTCGATGGACTGCGGAGCGCTTTCGATGTCGGAGTTTATAACCTCAACTACGATACCGTCGCACTTTCGGCCTTTCCCGACGCATACACAGGGTTTGCCGACGACGGTGCGTTCGATCCAAACGGAGTTCATGATCGCCAACAATGGGGATTCGTGTATCACCTGCATGGCAGTGTGCACCATTCGCTTGTCGGTGTGTTTGGAAACGAGATCTGTTGGAGGGGTTTAGGCGCGGAGTTCATTGATGGTCATCAAGGACTCGCCGGAGACAAAAGGACTGATGGTCGCTCGTTTCCGAAAACAAGCATAGTCGCAGGCGGCTTCAAGCTCGACCAGCTCTTGGTCGAGCCGTTTCATTCGTTCCATGCTGCGCTCGTCCGGCACGTCTATGCCGCTGATGCGATCCTGATTGGCGGTTACGGATTTGCCGACGTGCATATCAACCGAGCACTGCGTAATCGGTCGGCGATTCCTGGTAGGAAGCTGCCCGTGATGGTGCTAGACCACGCCGGTAGCAAGACCGATCCGATGGAATTTCGTTACGATCCTTGGGCCTATGAACTATGTGCTGCTCTCAATGCCAGTGGAAACTATTTCTTCGAACCTGGCCATACGTCTCCACCATTTCCGTCAGAACTTGCGGCGACGGGTGCATTTGAGGTCTCCACGCCACAACGAGTTGCGATATGGTACGGTGGTTTCGGCGAAGCGGCGACCCGTCTCGATGGAATCATACGGTGGCTTGACGGTCAATCGGATGACGTGTTGATTCCATCTACCAAGGCAATAATTTGATTGCTCAAAGCGCTATTCGCCTTAGCGTGAATCTGGAAACAAATTCTGCGATGAGACTCCAACTAAACTCGGGAATAGGCGTACGCATTTCGAATATTGGCATGTAGGAATTTCCCTTTGGAGCCTGCTTCCATAAACTGCTGGTACAGGGCCTGTGGGACATTGTAGTACTGATAGACTGAGCCATCTAAGAACTCGACTTCGAGAGTCTCAGCGGCTGCGTCGTAACCTATCGATGCAATATTTGAAGACGAAACAAGCTCTCGTTCCATTGATTTGATCTCCTCATCTGTCAGGTTGTCGCGCTGGGGTCTGTTTGCAGCCCAGCGAGGATTCTGCGACCGCCACGAAGCAGCGACGCGCTCGTAATCTTCCTCTATTCGAGGCATAGACCAATGCTCTGAGACTTTGGGGTCTTCGCTGCTCGGGCGATTCTCCTCAGATGGCAGCGTGATACGGCACCGAATGGGCAGGCGCGCTGCATCGCCGGTGATAATTGCCTCACCTGTGCGAAGAATTGGCAAGCTATCGATGACTCCCGCGAGATTATCAGGGAGCGTACCCTGAATCTTGTTCCGGTCGCTCGTATTTGAGAGACGCAATGCAATGAAAGTCCCACATTGAGAAAGGATTGTCTCATCTACCTCTGACGGACGTTGACTAATGATCATTGCGCCGATGCCAAATTTGCGGCCCTCTTTGACCACTCTCTGTACCATTGTCCGGGCTGGGCCTTCAGCGTCTTTTGCCAAATAGCGGTGCGCTTCCTCCATCACGATGAGAACTGGCCGTCGAACTCCGCCTTCGCTCTTCTCCCGTCCCCAGAAGAGACTATCGCAGATGATCTTGAGAATTGCTCCAATGAGCCGCGCTAGCACCAAGCTTGGAATGCCGGAAAGGTCGAGGATGGTGATCGGCCTGTCGTGGCCAAACCACGTCGCCAGCAGATCGGGAATATCCTTTGTTACCACTCCCTGCAAATTGGGTTCCCAAGGACCCGGATGAAGAAGAAAGTCATACTGCTTATCAAGGAGGCGAGAACGCATTTGCTCAAGAGGTCTGCGAATCCCTAGCACCCCCACATTATTTATGTACGGGGCGGTATTGGTGGTGCTATGCAATTTATATTTTGGCGGCGTCAGAGTGTCGGCGTCCCCGGGTGTAATTAAGGCTGGTATAGTGCGGTCTTTATCGTCCCAAGTCTTTACCTCGGGATCGATGAGATCAGACCAAAGCTGCTTCAGACTGAAGGGAATGGGGCTGTCGATTGTCATTGACGACAGATCAACTCCAGCTATTGCAGCATTCTTCACCCTGGTCATTCTGGAGTCAAAGATGCGGTCCAGAATCTGACTGAGCGGCTTATCGTCTATTCCAGCCATGAGGAATGACATCAACTCGGTCGCATCAAGCGCCCAGAAGGGGATATGGAGCGGTTGTTCACCCTTATTTGGATTAACGCGGAATATTGTCGCAACCGACTGGAGAGCTCGTCCGTATTCACCATGAATGTCAAGCAGTAGGATTCTCGCACTTGGAAATCCGCCTGCATCATGGCCTGATGAGCCAAGAGCGATAGATCGGAGCAGGCTGGCAATTGTCGTTGATTTTCCTGCGCCGGTGGACCCTACAACCGCACTGTGCCTTGTAACGAGCTTATCTAGATCAATTCTTACTGGAATGCCCTCTGCATTCGCCAAACGTCCAATGACGACCTGACCAGATTCCGTCGTTCCATAAATGCGTGCCAAATCTTCTTCTGTAACAAGGTGCACTTCGTCATTAACGCTCGGATACTGGCTAATACCCCGCTCGAAGGCTGCGCCCACGATTTCACCGACAAGCTGGACGGTCATCCAACGTTCGCCGCGTTCAAGCACTTGTTGGAGTGCCTCTGGGGTGGCGTTCGCACCTACCTCTGCAACGATTCCATAAAGATCATGATAGCCCTGCGGTATCCGCACGAAACTGCCAACCTGCCCGACGCGGTAGCTCTTTCCGCCAATAATTGCGATACCTGACGCAACGCCAGGTGACTGGCGCACGCTAATCGTTGAACCAGACACAGCTCCGACAAGTCCGAGTAGGGTTGGCCGCGAAGTCATGGAGTGGTCCCTGCGGTAGTTGGCACCGCGGCGGGCGCTGGAATAGTGAGAGACGATCTAGACGCAGCAAAGAAGCGCGCTAGCCTATCAAACTGTCCAAGCAAAAACCTAGGCGAAGTGCTGCCAGTAGTTCCCCAGTAACCTGCACGAATTGGTTCCCAGTCTCGGGTTGGCGGCTCCCCTGGCAGCCACGGTGCCGGAATTCCGTTGATCATCGCTTTGTCAGGCGAGTAGACGCTCATGTTTGGGCGACGGCTGGCTATATCGCAGGCGCACAACTCTTGATCAAGATCTTTGAATTGAAAAGCGAATACGCTTGCAGATGGATTTGCGGCTAAGCACTCGTCGATCCTAGCCGAGACGTGAGCGTCGGCAAAGGAAAACCCTGTGGCAATGAGTAAAGTGTCTGGTGTCATTAGAAACTGACGAAGACGATCAAAGAGTGCAGCGTATGGGGCCTTTTGGGTTTGGTCGTATTTCAGATGCTCTGGAAAGACAAGGTGAGTCGAATGTGTGAGCCCATCGCGAATGACCTCACCGCGCTTGTTGCTTGTCCAACCAATCGATCCATGCAGTTTCCAAAGCCGCGCCCAGCGTGGTGGGAGATCGTTACTAGCTACAGTGGAAGGGTCAAAAAACGGCTCGCTGGAGCCTGAGAATCCATCAAAGTAGGGAACCTTCGCGCGTTCGAGACCTTTCTCGAAGAGCAAGTCATAATTCGTTGTGAAGATTTCAACACTGTGGTCGCGGTCTGCGCCACTGATCCAATTTACAAAATCGGAGTAGGGCGAGGGGCCAGTCGGAAGATCCTTATCGACTATCTTGCCTATTTGCGCACAAATGGATTGGCTGAGAGCCTTATAGCCGTCAGCATCTAGACCATGGACTTTTGCGGTTCCGATAACCGCAGAAAGGCTGCGGACTCGCGACAGGATATTTTCGATGTTGGGGTCTTTCAACTCCCCCTTTATCGCGCTGAGAGAAGGTTCATAAGGGTCCTTGAGTGCGTCCAGAACATAGGTGGTCAGGCCCGCCACAGCGGGAATGAGGGGAGCCCCTCCCGCGTCAAGAATTCCTGCCGGTGCACCTGCCCCAACCAACAACCCCAGCCTCTTTCGGCCCTGGGCTATGATTTGCCGCAAGCTCGACATGTATTGATCCGGGTTATGAACGCTGCTTACACTCATGAGATTAGGATAGCCCTCCCGTCTCGTCTTTTGAGGATTCAAGAAGCCTGGTCTCTAATCCCTCAATTTCTTGCATGGTTCTTCCCGCGATGCCCTGAAGGTCGCCGTACATCCCAACGGTCGTTTCAATCACTCCCTTGATCTGCTCTTCGCGCTTTGCCCAGAGTCGGGTCATTGTTTTGCGTTCTCTCTCCAGATCGGCTTGCATATCCTCGAACTTTTCGACAATGGCTTCAACACGGTGGCGAAAGCGTGGGCCGGTCAGATACTGATAGACCAACTCCATTTTCGTCAATTGCCCCTCGCCAGCTTGTCGTGCGCTGGCAAGTTCAATAAGAGATTGCCTTAGTGCAATGGCAACGGGAATCGCACAACGCGACTCAGTGACCCAAACACCGTCAATGTAGTCGAATGCCTCGACACCCTTGGGAAGAACTTGCGTCACGAGCAGCGCAATTTCGGCCTTCGCGGCGCGCTGGTCATCGCGGAGTTTGGGAAGCCAGCCGTCACTCCAGTTTTTCGTGCGTTTCGATTCCCAGAGGATGGTGCCGCAATGCTGACCGAGCGGTCCAATCACGCGGTGAAGCACATCCCCACCGAACTCGCCCTTTGGCACCGGATCGATGGTATCCCTCATGAATTTTGTGCGCAACAGCGACTCTAACTCCAGCTCCTGTACTTCTCCCTGAAGCTGCTGGGACCCCTGCTCTGCCTTTCGCCTCAGCTCCTCAATCTGGCGCTGCATGGAAGCAATTTGCTCCTCCTTTTCGAGAACTTTGAGTTTCAGACCATCCTCTGCCTCAAGTTTGGCTTTATCTCTGACCGTGCCCAAAGACTCCTGCACCCGCTTCTCTACGGTCAAATCTATTTCCCGCTTTGCGTCGTCAAGTTCGCGCTGCTTTCGTATGAGATCCGCCTGGGCTTTTTGAGCTTCTGCAAGTTTGGAATCGCGGTCCTTCAGCACTCCCTGCAAGTCTTCGAGCTGCTTGGATTTCTGATCAAGGTCGGACTCAAGAAACAACCGGGCCTTTTTCGCCTCTTCCGCAGCTATCCTGTCCCGCTCCGGTTTGAGTTTTGCAGCGACCTGTTCGTCTATGGATTCTTGAGCCTTGGCAAGGTTTGCCTGCTGTGTGCGAATGGCTGCTTCGCGCTTGGCAACATCGGCGTCTTTTTGTGCGATCTGCTGCTCGTACTGCTTTCGCGTTGTCTCGATCAACGGAGCAGCTAGGGACTCCGTGAGCTTGATTTCCGTCTTGCAGCTAGGGCAGACAATAATTGGCTCATTCATTTCAAAAAACTCCGGAATAACTGTGGTCAGTTCGGTGTCAATTCCACCTGATGCCTGTCAAGAGACTCGGATATTACAGCCCAGCTTCCGGGTTGTCACGTTAGACCCGCCTAGACTTCGGCGAGAGTCACAATCATCAATCGTTACGCTTGGGAGATCTGAACTATTCCGCCACTTGCTCAGCTCCCGAAAGATACATCCGTTCTATGTTCTCCTCAATCCATGCAAAGCCAAAACTTTGATTAACAAGTTCCATGGGAAGGCCGCGCACTTCTTCGGTTACGCCTTCGAGCAACTTTGCAACTCCGGCCGCTATCCCAACTTTGTCAATGATGATCTGCTGCTGATCGAGAGGAACCCAGGGGATGGCGATTGAAGTAAAGAGGTCCGGCTCCAGGCGTTGTCGCCGCGTCGTTCCTCTGCTTGCTCGTTCACACAGCGTGGCAAATATGGGAAGCCCAAAAAAGAGATCGAGATAAGCAGGCAAAACCTCTGCGGTGTTAACATCGAAAGCCCAGAAGTCACCCGTGATGACGGCTCCCGCAAGCTCGGTCGGAACAAATCCCAGTGCACCATAGCGCGCATCAATACGAGACAGCACCATTTGGCCTGCGCTTACTGAAAACTGTCGCTTGGTGCTGATCTGGGACCCTTTTAGAATGCCTCGAAGCTTCACGCCGCGATAGTGATACTGAATGGTGAGTTGTTTGTATTCTTTGGAATCATCAAGGACACATGTGCGTTGACTGCGTCGCAACAGCTCGCCCAGCGGGCGGGGCGTTGCATCATCGATGAGGAGTGACTTCTCTAATTCCAACAGATTCGACAGAGCGCGCTGTACCGTCTGCGCTGCCCGTTTGACAACCGTCTCTATGTTTACGTCAGATGTGGAAGCGGCAACCTTGGGGTTCCGGCGAAGCAACTCACAGGCTACGGGATCTAATTCTGACTTGGATACGAACCAAGAATGCGGGCTCTCCGCTTTGCCAAGCCAGCAATCCTTCACGGGCCTGAAATCTTCTTCAGAAAGCGGATTGTTCTTTGAACACTGCTTTCTCCCGTTGGGCGGCAATACCTGGTAGTACCAGATTTTGTCAGTAGATCCGGCCGCGTCAAAGAACAAAATATTCGTTCGCGCGGTTTCAGCGTATGGCGCAAATGCCCCTGGTGGTAGTTGAACCACAGCATAGAGATTGAAGTCTTTCAGTAGCTCTTTTCGTATGGCGGCTGCGATGCCCGATCCACTTAGTGTTCCGTCGGGGACGACCACAGCCGCCCTTCCGGCTTGCTCAGAGTCACCCGGCTTTCGCAGCTTTCTCATAATCAACTGCAAATAGAGGAGGGCAGTTTCTGAAGTCTGCTTGTCCTCCGGAAAGTTCGACAAAATGCCCCTCTCCTCCTCCCCTCCGAATGGCGGATTCGTCATGATGACATCCACGCGATCCTTGCGCCCGATTTCTCTAATGGGCACTCGCAGAGCATTGCCGGGGTCGATGTCGGGATACTCCAAACCATGGAGCAGAAGGTTCATTTGGCAAAGTAGATAAGGGAGTGTTTTTGCTTCGACGCCGTGGAATGTACTGCGTTGTAGCCGCTCGTAGTCCTGGGCGCGTTTCGCCTGCTTTCTCAAGTGCTCGAACGCCTCAACCAGAAAACCTCCTGTGCCCGCCGCTGGATCAAGTACCGTCTCTCCAAGCTGAGGATTGACAACCGAAACGATGAACTTCACGACAGGGCGGGGCGTATAAAATTCGCCAGAGTCACCCGCCGCATCGCGCATTTCACGGAGCATCGTCTCGTAGAGATGGCCAAGGGTATGAATCTCATCTTGGGATGTGAAGTGAATTTCATTCACTTTGTTAATCACGTCACGCAGTAGATAGCCCGTTAACATGCGGTTGACTGTGCCTTGGAAGACACGCGCGATTACATCACGTCGATCCCCATTCGTGCTTTCGAGTGAACGAAGATAAGCAAATAGGCCAAGTCCACGGGTGCCATCTGGACGCATGACCTCATCCTGATTGATGAAGGCAATGAGTTCCGGGCCGGTGATGCCTTCTTGCTTTGCTGCCCAGTCGCGCCAGCGGTAGGGAGGTTCAATGCTGGGCTTATATCGCTTTCCTGCGAGCTTAGCTTCGGTTTCCCTGACCTGCTCCAGATCGTCCAAGAACTTCAAGAACATAATCCAGGTAAGCATCGGCAGACGGTCGAGATCACCGTTCAAGCCTTTGTCCTTGCGCATGATGTCCCGGCAAGCCTTGACGATGCTACCAAGCTGCTGTGCCGTAGATTTCGGGCTATCATTTTTCGCTGCTGCGGTTCGAGCCATGTGGGTCCCTTAAGCTGCGTAGAGCAATTGTTGAAGTTCGCCGACTGCCGCGCGAAGTTGCTCTGGTCCGCCAAATAGCTCGGCAATCTCAATCACGTTGCCATGCTCCGACAGCGGAGGAACTTTTAGAATGTCCGGTATTTGAAACTGAGCCGTCCCAAACTCGACATACTTTTCCAGCAATTCATTCAGCACCTGCCGCGCTCCGTTGGTGAAACGGTCAAAGAATGCATTGCCGTCAATCCGGGCTGCCTCTGCTCGTTCCCGTCTGCTGCGTATTGGCGCGCTATAGGCGACATTGCATAACAGGTCAAATGGGTCAGCGTCGGGCTGCTTGGCCACTTCGGCTAACTCTTCAAACGAAATACCGCGTTCTTCCAGCGCTGCGATGATTGCGGCGCGTTCTTCTGGGGCGCTCCACCTGGTTCTTAAGTCGGCGGCAGAGGGATACATGTTACGGACACTTTCGGCCGTGTATTCCGTGAATCTCTTGACTTGGAGTCGCCTGCCGTCGGCGTCAAGCTCATAAACAAGATGGGCAGCAATTTCGACGACGCCCGCGTCCACATAGAATTTACGCGGCGGTCCCTGCTCGTCATCGAAAACGAGGCCGGCCGCCTCCACAGGAAGTTCTTCCGGTTCGACTGCTTCCTGTTCCTCCACCACCACGGGCTCACCCACGGGTGCGCCTTCAGCGTCCATCTCTTCTTCCGTAATCTGTACTGGATCGCCATCAAATTCCGGGTCGGCAAAAAGGCGCGTTGCGCTGCCGGTGTAGTCGATGATGTTGAAGAACAGTTTGCCGTAGTCATCGCGCACGCGGGTTCCACGGCCGATGATCTGTTTGAATTCCGTCATGGAATTGATGGCCCGCACAAGTACGACGTTCTTGCAGGTGGGTGCATTGACGCCAGTCGTGAGCATTTGTGATGTTGTAAGAATCGTAGGGGTCTGCGTCTCCAATTCCATGAACCGGCCAAGATGGGCGCGGCCGGTATCGCCTTCGTCGGAGACGACGCGCGCCACATAGTCCGGAAACTGCCGCGCTAGATCGGCATTGCAATTGTTAAGCGCCCGGCGCATCTCTTCGGCGTGCTCCTGGTCAACGCAAAAGACGATTGTCTTCGCGAAACGGTCGGATTTCTTGAGAAAGTCTGAAAGATTGCGAGCAATGGCCTCGGTGCGCGCCCTGAGCGCTATGAGCCTGTCAAAATCCGGGGTGCCATACAGGCTGTCCGGAATCTCTCGACCATAGCGGTCTAATTCTCCGGGCGTCGGACGCCAGCCTGCGGCATCGACGGTCGATACGATGCGGTGAACGCGGTACGGTGCAAGGAAGCCGTCGTCAATGCCTTGCCGGAGGCTGTAGGTGTAAAGCGGATTGTGAAAATACCGATACGTATCCCGGTTATCGTGCCGCAGTGGCGTGGCGGTCATCCCTACCTGGTATGCGGGCTCGAAATACTCCAGAATCTCCCGCCAGTTGCTTTCGTCACGGGCGCTCCCGCGATGGCACTCGTCCACGATAATGAGGTCAAAGAAGTCACGCGGATAGTCCCGGTAAAGCCCCGGACGGCGCTGGTCCTTCGCTATTGCCTGATAGATCGCGAAGTACATTTCGCGGCTTTTGACCGCCTCCCCTTCGATTTTGTGGCGGGCTTCTCCGAAAGGCGCAAACGTCTTGTCCTTCGGGTCATCGACGAGGATATTCCGGTCGGCAAGGTAGAGGATGCGTGGGCGTCGATGCTCGCCAGTCCGGTTCCAGAGTGAATTCGTCAATTTCCAGCAGATCTGGAACGCCACCTCGGTCTTGCCCGTGCCGGTGGCAAGGGTCAGGAGAATACGCTTTCTCCCTTGAAGCACCGACTGAACCGCCCGATTGATCGCAATTTCCTGATAGTAGCGAGTTGGCCTTCCCGAAAGATGGTAATAAGGCGTGAGAAGCCGGTTTCCGACTTCCTCGGTAATGTTCTCCGAGGCGCTGAGCCGCGCCCAAAGTTCTGCCGGCGTCGGGAATAACTGAATCTCTGTCTCGATGCCTGTCAGGTAGTCGTGCTCGATGATGCTGTGACCGTTTGTGGCGTAGGCGAACTTGAGCCCAAGGATTTCGGCATATTCTTTGGCCTGCTGGAGCCCGTCGCCGGAGGTCCTGTATGCAGCCTTGGCCTCGACAACCGCGATGGGGAAATCTCGCCGATAGCGCAACAAATAGTCGGCGCGCTTTTGCGGCCTGCGGATGGCCCGACTGCCGACCAGCATGATCCGGCCATCTGTAAAGCTCTTCTGCTCGCTAATCTGCGTATCTTCCCAGCCTGCGCTGTACAGGTTCGGGAGGACATACGTCCGGCAGGTATCGGCTTCATTCAGAGGCATAGATTTCCTGGTGCCATTGCTCGCTCACGGCCACAATTTCGTACCATGAGAGGCTCTCGCTGTCATCGGGATTGAAAACTTGATTGTAATTCGCCGGGGCCACGGCGCATTCTAACCCCTGCCCGTCTGGCGACCGCGCGTCGCCGCCTCTGCGGCATTCTGCGCGGCGCTGAGCGCATAGCCTTCATCGTTCGCTTAGTGAGGATCCGCTCCTTTCAGCAGACATCCGCCGGATCGTCGCCGCCCGGCGTGAGGACCTTCTGGGCTTTCGAGACGCAGCTTTGGTTCTGGCCGGATTCGCAGGAGGACTCCACCGCTCTGAGCTGGCCGGTATCCATGTATATGACCTGAACTTCTCCTCCGACGGTGTCGTCGTCAACGTCCCAAAATCGAAGACAGACCAGGAGTGCGCCGAACAAGAAGTTGGCTTGCCCTTTGGGCCGAGTACCGACACTTGCCCGGTCCCGCGCTGCGCCAATGGCTCGACAGGGCCTGGATTTCTGAAGGCCCGGTCTTCTGGGCCGTTGGAAGATACGGTCATGTTTCGCGGCGCGGCCTGCACACCTATTCGATTGACAAGCTCCTCAAGCGTGCAACCGGCAGGGCGGGATTGAAGATCGAGGAGCTCGGCGGCCACTCGCTCAGGGCCGGCTGCGTGACCCAGGCCGCGATGAACGGTGTGCGCGAGTTCGCCATCACGCGTCAGACGGGGCACAAAACTATTGCGACGTTACGGCGCTATATCCGTTCCAGAGAGATCTTTCGCGAGAATGCGGCGGCTGGCCTCGGAATCTAACCACGCCACCAAGGCCCGGGAAATTTCACTTCTCGGATGCCGGAATCGCCCCGAATGCACCTGGGCATCGCTTACCGTATCCTTTTCGGGTAGAACTGACCCCGGAATGGGTACAGCCAGCACACTCTCGAGCACGCTGTTTGGGCGCACGCGCGGTGCGGTGCTGGCCGTTCTGTTTGGGCATGTTGGCGAGTCCTACTACTTAAGGCAACTTGCCCGGATAACGGGGATTACACTGGGGCCCGTGCAGCGGGAGTTGCGCCAGTTGGTCGAAGCCGGTCTGGTGACCAAAAGGACTCTGGGAACCCAGACCCTCTTTAGCGCCAACGAGGCCAGCCCCATCTTCGCCGAGATGCGGGCCATTGTCGCGAAGACGGTCGGAATTCGCGACATTCTCCTGGCTGCGCTCAGCCCTCTCCAAGCGAAGATCGACCTTGCATTTGTCTATGGCTCCGTGGCGCGTTCCCGTGAGGGCCAGCAGAGCGACGTCGATTTGATGATTGTGGGTAGCGTGCGCTTCGAGGATGTGGTCGACCGAATCGCAAACGCACGGAAGACGCTGAGCCGCGAGATCAACCCTACGGTTTATACAGCGAATGAGTTCAGAGGCAAGCTGCACGGCAACTTCCTCAAGACGGTGCTCGGCGAGAACAAGCTCTTTCTGATCGGAGACGAGGATGTCCTTAGAAAACTGGGCCAGTAATCGGTGGCTTGAAACTCGGGTCCGATCGGGAGGAGATCCAAATCACCGGGGGGAAAGAGTAGCCGACGATGTGGGCGTGATTATGATTCTGCACCCTGCGGCGTCTTTCAGGATTAACCCCGACAATCGCGCATAATCGACTGTCAATGAGCAGTTTGACCTGTCGGCGCCAACCGAGATCTGATGTCGACCCGTCTCACCCCTCGCTTCAAGTTTTCTGTTTCACGAATAAGCGTGCGGCGATGAGGGTGGTAGCAATCCCCATCAGGGTGAGTATTGCTGCGTTCGTCCACAATTCGGCGAAGCCGGCTCCGCGTAGGACGATACCGCGCAGGATGCGGATGTAGTAGGTTACGGGAATGAACCGGCTGACGACCTGGAAGAAAGCCGGCATGTTGGCGATCAGGAAAATGTAACCCGAGAGAAAGACGGAGGGGAGAACAGTGCCCATGGAGAGCTGAAAGGCTTCCGCCTGCGATTTGGCGCGGGTAGAGATCATCAGGCCGAGGCCGAGCACCGTTAGCAAGAAAGGCAGGGACATAAGCAGCAGAAGCGGGAGACTGCCGTGGATGGGCACCTGAAAAACGATCCGCATGACGGCGAGGATGATGCAGAGTTCTAGGAAGCCGAGTACACCATAAGGGATCATCTTGCCGACCATCAATCCGAGCGGCTGGACTGGTGTCATGGTGAGCTGCTCGAGGGTGCCACGTTCCCGCTCGCGGACCAGGCTCAGCGAGATAAGCAGGACGATCATGATCTGCAGCAGGACTGCGGTGAGACCAGGGACGAAGAAGTTGGCTGAGCGCATGGCCGGGTTGTAGAGGATGGACGGCCGCAGGTCGATCGGCAGAGTACCGTCGGGGATGGCGATCGCCAGCGAGCGTTCCAGAACAACGCCGGTAGATGCGTTAACGGCCTCTCCGGCAACGGTCGAGTCCGAGCCGTCGATGAGGATTTCTACCGTGGCCGGGGTTCCGGACTGCAATTTGCGTGCGTAATCGTAGGGGATGCGGAGAGCGATGCTGGCGCGTCCGGAGCGGATGTCTTCATACATCTGGTCGGCGGATAAAGCGTTGGTTTTGACGGCAAAGACGTCGGAGGCAGCGAAGCTCTGAATCAAGCGGCGGCTCTCCTGGGTGTGCGATTCGTCAAGAACGACGGTAGGGATCTGGCGGACGTTGGTGTCGATGGCGAAACCGAAGAGGAAGAGCTGAATCATGGGAATGAGCAGCGCGAAAAAGAGCGTGCCACGGTCGCGGACGATGTGGAGGAACTCCTTGCGGCAGATGGGGACGAGGCCACGGAAGATGTCGTTCATTTGGTCTCCGCCATGATCTTGTAAGTGAGGGTGACGAAGACATCCTCGAGTGACGGTTCGATAACCTGGATCGAAGCGTCAGGAAATTCGTGCCGGAGCGCGTCGAGGTGATCCTGCTCGACGAGAGCATGAATCGCGTGGCCGAAGATCGTTGCTTCCTTTACGCCCTGGATGGTGCGTATCCGCTCCAAAGTCTGGGACGGGTTGGGGATAACGATTTCGACGCGCGTCGTGCCCGGCGGATTGGCGTCAGGCAGTTTCTGCAGTTCGGCAACGGTGCCGATGGCGATCAACTTCGAGTTGTAGATGTAGCCGACACGCCCGCAGCGCTCCGCCTCGTCCATGTAGTGCGTGGTGACGAAAAAGGTGACGCCTTGCCCAGAAAGGCGGAAGAACAGGTCCCAAAGTGTGCGCCGTGCGACGGGATCGATGCCTGCTGTCGGCTCGTCGAGGAAGACAACCTGAGGGGAATGGATAATCGCGCAGGCGAGCGCAAGCCGCTGCTTCCAGCCGCCGGAGAGCTGGGCGGCACGGCGATCCATGTAAGGGCTGATACCTGTTAGGGTGACGACTTCTGCTTTGCGTTGCCGCGCCTGCTCGCCGCGAATCCCGTAAATGCTCGCGTAGAAGTCGATGTTTTCGGCGACCGTCAGGTCCTCGTACAGGCCGAACTTCTGCGACATGTAACCGATCTTTTCCTTGATAAGCGACGCATCCTTGCGGATGTCCATGCCGAGGATGGTGCCAGTGCCGCTGTATGGTGTAATCAGACCGCAAAGAGCCCTGATGATCGTTGTCTTTCCTGAGCCGTTGGGTCCAAGGAAGCCGAATATCTCACCGCGGTTGACTGAGAAGCTGACATCGTCCACGGCCGTGAAGCTGCCAAAACGAATGGTTAGATCATCGGCAGTGATGGCTGCGTTCATTGGAGAATCACCGAGGCGGACATGCCGGACTTCAGGATCCCATTGGCGTTTTCGACGTAGACTCTGACCCCAAAAACCTGGTGCTCCCGATCATCGGGCGTCTGAACATTGCGCGGCAGGAACTCAGCTTCGGAGGCGATCTGCCCGACGTGCCCGGTGAAATTGTGACCCTGCATGCCGTCCACGGTAACTCGGGCGGATTGACCAAGTTTGACTTTGGAAAGGTCCGTCTCCGGGACATATATCTTCACCCAGAGTTGGGTCGGCTCAAGCATGCTTAGAACGATGCGGCCAGGCGGGACCAGATCGCCGGGACGAACACTGACGGTTTCGACGATGCCGTCCACCGTGGCTGTGAGTTGAGCCTCGGCGAGACTGACATTGATTGCGGCAACGTGCGCCTGAGCAGCCGCAAATTGGTCCCGAGCTGCTGCAATATCTTCGGAACGCGAGCCTTTGCGCGATAGAGCTGCGGCGGACTCCGCCTGCCGGTAGCGGGCTTCGGCAGACTGCATGTCCTCGCGACGCGTTCCCGCCCGGAGTTCGGCGAGGTGCTCGTGGGCAGATTCCGCCTTCTTCGCGGTTGAGTCACGTTTGTTGCGGTAGCTGTCAAACTCCATTCGCGAGATGGTGTCCGTTGCGACGAGCTTTTGCATTCGCTCAAAATCGGCCTCGGCGTTGATAGCGTCGGCTTGCGCAGCCTCGAAATCGGCTTGGGATTGGGCTATGTCTTGGGGACGAGGGCCGTTGCGCGCTTCATCGAGCGCAGCCAGACTTGCGCTTGCGTTTTCCTCAGCCTGCTGAATATCTTCGGGCCGGTTGCCGCGCTCCAGTTTCTCAACATTGGCTTGCTGCTCATCCACCTCCGCCTGAGCCTGTTGCCGCTGCGCTGTGAGGTCGTTACACTCAAAGCGCACGAGGAGATCGCCGTTCTTTACTTGTTCCCCTTCTTCGACCGCAACCTGCGTGACTCGACCGCCAATCTTGGAGCCGACTTGAATCTCGCGAGTTTCAATTGTCCCGAAGTATTCGTCGGTTGTTCCCCGGCGCTTGAGCATGTGAAGCACGATGGCGAGAGCCGCCCCTGCGAGGAGAACGACGACAACTACGATCACGATTCGACGCTGCTTCATTGCACTGCCCCCAGGAGAAATTGCACCCGGACCTGCATGGTTTCTACGAGCCATTGTTCCGGGACATCCTCACGCATCAGCCACTCCAGCATGGTTCCCAGGAAAACGCAGAAGAGTGTTTCGGCCACGAGGCGGGTGGATGACTTATCACAGATAAAGTTCGAGAGCGCTTCCGTGAGAACGTCGAGCGCTTTTTCGCGTGCTGTGAGGAGGAGTCCGCGCGAGAGTTGGTGCGAAATGGCGTCGAGCAGCAGTTTCTTCGACTTGAATGAAATGCGGGCGTTCTCCCTGCAGATTTCGAGGATGATTCGGAGCAGGTCTGCGCGCGTAAAGGTTTGTGTTTGATCGCGGAGAGTGGCAAACGCCTGCCGGATGCGTTCGGCGCGTGTCGCAGCGAGTTCGTGGAGAATCAAGTCCTTCTTCGGAAAGTAGTTAAAGAAGGTAGCGCGAGAGATGCCGGCCGACTCCGCAATCATCTCGACGGTGACGTCTTCGTAGCCCCGCTTTGCGAATAATTCGAACGCAAGACGGACGATCTCTGACTTGGTCATAAGGCGCTGACGTTCACGGAGCGTCGTAGTCTTCGCAGTCACGATTAGACTGTAGTCTAAATAGTAGAGTGAGGTCAAGTGAGTGTTGTTTCGTTGTCTGCCAGCCAGTCTCAAACGGAGAGAAGCGGATGTTCAACACGAGTTGTATTGTGCAAAGGCCCCGAACAAGCCGCAGTTCGCGATAAGTCCACCAGTAACGCTAGGCCCATACGTTTTGTTGTTGCTGAAAGCATTCCGGCGTGATGCAAGATCGCCTAGTTGCTCATTGAAGACGAATAGGGCCGCAAAAGTACGGCATGTGTTCCCAAATCCCACGGGAGATTCTGGGCTGGCTAGCCGCTAAGAAATTCATGTTCTGAGGGGCACGGTCACGGCTACTTAATTCTCAGGTGCCATCCCCGCCGCAACTCAGCACCTGGAATGTTTTCTTCGCGCTGGATGGCGGCTTTGATCGTGTCGGTGTCCGGTCTTGACTCTTCCACTGTGCTCTCAAGCATATTGCCAAGCTCGTCGGGAAGATTCGCAAGAAGCGTTTCCCAGAGGACACCGCCGATACGGGCATTGATCCTGCGAAAGGCGGCTGGTAGCGCAGCCTCATCGGTGATCCGCACCGAGTCCTGGCTGTTCTTCTGGGCGCGCAGGGTGAATTCACGTCCTTCGATCGCTTTGAGGTCGCGGCTCATCAGATAGTAGAGAACCATGTTCTTGGTACGTTCCACCTTGCCGGCCGCGGTGCGGGCCCGGTCGCTGAGGCGGGCAGCCTCACTGCGACAGAACTGTTCGCGCACTTCCATCCGGCGCAGGAAACGCCCGATCCGGTCCACCTTCTCGCCGTGGGCTGAGCAGAATTGTTGGAAGCGGGCGACGAGTTCCCCGGATGGTTCGCCGCCCTGTGCGGCCTGCTCCTCGATCTCATCAAGAAGGCTATCCAGTTCCACGTCGATCTCAAAAAGCGAATTTGTTGCTGCAATCGTTGACATGATTCTTTTCCTCATTGGAGTTGTGGTCTGCCAGCAGCATCAAGCAGCAATTCGTTCCTGAGCGGCAACTGCTCTGGCGGCTTGATAGGCAATCGCATCGGCACGGGATTGGATGGGATGGCCGCTGTGCCCTTTGACCCATCGCCAACGAATGGTTCGCAGTTCGTTAAGCTGGATCAACTCGCGCCACAGTTCCTGGTGCTGCAACTCGAATCCGCGACTGTTGCGCCAACCAAACCGCTGCCAGCGAAAGACCCGAAACCGCATTCCGTCGATCAACAGTTCCGAGTCCGAGCGCAACTCGATTCGGGCGCCGGATGGCGTCAGGCGTAGCGCTTCGACCGCGGCGCGCAGTTCCATCTCAGAGACGGTCGACAACGGAACCGACCCGGCGATCTCCTGCCGTCTTGTCCCGTGGATCACGATAGCTGCCCAACCGGCAGGACCTGGGTTACCGATGGCCGACCCATCGGTAAAGATGAAGTATTGCTTGTTCATGGGGATGCTCCGTAGCGCGTTACTACCAATGAGCCAAGCATTGGCTACGCCGCGTGCATGGGAATGACGCTGCCAAAGGGCGCTTGGCGACTGCCGGTCGATGCCCAGATCACGGGGTAATCTGGGGCGGACTCAGGGAAACTCCCATATAGATCGGTGAGAAAGACCATTGTCTGTGGGTGGATTCCGTGCTCATTGAGCCAGTCGAAGCAGGGACCGAACTCTGTGCCGCCGCCGCCGACTGGATCGAGGTGAAGCATCTCGCCGGTCGCGTAGGTATCAACCTTCTGAACCTCGGCGTCGAAGTAGAGAACGTGCACCCGCTCGGGCCGCTGGCCTTCGAGGATCGAACGGATCTCCGCCTCGAAGAGTCGCAACTGCCGCGCATTGACTGATCCCGAGCAATCGACGGCAATCGCGATTTCACCCGTGCCTTCGCGCACAACGCCGGGCAGATAGAGACCGGACCAGATGTGACGGCGGTTGGGCCGCATCCAACTCGAATCGGCCGGGATGGTGTCGGACCAGAGACGGCGCAACAGTTCCCGCCAATCGACCTGGGCTTCCGCCGCACCTTCAAGAGTCCGCTTGAGCCCGGCGGGTACTTTGCCGGCCTGCTGAGCGACGGTCGCAGCCTGATTGACAGCGATCTCCCAATCGCGCTCCTGTTCCTCGCAGCTTGCCATATCGTCGTCGGTTTCCGGTGCGTCGATCACCTGGCCGATACCGCCCTGGCTTTCCGGAACGGAAGGTGTGCCGCTATCATTCTCGTTACTTGCCGAATCGTTCGATTCAGAGCCCGTATTCTGCTCCGATTCACTTTTGTCATCGGACTCCTGTTGCGTCTCCGCCTCGCGCAGGTTGTAGATCTGCTCGGCGCTCATGCCACGGAAACGTGGATCGACGAGCACATCGTCTGGCAGGCTTAGCCCGGCATCGAGCAGCAGCGGGTTGATCGCATAATCGCAGGCCTCGTTCCAGCGCTTGGGGTCGCGTTTGGCCCGCCGGGTGTGATGCTTGAGCGCGGGATGCATGACCTCGTGAGCTAGCACCCCGGCCAGTGTCGCTGTATTCAGCGTATCGACGAACACAGGGTTGTAGCGGAGTACAACCCCGTTAGTGGCCATGGTAGGAATCGCGCGATCTTCTTCGCTCTTCAACCGGAACAACAACGACCCGAAGAAGGGATGATCGAGCAGAAGAGCCGTTCGCGCCTTGCGAATGCGCTCGGCCGCCAAATTTTCGTATCTCATGCCGCCGCGGGCGCCTCCATGTACGCCGACATATGGTCAAAAATGCCCTGGACAGAGGCGAGTTTCTCTTCGACCTGCTCGGCCTCACGATTGCGGATCGCCTCATCCATGCGAGAGACAATTCCTGCGGCATCGGCTGCCGTGACCACACGCAGCAACTCATGCTTCTTGAGATCGTGCGCCGTGTAGGTGCAGAGCTTCTGGCGGGCCTCCTCGGCGAAGCGGTTCAACTCCGGATCGCCTGTGACGTTCAGCTTCGGCAGCAGCTCCACCAGATCGAAGATGTTCGTCACCAGCGTCGCGTGAAAGCGCGATTCCGGCTCATTCAGCCGGTCCACCATGTGCGAGACCACATCGCGCAGCCGGCTCCAAAGATCCTCCGTTCCGCGCACCAGCGACTGCCGAACATTCGAGTCGATCTCGCGGGCGACGCGCGCCTGTTCCTCGGCCGACATCTGCACGCGAAAGTCGTTGCCGGTGGGAATGGGCAGGACTTCGAGTTTGACGCCGAACTTGCGGCGCAGCTTCTCGGCCTTCGGGTAGTCCTCCTCGCGGAAGAGCCCATTCAGTTCGGGTCGCACCTGCTCGATGTACTGCGGATAGACGGCAAGAAAAGCCTCAACGCCCTGCTCGAAGCTGGCCTCGAACTCCCGCATCCGGGCGGTCAGATCGAAGTAGAGATTAGCCGGTAGCAGCCGGTAGCCCTCGTCAGTCCAGGGCAGCGTGATCTTGTAGAAGTACTGGCGGACCTGACCGGCGAGCGTGCGCAACTCATCAAGCTTGTCG
>Ga0302326_10004868_pt1 | contig 30895 bp, 23 predicted proteins | sample Palsa_T0_3_FD_202264 | JGI IMG/M metagenome (GOLD analysis project Ga0302326, IMG submission 202264) | Peat permafrost microbial communities from Stordalen Mire near Abisko, Sweden - Palsa_T0_3 | ecosystem: Environmental > Terrestrial > Soil > Palsa > Peat permafrost | place: Sweden: Abisko... | reverse complement strand
TATAGACGGCCGCTTCGGCAGGTCCGCGCATGATCGCCACAAGGACGATGTCGATGCGCTGGATAGTGATCTGGGCGAGCGTCGCGATGGCCCGCGGCGTGGTAAACCGCCAGAACCCGCGCGGGGTTGCAGTGGCCACCCGCTCGTCCACGTCGCTCTCGCCCGGACGGACCTTGGTCCCGTCCGGCCGCACCGGCGTCGCGAGTGCCAGCAGGGCGGCGAGTTCCGGCGGGACGGCGCGGGAGGACTGCCGGGACGCCTGGTGGCGCCGGATCCAGCGCAGCCACAGCCACGCCGCGGCGGCGGCCGGGATGTAGGGCACCGCCCAGAGCGGCGCGAGCAGCGCCGCGCTCCCGGCCGCTACCGCCACCGCCACGCCCGCCAGCTGACCCACGGATCGGCCCAGCTGGAATATCACGACCGTGGGCCGCATGTCGCGGTAACCGCGGGTGGCGCCGAGCAAGGTGTCGAGCAGCGCGGCGAACGGCAGCGTGACGGCAAGGGCGCGCAGGGCGGTGGCCAACGCCGCCGGGGTCGCCCCGTTGGCCGCGAGGTGACCGCCGAGCAGGACGCGCGCCAGCGGGTCCGCGAAGACCAGCAGCAGCGCGGTGCCGGTCACCGACGCGACCACCACCGGGATGATCGCGGCCCGCAGGATCGCGTTGATCCGGCCTTCTTCGCCGAGCAGGCGCAGCCTGGCGATGAAGTAGACGGCGCCGGTGAAGGCGCCGAGGCTGGCCACCGACTCGACGATGAGGAACAGCGAGGTGGCAGAGAAGAACGCACCGGCGACGGGCTTGCTGAACAACCTGGTGACGAGCACGGTGACGCCGAGCGTCGCTGCCGCGGCGACAGCCGCCCCCACCAGGTTCAGGGTGCTGCCCCGCGCCACCTCCGCCAGCTTGCCGCCGGGACCGCGCGCCCCGGGACCGCGCGCCCCGGGACCGCCAGGGCGCACCCCGGGCGGCCCCGGCCGGCCCCGGCCGGCCCCGGCTGCCGGTGCGCGCGCGTCCGGTGGCGCGTGGCCCAACTCGGCGCTGGCGGGCTTCAGCCTGGCGTGGTCTCCCGGCATCAGGCCAGCCGCTCGTCGCGGCGGGCGGGGCCGTCGCCGTGATATGGCGTGGCCCTACCCGCCGGCCGCGGCTGGCGGGCGGTCATTCCCGCGCCCGGTGCGTCGCGGTGCGCCGTCGGCTGCCGCCCCGCCCCGCGCCCGCGGCTGGCTCGATCGGCTCCGGATCCGGGTTCCGCAGCTGGAGGTCGTTGCGCCAGAGCAGGGCATAGGCCAGCATGGTGAAGGCCAGCGGTGCCACGACGGCTTCATAGGTAAACATGTAGACAAAAGACAGCAGCAGTACAAGAACCCCGGCGAGCCCGTAGGGCGTCATGTCCCGCCGGTAATGCCACAACCCGTACGCGAAGAAGCTGAAGTAAAGCACGGTGCCGAGCAATCCGTCGCAGACAAGCAGCAGCCAGAACTGGCCGGTGCTGCCTGCCTCGGCCTCACCGCAGGTGGGACAGTTCGCCGTCGGCCCCACGGCGATCGACGCCGCGCTGCCTTGCTGATGCCGTTCGTCGCCGTAGCCGATCAACGGCGAGGCGAGGCCGTCCCGCACCGCGAGCGTGTTCAGCGATGCGCGGATGGTGTTGCTGTTCTGCTGTGAGCTGATCCGCCCGCTGATCAAGCTGTGCAGCGGGCTGACGAGGATGAGAATACCGACCACGGCAACGCCTGAGCCGATCACGGTGAGCAGGCCGAGCCTCCCCCTGGCCGCGAACCGGAGGGCCAGGTAGCAGACGGAGACCGCCATCCCGATCCAAACCCCGCGGTCCAGCGAGTAGATCAGCGGGACGAGGGCCAGCGCCGTCACGACCAGGGCCTTCCGCCACTGCCTGCGTGTCGCCGACCAGGCCACCAGCAGCCACGGCAGCAGGATGGTAAGGCTCTCCCCCCAGCTGTCGGTGTAGTCGAACGGGGCCTTCGGGCGGCCTTCGGCCTCGCCGAGGACCCCCTGGACCTGACTGAGCCCAGGGTGCAGCATCGACTGCACGAGCGTGTTGTGCTGGAAGCTCTTCGGCATCACCAGCGCGAGCGGCGAGGTGAACTGGAACCTCGGCATCACGATGCCGGCGAAGCCGCCGATGATCGCGTAGATGCCGACGAGCCCGAGTAGCCAGGCGAGCCGCCGCCGGGGCATCTCAAACTCGGTCAGGTTGCCTGCGAACACCAGCAGGACGGTGACCGCCAGGTAGCTCGCGCCGCGGTCGCCGAAGGAGATTATCCGGTTCCCTAGCGGGCTTGCGATCGTGCCGGGTGCCGTCAGGCCCAGCGTGGCAGCACCGGCCAGCATGCAGATCAGGAACAGCAGCCACAGCGAGAATCCTGGCGGCAGCCGCAGCAGCCGCCTGCCTTCCGCGCGCCAGGCGAACAGCCGCATCGTCATCGGGACGGCGAGCACTATGAACATGTAGTCGGCGATGCCCAGCGCCCACCAGATCGGGTAACCGGCGAGCAGCACGACGATCGGCCAGGCGGGGTAGCGGGCGAGCAGGTGGCCGCGACGCCTGGCGTGATCACCTGACGTCCGCTCGTCCGCGCCGGGCGGGGCACCGCCGGCGCCCGCGCGGCCGGCGGCTGGCCGACCCCAGTCATCGCCGCTCGCCCAGCCGCTCTGCCGCTGGAGTTCGGTGGTCATGACTGGGCCTGCGCCGTCCGCACCCTGGTGCCACGTGGCGCCAGGATGATCCAGGTGGTTCCTGGCTGTAGTTCCATCGGGAAGTCTCTGCTGTCGAGGTAGGTGGTGACGTCAACGAGGTTGGGTTTGAACCACCTGCCCTTGGCGGCCAGGCCGCCCGGGCCGTGATCCGCCGCGCTGCCGATCCCGGAAAACACCTCTACCAGACCCCTGCCAAACACCCGCGCGCTCGGCACCGTCATCCCCAGTGCCCTGCTCAGGAATATCTTTTTGTACCGGACCGTCTGGACTATCAGGTTAGCGACCTGGATCGGCGGACCTCCGCTGACCAGCGCCCAGCGATCGGCTTGTGCGTCAAAGGTCCATCGCTGCGGGCCGACGCCGGGAATGTCCACCGTGACCGACGAAGGCCGCCACTGCCCAGCCGTGGCGAGTTGGCTGCTTGCCGAGTCAGGACCACGGTAGGAGAAAAGCTCCGGTGGGGCCGGCCCCCGTGCGGCGTCACGCAGCTTCTTCGTCGATGCGGTGAGTCCGTGCGGTCCGGACCGATAGGGCGAGGTGTGCGCCGGGTAACCCCGATCGGCGACCTTGGTGTTGTCGAGCACCTTGATGAACGAGGGAGTGCCGCCGTCGTAGCCGATCGCGGGCCGCAGCACCGACAGGATCTGGCCGTCGGCGGGCTGGGTGGCCGTGATGGGGCCGGCCGCCGCCGCCTGCCGGGACTGGAAGACGGCGATGTACCGCACCGGCTTGCTGATCTCCTCGAATATGACGTCGGCATCCGCCAGGTCACCCGGGTGGCGGCCTGCTATGTCGAGCGCCACGGCACGCAGCGAGGCGTCCGCGGCGCTGGTGGGCAGCCCGGTCAGCGGTGCCGTCGGCCCGTCCGGCACAGCCGGGCTGGCCGACGGGCTGAAGGACGGGGTGAAATCGGCCTCGGCGGACGAGCCGGCCGCACTGCACGCGGCGGCGAGGAGCCCGGCGCAGACCGCGGCGACCACGCCAGCCAGCCTGTGCCGCCGGCCGGCCGGCCGCTGCCCAGGCATTATTAGCTTCCGGCCTTCTTCTCGGGCGAATCCTCGCGCTTCCCGGCGGGACGCTGTGTCTTCTCGCGCTTGTCTCCGGCAACTCGTACCGCGCCCAGGGGCAGCGGCCACGTCTCGCTCGGATCGCGGGTACCTACCTTGAGCGGCTGTCGCGGGCCCGCGGACCCCGCGCGCCGCGGCCCAAGCTCCGGGTGCGACTCGGCGGGCCGTGGACGGCGCTCGGCCGGCGCGGGCCGCTGCTCGGCCGGCTCCTCCTGGCTGCGGGTCCGGGACCGCTCCGGCGCGCTGAACGGCGGTATCAGGACCGCTCCGAGTACCGTCGTCCGCAGCCGGTCGAGCCGCTGGAGGCACTCCGCGATCTCGATCCGCTTGGTCTTGGCGATCTCCACCGCGATGAGCGCGGCATCCGCGAACTCGGCCAGCGCGAAGGTGTCGCCTCCTTCTCCGGCGGCCTGCGCCTCGATGAGCACGAACGGGAAGCTTCTGCGCAGCTCCGAGATGAGGTCGCGGGTCGCGTCATGCTGGAAGTTGTAGAGGGCGAAGGAAGTGTCCACTCCCGGGGTGATCACCCGGAGCCGCGGAAAGTCGGCAGGTCGCCGCGCGACTTCGCTGACGGTCGCGTTGCCGCCGAGCACCTCGGCTAGCCCGCGGCCCTGGCCAAGGTGGAAGAGCCCGGGGATCACGCTGGCGTGCAGGTCGGCGCAGACGAGGACGACCTCGGAATGCGTCCTTGCCAGCGCGGCGGCCAGGTTGGCCGCGGTGACGCCGCCGCCCGGGCCCGCCGACGTGCCGGCCACGACCAGGACGTGGTTTCCCTCGCCGAGCGCCGCCGAGGCTGCGTGCGCAAGCTCGGCGAACGCCTGGCCCGTCCTCGACCTCGGGCCGACCAGGGACGGCGGCGTCCCGTGCTTCTTCGCGGAGACGCTGAGCATGACCGGCAGGTCGAGGTAGCGCTCGATGTCCCTGGCCCCGTGGATCCGCTGGTCGCGGCGGTCGACAAGGAACGCGATGATCAGGCCGATCAGCAGGCCGGCCAGCAGGCCGCTCGGCAGTATGAGGAGCTTCTTCGGGCTACTCGGGCTGGCCGGCGTGTCGGCGGGAGTCAGCACCGCGCCTGCCGAGACGTCGGTCAGCTCCCCCTTCACGTCGCCCACCTGCCTGCTCAGCGAGCTGGCCTGGCTGGTATCCGACACCAGGTCAGCCTGTACGGTGGCACGCTCGGCCGAGTTGTCAGGAAGCGTGTCCAGCTTGGCCTTCTCCCTGGCCGCAGCCTGCGACAGCGTGGCCACCTGGTTCTCCAGGCCGGTCAGCTGGCCGTTTAGCTCAGCGCTAGCGTTGTCGCTCTCGCTCTTCAGGTACGTGTTGGCGAAGGCGTTGGCGCAGGCGGCCGCCGCGGCGCCGGACGGCATTTTGCAGCTGATCGAGAGATCGTCGGAGTTCGGCGGGACCGTGACGCTGACCTTTTTGCTCAGCTGCGCCGCGGTGAAGCTGCTGTGCAGCGCCTTCGCGGCGCTGGTGGCTACGCTGATTGACTGCACCACCTGTGCCTGGCTGTCCATGTCGACGGACCCGCCGTTGTCCCGGGCGCCCGCCACCGAAGTGGAATTGGCGATGTTCGCAGTGACCGACACGGTCGCGGTCGCGGTGTAGACCTTGTGTGCTTCCTTCACGTAGGCCGCGGCAGCCAGGACTGCCACGATCGTCAGCACGAGCACGATCCACCAGCGGCGGCGCAGTACCTCAAGGTAGTCGCCTGGCTCGAACGAGTCCGGTCGCTGTGAAGTGTTCATGCAGCAGTGCTCCTCACTCTGCGTGTCCCCCGGGACACCGTGTGCCTGGGATGCTCGGCTGCCACTGCGCTGTCCGACGGCCGACTCGCTCTACCCGAAACATGTGTTGCTAACAGTGACAACCAAGCTTATCGGGTGATCTCAGCGACTTCCGCCGCTGACGGGCCTTCGTTGCCGCAGAGCGGGTCGTCACTGGTAGCGGCGTTGTGCGCTGCTGTGTTGTGTGCCTGGCCGCTGCTCCGCCCAGGCCGGCGACGCGCAGGAGTTGGCTCGGTGGCGTATCGCGGTTTGGATAACCCGTCTCCTGATTTTGCAAAGAGTTATTAAAGGGCTATCGAGCTGAGCATTTACCGGCGCTGGCCGACAGGCCGCAAAAATTTAATTTTTTCAGATAGGTCTCCAGATAGTTTACCCGCTCGGTGCCCATCCATGCCTTGGCCGCGCCCGGCCGCTCCCTCTAGACGTAGACGCGCTGCGGTATGGTCCGGTTCACCCGCAATCGCAGGGAGGTGCCCGGTGACGCCGTTCCGCGATCTTCGCGACTACGTTGCCATCCCCCGCATGACGGCCGTCCGGCTGTCGCCGGACGGCAGCTGGCTGGCTGCGGCGGTGCAGACGGTGGACGCGGACGGCAGGAAATTCGTCAGCAGCATCTGGCGAATCGACGTAAGCCCTGCTGGTAGCGGGAGCCCGCCGGTCCGGCTGACCCGCAGCACCGAGGGCGAGAGCGACCCGGTTTTCCTGCCCGACGGCTCCCTGCTGTTTGTCTCCAGGCGCCCGGGGCCGGACTCCGGCCCCGGGGTCGGCGCGGAGCCGGCCTCCGGCGCCGAGCCGGCCGCGGGCAAGGCCGCTCTCTGGCTGCTGCCCGCGGCAGGCGGCGAGGCCAGCAGGGTCGCCGCCCCGCCCGGCGGCGTCGTCGCCGTGGCCGCTGCCAGCGATGCCAGGTCCGCTGTCTTCACCTCGCCCGCGCTGCCCGGCACCGGCGGCGCCGCCGGTGATGCCGCGCGCCGTCAGGCGCGCAAGGACGCGGGCGTGACCGCGATCCTGCACGACGCGGGACCGGTGCGGTACTGGGACCACGACCTCGGCCCGGACTGTCTGCGGCTGCAGGAAATATCGATTCCCGGTCCGGGAACGGAGAACGCGGCTGGCGGCCACGCCCGGCCGGCCGTCGAGTACCGCGACCTCACCCCCGAGCCGGGCAGGGCGCTTGATGACAGCCACTTCGAGCTGGCCCCGGACGGGTCGCTGGCCGTGACCGGCTGGGCCGTCACCGATGACCGTGCGGCGCTCACCCAGGAAGTCGCCGTCATCGCGGTGGCCACCGGCGAACGCCGCACCCTGCTGTCCGCGCCAGGCCACGACTTCTTTGATCCGCGGATCTCGCCGGACGGCGCGCTTGTGGCCTGCCTGCGGGCGGCCCACGACAGCTACGAAATGCCGGGTGACGTGACACTGGTGGTCGCGGCCCTGGACGGGCTGGCCGGCGGCCGGGCCAGCGACGGGCACCGTGACCTGCTGGCCGGCCTGGACCGCCGTCCGGTGGAAGCCGCCTGGGCACCAGACTCGGCGTCGGTCTACTTCACCGCCGACGATCACGGCAGGCGCCCGGTCTTCCGCGTCGACCTCGCGACCGCGCAGATCACCAGGCTCACCATGGACGACGCGGCCTACGGCAGCCTGTGCCCGGCACCGGGCGGCCGCTGGATCTACGCGCTGCGGGCCGCGGTCGACGGGCCGCCCGCGCCGGTCCGGCTGGACGCGACCACGCCAGGCAGCGATCCGGTGCGGCTGGCCGGCCCGGCCGAGTTGCCCGGCACGCTGACGCCGGCCGAGTTGCCCGGCACGCTGACGCCGGCCGAGTTGCCCGGCACGCTGACGCCGGCCGAGTTGCCCGGCACGCTGACGGAGGTGCAGGCCGTGGCCGGCGACGGGGCCACGATCCGGGGCTGGCTCGTGCTGCCGGAGGGCGCGTCCGCCGACTCTCCGGCGCCGTTGCTGCTGTGGGTGCACGGCGGCCCGGTGATGAGCTGGAACTCCTGGTCCTGGCGGTGGAACCCGTGGCTGATGGCCGGGCGCGGCTACGCCGTGCTGCTGCCCGACCCGGCCCTGTCCACCGGTTACGGGCACGACTTCATCGCCCGCGGTCATGGCCGGTGGGGCGAGGCGCCGTTCACCGACGTCATGGCGATCACCGACGCCGTGGTCGCGCGGCCGGACGTCGATGCGGCAAGGACGGCGATGATGGGCGGCTCGTTCGGCGGGTACATGGCGAACTGGATCGCCGGCCACACCGACCGGTTCAGCGCGATCGTCAGCCACGCCGGCCTGTGGGCGCTGGACCAGATGTTCGCGACCACCGACCTGCCGTCGTTCTGGCGCCGGCATTTCGGCGACCCGCTGACGCAGCCGGCCCGCTATCGGGAGAACTCGCCCAACCTGCACGTCGCCAGCATCAGCACGCCGATGCTGGTGATCCACGGGGACAAGGACTACCGGGTGCCGGTAGGCGAGGCCCTGCGCCTGTGGGCCGACCTGGCTGGCCGGGCCAAGGATGCAAAGTTCCTGTACTTCCCGGACGAGAACCACTGGATCCTGACGCCAGGGCACGTGATCGTCTGGTACGAGACCGTGCTGGCCTTCCTGGCGCAGCACGTGCTCGGCGAGCCATGGCGGCGGCCCGAGCTGCTTTGAGCTGTGCCAGGCTGGACGCATGACCCGCGCCAGCCTCGACAAGCGCCCCGGCGAGGTCGCCGCGATGTTCGACCTGCTTGCGGAGCGCTACGACCTGCTCAACGACGTGCTGTCGCTGGGCCAGGACCGGCGCTGGCGCAAGGTCGTGGCCAGCGCCGTGGGGGCCACCGCGGGGCAGCGGGTGCTCGATCTGGCTGCGGGCACCGGAACCTCGACGCGGGCCTTCACGCGGGCCGGCGCGCACTGCGTCGCTTGCGACTTCTCCCTCGGCATGCTCGGGGTGGGCGCGCGCAGGCCGGCCGCGTCGGTCGCGTTCGTGGCCGGCGACGCGCTGGCGCTGCCGTTCCGTGACGGGTCGTTCGACGCGGTCACGATCTCCTTCGGGCTACGGAACCTGGCCGATCCGGACGCCGGGCTCGCCGAGATGCTCCGGGTCACCAGGCCCGGCGGGCGGCTGGTGGTCTGCGAGTTCGGCCACTTGCGCTGGCGCGTCCTGGACGCGCTGTACGAGCGTTACCTCGCCGCCGCAGCGCCTGCGGTCGCGCGCAGGCTGTCCGGAAATCCGGCGGCATACGACTACCTGGCCGAATCGATCGCCGGCTGGCCGGGCCAGCCTGAGGTCGCGCGGCGGATCCGTGCCGCCGGGTGGTCGGCGGTCGGCTGGCAGAACCTCAGCATGGGAGTCGTCGCCGTGCACACGGCCAGCAGGGCCGACTCCCGGCCGGCCCGGGCCACGGTTTAGCCGGGCCACGGTTTAGACTGCGGCGAGAGCACTTGTGAAGCTGTTCACAAGATAGTCAGGACGGGTCCGTGACCGAGCAAGTCCCCTTTGCTGACGCCTCGGACATGGCATCGCGTGACATCGGGTCAGCCAGCCAGTCCGCGCCCGCACGGCGCCGTGCCGGCCGTGGTGGCATTTCCGGCCAAGGCGGTCAGTCCCGCCAGGGCGGTCAGTCCCGTCAGGGCGGTCAGTCCCGCCAGGGCAGTCAGTCCGGCCGTGCCGAGCAGAGCGCCGACGTCATCGTCGTCGGGGCCGGCCCGGCGGGCTCGGCGGCAGCCTATTTCCTCGCCACCGCCGGCCTGGACGTGCTCGTCCTGGAGAAGACCCGCTTTCCGCGGGAGAAGGTGTGCGGCGACGGGCTGACCCCGCGGGCGGTCAAGGCGCTGACCGCGATGGGCGTGCCCATCGGCGAGCAGGACGGCTGGCTGCCGAACAAGGGCCTGCGGATCATCGGCGGCGGCGGACGCATCGAGGTCCCCTGGCCGGACCTGTCCAGCTATCCGGGCTTCGGGCTGGTGCGGACCAGGCTTGACTTCGACGAGATCCTGGCGCGGCACGCGGAGAAGGCCGGTGCCCGGCTGCTGGAAGGCGTCAACGTGACCGGCCCGCTGCTCGACGACAGGACCGGACGCATCACCGGGGTGACGGCGCGCCGCGGCGCCGCTTCCGCGGAAGGCGGCGGGCGCGCGGCGGCCGCCGGCCAAGACCAGCCGGAACGCAGCTTTCGTAGCCGGGTCGTCATCGCTGCCGACGGTAACTCGTCGCGGCTGTCCGTCGCCATGGGCCTGCAGCGGCGGGACGACCGGCCGATCGGCGTCGCGGTCCGCACCTACTACGCCAACCCCCGGCACCGCGACGACTACCTGGAGGCATGGCTGGACCTCTGGGACGGCGACGCGCTGCTGCCCGGCTACGGCTGGATCTTCGGCATGGGCGACGGCACCAGCAACGTCGGCCTCGGCCTGCTGAACACTTCCGCCGCGTTCCAGCAGATCGACTACCGCGGCCTGCTGCGCCGCTGGCTTGCCGCGATGCCTGCCGAATGGGGCCTGACCGAGGAGAACAGGACCAAGCCGATCCACGGCGCCGCGCTGCCGATGGGGTTCAACCGGACCCCGCACTACACCAGGGGCCTGCTGCTGGCCGGCGACGCGGGCGGTATGGTCAACCCGTTCAACGGCGAGGGCATCGGCTACGCCCTGGAGTCCGGCGAGATCGCCGCGCGGGTGATCGCCCAGGCGCTGGGCAGGCCGACTGCGGCGAGCGCGGAGATCGCGCTGCGCGGGTACCCGGCGGCGCTGAAGGACGCCTACGGGGGGTACTACACGCTTGCCCGCACGTTCGTGCAGCTGATCGGCCGCCCCGGATTCATGCAGTTCGCGACGAGGCACGGGGTCAAGCGCCCGGCGGTGATGCGGCTCACCATGAAGCTGCTGGGGAACCTGACGGAGACCCGCGGCGGCGACGCGGTCGACCGCCTGATCAACGCAGTGTCTAAGATGACGCCGGCGGCCTAGCCGCGGAGACGATGCTGCCGGAGGCGATGACCGGCAGCTGGCGAAGGAGGTGACGGACGGTGCTGAGCTTGTACGTGCCGATCCTGGTGCTCGCGGCGCTGGCCGCCGTCTTCGCCGTCTTCTCGCTGGTGATGGGCTCGCTGGCGGGCCCCAAGAGGTGGAACAGGGCGAAGCTTGAGGCGTACGAGTGCGGCATCGAGCCGACCAGGCAGCCCAGCGGCATCAGGTTCCCTGTCAAGTACTACCTGACGGCGATGCTCTTCATCGTGTTCGACATCGAGATCATCTTCCTGTACCCGTGGGCGGTCGCCTTCAACAGGCTCGGCGTGTTCGGGCTGGTCGAGATGGTGACCTTCATCGGCACGGTTCTCATCGCGTACGCCTACGTCTGGCGGCGCGGCGGTCTGGAGTGGGACTAGTCATGGGCCTGGAAGAGAAGCTGCCGAGCGGGATCCTGCTGACCACGGTCGAGAAGGTGGCCGGGTACGCGCGCAAGAGCTCGGTCTGGCCGGCCACGTTCGGGCTTGCCTGCTGCGCCATGGAGCTGATATCCACCGGCGGCCCGCGGCACGACCTGGCCAGGTTCGGCATGGAGCGCGCCTCCAACACGCCCAGGCAGGCCGACCTGATGATCGTGGCCGGCCGGGTAAGCCAGAAGATGGCGCCGGTGCTCCGCCAGATCTATGACCAGATGGCAGAGCCCAAGTGGGTGATATCGATGGGGGTCTGCGCATCGAGCGGCGGCATGTTCAACAACTACGCGATCGTCCAGGGCGTCGATCACATCGTCCCGGTGGACATCTACCTGCCGGGCTGCCCGCCCCGCCCGGAGATGCTGCTCGACTCGATACTCAAGCTGCACGACAAGATCCAGAACATGAAGCTCGGCGTGCACAGGGAGCACCAGATCGAAGAGCTCGAGCGGGCCAGGCTGCGGCGGCTGCCGCTGGTCGCTGGGCTCGGCGGCCAGCCGGGCGGCTCCGGGCAGGAGGTGGCCAGGTGACGTCGGAGCAGCCGCCGGACCAGGCCGCTGCGCCCGCCGACGAGGCTGCGGTGGCTGGCCGCGAACGGCTGTCGGAGCAGGTCGCGCGGACCGGCATGTTCGGCACGGAGACGACGGGGGACACCTCTGGCTACGGCGGGCTGATGATCCGGCGCCCCCCGGCGCTGTCCAGCCCGCGGCCCTACGGTTCGTACTTCGACGACCTGGCCGACGAGCTCGGGACCAGCCTTGAGCAGGCCGGCCTGGCATTCGGGGACGCGATCGAGCGAGTGGTGGCCGACCGCGGCGAGCTCACCTTTCACGTCCGCCGCGAGCACCTGACCACGGTCGCCGGACGGCTGCGGGACGACCCCGCGCTCGCCTTCGAGCTGTGCACCGGGGTGTCCGGCGTGCACTACCCGGCGGACTCCGGCCGTGAGCTGCATGCCGTGTACCACCTTGTCTCGCTCACCCGCAACCGGCGGCTGCGGCTTGAGGTGTCCGTGCCCGACAGCGACCCGCACGTCCCGACGATGGTGCGCGTCTACCCCACCTGCGACTGGCACGAGCGGGAGACCTGGGACTTCTTCGGGCTCATCTTCGACGGGCACCCGGCGCTGACCAGGATCGAGATGCCTGACGACTGGAAGGGCCACCCGCAGCGCAAGGACTACCCGCTGGGCGGCATACCGGTCGAGTACCGCGGCGCGACGGTGCCGCCGCCGGACGAGCGGAGGGCGTACGAATGACCTCGCGCACGGAGCCGGAGACGGAGGGCCGGGTCTACAACGTCGGCGGCCAGGACTGGGACGAGGTGGTCGCCGCCGCCGACGAGGCCGGGGACCGGCCGGGCGACGAGCGCCTCATCGTCAACATGGGCCCGCAGCACCCGTCCACCCACGGGGTGCTCAGGCTGGTGCTGACGCTGGACGCCGAGACCGTGACGGAGCTCCGGCCGGTCATCGGCTACCTGCACACCGGCATCGAGAAGAACATGGAGTTCCGTACCTGGACGCAGGGCGTCACGTTCTGCACCCGGATGGACTACCTCTCGCCGCTGTTCAACGAGACGGCCTTCTGCCTTGCGACCGAGCAACTGCTCGGCATCACCGACCGCATCCCGGAGCGCGCAACCGTCATCCGGGTGCTGATGATGGAACTCAACCGCATCTCCTCGCACCTGATGGCGATCGCGACGTTCGGCCTGGAGCTCGGCGCCACCACGGTCCTGCTGAACGGGCTCCGCGAGCGGGAGAAGGTGCTCGACCTGTTCGAGCTGATCACCGGCCTGCGGATGAACCACGCCTACATCCGGCCGGGCGGCGTGTCGCAGGACCTGCCGTCGGGCGCGATCGAGAGGATCAGGGAGTTCGTCGGCCTGATGCCCGCGCTGCTCGGCGACATGCGCAAGCTGCTCGACGCCAATCCGGTCTACCTGGCCAGGACGAAGAACATCGCCTACCTGGACCTGGCCGGCTGCATGACGCTTGGCGTCACCGGGCCGGTGCTGCGCTCCACCGGGCTGCCCTGGGACCTGCGGAAGTCCCAGCCCTACTGCGGATACGAGACGTACGAGTTCGACGTGCCAGTTCAGGACACTTGCGACGCGTACGGACGGTACCTCGTCCGGATGGACGAGATGGACCAGTCGCTGCGGATCATCGCGCAGTGCGCGGACCGGCTGGCCGGCCACCGGCAGGCCGACAACCGGGTCATGGTCGCCGACGCTAAGATCGGCTGGCCAGCCCAGCTTGCGCTCGGCCCGGACGGGCTCGGCAACTCGCCCGACCACATCAAGCACATCATGGGCCAGTCCATGGAGGCGCTGATCCACCACTTCAAGCTGGTCACCGAGGGCTTCCGGGTGCCGGCCGGCCAGGTGTACGCGGCGATCGAGTCACCCCGCGGCGAGCTTGGCTGCCACGCGGTCAGTGACGGCGGCACGCGGCCGTACCGCATCCATTTCCGTGACCCGTCGTTCACCAACCTGCAGGCTCTCCCGGCGATGTGCGAGGGCGGCATGGTCGCCGACGTCATCGCCGCGGTGGCAAGCACCGACCCGGTGATGGGAGGGGTGGACAGGTAATGGCGCTCAGCGACGAACGGCGCGCCGCGCTGGAAGCGGAGGCCGGGCAGATCATCGGGCGCTACCCCCGATCCCGCTCGGCGCTGCTGCCGCTGCTGCATCTGGTGCAGGCCGAGGAGGGCTACGTGTCCGCCGACGGCATCGCGTTCTGCGCCGGGCGGCTCGGCCTGACCGAGGCCGAGGTGACCGCGGTGGTGAGCTTCTACACGATGTACAAACGGCGGCCGGTGGGCGACTACCACGTCGGCGTGTGCACCAACGCCCTGTGCGCGGTGATGGGCGGCGACGCCATCTTCGCTGACCTGCAGCGGCACCTCGGCGTCGGCAACGACGAGACCACCGCGGACGGCAAGGTCACCCTGGAGCACCTGGAGTGCAACGCGGCCTGCGACTATGCGCCGGTGATGATGGTCAACTGGGAGTTCTTCGACGACATGACCCCGCACTCAGCGCGTGAACTCGTGGATGGCCTGCGGGCAGGGGCCGACGTCGCGCCGACCCGGGGAGCGCCGCGGCTGTGCACCTGGCGGCAGGCGTCCCGCATCCTGGCCGGCTTTCCCGACGACCAGGCAGCGCAAGGCCATACCGCCGGCCACGCGACCCTGGCCGGCCTGCGGATCGCGAAGGAGCATGGCTGGGAGCCGCCAGCAGCGAGCGCCGCGCCCGCCGCCAGGCCGGGCGCTGCCAGCCGGGGCACGGCCAGCCCAGGCCCGGCCAAAGCGGGCACTCCGAAGGCGAGCGCCGCCAAGGCGAGCCCGGCCAGGGCGCCGCGTCCCGGCCCCGTCGAGGGAGGCCAGCAGTGACCTCAGTGCTCACCCCCGAGCTCACCGCCCGCTGGGACGAGCCGGACTCCTTCACCCGCGCCGCCTACCGTCGCGGCGGCGGCTACCGGGCGCTGGCCAAGGCGCTGGAAATGAACCCGGACGACCTCGTCCAGCTGACCAAGGACTCCGGCCTGCGCGGCCGCGGCGGTGCGGGCTTTCCCACCGGCCTGAAGTGGGGATTCATCCCGCAGGGCGACGGCAAGCCGCACTACCTGGTCGTCAACGCCGATGAGTCAGAGCCGGGCGCCTGCAAGGACATCCCGACCATGCTGGCCAACCCGCATGCGCTGATCGAGGGAATCGTCATCGCGTGCTACGCGATCAGGGCCGACAAGGCATTCATCTATGTGCGCGGTGAGGTCCTGCACGTGATCAGGCGGCTGCATCATGCGGTCGCCGAGGCGTACGCGGCCGGCTATCTGGGCAGCAACATCCTCGGCTCGGGCTTTGATCTCGACGTCGTGGTGCACGCCGGGGCCGGCGCGTACATCTGCGGCGAGGAGACCGCGCTGCTGGACTCGCTGGAGGGGTTCCGCGGCCAGCCCAGGCTGAAGCCGCCGTTCCCGGCTATCGCGGGCCTGTACGCCTGTCCCACGGTGGTCAACAATGTCGAGTCGATCGCCAGCATCCCGTACATCATCAGCAACGGCGCCGCCGACTTCGCGGCGTTCGGCACGGAGAAGTCCAAGGGCTTCGGGATCTTCTCGCTGTCGGGTCACGTGACCACCCCTGGCCAGTACGAGGCCCCGCTCGGCACCACCCTGCGCGAGCTGCTCGACCTGTCCGGGGGCATCCGGGCCGGGCACCGGCTGAAGTTCTGGACTCCCGGCGGTTCATCCACGCCGCTGTTTACCGAGGAGCACCTCGACGTGGCGCTCGACTACGAGTCGGTGGTCGCCGCCGGGTCCATGCTCGGCACGCGGTCACTGCAGATCTTCGACGAGACCACCTGCGTGGTGCGCGTTGTGCTGCGGTGGATCCAGTTCTACGAGCACGAGTCGTGCGGAAAGTGCACCCCGTGCCGGGAGGGCAGCTACTGGGTCGTCCAGCTGCTGGACCAGCTGGAACGCGGCGAGGGCAGCGAGGCCGACCTGGACAAGCTCCTCGACATCTGCCAGAACATCACTGGCCGGTCGTTCTGTGCGCTGGGCGACTCGATCGAGTCGCCGGTCAAGTCGTCGATCCGCTATTTCAAGGACGAGTACCTCGAGCACCAGCGGCGCGGCGGCTGCCCGTTCGATCCGGTGGCGTCCACCCTGTTCGCCGGGGAGCTGGTATGACCATCCAGGCCAGCGGCAACTCCGCGGCGGCGCCCGCGCGGCCCGCCGATGGCGTCACCGTGACCATCGACGGCTTCGAGATCACCGTGCCCAAGGGCACCCTGGTGATCCGCGCCGCTGAGCAGCTCGGCATCCAGGTGCCCAGGTTCTGCGACCATCCGCTGCTAGATCCGATCGGCGCCTGCCGGCAGTGCCTGGTGCATATCGACGGCCAGCCCAAGCCCCCCGCGTCCTGCACGACCGCCTGTACCGATGGCATGGTGGTGCACACCCAGCTGACCTCACCCGTTGCCGAGAAGGCACAGCGCGGGATGATGGAGCTGCTGCTGGTCAACCACCCCCTCGACTGCCCCATGTGCGATAAGGGCGGCGAGTGCCCGCTGCAGAACCAGGCGATGTCCACCGGGCAGGGCGAGACCAGGTTCGACGGCACCAAGCGCACCTTCGCCAAGCCCATCGCGCTGTCCGCCCAGGTACTGCTCGACCGTGAGCGGTGCGTGCAGTGCGCCCGGTGCACCAGATTCGCCGAGCAGGTCGCCGGCGACCCGCTGATCGAGCTGCTCGACCGTGGCCCGAAGGAGCAGGTCGGCATTGCCGAGGGCGTGCCGTTCGACTCGTACTTCTCCGGCAACACGGTGCAGATCTGCCCGGTCGGCGCGCTGACCGGCGCGTCGTACCGGTTCCGCGCCCGCCCCTTCGACCTGGTCTCGGTACCCAGCGTCTGCGAGCACTGCGCGGCCGGATGCCGGCAGCGCACCGACCACCGCCGCGGCGCGGTCACCCGGCGGCTGGCCGGCAACGACCCGCTGGTGAACGAGGAGTGGAACTGCGACAAGGGCCGCTGGGCGTTCGCCTACGCCACCCAGCCCGACCGGCTCGCTGTGCCGCTGGTGCGCGACGAGGCGGGCCTGCTGGTGCCCGCGTCCTGGCCGGAGGCCGTCGCGGCGGCGGCGGCCGGCCTGCTAGCCGCCCGTGGCCGGGCGGGGGTGCTGACCGGCGGGCGCCTCACGCTTGAGGACGCCTACGGCTACGCGAAGTTCACCAGGCTGGCGCTGGGCAGCAACGACATCGACATGCGGGCCCGCCCGCACTCCGCCGAGGAAGCGGAGTTCCTGGCCAGCCAGGTGGCGGGCCGCGGCATCGGGGTGAGTTACGCGGACCTGGAGCGGGCCCCGGCCGTGCTGCTGGCCGGTTTCGAGCCCGAGGACGAGTCGCCCATCGTCTTCCTCCGGCTCCGCAAGGCCGTACGCAGTCACGGGCTAGCCGTCTACTCGCTCGCCGCGCTGGCCAGCCCGGGCCTGTCCAGGCTCTCCGGCGTGCTGCTGCCGACCGTGCCCGGCGCCGAGGCCGAGGCGCTCATCGCCCTGGCCGGTGCCGCCGGCCCCGGCGGTGCTGCGTTGGCCGCGGCCAGTGCACTGCGCTACGACGGCGCGATCATCCTGGCCGGCGAGCGGCTGGCTGAGGTGCCCGGCGCGCTGACGGCAGTGGCGCGGCTGGCCGAGATCACCGGCGCGCGGCTGGCCTGGGTTCCGCGCCGGGCGGGCGAACGCGGCGCGATCGAGGCCGGGGCGATGCCCGGCCTGCTGCCCGGCGGGCGCCCCGTCGCCGACCCGGACGCGCGCGCCGACGTGGCGAGGGCCTGGGGGGTCGCCTCGCTGCCCGCCTGGCCTGGCCGCAGCACCGCCGAGATCCTTTCCGCGGCGGCGGACGGTGACATCGAAGCCCTGATCATCGCCGGTCTGGACCCCGACGACCTGCCCGATCCGGCGGCAGCGCTCGCGGCGATGGAGGCTACGCCGTTCATCGTCAGCCTGGAGCTGCGAGTCAGCGCGGTCACCGACCGCGCCGATGTGGTGCTGCCGGTGGCTGCGGTCGCCGAGAAGGCCGGGACCTACCTGAACTGGGAGGGCAGGCCAGGGTCGTTCGCCGCGGCGCTCGCCGTCCCGGCCGTCCAGACCGACCTGCAGGTTCTCGGTGATCTTGCCGACGCGATGGACGTCCACCTCGGGCTGCCGTCCGCCGCCGCAGCCCGCGCCGAGCTCGCCGCGCTGGCCCCCGCCATCGCCGTTCCCGCTGGCCAGGCCGGTGCCCGGCCCGCCGCAGCGCAGCCCGTCACGCCGACCCCCGCTGCAGCGCAGCCGGCCGCGGCCCAGCCCGGCGCGGCTCAGCCCGGCGCGGCTCAGCCCGCTGTGGCACCGGAGATCGGCTTCCTGGGCAGGGCCCGCCCCGGTCCGGGCACTGCCGTGCTCGCCAGCTGGCATCATCTGCTGGACGCCGGGCGGCTGCAGGACGGCGAGCCAAACCTAACCGGAACGGCACGCACGGCGGCCGCCATCATGTCCGCGGCGACTGCGGCGGAGACGGGCACGGCCGATGGCGGTAAGGTCACCGTGGCCACTGCGCGCGGCGCGATTACCGTTCCCGTCGCGATCGCGGACATGCCGGACCGGGTCGTCTGGCTGCCAGCCAACTCGGCCGGCTGCGCGATCAGGAGCCAGCTCGGCGCGGGCCACGGCACCCTCGTGACGGTGAGGAGCGCGGAATGACGGTGCGGAGCGCGGGATGACAGCCATCACCTCCGCGGCGCTGCCGCGTGCGACCGCACTCGCCGACCCCTCGCTGTCCAGCTTCGGCCACGATCCGTGGTGGCTGATCGCGCTGAAGGTGGTGGTCATCTTCGCGTTCCTGATGATCACGACGCTCATGACCATCTGGGCCGAGCGGCGGGTGATCGGCCGGATGCAGTCCCGCCCCGGGCCGAACAGGGCGGGGAAGTTCGGCCTGGCGCAGTCGCTGATGGACGGCCTCAAGCTGCCGCTCAAGGAGGACATCATCCCCCGCGGCGTGGACAAGGTGCTGTTCGTCATGGCCCCGGCGATCGCGCTGATCCCGGCTTTCATCAGCTTCGCGGTCATCCCGTTCGGCCCGGAAGTGTCGATCTTCCACCATCACACCCCGCTGCAGCTCGCGGACCTGCCGGTAGCCGTGCTGCTCGTGCTTGCGATGAGCTCGATGGCCGTCTACGGGATCGTGCTGGCCGGCTGGGCGTCGGCGTCCCCCTACTCGCTGCTCGGCGGCCTCCGCTCGTCGGCGCAGGTGATCAGCTACGAGATCGCGATGGGGCTGTCCTTCGTCCCGGTGTTCCTGTACGCAGGCTCACTGTCGACCACGGCCATCGTCGAGGCCCAGGCGCATGGCAACGAGCTGCACGTGGCCGGGGTGGCGCTGCACTACCCGTCGTGGTTCGCCGTGCTGCTGCTGCCGTCATTCGTGATCTACCTGGTGACGATGGTCGGCGAGACCAACCGGCTGCCCTTCGACCTGCCCGAGGGCGAGGGCGAGCTGGTTGGCGGCTTCCACACCGAGTACAGCTCGCTGAAGTTCGCGCTGTTCTACCTGGCCGAGTACATCAACATGATCACGGTGTCCGGGCTCGCCGCGACGCTGTTCCTCGGCGGCTGGCGCGCGCCGTGGCCGATCACCGTGTGGTCGGGCGCCGACAGCGGCTGGTGGCCGCTGCTCTGGTTCCTCGCCAAGGTGTTCCTCTTCCTGTTCTTCTTCATCTGGCTCCGCGGCTCGCTGCCCAGGATCCGCTACGACCAGCTCATGAAGCTGGGCTGGAAGGTCCTCATCCCCAGCGCGCTCGGCTGGACGCTGATCGTCGCGACCATCCGGGTATGGCGGCGCCAGGGTGGCAGCATCGGCGTCTACCTGGTGACCGGCGCGATCGTGATCGCGGTGATGGCGCTCGTGCTGGCCAGCGACGTCGCTGCGCAGCGGGCTCAGCAGCGGGCGGCCGCGCTCGGTGCCGACGACGCCGACGACGCGGTCAGCAAGCCGGACCGCGGGATCGGCGGCTTTCCGGTGCCGCCGATGGACCTGCCGCACTATCACGGCATCGGCGTGACCGCAGGCACGTCAACCGGCCCCGTCGCCGTGGTGAGCGCGGGGCCAGCGACCGTACCCGACACAGCCAGGGAGGTCACCGGTGCTTGACTTCCTCAACCCGATCAAGGGGTTCGGGGTCACCTTCCGGCAGATGCTCAGTAAGGTCGACACCGTCTACTACCCCGAGCAGAAACTACCGACCGCGCCCAGGTTCCACGGTCGGCACCAGCTCAACCGGTGGCCCGACGGCCTGGAGAAATGCATCGGATGTGAGCTCTGCGCCTGGGCCTGCCCGGCCGACGCCATCTTCGTGGAAGGCGCCGACAACACCGAGGACGAGCGTTACTCGCCCGGGGAGCGGTACGGCCGGGTCTACCAGATCAACTACCTTCGCTGCATCCTCTGCGGGCTGTGCGTCGAGGCCTGCCCGACCCGCGCGCTGACCATGACGAACGACTACGAGCTCGCGGACGACAGCAGGGAGAGCCTGATCTGGACCAAGGAGCAGCTGGTCGAGCCGTTGCTGCCGGGCATGGAGGCGCCGCCGCACCCGATGCGGCTCGGCGACACCGAGGTGGACTACTACAACCTCGGCGCGGCCGGAGTGGCGGGAGCGCGCCAGGGCGCTGATGCGGGCGAGGGCGCTGATGCGGGCCAGGGCGCTGATCCGGGCCAGGGCGCTGATCCGGGCGAGGGCGCTGATCCGGGCCAGGGCGCTGATGCGGGCCAGGGCGCTGATGCGGGCCAGGACGGAGCTGGGCGGTGACCCACCCCGTCGTGCTGGCCGCCGGCGCCGCCGCCGCCACCCAGGCCGTCGCGTTCTGGGTGCTGGCCATCGGCTCTGTCGCTGCGGCGCTGGCCATGGTTCTGGCCAGGAAGGCCGTGCACTGTGCGGTGCTGCTCGCGGTCGTGATGCTGACGCTAGCCATCATGTACGCGATGCAAGGAGCGCCGTTCCTGGCGTTCGTCCAGGTGATCGTCTACACCGGCGCAGTGCTGATGCTCTTCCTCTTCGTGCTCATGATCGTCGGGGTTACCTCGGCGGACTCGGTCATCGAGACGATCAAGGGCCAGCGGCTTGCCGCCGGCGTCGCCGGAATCGGCCTGCTCGTGCTGCTGAGCCTGATCGTCGGACAGGCCGCGATCGGGCCTGCCGCCAAGGCCGGGGCGGACTTCGGATCGGCGAACGTGGGCGCGCTCGCCGCCCTCATCTTCACCCGGTACGTCTTCCCGTTCGAGGTGACAAGCGCGCTGCTGATCACCGCGGCGCTCGGCGCGATGGTGCTCGCGCACCGGGAGCGCACCAGCCCCAGGCCGACCCAGCGGGACCTGTCCATCCGCCGGATGGCCAGCGGACGGCCCGCGCCGCTGCCGGGACCTGGCACATATGCGGGGCACAACGCGGTCGACATGCCTGCCCTGCTGCCGGACGGCACCTCGGCCCGGCTGTCGGTCAGCGCGGTGATGGGCGTCCGCGCCGGGCCGGGCCTGGAGGCCGGTCCTGCTGTCGCCGAGGTGTCGCTCCCGGGCGAGGCGCTGCCGGGCGAGACGCCCCCGGGCGAGACGCCCCCGGCCGGCGACGCCGCGGATGGCGGGGGACAGGAGGAACGGTGGTAAGCCCCGCGCACTACGTCGCCCTTGCCGTGGTCCTCTTCGTGATCGGTGCCGTGGGCGTGCTGGTCCGGCGGAACGCCATGGTCATCTTCATGTGCGTCGAGCTGATGCTCAACGCGGTCAATCTCGCCTTCGTCGCCTTCGCCCGGATGCACGCCAATCTCGACGGCCAGGTGATCGCGTTCTTCGTCATGGTGGTCGCCGCCTCGGAGGTAGTCGTCGGCCTCGCGATCCTGACCTCGATCTTCCGTACCCGTAGGTCCGCGTCCGTCGACGACGCGAACCTGCTGAAATATTGACCCGGAAAGCCCCGGGCCGTCGTGGTCAGGGAGCTTCCCCCCGGGGGCACCACGTTTCCCGGGCCAGCATTGCAGAGGGGCTAGCCAGTGACAGGCTCAGTTGCGGCCTCCCACGCGCCGTCCGCCGCGGTGATGACGACCCTGCAGGCGGTCGGCGTCCAGCGCGCCGCGTGGCTGCTGCTGGCGTTCCCGCTGGCCGGGGCGGCGATCCTGCTGCTCGGCGGCAAGCGCACGAACGCCTGGGGGCACCTGGTCGGGGTCGCCATGCCGGTCGCCGCGTTCTGCTACGGGGTGATCGCGTTCATCGCGATGCTCCGCTACCCTGCCTTGCATCGCAGCCGGGACATGACGCTGTTCACCTGGATCGACGTCGGCCGGTTCCACGTGAACATCGGGCTGCAGCTTGACCAGCTGTCCATCAGCTTCGTCCTGCTGATCACCGGCGTCGGCTCGCTGATCCACATCTTCGCCGTCGGCTACATGGCCAGCGACCCCGAGCGCCGCCGGTTCTTCGGGTACATGAACCTGTTCCTGGCGGCGATGCTGCTGCTGGTGCTCGCCGACAACTACCTCGGCCTGTACGCGGGCTGGGAGGGCGTCGGCCTCGCCTCTTACCTGCTGATCGGGTTCTGGCAGTACCGGCCCGCCGCCGCCACCGCCGCCAAGAAGGCGTTCATCGCGAACAGGGTCGGCGACGCCGGGCTGTCGCTGGCGATCATGCTGATGTTCGCGACCTTCGGCACGGTGTCGTTCAGCGGCGTCTTCAGCGCGGCCCACGCGGCCAGCCAGCCCACGCTGACGGCGCTCGGGCTGCTCCTGCTGCTCGGGGCCTGCGGCAAGTCCGCGCAGCTTCCGCTGCAGTCCTGGCTGCTCGACGCGATGGAGGGCCCGACCCCGGTGTCGGCGCTGATCCACGCCGCGACCATGGTCACCGCCGGCGTCTACCTGATCGTCCGGTCCAGCCCGATCTTCGACCTGTCCGCCGGCGCCCGGCTGGCCGTAACCATAGTCGGCGCGGCCACGCTGCTGTTCGGAGCGATCATCGGCTGCGCGAAGGACGACATCAAGAAGGCGCTGGCCGGCTCCACCATGAGCCAGATCGGCTACATGATGCTCGCGGCCGGCCTGGGCCCGGCCGGATACGTGTTCGCGATCGCGCACCTGCTGGCGCACGGCTTCTTCAAGGCCGGGCTGTTCCTCGGCGCCGGCTCGGTCAAGCACGAGATGAACGACGAGGTGGACATGCGCCGCTTCGGCGGCCTGCGCACGGTCATGCCGGTCACCTTCGCCACCTTCCTGCTCGGCTACCTGGCGATCATCGGAGTCCCGCCGTTCTCCGGCTTCTTCACCAAGGACGGTATCGTCGAGGCGGCGTTCGACAAGGGTGGCACGTCGGGTTTCATCCTGGGCTGCGCGACCGTGCTCGGTGCCGCGATCACCGCGTTCTACATGACCAGGGTCATGTTCATGACCTTCGCTGGCGAGCGGCGCTGGGACGAGAAAGCGCACCCGCACGAGGCGCCGCCGGTCATGACGGTGCCGATGGTCCTGCTGGCCGTCGGCTCGGTGTGCGCCGGAGCGTTCCTCGTGCTGGGCAGCAGGCTCGGCGGATTCCTCGCGCCGGTCCGCGGCGTCGGGCCCGAGCCGGCCTCCCACGGGGTGTTCACCGCGGCTGGCCTGGTGACGCTCGTGCTGGTGATCGCCGGAGTGCTGATCGCCTGGGCGATGTACGGGCGGCAGCAGGTGCCCGCGGTCGCGCCGGCCGGGAACTTCGCCACGGTGGCGGCGCGCAAGGACCTGTACGGCGACGCGATCAACGAGTCGGTGCTGATGCGGCCAGGCCAGTGGCTGACCCGGCTGTCGGTGTACTTCGACAACCGGGGCGTCGACGGGCTCGTCAACACGCTGGCCGCCACCATGGGCGGCACCTCGGGCAGGCTGCGCAGGCTGCAGACCGGATTCGTGCGTTCCTATGCATTGTCGATGCTGGTCGGCGCGGTGCTGCTGGTCGGCGCGCTCCTTCTGGTGAAGCTATAGACCTGGTGAGGCTGCGTATCCTATGAGCTCATTTCCCTGGCTGACCGTCGCCGGCGCGGTCCCGCTGGCCGGCGCGGTGGTGGTCGCGCTCACGCCGGGTTCCTCGGCCGCGGGCGGCGCGGCCGACCGGCCCCGCAGGGACCTGCTGGTCAAGCGCGTCGCGCTGGTGTTCTCGCTGATCACGCTCGGGGTCACGATCGCGATGGCGGTGCGCTTCTCCCCCGGTGGTCCCGATTTTCAGTTCACCCAGACCGACCAGTGGATACCGCAGTTCGGCGTGCACTACGCCGTCGGGGTGGACGGCATCGCGCTTGTCCTGATCCTGATGACGACCGTCCTGATGCCGGTGGTCGTGCTCGCCTCGTGGAACGACGCGGCAGGCGAGGTGAACCCGGCCGGCCAGAAACCGCCGCGGCGGAGCGTGAAGACCTACTTCGCGCTGCTGCTCGTGCTGGAGACGATGATGATCGGCGTCTTCGCCGCGACCGACGTCTTCTTGTTCTACGTCTTCTTCGAGGCCATGCTCGTCCCGATGTATTTCATGATCGGCAGCTACGGCGTCGGCCAGCGCCAGTACGCGGCGGTCAAGTTCCTGCTGTACAGCCTGCTCGGCGGGCTGCTGATGCTGGTCGCCGTGATCGCGCTCTACGTCTACTCGGCCCGCGGCGGCCACCCCGGCACGTTCGAGCTCGGCTCGCTTGAGCACCTGGATCTCAGCCCGGTGACGCAGCGGTGGCTGTTCCTCGGCTTCTTCGTCGCCTTCGCGATCAAGGCGCCGCTGTGGCCGTTCCACACCTGGCTGCCGGACGCCGCCACCGCCGCGCAGCCCGGGGCGGCCGTGCTGCTCGTCGGCGTGCTCGACAAGGTCGGCACCTTCGGCATGATCCGGTACTGCCTGGAGCTCTTCCCCTCCGCGTCGCACTACTTCACCCCGCTGGTCATCGCGCTCGCGGTGATCGGCATCCTGTACGGCGCGATCGTGGCGATCGGCCAGGCGGACCTCAAGCGGCTGATCGCCTACACCTCGGTCTCGCACATGGGGCTGATCACGCTCGGCATCTTCGCGATGACCAGCCAGGGCCAGACGGGCGCGACCCTGTACATGGTGAACCACGGGTTCGCCACCGGCGCGCTGTTCCTGATCGCCGGGTTCATGATCGCGCGGCGGCGCTCGCAGCTGATCGCCGACTACGGCGGCGTGCAGAAGGTCGCGCCGGTGCTCGCCGGGCTCTTCCTGGTGGCCGGCCTGGCCGGGCTCGCGCTGCCGGGGCTGTCCACGTTCGTCAGCGAGTTCCTCGTCCTGGTGGGAACCTTCACCCGGTACGAGGCGGCGGCGATCCTGGCCACCGTCGGGATCATCCTCGCGGCGATCTACATCCTGTGGATGTACCAGCGGACGATGACCGGGCCCGTCAGCGACGACGTGGCCGGCATGCCCGACCTGCGGGCCCGGGAGCTGTGGGCGGTCGGCCCGCTGATCGCGCTGATCGTGGTGCTCGGCGTCTACCCCAAGCCGGTGCTCGACATCATCAACCCGGCGGTTCACCAGACCCTCGTCCGGGTGCACTCGACCGACCCGGTCCCCCCGCACCCGGCCACCGCCGCGGCGCAGAAGGGAGGCGCCCGGTGACCGGCATCCTGGCCGCGGCCGCCCCGGCGATCGCCACGCCGCACATCCAGTACGGCCAGCTCTCGCCGATGCTGGCCGTCTTCGGCCTGGCCCTGGCCGGGGTCCTGGTGGAGGCGTTCGTGCCCAGGGCACGGCGCCGCGGCTGCCACCTGGTGCTGGCGCTCGGCGGTCTGGCCGCGGCGTTCGTGGCGACGATCGTGGTCGCCTCGTCGAGTTCCCTCTTCGGCCACGGCAGCCCCGGACTCGTGGCGGCGGAGGGTGCGGTCGCGGTCGACCGGCCAACGCTGTTCATCTGGGGCACGATCCTCGTTCTGGCCTTCATCAGTGTCCTGCTGATCGCGGAGTCCTCGCATGACGTGAACCCGTTCGCCGCGCAGGCCGCCGCGGTCCCCGGCAGCGCGGAGGAGCGGGAGGGGCTGGAGGCCGGCATCACGCACACGGAGGTCTACCCGCTGACCCTGTTCGCGGTCGGCGGCATGCTGCTGTTCGCCGCCGCCAACGACCTGCTCACCATGTTCGTGGCCCTGGAAGTGCTGTCCCTGCCGCTCTACCTGCTGTGCGGCCTCGCCCGCCGCCGGCGCCTGCTGTCGCAGGAGGCGGCGATGAAGTACTTCCTGCTCGGCGCGTTCTCCTCGGCGTTCTTCCTCTTCGGCATCGCGATGCTGTACGGCTTCTCCGGCTCGGTCCGGCTGTCGGCCATCGCGGCGGCGGCCTCGTCCAACACGGGCAGCGCGACCTTGCTCTATGCGGGCATCGCCCTGCTCGGCCTTGGCCTGCTCTTCAAGATCGGCGCAGCGCCGTTCCACAGCTGGAAGCCGGACGTCTACCAGGGAGCCCCCACCCCGGTGACCGCGCTGATGGCGTCATGCACCCTGGTTGCCGCGTTCGGCGCGTTGTTCCGGGTTTTTTATGTCGCTTTCGGCCAGCTCACCTGGGACTGGCGGCCGGCCATGTGGACCGTGGCGATTCTGACGATGGCGGTCGGCTCGATCGTCGCCGTGACGCAGACCGACGTGAAACGGCTGCTCGCTTACTCCTCGATCGCGCAGGCCGGGTACGTGCTGACCGGAGTGGTCGCCGCGAGCGCCGCCGGACTGTCAGGAAGCCTGTTCTACCTGGCCGCCTACGGCGTCGCGGTGATCGGCGCCTTCGCCGTGGTGACGCTGGTGCGCGACCAGACCGGCGAGGCCGCGCACCTGTCTGCCTGGGCCGGGCTCGGCCGCCGCTCGCCGCTCGTCGCCGGGGCCTTCGCCTTCTTCCTCATCACGTTCGCCGGCATACCGCTCACCAGCGGATTTACCGGTAAGTTCGCGGTCTTCCAGGCGGCGATCGCGGGCGGGGCGCTGCCGCTGGTGATCGTCGGCGTGCTGAGCAGCGCGATCCTCGCCTTCCCCTACGTCCGTGTCATCGTGCTGATGTTCTTCAGCGACCCCGCGCCCGACGGCCCTGACGTGATCAGGCCCAGCGGGTTCACCAGCGCCGCGGTGGCAGTGGGAGTGCTGGCCACCCTGGTGCTCGGGGTGGCTCCGCAGCCGCTGCTGAGCCTGGCGAACCATGCCGCCACCGGAATGTTCATTCGCTGAACGTGACCCGGCAGCTCCGTGGTGGCGCGCGCGGCGCGAGGACGATTCGGGTTACCTGGCCGGTTTCGGGTTACCTCTCCGTGGAAGTATCTTGGGCGCGGCTTGGCAATTGCCGCGCTGACGGCCGGTCCGCTGGCGGGGCTCGCATACCGACGAGGGAGCCTGATTGATCACCGTTGTCCCCGTGGAACTTACTGACGCCGCGCTGGCGGCCGAGGTCGTCGATGGCCTCGCCCTGGTCGAGGCCGGGCTGCGGGACGCCGCGCGGGCGCAGCAGGAGCTGCTGGCGCAGACGTCCGGCTACCTTATGGACGCGGGCGGCAAGCGGTTCCGGGCCACCCTGGTCCTGCTGGCCGCGCAGTTCGGCAACGCCAGGGACGAGCGGATAGTGCCCGCTGCGGTCGCGATCGAGCTCACCCACCTCGCCACGCTGTACCACGACGACGTGATGGACGAGGCGGCGGTCCGCCGTGGTCGTCCCAGCGCGAACTCGCGCTGGGACAACACCGTCGCGATCCTGACCGGCGACTTCCTGTTCGCGCGCGCCTCGTCGATCCTGGCCGACCTCGGCGCCGACGCGATCAGGATCCAGGCAGCGACCTTCGCCCAGCTGGTCAGCGGCCAGATCGCCGAGACCGTCGGTCCGGCGCCAGGGTCCGATCCGCTCGACCACTACATGAGGGTGGTGACCGACAAGACGGCGTCGCTGATCGCGACCGCGGGCCGGTTCGGCGCGATGTTCTCCGGTGCCCCGGACGGGGTCGCCGCGCGGATCGCCGGGGCCTGCGAGGCCCTCGGGGTCGCCTGGCAGCTTTCCGACGACATCCTTGACGTCGCCAGCGAGTCCGCTGAGTCGGGCAAGACGCCGGGTACCGACTTGCGCGAGGGAGTGCCGACGCTGCCCATGCTGTACGCGCTGCGCTGCGCTGGTCCCGACGATGCCCGGCTCGTTGAGCTGCTCGGCAGCGGCGAGCTCACCGACAGCGGGCTGCACGCGGAGGCGCTGGCCTTGCTGCGCGCTCATCCGGCGATGGACATGGCCCGGGCCGACCTGCGGCATTGGGCCGCGCGGGCCCGCGGCGAGATGACGTCGCTGCCCGACGTTCCCGTGCGAGCCGCGTTCGAGGCGCTCTGCGCGTTCGTCGTGGAGCGCACCGGCTGACGTCGGGGGGGTTGCGCGGGCCGGCGGGTGATCACGGAGCCGCGATACCATGCATGCAATGAGAACCACCGGGCGCACTGCGAACGATGGGGCCGCGCCTGAGCCGGCGGCCGGCGACGACCTGCTGCCGCCGAGGAACAGCGACTTCGTGCAGTCACTCGATCGCGGACTCGCGGTCATCCGCTCGTTCGGCCCGGACCGGGAGCGGCTGAGCCTGAGCGAGGTCGCGCGGGCGACCGGCCTGACCAGAGCCGCCGCCCGCCGGTTCCTGCTGACCCTGGTGAAGCTTGGGTACGTGCGCAGCGACGGGCGGGAGTTCTCGCTCCGGCCCCGGGTACTCGAGCTCGGCTACGCCTACCTCTCCGGGCTGGCCCTGCCGGACGTGGCCGCTCCGCATCTGGAGGAACTCGTCGCGAAGCTGCGCGAGTCTTCGTCGATCTCCGTCCTCGACGGCCATCATGTGGTCTACGTCGTCCGGGTGCCCATGAAGCGGATCATGACGGTGGCGATCTCGGTCGGAACCCGGTTCCCCGCGTACGCCACCTCGATGGGCCGGGTGCTGCTCGCGGCCCTGAGCACTGACGAGCTCGACCGTTACCTGGGGGAGGCGGCATTCAAGCCGCTGACCGCCCGGACCGTCACCGACCCCGGCAGGCTCCGGGAGATCATCGGGGACGTGGCCAGTCAGGGGTACGCGATCGTCGACCAGGAACTGGAGGAGGGCCTGCGCGCGGTGGCCGCCCCGATCCGCGGCGCCGCAGACGTCGGGACCGCCGCCATCAACGTTTCCGCGCACGCGAGCCGGGTGAGCATAGCCTCCCTGCGTAGCGACATCCTGCCGGCGCTGCTGGAGACGGCCCGCCAGATCGAGGCCGACCTGCAGGCGCAGGCAACGAGCTAGCCGGCGCCGCGCCGGTTCCGATAGCGGATCCGGCCGGCCTCGGTCCGGCCCGGTGCTGATGCTGCTGCCGATCTTGGCGATGCGGGCCGCTCCGGCACGGACGGCCCTCCAGCGGACCAGGGGATGGCGCCCCGGACGAGTCCAGCGGCTGGTCAGCTGGCGGCCAGCCATGTCGGGGAATGACCAGCCCCGGATTTTCCGTTAAAGGCCGTGTGGTAGAGGCCTTGCGGCCGCTCGCGCTCCGGGTGACGATCCGGTCGGCCGGAAGTGGCGGGCGGGGCCGCTCGGCCAGTCCCCCGTGTTGACGGGGGCGATCCGGAGGAGGCAAACGGTGGGCGTATTCGGTTCCCATAAGACGCGGATGGTCGCGGCGCACGAGGCGCTGCCCGGGCGGACGTCGCCGATGCCGGTGTCCGAGCGGCACGCGGTGCTCGACGCCCCGCTGCGGCCGCCCTATCCCGCGGGCGCCCAGATTGCCGAGTTCGCGCTTGGCTGTTTCTGGGGTGCCGAGCGGACCTTCTGGCAGACGCCGGGGGTGATCTCGACTGCCGTCGGATACGAGGGCGGCAGCACGCCGAACCCGACCTACGAGGAAGTCTGCAGCGGCCGGACCGGCCACGCCGAGACGGTGCGCGTGGTCTTCGACCCGGCCAGGATCGGCTACGGGGAGCTGTTGCGGATCTTCTGGGAGGCGCACGACCCGACCCAGGGCATGCGCCAGGGGAACGACAGGGGCACCCAGTACCGGTCAGCGATCTTCTTTGCCACGCCGCGGCAAGAGACCGAGGCGCTGGCGTCGCTGGCGGCGTACCAGAAGCGGCTGGCCGATGCCGGATACGGTGAGATCACCACCGAGGTGGCACCTGCATCCGAGTTCTACTTCGCCGAGGACTACCACCAGCAGTACCTTTCCGGCAGCAAAAACCCCAACGGGTACTGTCCTGATCACGGTACGGGCGTGTCCTGCCCGATCGGGGTCGTCCGGGCTGACGGCTAAGACCTCGGCCGGGCTGCCAGCTAAGACCTCGGCCGGGCTGCCGGCTAAGTATGGCGGTTTCCACCGGATAGCGCAGGTGGCGGGTCTCAGGGTCGCGCGACGCGGCCTCGGGGCCCGCTGCTTGGTTTCTGGCCAGCGTCGGCCTCGCGCAGAACCTTGCCTACAAGAGTGCCGCTCGCGGCGCTAATGCCAGACTTGAGGATTTTTCTGGCTATTCGGAATCTATCCGCTGGTAGGCCGAACTTATCGAGAACAAGATCGGTCAATTCGACGATCACGGCGACGGCAACAGCGCTGATTACCTTGGTCGCTACGCGTGAAGGCATGTGGCCAGTCTTTCCCATAGCGGAGCGGCTACCCGGCACGACGCTCCGCCAGCCGTCACCGCGGCGAGCCCGTGCCCGTCCTGGCCGGCGTCCACCGGCGGGCCGGCGACCAGCCGGACCGCAGCGACGAACGGCCCGAGCAGCACGGCGCCGTAGAACAGCCCGCTGATGATGTCGGTGAACCAGTGCTTGCTGAGGTACTCCCGGCCGTAGGCCTCGTTGAAGGACAGCGCGGTCACCGCGGCGGTGGCCCAGACCTTCCCGCGGTAGGTGCCGCTGAACTCCCGCCACAGCAGGTGCGCGATCAGGCCGTAGAACAAGACGACCCGGTCACAGCCGCCCGAAGGGTAGGTGCCACCAGGGCTGCCGGGCGGGCCGATCCGGCCGAACCTGCGCCGGAGCGCAAGGGTGACAAAGTGATCCACCACGATCGCGGTCCCGAGTACGGCCGGTGGCAGCCACTTCTGCCTGCGCCAGGCCGTCCCCAGGCAGACCGCGGCGGCGCCCGCTGCGCCCCAGGTAGTCCAGGTATTACCGATCTTGTCGAGCCGGTACATGACCGCAGCCCACTGTTTCACCTGATGGCTGCTGGTCCAGCGGACGATCGGCTCGTCGATCCCCGGGCCATGGTTCATGACCGTCGGGCCGAGCAGTGTCATCACGCCGTACGACAAGACCCCCCCAGCGCAGCTGACAGCGCCAAGCCGGATGAAGTCCGGCGTCCAGTCCGGCATCCAGTCCGGCATCCAGTCCGGCTGCGCTGCT
>Ga0302326_10004865_pt1 | contig 30899 bp, 31 predicted proteins | sample Palsa_T0_3_FD_202264 | JGI IMG/M metagenome (GOLD analysis project Ga0302326, IMG submission 202264) | Peat permafrost microbial communities from Stordalen Mire near Abisko, Sweden - Palsa_T0_3 | ecosystem: Environmental > Terrestrial > Soil > Palsa > Peat permafrost | place: Sweden: Abisko... | reverse complement strand
CGGTATTGGTCTATATTACAAACCGCACTTACGATCCAAAAGACGAAGGCCGCATCGCGTACAACGATCCTTCCATCGCTTACGACTGGGAGTTGCAGAACAAATGACGCTGTTGGTGACAGGTGGCGCGGGCTTCATCGGATCGTGCTTCGTTCGGGCAGCTCTCACCGAGGGTTGGGCGCGCAGAATTGTCAACTTCGACAACCTAACCTATGCGGGCAATCTGGAAAATGTCGCAACAGTAGCTGAACATCCAGGTTACCGGTTTATACAAGCGGACATCTGCGACAGCCATGCGGTCGAGAAAGCGCTGCGCGATGAAGCGCCGGACGCCATCGTGCATTTTGCCGCGGAATCGCATGTGGACCGCAGCATTCATTCGCCGGCGCCCGTGATTCAGACTAATTTTAACGGCACCTTTACACTGCTCGAAGCGGCGCGGCGAGCCGGCATTGCGCGCTTCGTACATGTGTCTACCGACGAAGTATACGGTAGTATCGAACCGCCGCATGAAGCGGAAGAAAGCTACCCGGTGCGGGCGAGCAGCCCCTACTCGGCATCGAAAGCGGGTTCTGATTTATTGGCGCTCTCCTATCACACCACCTACAAATTGAATGTTACGGTCACGCGCGCATCCAATAATTATGGGCCGTATCAGTTCCCCGAGAAGCTGATTCCGCTCATGATCTCGAATGCGCTGGAAGACAAACCTCTGCCGGTATACGGCGATGGCCAGCAGGTGCGCGATTGGCTCTATGTGGAAGACCACTGCCGGGCGATTCGAGCGGTGCTCGACAAAGGCGGCGCTGGAGAGATCTACAACATAGGCGGCAACTGCTCTCTGCCTAATATTGACGTGGTGCGGCGCATTCTGCAAGCGACCGGCAAACCGCAAAGCCTCATCACGCGCGTCGCCGACCGTCCCGGACACGACCGCCGCTACGCACTCACCAATCGCAAGCTGACCCGCGAAACCGGTTGGGAACCCCGGGTGGCTTTTGAGCGCGGCCTACTGGATACGGTTGAGTGGTACCAGCGGAATCACGCGTGGGTCGAGAGAATCAAGAGCGGCGAATATCGCCACTTCTACGACCTCAACTACTCCGACCGCGCCATTTAGATCGTGAGGCCGCTGCAGTGTCGATATAATTCACTGAGAGTATTTCTTTCCGGTGGATCGATCTCAGCCAACCAACTCGACGCGCGAATCCCTAAGAAAGATCAGACGCGAGAGCCGCGAAACCAAGTCGCCCGAAGCGCTACGGCTTCTGTTCGATCACTTACAGGCAATCCGGCGTCAAAGTCTGGACGATTTCGATCTTCAGTTGACGATTGCCGACATTCACCAGGAGATCATCGATCGCGCGCGCTTTCTACGGGGAGATGCGCCCGCCGGGGACGATCACTCGGTCGTTTACCGGGCTCCCGCGGGAAAAAAAGAGGAGCCGCCGCAGCGTTTAATCGAAGGACCTAAGCCCCAACCCGCCGGTGCCGGACTCGTTACTCAGGCTGAGGCGGAAGTCTCGGAAGCAGCGCAAATTCCTCCAGAAGTGACACGCGTAGACCCGAAGAGCTGGCAAATGATCTTGGGTCTCACGGCGTTCATTTGCGTCATTGTCCTGGTGGGCTTCTTCTACCTCATCCAAACCGCGCGGAAGATAAACATTGAAGACGGAGGCCAGACAAAGACCGAGCCGACGGTAATTAACAAGCCTGACGCGAGCGCGGTGGCGGCTGTTCCGTTATCGCCCGCTTTGCGCCTTTATACCGACCTTGCCGCCGGCACACTGACCTTCGACGATCAGCCGCCGCGCAACCTGGTGGATGGCGAGATCACGCTGGATAACTTAGCTCCTGGAACCCACTCCATCAAGGTAGCGGGGGCTAGCGGTTCCGCTTCGTTTCAATTTGAAGTAACGGGCCGGAACGCGCCGAAAGTGACGGGCGTTCCACAAGCGATCAATGCCATGGCGGTCTTAGTCTCCGAACAAGATGGCAAAGGGCAACTGGTGACCAGTGCGGGACCGGCGGAAGTTCTGATCGATGGCAAAAGCGCCGGCGAAGCGACCGCCAGCGGTTTGGAACTCGTGGATTTAGGCAAGACAGACCACGATTTGCAGGTGGTGCATGAAAACGATCGCCAGCGCTTCGTAATGACCTACACGCCCTTGCCGGTTTTGACCGTGTACGTGAAATCGGATTCGAACACCGGCATCTTGCAGGTGGTGACGGGCGAAGATGGAGTGGATCTTTATATCAGCAACGTATTGTTCCGCCGTAAGACTGATCACGGCCAGGTGCGCGTTTCTATTCGTGCCGGCAGATATCCAATTCGCGTCCACAAAGACGGCTTCGTCGATCCGCCCTTACTATGGGTGGACGTAAAAAAAGCCGACGTGACGCCGGTTCACTTTCAGATGCTTCCCATGGGAAATGTGGCCGGACTGCAAATCGAAGGAGCTCAGCCCGGAACAACGGCATACATCGATCGTCAGTTCGTGGCGGCGATCGGACCCGATGGGGTAGCCAGAATCTCGAATATCACGCCCGGCGATCACAGCATTGAGCTCCGTCACGATCTGGCAACTCCCAAAAAATTACAACGCACGTTCCACGCGGGGGAAATCCTAACGCTATCCGGTCCCGATGTGGCCTTGGAAAAGAGTCCGGTTGAGACGAAACCGGCTAAGCCGATCTCCTCAGCGCCGGCTCCGGAAGAGAATCCCAAACCGCCGGCTCCCGCACCCATTGAAAATGCGCTGGGAGTATCGCACGTTCAAAAGGGTGGCGGTTTTGTTCCCTACGCCACGCCGAAGTCTGCGGGGCACTATTCGTTCCGCACGCAAGGCCACGTCGGAGGCCTTCTCAAGAAGGGCAAACTGCAGTGGTACGCCGGCTATCAGGATAGCCAGAATTATGTGCTGTTCAGTTTGGACGGCAAGCATGCCGAGGTACGCGAAATGCGCAACGGAAAGAGCATTGTATGGAACCGGATTCCGTATGCCGTCGATTCGTCCAATTGGGTGCAGGTGGATTTAACGGTGAAGCCGCAATCAGTCAGTTCGCGGATCAAAACGGGTGATGAAAGTTGGATCGATATGGGCGCGGTGGGCAGCTTTGGACGCGACTTTACGCAGGATAGGGTAGGATTCTATATTCCGCCTAGCGACGAAGTGGCGGTGGCGAATTTCAAGTTCGCCAATCGATAGCGAGAGGCGGCGGATTCCGAATTGGACGAGAAAGCATTTTACCGTGAATCGCAGGTGGTTAAGCCCGCCACGCTGAATTGCGCATATTGCAGGAGCTCCGATAGTTATGAACTGCGCTGGTTGGTTCGCAAGAAGATCGGCGCTTTGCCGAGACAAGCAGACGAACGAGACAGAGCGAAGTTCGCGAAGGCCGCGAGTTATATGGTGCTTTTGGACGATAAGATTTCGTGCAAGCGGTGCCGGAGGATGTTTGAGATTTCGGGGATTAAGACAACGGCGTTTTTGACGGAGTAAGGTGTGAAGGGGCGGACTGTGTGCGGCCCGTGATTGTAGATCGGCGCACCGGTTATAGAACCTTCAGTACTTCAAAGCACTGTTCATCTATCCAAAGTTCTGGCACTCTACACCTCTTCGTATTGTGAGTGTCGCTGCGAGTATCTGGCTAGATCGTCGTTCTCTAAATAACTATATATTATTGCCCGAAAATGTTTTAATAGGGCATGCCCTACCCAAGAGGTGGGCCTGTCTCCAATTCACCGACGAGGAACGCGGCAGACTGGAGATTCTCCGCAAGTTCCGGACAGAGGAGAAGCGCCGCACGGTTCGGGCGGCGATCCTGTTGGACTCTTTGTCTGGCGTGAGCGACGAAGTGATTGCGCGGCAGAATCGTGTCAGCCGCGCGACGGTAGTGCTTTGCATTGGGAAGTGTTTGGAATTCGGGCTGGATGCGGCCCTGGGTGAATTACAGCGGTCCGGCAGGCCGCCCCATTTGACCGACGACGCAGTTACGTGGGTGCGGCATTGTGCCTGTCAAAAGCCGAAGGAGTTGGGATACTCCTACGAGCTCTGGACCTACAGGCTGTTGACGGCGTATATTCGGGAGCACTGTACCGCCGCCGGCTACCCTGCCCTGAAAGACGACTTGGCGTTTCGCGTAGACGGCGGAACGGTCCCTGAGCCGCTTGAAACTGCACAAAATTATCGAGAGTGCTGAACTGCGGCCGCACAAGGTGCGCTACTACGTGGAGCGGCGAGATCCGGCATTCGAGTCCAAAATGGCGATCGTGCTGAAAGTCTACAAGGAAATCGAAATCGTCAATGATGGTTTGGTGCGCGGAGAGCTACGGGATGGTGACCCGCGAAAGTTAGGACTGGTAACCCTCTCCCACAACGAGAAACCCGGCATTCAGGCCCTGGCGGTGACCGCACCGGATCGGCCCCCGGTTCCGGGCAAGCATCCCAGTCACTTGCGCGATCACGAATATGTGCGCCTGGGAACAGTTTCGCTGCTGGCTGGCCTGGACCTGCACACCGGCGACGCCATCGAAATCATCAGCAACACCCACAAGAGCTCGGATTTCATTGCCTTTCTGAAGAAAGTCGACGAAGTGTATCCGGCCGCCCTTGGTCCGGCAGCGCCGGTTCTTGATTTTTTCACAGCTTCTTACGCTTCCGGCTCGGATTGGTTCGCCGACTGGACGGCACGGAACGCCTTTATTCGGCTGTGGCGAGTTCTGCCGATTCCAGCCGGTACTGCTTCAGTTTGGCGTGGAGCGTTCTGGCGCTAATGCCCAACACACTGGCGGCTCGAGTTTTGTTGTTGCCGGTATGCACCAGCGTGGCGCGGATCAGGGCTTGTTCGGTTTCATCTATCGTCATGCCAACACCGACATCGAGGCCCGAATCGCCGGAACGACGAGGCACTGGGCGCGGCATGACCTTGAAGTCTTCAGCGGTGAGCGTTCCCTGGCCGGCCAAAATCACCGCGCGCTCCAAAGCGTTTCTGAATTCGCGCACGTTGCCTTCCCAAGGGCGCGATTTGAGTTCGGCCAGGGCCGACGAATCCAAATCCACCACCTTGGTTCCATGTTTTAGATTTAGCCGTTCAATCAGCGCGGCCGCCAGAAAGGGAAGATCTTCCAGGCGTTCGCGCAAAGGCGGCAACTCGATATGGAAGACGCCCAGGCGATAAAACAAATCCTCCCTGAGCTTGCCTTGGGCGATGGCTTTCTGGGGATCGCGATTGGTGGCCGCCAGAATGCGAACATCGGCCTTCAATTCCTGCTTGCCGCCAATGCGCCGGTATTTGAAATCCTCCAACACACGCAAAAGTTTTGCCTGCATGGCTACCGGCATTTCGGCGATTTCATCGAGAAAGAGCGTACCGCATTCCGCCATCTCAAGGCAGCCGATACGCCGTTCCACCGCACCGGTAAAAGAGCCTTTTTCATGACCGAAGAGCTCACTCTCAATAAGCGTTTCGGGGAGCGCGGCGCAATTGACCGCCACGAACGGCTCTGCGCTGCGCTTGCTCAGAGAATGAATCGCGCGCGCCACCAGTTCCTTGCCCGTTCCGCTTTCTCCGGTAATCAAAACGGGCGCGGTGGTTGGAGCCACCTGGCGCAGCATGGCGAATATGTTGCGCATGCGGGCGGATTGACCCACCATTTCCCCCAGCGCGCCGCGCATGGTCAACTCACGCCGCAGTTCATGAACTTCGCTCTGCAGCCGCCCGTGGGTGGAAGCGCGCTCCACCAATAGCTGTAACGACTGCGCGTCGACTGGCTTTTCCAGAAACCAGAAGACGCCGAGCTCGTGGACGGTGGCTACGGCGAGTTCCATGCTCCCGTACGCGGTTAATACAAGTGTGGGGGGGAGCACGCCGTCGGCTTTCAAGTGCCGGATCAACTCCAATCCGTCCATTTGCGGCATGCGGAGGTCGGTGATCATGACCGAAATCGGCTCGGAATTGAGCACCTTAATCGCTTCCAACCCGTTCGCGGCTTCAGAGACATCATAGCCAAAACCGTTGGCCAGCATTTTTACGTGCTGTCTTTCGCTAGCGTCATCATCGATTACCAGCAGCCGCATCAGATGGGAACGACGTTATTCTCTCACAGGGTTTTAAGAAAGACACGAAAGACGGTCGCGGTGTCAAGCGGCCACCGAAGGAGCTGCGGCGTGTTTCTTCTCTTATGGTGGCCGGCAGCCGCGCCCTTTGCGGCAACTCCATGATCAGAATCAGGAGCGCCGGAAGAATGGGGGCCGCTAGTCCTCTTCCTGAAGCGCCCGGACTTCGTCGGTGGAAGCTGGACGGCTCGCCACCTTGGTCATTCCTATGAGGTACCCGATGACGCGCTGCTCGGTGAGCCGCCCGTGGGCTTGTGCGCGCGATTCGCCCGCAGCCCGCGCCGCCTGCGCGTCCGCGTCGGACACCGCAATGCCGTAGCGTCGTGCCAACTCCAGCACGACTGCGCCCAACCGGACGCGCCGTTCTCCGATGGCTCGCAACTCGACCTCGGCAGCCCGCCGCTCGTCCGCCGTTAACAGCGCCAAGTGCGCCTTGGCTGAAGCGAAAATGCCGACCAGTTCCTGCGCGACCAGCACCTCCGCCAGTGGAAACCGGTAGACCTCATCCAGACGGTCCAGCACCTGTTGGTGGAGAGCGGTGTCCAGCAGCGCCTGTGTGGTAGCGTCTTCACTGGTCAGCCGCGTCAAAGCTGCGGACTCAATGGGCGGATTCGGCAGCGCCGGCAGATGCGTCACCGTTAGATGAAGAATTAGATCGCCCGATTCAGGGGGATCCGCGGCTTGCGTCGCCGATGTAAGATTGCCTTTCCTCAACAGCTGCTGCGCCGCTTGCACGGCGAAATTATTGCGTACAGCGTCGCGCGCGCGAGCTCCGTAGCGTTGCTCTAAGACGTCCAGCGGAATTTTTCCGGGACGGAAGCCTGGAACGTGCAGGCCCTTGCCTATTTCCAGAAGCCTTTCGCGGGTCAGCGCGGCTAGGCGCTCGCCCGAAATACGCGTGGAATAAACGCGCTCGGCTCCGATGCGAGAGACTTCGGTCATGGCAAGTTCTGAACTTTCTTGGGGCAGCTTCGCGGTTTCGACCGCCGGCAACGCGGATAAAGGTTGGGGCTCCAACTTATAGGCCACGATCACGCGGAGCGCCGGACACAAACGGCTGGGGGCGCGGCCGGCGTGTTCGATCCGCGAATCGAAAAACACCGCGCGATTCGGGCGCGGTGTTACGGCTCGAATCACCTCACCGGCAGAATCGTAAAAGACGGTTTCGCCTTCCCATGCCTGCTTCCATTCGCGCATCGAATAGTAGAGTAGCGTGTAACAACCGGACCGGTGGTCGTCGCAATGAGGCTTGCCGCCAAGGCCGTACGTGTGACCGGCAGCATACTGGCGGATCACGCGAAGGGCGCGTCCGGACAACGCTTCGCAGCGGGCACGCACCTGTTCCCACACCGTATTGAAGACAGCGTCGCCCGTAAGGTCCATTTCCCAGAAGGGAATGGGATCGTCGTCGTGCGATTCGTGTCCGAAGCGCCAGCGAGGTGACGCGCAGAGCGCGCAGGCGTCCGCAAATGTACCCTCCGGCAGGAGATCATCGAAGACCTCGATGAGAGGGCGTGCGTATTCGTCGGGAGTCAAGCCTTCTTGCGTTTGCAGCTAAGGAATGCAGCCGCAGCCAGACTAGCCGCAGCTACGCCAGCCGTCGCCGGCTCTGGTACTTTGCTCGTGTCGGTGATACCTACCTGGAAAGTCTCATTGAAAACAGCGGGGTCTTGGATCCGAAAAAAACAGTTCCCCATCCGTAGGCGCCGTGACATCAAAACTGCCGCTAGAACCGTTGCTGCCGAGAACCGTTGTGCTGCTGTTAGCCGCGAAGAAGTTTAGTGGGTCGCCCGATTCAGTGTCAGCTACGTGAATCGTGTCCCCGGCCTTGAGTCCTGCGATCTCGAAATAATAATCCGACTCCGGGCACACGTCGCTGTTGCAAACAAAACTGCCTGTCATGGTCGCCGGCAGCGCTGGCGCGCCCAGCGGAATGACAGTCGGGTTTGCCGGATTGGTGCTGTAGCCGCCATTGTATGTTGTGCTGGCCGCGCCAACGGATGCCGTAGCAGCCGTCAGGCAAGTTGTAGCTGGAAGTTTCTTTGCAAACTGTCTTTAGTTTGGGTTGTTTTTCCACGCGGCAGTCTCCTTTGTCCCAACCAGCCTAACAGGATGCGGTTCGTTTTCGATACCCGAATCTTCGCCTTGAGCAACTCGAAAAGTACTATAGCCGGCACGACTCCCGAGAGAGGCCACGCTCCTGACGCGGGCAGACCGGCAATTGAGAAAGCAAGCGGTACATTTCCGCGCCTCCCACACCACCAGCCGTAACCGGAGTTAAAACAAACGACGCCGTCCACAACAGTGGGTCTTAGCCCGTCTGGCGATCCTCCGTGTGCTTTTTCACCGTTGACAGCCGTATATTCGCGGACCGTGTCATAGTCCCGCAGGGATGTGACCGTCGGATGCGCTGCGCTCGCATATGGCCGTCCAGGGCACCGGGAAGTACAGCGGCGGAGATGTGGGTCACCGCCGCCGATTGCGCCGGGCTGCACGTTTGAGGGGCAAAACGTGTTTTCAATTTCTCCAGTGGCAGCGCCTCAGCAGGTTCACAAACTACACCTCGAGCTTCGATGAAATCCGCAGCGGGGCGACCCGGCTAATTCTCCGACGGCTTCTTCAACATCCTGGATCAGGAGAACGTCCACCGGAGCATTTTGTGCTTTGAGGCTCGAAATAATTCTCTAACCGTTTAAGAAGAGCGTTTGCGTTACGCTGCTGACGCAGCGCGCCCCACAAGCTCTGGGAACACGTCGAACTCATTGACTTCGCGATCTCTCATTTCCTGGCAACTCACGCAGCAGCGCGCCCACGGAATGGCTTTCAGGCGCGCCGGCGCTATGCTTTCCTGGCAGTCTTCGCAGATGCCATAGGTGCCTTCCTCCATCAAATCGAAGGCGCGCCGCACATCGTCGCGTAATTGCGCATCGCGGTTGAGCAAACCCACCAGCACATCCCGTTCCATGGCAGCTTGGATCTGATCGAGCGGATCGGCCGTCTCTGCTATTTTCAACGCGCACTGATCGCGCTGGTGAGAGAGCAGTTCCGACATTTTCGCTCTCAGTTGCCGCTCCTCGGCTTCGTATTTCTTCTGTTTCAAAGTGTCGCTCTCCTATAGCGGGATTCAGAAACTGATGAATCGGGAGGCAATTTGAGTGCCGATCGGCAGCGGTATTTAGTTTGTGTGGATTAGCAAAAGGTTCCGCGCCGGGATGCTCGCGGGAGCGTTACGAAATCTCGCAGTGTGGGAAGAAAGATGCAGAAGTTGTTAGACTCTCTTTAAGAATGACAACTAGTGAGGCCACGATCTTACTGGTCGACGATAGTAAAGAGGATCGAATCCTGATGGCACAAGCTTTGGCGGATGCGGGTCTTGCAGGCAAAATAGACGAAGTATCGGACGCTGAGGAGGCGGAGTCGTACTTTCTGCGAAGGTTAAGCGAGGGCACCGTTCCACAAGTGGTGATTTTGGATTTAACGTTGCCGAAACGCTCCGGCTTGGAATTGCTCGAAACATGGAACGCGAATGGCTTTACAAGACTCACGCGCGTGATTGTGCTCTCTTCGGTGTTGCCGGAAGGCGACATTGCCAGATTGGGGAAGTTGGGAGCGGTACGGGTTTTTGAGAAACCACTCGATTTGCAGGAGTTCTTTGCGCTCGGTAAACATGTGAAAGAACTGGCTGCTGTTTCAGCGGCAGGCTGAATGCCTGGATCTTATACCTGAGCGGGCAAGCTGAACCAGAAAACCGATCCATCGCCGAGTTTCGACTCCGCCCAAAGTTTGCCGCCGCAAGCATCAATCGTGCGCTGGCAAATGGCCAGCCCTAAACCGCAGCCGGGGTATACGTGGGCGGGATGCAGGCGTTCCAATGGCCGCATAATCTTTTCGCGAAATTGCGGATCGAAGCCGATTCCGGTATCTTTGATGCCAAAGAGGTGGTTGCCCTCCGCTTGCTGCACCAACACTGTAATCTTCACGGGGCCTTGGCGGAATTTCAGGGCGTTGTCCAATAGTTCGCCCAAGACACTTTCAATGGAAGCCGGAGTCTGAATGCCGGAAGAGCGGAGAGAATCGGATTCAATCTCGGCGTCAACGTGCTTGCCGGCTAAACGGCGCACGGCGGTATCGAACATGACTCCAACATCCCCAAGTGGCTGATCCTTAGCCGATGAGGCAGCAAGGGCATATTTCACAAGGCGCCCCAGTAAAGTGTTCATATCCCGTCCGGCCGCCAACATTTGTTCTAGAGAAGCTTGTTGTTCGGGCGTCAACAAATCTTTGGTTTGCAGCTCGAGCCGCTGAGCTGAGGTTAGCGACTTTCGCAAATGCGCGCGAATATCATGGACAATCGCCAGCAGCAGTTCGTCATCGGTGAAAGGTCCAGCCGCTACACCGCTCATTCGCGCAAGTCCTTCGCCAGCATAGGGTTTCAAGTGTGCAGTTTCCGGGCCATTTGACAAATCCCTGCAACAGATTTGCCGCGGAACGGCAGGGCATCGGAAATAAAGTAACAGGTGCGAAGAAATGACGCACCCACGGAGCGAAATGCAGCACGCTAGCCAGACAAATGAACGCGCTGCAAAGCCTTCAACAACTCACATGGTTGTCGAACCATAAGATCCGGCGGGTGCAGTTTGAAACTCTCCGGCTGGAAGCCCCAGGCCACCCCGCAAACTCGCACTTTGGCATTACGCGCGGTTTGGACATCGACGCCGCTGTCGCCCACCATCCAGGTGTCTTCCGTACGATTGGCGGTCTCTTTCATCAAGGTGATAATGCCAACGGGGTCGGGCTTCTTCAGGGCAAAGCTATCGCCGCCGTAAATTTTGCTGAAATGGCCTCCCAAGCCGAGCCCCGCCAAAATATCCGTGCTGATTTTCAGCGGTTTATTCGTCAGCACGGCCAGGGTATGACCCTCGGCCGCCAGATTGGTTATGAGCTTTTTCACGCCGGGATAGAGCTGCGTATTCGCCAGCGAGTGGGCGCGGTAATATTTCACGAAGTACTCCAATGCGCTAGCCACGAGTTCTTCGCTTGCATGCCAACCGAGAGCGCGCTGCACTAACTTCTCCGCGCCATTGCCAACGTAGGATTGGATGACCTTGGCATCGAGCGGCCCCATGCCAAAGTGGAGGAGCGTGCTATTGGTGGCAATTTCGAGATCGCGGGCCGAATCGATCAACGTGCCGTCGAGATCGAAAATGAGCAGCATCCCAGATTAGCCGGCGCGCCGTTCATGCGCCGCCCAGATCTGCTTCAGGTTATCCATCTGGTGGGAAAACGAATCTTTCAATTGCTGGGGAGCGAACTCGGCGAGGACCGAAGCTACCCCGTCGGCGTACGGCAGAACTCTTGACGTCCGCAGAAAGGCGGGTAAGGGAGAAGGCGCAAATGCCACCAGCACATTAGCCAAGACAGCCACGATCAACGCCCCACGGGCGAAGCCCGCTACGCCGCCCAACAGATAGTTGAACCAAGAGAGGCCGACCCACCGCAACAGCCGCGACAGCAGCGCGGCCAGCAGCGAGCCCAGCAACGCCACGCCAAAGAAAATCAGAAAGAAGCCGATGCCGTTGGCCACTGGCCGCGAGGAAATCCAGGGGCGCAACTGTTCGCCCACCAGCCGGTAACACCAGAATCCGGCAATCAGACCCACCACAATCGCTACCAGACCGATCACCACGCGCGTAAAGCCCGCTCGTAATCCGGCAATTGCTGAAATAACGATGATCAACGCCAGGGCTATGTCCAGCCAGTTCAAACTAGTGAGAGTTTCCATTGCGATCCTCCGATCCTCATGCCACAGTTTCCGGAAAGGGCTGTCCGGTTAACTTGGTGTACGCTTCAATATACTTGGCGCTGGTTTTTTGAACCACTTCTTCTGGAAGAGACGGCGCCGGTGGTTTCTTGTTCCATTGTAGAGTCTCCAGGTAATCTCTGACGTACTGTTTGTCATACGACACCTGCACGCCGCCCGGGTTGTATTGATCGGCCGGCCAGAAGCGCGACGAATCGGGCGTCAATACCTCGTCGGCCAGCACCAGCTGGCTATCCACGAAGCCGAACTCAAGCTTGGTGTCGGCCACAATAATGCCCCGTGCGAGCGCATAGTTAGCCGCCCGGTAATAGATTTCCAAAGTTAAATCGCGTAATTGCCCGGCCAAATCCACGCCCAAGACATTGGCGATATAACGAAACGGGACATTCACGTCGTGTCCGGTAATGGCCTTGGTAGCAGGGGTGAAAATGGGTTCGGGCAACTGGTCGCCATCGCGCAAACCAGGTGGCAGCGGTATGCCGCACACTTTGCCTTGCAAACAGTACTCACGGTAGCCCGAACCGGCCAAATAGCCGCGCGCCACGCATTCGACCCTGACCATGTCGGCTTTTTTCACCTGCATCGACCGGCCGCGCAAGGCTTTCCGGCGCGCGCTCATCTTCGGGTAGCGTTTGATATCGGCGCTGATGACGTGGGACGGTACAACATCGCGCAGAAAATCGAACCAGAACAGCGACATCTGGTTCAGGACGCGGCCCTTACACGGAATGCCGCTACCCAGAATGCAGTCGAAAGCCGAGATGCGGTCGGTGGCGACGAACAGCAGACTATCTCCGAAATCGTACATATCGCGCACTTTCCCGCGACCCACTAAAGGCAGCGAGAGCTTCGATTCCAACAGGACTTCGTCCCCACACATAATCACTTTGAGTATCCCAGAGCCGCCATGGCTCCTTCACTCCTACACTTTCTACATTCCGCCGCACCGGTAGGGCGGGCATTCCTGCCAGCGGCTGACCTCCCGGTCAGCCTCCCGCTAAAATGAAAAACGTGCCGCCGGGATATCGCTTCGCCATTTGCAATGAGCTTTTCCAAAAGAAGCCCGTGGCCGAAGTTTGCCGTGAAGTGCGCCAGCTTGGCTACGAGGGTTTCGAGATCGCGCCGTTCACTTTGGCCGAAGATCCCGCCGCCCTTTCCGCTCAAATCCGCTCTGAAATCCGCAAAACCATAGCCGAGGAGGCTCTTGAATTCGTGGGCCTGCATTGGCTGCTGGCCGCTCCGCCTGGGCTGCAGGTTTCTACAAACGACGGCGCACTGCGAGCGCACAGCTGGAATTATGTGAAGCGGCTGATCGATCTATGCGCGGATCTCGCCACGCCCGGCGCGCGCCAGCGTCCCGTGGTGGTTTTCGGTTCGCCCAAACAGCGCAGCAGCGCAGCGGGATCTTCGCCCGGTGCGGCGGTCCAATTCTTCACGGACGGCATGGCCAGCGTTGCGCCGCATGCCGAAGCGCGTCAAGTTACGCTGCTGGTGGAGGCGCTTTCCCTCGCCCAGACAGACGTGATCACCAGCCTGGCCGAGGCAGCGTCCGTTGTCGAGCAGATTGCGAGTCCGGCCGTCGAAACGATGTTCGATGTCCACAACGCTGTGGATGAAACCGAGCCACACACTGTTCTACTCGACCGCTATTGTCACCACATCAAGCATGTTCACGTGAATGAAATGGACGGCCGGGAACCCGGCATGGGCGATTACGACTTCCTAAACCTTCTCCGCAAATTGTCCGAAATGAAGTATACAGGCTGGGTTTCCCTGGAAGCGTTTGACTTTAGCCGGAACCCGCGTTATGTCGCGGCACGAGCCATTGAAACTTTGAAGGCGGCGCAGTCCGCCGGAGCACAATTACAAACTTTATGAACCGTTACCTTGTTACCGGCGGCGCTGGCTTTATAGGCTCCGCACTCGTTCGAGCTCTGCTTGCGGCAGGGCGCGACGTGCATGTGATAGACAATTTGTCTTCCGGCACGCTGAGTAATTTGAAAGAGGTGCAGAGCCAGATCGTTTTCCATCAGCTGGATCTTCGCCATTATGATGAGATTGCTCCGGTGGTTGCCGGTGCGCACCGGGTTTTTCATTTGGCCGCAGTCCCGTCGGTGCCCAAGTCCATCGATCAGCCAGTCCTCAGCCATGAGGTCAATATCGACGGAACGTTCAACCTATTCAGAGCGGCCGCTGAGGGTAAGGTGGGCCGGGTTGTGTATGCGGCGTCGTCCTCCGCCTATGGCGATACGGCCGTGCTGCCCAAAGTGGAAACGATGAATCCGCAGCCCAAATCTCCCTACGCGCTGCAGAAGCTGGTGGGCGAATATTATGCGTCGGTCTTTTCCGATTGCTTCCACTTACCCACCGTGTCTTTGCGCTTCTTTAACGTCTTCGGCCCGCGGCAAGATCCTTCGAGCCCGTATTCAGGTGTGTTGTCGGTATTCATGACTTGCCTGCTGGAACGACGCAGTCCGACGATTTTTGGCGACGGCGAACAAACGCGCGATTTTACTTACGTGGATGACGTGGTCGGTTTATTGCTGAAAGCGGCGGAGGTGGAAGGCGTGTCGGGCCGGGTGTTCAATGCCGGCAACGGCAGCCGCATTTCGCTCAACGAAACCTGGGAGCAATTGCAGCAGATTGAAGGGGTGAAGATTCCCGCTAAATACGGGCCACCACGCGCCGGAGATGTGCGCGATTCGCAGGCCGATACAACGGCGGCGGTCAAGGAACTCGGCTACGCGCCGCGCTTCACCTTTGCCGAAGGTCTACGCTTAACGCTAGAGTGGTACCGTGTGCATCAACTCATAGCCAAGTGAGCGGCGCGTCGTTCCTGCTGGGCGCGGACGGCATCTATCGCTGCGCGGAGTTTCAGCGTTTTCTTTGGCAAAGCCACGGGTTTGGCACGCGCATGGCCAATCCCGAAGTGGATATTACGCTGCGCCAGATCCATTCCGCCCATGTCTGGAACGCGCATGCCTTAACGGACCGCCAACACGAAGGCGATGCGCTGGTGACAGACGATGCAGGCCGAAGGATTGGCGTCAGGACAGCCGATTGCTTACCGATTCTCCTGCTGGATACCGAGCGGCGCGCCGTGGCGGCGGTGCACGCCGGATGGCGAGGAACGGCGGCGGCGATTGTCGCACGTGCAATCGAGAAAATGGAAATGGATTTCGGTTCGCGTCCGGCGGACATTCATGCCGCGCTAGGCCCTTGCATTGGAGAATGTTGTTATGAAGTCGGGCCCGAAGTAGCTTTTCATTTCAGCGGCCTCTTTCCCGAGTGGCCAGCGGTTACCGGTAAGCGTCACTTAGACCTGCCCGAAGCGAATTTCCGACATCTGAGAGCCGCCGGCGTCCCTGCCGGTCAGATCTTCAACTCCGCTCTTTGCACCTTTTGTCTGGCTGAGCATTTCTTTTCTTACCGCCGCGAGCCCCAAACTCCCGAACGCATGATCAGCGCGATCACCCGCCTCGATTGATTCGCTTATCATCTTGAAAGGAGTTTTTCAAACATGGACCGAACTGCGAAAGCCCATTGGTCGGGCAATCTTATGTCTGGCGCGGGCACGATTTCGAGCGCCAGCGGCGTGCTTTCGAGCACACCTTATTCGTTCAAGACTCGTTTCGAACAAGGAACGGGCACCAATCCAGAAGAGCTTCTAGCCGCCGCGCATGCCGGCTGTTTCTCGATGGCGCTTTCTTTGATGCTGCAAAACGAGGGCTTAACGGCGGACAGCATCGATACCACTTGCACGATTTCGCTGAAGAAGGAAGGCGAAGGGTTCGCCATCACGCACAGTCATCTGGCGCTGGAAGCGAAGATCCCCGGCGCCACGCAGGAAGCGTTCATCCGCGCCACCAACGCTGCGAAGGAGAACTGCCCTGTCTCCAAGCTGTATGATACCGAGATTACGCTCGATGCTCGCTTAGTGCCGTAGACCTTGCCACAAACGAATGTGACACAGTATTCAATGAAGGAAGGTGCAGATGTTATTGAACGCATTTACCGCTTTTCACGTTTTATTGAGCCTGATAGGAATTGCTTCGGGCTTGGTTGTGCTCTACGGCTGGCTTACCGCAAGAGCGTTCCCCGGCTGGACCGCTTGGTTTTTGACTACAACGGTGGCCACTAGCGTCACCGGCTTCCTTTTTCCATTTCATGGATTCAAGCCGTCCTACGCGGTCGGCATTTTGTCACTCCTGGCTTTGGCGCTGGCGATTGCCGCGCGCTACCGGTATGATCTTGTTGGTGGATGGCGCAAGACTTATGTAATCAGCGCGATTGTTGCTTTGTATTTCAACGTCTTCGTGCTGTTTGCCCAGTTATTTATGAAAGTGCCACCGCTCAAAGCACTGGCGCCCACCGGGTCCGAGCCGCCATTCTTAGTCGTTCAAATTGTCGTCATGGTGCTGTTTGTGGTGCTCGGCTTCCGCGCCGTGGCCAAATTCCGAGATGGTGGCGGGTCTTTTCTGGAAACAAAGAGATCGGCCGCCGGCGCTTGAGATCGCAAGGCTTCTGTATTCATCCGTGGCCATTCAGTGCAGCAAACCGTAAACGTTCAGCTTGTTTGCTCGCGAGCCATCGTTGAACGTCGCCAGGTACACCTTGCCATTGGCTACCACCGGCGGACAAAATTTTGCGAACATGCCCACGCGATCCCGTGCTGAGTTTTGCTCGCTATTCCAGAGTTCTTTGGTTAAATCCAGCGCGTCGAAGGCGCGCAGCACACCAGGCACGGTTGCGAGATTCGCATCGCCGCTCAGTGGGGCGGACGCCCATACAATCGCGCTGCCCAGGTTGCGCCCATTCGCCGATAGGCAGAGGATTCCGCCGGGCATGCTCTTCTCGGGTGCCCGCACATTGCCCTTGCCCGATGGCTGAAACTTTTCACCGTCAAATGCGAACGCGCGGGGGAAATCCTCTTCGCCCCAAACGTACAGATGCAAAAGATTGTTCGAATCCCACCAAGCCACCGGCGTTCCATGGATGTTCGACGGCAGGTCGCCCCCATAGCTGTTCATGCCGGCGGTAAATTTTTGCGCCAAGTGCATATCCGCGCGGTCAACCAAATAACAATCACCCGCTTTGCTGCAAGCCACCAGGAAGGGAAGCGCAGGAAGAAGTAATGGGCCGGTAGATAGGTCCAAGTCATGGTCGTTCAGATACGCATGATCTGAGGGAAGGAAAGTTTGCTTCACGCTGAGCAGCGGCCCCGGATAAAGTTGGGCAATGCTCTCGCCATAATTTCTTCCGATGCTACTACCGTTCGCAATGACTGCATAGAGCAGTGGGTAGGTCCCTTCGCGCTCTTCCGCCGCCAGCCCGGCGCCGCTCTGCCAGATTCCTCCTTGAATCCCATCCGGCGTCGTGCATAAGACTGAAATTTGCTTCAGCGTCCGTGTATCATAGGCCATAATCCAACCGTGATAATCGAACTTTGGCTCGCCATCGAGATGCGACGTAAAGGCGAGATACAAAACGCCGCCCACAAGAAGCAACCCTGGACGGTTTAACATTTTCCGAGGCTGAAAAACAATGCGGCCATCGACATTCCCCGCCCCGTTGCCGAGCGCCGAAGCGGCCACAGTCATGGGACTATTCATTTCCGTCTTTTCGCGCCCCGTCGCGATGTCGAAGGCATGGACGTGAAAACTGTAATCGTTGCCCTTTTTGGAATTGGCAACTACGTAGATGGTGTTGCTTTTTGCATCAATGACGGGAGTGGCGACGATCCCGATGGTCGTCGCAAAATTGAGATATTTTTCGTCCGGCGACAGGTCAGTGACTTCGTCCTTCGGCACTGGATCGCCGAATACTTCGTGTGAGTGGCACCAAAGCGCTTTCTGCGCACCCGGCGAATCGGCATCGAATGCAAAGAGACTATTGTTTACCGTGGCAATGTAAACAACGTTGTGTGTTCCCGCGCCGGGAATCGAAACAGCCGTCTTGACGAGTGGCTGAGCGTATACATCGCCATCCACTTCCCGCTCAAATAGCTTCCCGAACGTCCCCGCTGAAACATTGCGGGTAGTCAGAACCGTTTCCCGCAGGTTCGAGCCGGTCCGAAGCGAGTCATAACGGTTCGTCAGAACGTCTACCGGCTGAGCAAGAGAGATGACAGCCGGAATAAGGAAGAGCAATCCACAAAGAGACCTGTATTGATTCAAATTGAAAAAACTTCCACCTGGGGTCGGAACGGGGAAAGCCGATGGAGCCTCAGCTTGAAGACGCTCTGCTGTCTTTGAAAGTTTCCCGCGACGGAAGAGCAGTCAAGGCCACCTGAAAGGTGGCCTGCTGGCAAGAATGCCAGCCCTACGCTCCGGCGGCGCAGTGAAGGCCGCCAAAAAGGGAGTCACAGGGCAAAGTGACAAAATGTAACTTCTACTACTTGACTCGCTCCGGGTCAAAGACTTAGACTTTTTACCGTAGAGGTACTGCCATGCCTGCAGAAGTCGTCCCTTACGGTCGGTCCACGCAACGGGCACCGGATGTTAAAGAGATACACGTCCTTTGGATCACGGCGGGCTTGGGCTGCGATGGAGATACCATCTCCATCACTGCCGCCACCCAGCCAAGCGTGGAAGACGTCCTCTTAGGCGCGATTCCCGGCCTTCCCAAAGTGCATTTGCACAATCCGGTGCTTGCCTATGAAGTTGGGGACGATTTCATGAAGTACTGGTATCAAGCCTGGGAAGGGAAGCTGGAACCGTTTGTTCTCGTGGTGGAGGGATCGATTCCCAACGAGAAAATCAAAAGAGAAGGATATTGGGCAGCCCTCGGCAACGATCCCGACTCCGGCCAGCCGATCACCACTTGTGAGTGGATAGACCGCTTGGCTCCCAAAGCTACAGCTATCGTCGGCGCGGGGACGTGTGCGACCTACGGCGGTATTCACGCCATGGAGGGCAATCCGACCGGATGCATGGGTCTCGCTGATTATCTCGGCTGGGGGTGGAAATCTAAAGCTGGTCTCCCCATTGTTAATGTTCCTGGATGCCCCGTACAGCCTGATAACTTCATGGAGACGATCCTCTATCTCCTTTATCAATTGGCTGGCCTCGCTCCGATGATTCCTCTCGACGATCAACTTAGACCGAAATGGCTATTCGGCGCTACTGTCCACGAAGGATGTGATCGTGCGGCTTATTACGAGCAGGGCGATTTCGCAGCCGATTACAATTCGCCGAAATGCCTGGTGAAAGTCGGATGTTGGGGGCCGGTGGTCAATTGCAACGTCCCCAAGCGCGGATGGATGAACGGCATCGGTGGTTGTCCGAACGTCGGCGGTATTTGTATCGGTTGCACCATGCCCGGATTTCCCGACAAATTCATGCCCTTTATGGATGAACCCCCTGGGGCGAGGCTTTCCGCCGCCGCCATCGGAGTTTATGGGGCGGCTATCAGGTCGCTCCGGAGTATTACTAATTCGACCGTGAACAAAGAACCAAAGTGGCGGCATCCGGGTAACCGCCTGACCACCGGTTATCGGCCAAAGGCTTTCTAGTCGCGTTTAGGAGTTATCAATGGCAACAGTCACAGACCCCGCAGTCTCGAAAGACGTTTCCCAACGCCGCCTCGTCGAAATGAATTGGGATCCCATTACCAGGATCGTCGGCAGTTTAGGTATCTATACCAAGATCGATTTTGCCAATCGCCAAGTTGCTGAGTGTCACAGCACCTCGTCGATCTTCAGAGGATACAGCATTTTCATGAAGGGCAAAGATCCGCGGGATGCGCATTTCATCACCAGCCGGATCTGCGGCATCTGTGGCGACAATCACGCTACCTGTGCTTGCTATGCGCAAAACATGGCTTTCGGTGTCCGGCCTCCCAGCATGGCGGAATGGATCACCAATCTCGGTGAAGCCGCGGAATACATGTTCGATCACAACCTATATCAGGACAACTTGGTTGGTGTCGATTTCTGCGAACAAATGGTGAAGGAAACGAATCCGGGCGTATTGGCGAAAGCCGAACAGACCATGTCGCCCAATGCCGAAGCGCACGGCTACAAGACTATTGCCGACATTATGCGGGCGCTGAATCCTTTCACGGGCGCCTTCTATCTCGAAACTTTGCAGATGAGCCGCATGACTCGCGAGATGTTCTGTCTGATGGAGGGGCGGCACGTGCATCCCTCCACCCTTTATCCGGGAGGCGTCGGCACAGTTCCCACAGTTCAACTATTTACGGATTACATGGTCCGCTTGATGAAGTATGTCGAGTTCATGAAGAAGGTGGTCCCCCTGCATGACGATCTATTCGACTTTTTCTATGAAGCGCTGCCCGGGTATGAAAAAGTTGGGCAGCGGCGCATTCTGCTCGGCTGCTGGGGTTCGTTCCAGAACCCGGAGGTTTGCGACTACACTTATAAAAACATGGATAAGTGGGGCCACGCCATGTATGTTACACCGGGCGTGGTGGTGGATGGTGAACTAGTCACCAAGAACCTTGTCGATATTAATCTTGGCATTCGCATCCTGTTGGGCAGCTCTTATTACGAGGGTTGGGAGCAGGGAGAAATGTTCGTGAAGAAAGACCCTCTCGGCAATCCCGTTGACCGAAACCATCCGTGGAATCAAACCACTACGCCGCGTCCGCAAAGGCGCAATTTCAAAGGTAACTACTCCTGGGTGATGTCTCCCCGTTGGTTCGACAATCGCACGGGAGATTACCTTGCCTTGGATACCGGTGGTGGGCCGATTGCTCGCTTCTGGGCCACCGCGCTGGCTGGAATTGTCGACATCGGTTACATTAAGGCGACCGGCAAAAGCGTTAAAATCTATCTGCCCAAGACGGCCGGCAAGCCCGAAGTTGAGTTCGAATGGAAGATTCCAAAGTGGAGCAATGCGATTGAACGTGACCGCGCGCGCACCTATTTCCAGGCATACTCGGCAGCCGCCGCGCTTTACTTTGCCGAGCAGGCAATGCGCGAGTTGCATAAGGGAAACACCAAAACATTCAGGGATTTCGAGGTGCCCGACGAAGCCATCGGCTGTGGCTTCCATGAGGCCGTGCGCGGCGTGCTTTCGCATCACGTGGTGATCCGCGAAGGCAAAATCGCCAACTATCATCCCTATCCTCCTACTCCGTGGAACGCAAATCCGCGCGATATCTACGGTACACCCGGGCCCTACGAAGACGCTGTTCAAAATACGCCGATCTTCGAGGAGAACGGTCCGGAGAATTTCAAGGGCATCGATATCATGCGAGCCGTGCGCAGTTTCGATCCTTGTTTGCCCTGCGGCGTTCACATGTATCTAGGTCAAGGGAAAACACTGGAGACGCATCACTCTCCCATGTTCGGCGTGCAAGGCCGCTAAGCCTTTATGGGGAAAGCCTCTGAGGGCCTGTTCCGGCGAATCGACGAGTTAGTACGCCAACTGGATGAGGTGCCGGATCAAAAGAACCGCGACGCGGCGCGCGCCCTGCTAGCGGCGATTCTCGAACTCCAGGGGGCTGGACTGGAGCGAATGATGGATATTGTCTTTGAAACGGGTGATGCCGGAAAGGCGGTAATTCGAAAATTTGCCGCCGACGAATTGGTCTCCAGTCTTTTGTTGCTCCACGATTTGCACCCGGACGATTTGGAGACGAGAGCACACCGCGCCTTGTCCAAAGCTCACGCGAACGCAGAGTTGGTGAGTGTTTTCGAAGGGACAGTGCATGTGCGCCTCACCGGGAGTGGCTGCGGTTTGAGGGATTCGGTGGAGGCTCTGGTCCGAGACGCCGCCCCTGACTTGGTGGAGCTTGTGATAGACGAGGCCTCCCAAGCCCCTTCGAACGATTTTGTCCCCATCGCCTCGCTCGGTTTAGCTTTACCAAGGATTGCGTAAAAATGGCCCAGGCGCCTATCGCCGCGCTCCGCACTCTAATCCGGCCGCGCGAGCCGGAAGAGCGCTGCGATACCTGTGGCGCAGCGTTGGGGAAAGAGCATGGGCACACTTTCGATCCAGCGTCGCGACTGATCCGTTGCGCCTGCGAGTCTTGTGAGATCCTCTATAGCACTGTTTACCGGACGATTCCGCGCCGCGTGAAGACTCTGGAGAATTTTGTGTTGAGCGACGCACAATGGGACGATCTTATGATTCCCATTTCTCTCGCGTTCTTCTCCTATGTCACCCCATTGATGAAAGTGGTTGCGCAGTATCCTGGTCCGGCAGGAGCGGCCGAGTCGCTGCTGCGTCTGAATGCGTGGGAGGAAATTTGCGAGGCAAATCCGGAGTTGCGAGACTTGCAACCCGATGTGGAAGCGCTGCTGGTGAATCGCGTGGGCGCGGCGCGCCATTATTTCATCGTCCCCATTGACGAGTGCTATAAGCTGGTAGGCTTAATCAGATTGCACTGGCGCGGCCTTTCCGGCGGTGCGGTGGTCTGGGGAGAGATCGGCCGCTTTTTCGATGAGTTGCGGCGAAAGGGAGATGAATGCCTGCGCTAATGTTTAGCGTGGAGAATGCGCAAGCACAACCATTCGCGGCGGCGCCTACTATTGCGTTTCGCTTGCAGGTGGCCAACCCGGATTCGCAACAAGCCATCCAGAGCATTGCTTTGCGCTGCCAAATTTTGATTGAAGCGGCTCGGCGGCATTACGTGGCACAGGAGCGGGACGGCCTGCGGGATTTATTCGGAGAGCCCGACCGTTGGAGTCAGACGGTGCGTTCTCTACTGTGGACTCATGTTTCCGCTAACGTGCCGGCGTTTTCCGGCGCGATCGCAACTGACTTGGCAGTGCCCTGCACGTTCGATTTTAACGTAGCCGCCGCAAAGTATTTCCACGCCCTCCAGGACGAAGACGTACCTCTTTGTTTTCAATTCAGCGGGACGGTTTTTTATGCCGCAGCGAATGGCACGCTGCAAATCGATCAGATCGGCTGGGATAAAGAAGCGAGGTTTAGGCTGTCTGCCCACATCTGGCGCGAGATGATGGACCACTATTATCCAAACAGCGCGTGGCTTAGGTTGCGGCGCGATGCGTTTGACCGTCTCCACGGATACAAAACGCGACAAGGGATAGCCACTTGGGAAGAGGCCATTGACAGCCTTTTGCCGATTGAAAAGGAGGCCGCGTCGTGAACTTCGAACCGCTTGAGAAGATTGCAAACGCGGTGCTCTATGAGGGCTTCATGCTGTATCCATACCGGAAATCTTCCGTTAAGAATCAGCAGCGCTGGCACTTTGGAACGATTGGCCCGGCGGGCGGCCCGGACAGCAATGTTATGCAGACCGAATGTCTGGTGGAAGGCGATGGAGAAACGGTCATTGACGTGAAAGTGCGCTTTCTTCAGGAGGAGATTGAACGGGATATAGAGGTTTCCAGCTTGCGGCTCGACTCGGAAGGCGAATACCGTGTTCTTTCTTTTCCACCCATCAAGGGCAAACTGGAAGTCACATCGTCCCGCGTGAGTGAAACGGTATTTCGTTTGCAGGTACGGATTGAGAATTTAACCGAGGGCTCGGGAGCAGACCGCTCGATGGCTTCTACTCACACGCTCCTGGGCGTTCGCGGAGGGGCGTTTCTGTCGCTGCTGGATCCGCCGGAGGAATACCGCGTCGCAGCAGCCGCGTGCCGCAACATCGGGACTTGGCCCGTGCTGGCAGGACGCGAGGGCGAACGAACCCTGATGTTTTCGTCCCCGATCATTCTCTACGATTACCCGCAAATAGCTCCCGAGAGCGCCGGCGATCTCTTTGATGGCACTGAAATCGACGAGATCCTTACGCTGAGAGTTCTGACCTTGAGCGAAGAAGAGAAAAAGGAAGTTTCCGCCGGGGACGAGCGCGCGCGCGGCATTCTAGAACGCACGGAGAAACTACCTCCTGAGGCATTCGCAAAAATGCATGGAGCGATTCGCAGTTTGCGAAACGCATCGAAGCTAAACTTTCGGGAGGGAGATCGTGTGCGCCTGCGTCCACGCAAGAAGGCGGACATATTTGATATCGCCCTCGACGGAAAGATTGCGATTATCGAATCCGTGGAAAGCGATTTCGAAAATAACCTTCACCTGGCAGTTACGGTGGAGGATGACCCTGGCCGCGAATTTGGCGTGGCGCGGCAGATTGGCCATCGTTTCTTTTTCGGACCCGAAGAGGTGGAGTTGTTGTGAGTATTCTGGTGGCGTGTATTGGCAACATTTTTCAGGGCGATGACGCCTTCGGCTGCGAGGTAGCGAAAGTTCTGGCCGGACGGCTTGGGTCGCAGGACGTTCGCTTGGTTGACTTCGGAATCCGCGGGCTGGATCTGACTTACGCTCTGCTGGATGCTCCCGAATTGACAATTCTGGTGGACGTGGTCGCGCGGGGTGGCAAGCCGGGCACGCTTTATACTATTGAGCCGGACTTGGAGAACCTGGGAGATTTGGCGGGGCAAGCGACTGACGCACACTCGATGGACCCGGTTCAAGTGTTGCGAACGGTGAAGGCGATGGGCGGCAAATTGGGTCGCATTCTGTTGGTAGGCTGCGAACCCGGAGATCTGGGAGATGAGAGCGGTCTCATGGGCTTGACAGAGGAGGTCAGAGACGCAGTAGTACAAGCCGCAATGGTAGTTGAATCTTTGATTGAAAGGGAATTGGAAAAGGTATAACTATGAAGTTCAAAAGTCTTTTGGGTGGTTTAGCGTTAGTTCTGGCCATTGCCGCACTGGTTTCTTCACTTCCGGACATCAAGCGCTATATTCGAATCAGCTCAATGTAGCTAAGACAGGGCGGAGCTCCTGCCCGCCCCGCTTTCACACTACTTCTTAGAACTGCCGACCTTGCTAGCCTCCTCGGTGGTGGCGTTGTGCGCCTCCGTGGACGCGTCATGAGCCTTCGCTGAATGATCATGCGCTGTCTTCGAATGCTTCATCGCCTCATCGTGGCGGCCCTTCTCATGATGCTCCGCCGCTGTCTTATGAGACTTGGCGGCGTTCTCATGATGTTCAGCAGCTTTTTTGTGTGAATCTTTTGGCATAAACTTGATACCTCTTGTCTTTAGACAGGCTGGTTTTCAGAACGTTTCGCGAACTATCACTCCAGGAGAATGTTTCCAAGGGTGACCCATCGCTGCCGGCCGGCCGGAAACATTGAGGCCTCGGATGTAGTCAACCCAGCAAGTGCCGTTTCGAGCGCCGACAGACTCAAAATCTCTTTGCAATAATAGTCGAAGTGCGTTTTGGATCGCCATGAACACCGAGCCTTTGCGGGATACGGAGAGAGTGGTTGCTCCCGCACGCGTTAGGGAGATGGAGCAGCGCATTCGAGCGTTCGACTGGGCAAAAACTCCCCTGGGACCAATCGAACGATGGCCTCAGAGCCTTCGTACGGTGGTCAACATACTCCTTTCATCCCGTTATGCGATGTGGATGGCTTGGGGATCCGAGCTTACCATGCTGTATAACGACGCATACGGGCCGACGCTCGGGATCAAGCACCCTTGGGCTCTCGGCCAACGCGCGAATACGGTTTGGGCGGAGATTTGGCCTGACATTGGACCGCGCGTTGAGGCGGTACTCACAACGGGTCAAGCTACTTATGACGAGGGTCTGCTTCTATTCCTGGAACGAAGCGGATTTCCGGAGGAAACGTACCACACCTTTTCCTATAGCCCCCTGTTGGACGACGACAGCCGGATCAACGGGCTACTTTGCGTGGTAACGGAAGAAACCGACCGACTTATCGGCGAGAGGCGTGTTCAGACTCTGCGGGAGGTGTCTTCGGCGCTGGCGAGCACCAACACCGAAGATCAGGTTTTGCAGGCCGTCAGCGAGCAGCTCGATTTAAATAAAAAAGATTTGCCATTCACGCTGACTTACTTGTTTGAGGACTCCGGAAATGCCCGGTTAGCCTTCTCCAGCGGTATTGCGGCGGGTCATCCGCTCGCACCCGCGTGGATCGGCCGGGATTCCAATCCGCCGTGGCCGGTCGAGCAGATGCGTCTTCACCCGTCGTCCCGGCTGATTGAAGATTTGGCCGAGCAATCCAGAATTGGTCCCCTTCCGGCAGGCGATTGGAATAAGCCCGTGGAACAGGCGGCGATCGTTCCCATCAAGCAGCAGGGGCAAGACGAACCGGCTGGGGTGTTTATTGTCGGCGCCAATCCTTATAGACGCTATGATTCTGCCTACAGCGGTTTCATTACCTTGCTTTCGGGTCAACTGGCTGCAGGGCTTGGTAACGCGCGAGCCTATGAAGCTGAACGCCGGCGCGCCGAAGCACTCGCTGAAATCGACCGGGCGAAAACCACGTTCTTTTCCAATGTTAGCCACGAACTCCGAACGCCTCTCACATTAATGCTAAGCCCTATTGAAGAGCTTCTTGCGAATCATCCAGAGCGAAGAGAACCAGAAGAACGCGACCTGCTCGAGTTGGTCCATCGCAATGGGTTACGGCTTCAGAAGCTTGTCAATACTCTGCTCGATTTTTCTCGAATTGAGGCGGGGCGGATGCAGGCCACTTATAAGCCGACTGATTTGGCTCACTACACAACTGAGCTAGCGTCCAATTTCCGATCCGCTATGCAGCGCGCCGGACTCACTTTTAAAGTGGAGTGCCAAGCGCTCCTTCAGCCCGTCTATATCGACCGGGAGATGTGGGAGAAGATAGTACTCAATCTTCTATCAAACGCATTGAAGTTCACTTTCGAAGGAAGCGTAACGGTCAGGTTAGGACCTGGGCCGCAAAGTGCGGTGTTGACCGTGCAAGATACCGGCATTGGCATCGCTAAAGCGGAGTTGCCCCACATTTTCGAGCGCTTTCACAGGGGAGTCGAGGCTGAAGGCCGCACTATTGAAGGCACCGGCATTGGATTGGCGCTTGTGCAGGAACTAGTCAAAATGCATGGCGGCTCCATTACGGTAACGAGTGAGTTGGGCAGAGGCAGTACATTTACAGTTGTTGTTCCCGAGGGAACTGAGCATCTACCGAAAGAGAAGGTGAAACATAAGACAGATGCGGTCAGGAGCACAAGCCAATCGAATTCGTTCGTGACGGAAGCATTGCGATGGCTCCCGGAGGGTTCTACCGTTTCTGCCGAGAAGAATTCCAGTCAGTCCTCTCACGTTTCTTCGCGTTTGGCCGACGTACCAGATAGCCAGGTAGAACGAGTGCTACTGGCTGATGACAACGCCGATGTCAGAGAATATGTCTCACGGCTGCTTGACCGGCAATATAGAGTGGTTACCGCCTCAAACGGCGACGATGCCTTGAGGGTCGCCCTTGCCGACCCTCCCGACCTCATTCTGAGCGATGTTATGATGCCCGGCCTTGACGGCTTCCAGCTCCTCGCGGAATTGCGTGCCCGTTCTACCACTGCAACGATTCCGGTCATTCTGCTATCCGCTCGCGCGGGCGAAGAAAGCCGCGTGGAAGGCCTTGGCGCGGGCGCCGACGATTATTTGATCAAGCCTTTTACCGCACGCGAACTTCTGGCGCGAGTGGGAGCTCACCTCTCCATGAGCCGGCGGAGAAAAGAAGCGGAACAAGCGCTAAGAGAAACACAGGGGACTCTGCAGAGCTTCTATGACAGTTGTCCTTTCCTGATGGGAGTCGCTGAAATTGAAGGCGACGACATCATCCAGGTATACAGCAATGCCACGACCGCCGCATTCTTTGGCGCTCCTGAGCGAGAGATCCGAAACCGAACTGCGGCAGAGCTCGGCGTTCCCGCCGCGATCACCGCTTTCTGGTTACAGCGCTATCGGGAGAGCCAAGCCGAGAGCCGTTCGGTTCGATTTGAATACGAGTATCCGCGGCCAGACGGCGATTGCTGGTTCAGCGCCTGTGTGAATTTCTTAGGGTTCAACTCGGCCGGGAGAGCCCGCTTTAGTTTCATCGCCGAAGACATCACCGAACGAAAAAAGAACGATGAACGTTTGCGGCAATCTAACATCGAGCTGCGCCGGGCTAATTCCGATTTGGAGCAATTCGCCTATTCCGCCAGTCACGATCTTAAAGAACCGCTCCGGCAGGTAGCCGTTTACAGCCAATTACTGGAAAAGAAGTTTGCCGGCAAACTGGACGGAAAAGCTTCTCAATACCTTGGCTACTGTATTGAGGGCGCGCATCGAATGGAAATGTTGATCAGCGATCTGCTGGCGTACTCGCAAGCGACGAAGACCTCCGACGCCTCAGAATCAGTGAGCATGAATGAGGTGGTCGAGACGGCCAAGAAGAATCTAGCGACCTCGATTGAAGAAACCGCCGCTGAAATCCTCACGACCGATCTACCGGCCGTGCAGGCGAACTCGGTGCCTCTGGTGCATTTGCTTCAAAACCTCATCTCAAATGCGCTGAAATACCGGAGTGAAAGAAGGCCTCGCCTGAAGATCTCCGCCGACGAAGAAGGAGACTACTGGCGCTTCTCGCTGCAAGATAACGGCATTGGAATTCCCAAAGAGTTTCAAAACCAAATTTTTGGAATATTTAAGCGGCTTCACAACCGGTCCGAATATCCCGGCACGGGGATCGGCCTTGCCATATGTCAGAAGGTTGTCGAGCAATATGGAGGGCGTATTTGGGTTGAATCCGAGCCCGGCCGCGGCTCAACGTTCTTCTTCACTCTGCCACGCAGCAACGAATGAGCGCTAAGAGAATGCACGTACTTTTAGTAGAGGATAACCCAGCGGATGCCGATCTCGTCGAAGAGGCGTTCACAGAAGCGAATATCGACTGTAATCTCTTCATTGTGCGAGATGGCGCTGAAGCCATCGCTTTTTTAGAACAGCTTGATAGCGATTTGGTCCGGCATTGTCCGGACCTGATTTTGTTGGATTTGAATTTGCCCAAGGTCAGTGGCGAAGCCGTACTGGAGCGGATTCGGTTAAGTCCCAAGTGTAAAGAGGTGAAGGTGCTCATCATTAGCTCATCGAACACTCAAGCGGACCGGAAGCGAGCCATGGAATTGGGTGCCAGCGAGTACTTCCACAAACCCTCAAGCTTGGAGCAATTCATGGAGTTTGGTCCTAAAATTCGGGTGCTGCTCGAAGGAAGCAAATAGCGAATCACTTAGCCGGCGAATCGGGTTTAAATCCCGCTCGGGCGAGACCCCTTTGAGCCTCCCTGCTTCTCATAAAAACCCGCCAGACGAAGCCCGAACGGAGGTTTTCGGCCATGGTCATGGTAATTCCGGTGTCGATACCGATAACGTCTGTATCGTACCAATTTTTTAGCGGATTAAAGGCGTTCACAAAACCGTAGCGGCACCAGCAACGGTCGCCATACCGATTCTTCATGTTCTTTAAGACTCGAAGAGTGGCTGTGGGAAGAAAGGGGAGCGATCCTCCCGCGGCGCTTGGCACCACAGAGCCGTCAATGGGACCCATTTCAGGCGGCCCACCCCACGCTACGTACCCATGCTCGGAATCGGAGGCGGTGATACCCCACAGATCGTCACTGTAAACCGGGAATCGTCTGCCAAGTTCAATACAAAAGCGGCGATGAACTTCAGTGGCTATGCTGGAGTTTTGAAAATAGTTGGCGTAGTTATCGTGTTTAGCGCGTAGATCGAACCAAGCCTGGGAGTATTGATGAGTAAACAAGGGTGCATAGGAGCCGATATAGCGAAGCCCTTCGTAATCGAAAGTGACTCGCTTCCAAGCGTTCCAAGCCTCGGCCGGCAGTGGGTGAGAAGACGATCCGATGCCCAGAAGGTACATCATCATTAGCTCGCTATAGTAATCCCAGCGATAGGGCAGAAATCCCGAGCCGGGCGTCCATCCATGTTGCAGCAGAGCGGTGTCTTCCGAAAGCCATGTCCATTCGATGCGGTTGAGGATCGCATCAGCGAGCCCTGTGATCTGACCATTCCTGAAGTATTCGCGGCAGGTGAGAACGCCGCAGACCAACATTGCTGTGTCGATAGAAGAGACTTCCGAATCCCAAATGCGCTCGCCGGTTTTGATATTGGCGAAATGGTAAAAAAAGCCGCGATGATTCGGCATTTTCTCCCAAAGAAATCGCAGCGTTTTGAGAACACGACTTTGCGCGTCCGCGAGCGAAACATAACCGCGTTCCCGGCCAATGCAGATTGCCGTCAAGCCGAAGCCGGTTGACGCGATACTCGCAACGATACTGGTATCGCTGGAGCGCACATGACACCTATCTTTTACCAGACCGCTGTCCGGATCAGCCTGTTCCGAGAAAAACTGAAAATTCGCTCGTTCCAATACCTCCAGAAACGCATCGTCCTCGGGCGGGAGAGCGGGTGGCACTGTGGCGCTACCGGGCCACGCAGTTCCTCCCGCCAAGTGCAGGGAGACTATCTCCGCTGTCCGTTGGAAGAGATCACGGCGCGAAAGTTGGCGTTGTTCCCATGTGCGGGAAGATCGAGCGTTCAACGGATCCAAGCTACTCATTCGAGATGGCAACGTCTCATAATATAGTGTCGGATGGCGGCAAAACAAAAGCTCGTCTTAGGGATCGTGATGGGAGTCGCCGCTTTGTGCCTGGCGATCCTTGCCGCAACTTTGCTGAAGGTTGGCCCTCTGCCCAACCCTTTAGCCTCCGTGACTTTGACGGGCGCTGTTCTTAGACAAGACGACGACCCCAGGAACCAAACGCCGCTAGCAAACGTGGAGATCACAGCGGTGGACGGCTCGCTCACTGTGCGCGGAAAATCCGACTCCTCCGGTTTCTTTGAACTGAAAATTCGGCAAGGTGTTCCTATTCGCCGGCGAATCAGTCTCAAGTTTGAGTACGCCGGCTACAAGCCGGTCGAACTGGCGGTGCCACGCACCGCAAATCGTTTAAACATCGTCCGGATGCAACCGCTTGGCCGAAGTACCAAAGGGAAAACAAGTTCCGAGAGAGCTATCGAGAAGATAACCCGCATCAAGGATGTGAGAATTCGCTATCTCTCTAAGGATCAATCCACGGTGAGCGCCGGCAGTCTCGCCAAACAGTTTGAGATAACGAATATCGGGAACATTCCCTGTGACAAACGGCAGCCATGCTCGCCCGACGGCAAATGGAAGG
>Ga0302326_10004864_pt1 | contig 30900 bp, 26 predicted proteins | sample Palsa_T0_3_FD_202264 | JGI IMG/M metagenome (GOLD analysis project Ga0302326, IMG submission 202264) | Peat permafrost microbial communities from Stordalen Mire near Abisko, Sweden - Palsa_T0_3 | ecosystem: Environmental > Terrestrial > Soil > Palsa > Peat permafrost | place: Sweden: Abisko... | reverse complement strand
AAAGCTCGATCACCAAGGTGGCCGGCAGCGAGACGCTGGACTTTTGCGTGGACGAGGGCTTGCAGATTTTCGGCGGCTACGGTTTCCACGAGGATTATCCGATGGCGCGAGCCTATCGCGATAGCCGTATCAACCGGATATTCGAGGGCACGAACGAAATCAACCGAATGCTGATTATCCAAATGCTGATGAAGCGCGCCATGGCCGGCGCGCTGCCTCTGATTCCGGCCGCAAAGAAACTCGCCGGCGAATTGCTCGCCGGGCCTTCCTTCGAGGAGCCGTCCACGGGGGCGTTCGCCGAGGAAGAGCGCTCGCTCGCGCAGGCGAAAAAAGTGTTTCTGCTGGCCGCCGGCGCGGCAGTCGAGAAGTTCCGCGACAAGCTTGCGGACCACCAGGAAATTGTCGCCGCGCTTTCGAATATCGTGATGGACGTGTACGCCATCGAATCCAGTTTGCGGCGCGCGCAGAAATCTGCGGCCGCGAATTCGCCGATGGCCGATGCCGCTCGCTCGTTTGGCTACGACGCGATGGACCGCATCGAGAAGGAAGCGCGAACGGCGCTCGCTGCCACGTCGGAAGGCGACGCGCTCGTCACGCAGCTTGCCGCGCTCCGGCGGCTCGCGAAGCACGCGCCCGTGGACACGATCGCGCTCCGGACTCGCGTTGCCGAAGCGGTTCTCGCGCAGGACCGCTACCCGTTTGAAGGACGCTGATCGTTCTGTGATTTTCGTCGCGCGAAATAAAACCGAATCGCTCCCTTCGTGATGACATAAACTGTCGGCGCAAGCGTCTCGAAATGGAACAGCTTGCCGCCCGCCGCCCTTCCCAAAAAGCAGAAACTATTTTCCATTACCTCTCGGGAAAGCCGCGCAAGCCTCCAATATTTCAATCACTTAGCCCTTGGTCCGTTTGGAATCAACCGTGCATCTAATCCAGTGGAAGTCACGAGAGGATCGATGAAAACCGTCTTAGGGGAACTGAAAGAGTTGGCAAGCAGCTTCTGGCAGAACAAGAAAGTTAGAAACCGTGTGGGCTGGGGCCTGGCAATCTTCCTCGTCCTGCAACTTTATTTCGTGCGCGAATTAATCGCCGCGGAACTACTTTTCGGAATGTTGTTCGCGTTCATGTTTGCGCTGGCGGCATTTTTCTATGTTGTCGGCACGGTTGGAGTGAACGGCCGGGGTTGGGCCGAAGCCGGAGCCCGCGTGGTAGCGAGTTCGGCGCGTCGCGGCTACAGCACGTTCGAAGAAATCAGTAAAAAACCATTCCGCCATCCACATTCAGAGTCTGCCCAGTAATCGCGCTGGCTTGATCGGAAACCAGGAATAAGGCCGCGGACGCAATTTCATCAGCCGTCTGCGGTCTTCCCTGCAAAATACTCTGCATCATCTGCTTAAGTACTTCGTCGCCCCCGGATTGGAAATGGGCCGCGAATTCGCGCGTCAAATCTTGCGACATTTTCGTTTCCGTCACCGGCCCGGGGCAGATGGCGTTGACGCGCACCCCCTGGCGCGCCGCTTCCGCGGCCGTCGTGCGCGTCAGCCCGATGAGTCCAGCCTTGGACGCGGTGTAGGCGCCGCTCAACGAAAACGCGGCTTTCGCTCCGACCGTAGAGATATTCAAGATCGAACCCGATTTGCGCGCGTACATTTCCGGGAGCACGAGTTGGGAGAGCACCAGCGGCGCGCGCAAGTTCACGGCCATCACTTCGTCCCAATCACGCAGCGGAAATTTCTCGATGGGCTGAATCGGCCCGTAGATCGCGGCGTTGTTGACGAGAATATGGACCGCGCCAAACGCGACGCGAGCGCCATCCACGATTTTCTTGCAATCTGCTTCCCGCGACAGATCGGCCTGCACCGCCGCCGCCTTGCCTCCGGCGCCCTGAATTTCCGCGACAACCTGCTTGATTTCGTGCTCGCTGCGCGCCGCGACGACTACCGCTGCGCCCTCAGCCGCAAATCGCCGCGCGATGGCGCGGCCGATTCCGCGCCCTCCGCCAGTCACGATCGCTACCTGTCCCTTGAGCAGCATGTTCTCTCCGTGGAAATGAATTTCAGAGGATAACATCGCTCATCAAAATTTGCAGAGCCACACGCCGAGGCAGGCCACGGTCATTGACTCGGCCGCGAGCAGGGAATAGGATGCCGCACGGCGCGTTTCTCACGGGGGAAATCAACGATGGCGACGAATGTGGATTTGCTCGGCTCGTACTGGACGCTTGCAGGCGCTGCCGAACCGCACACGGACAAGGACTACAGCCCGTTTGATTTCAAGGACCGCGTAGAAGCCGCCGCGCGCGCCGGTTTCAAGGGAATCGGGATTTGGCACTCGGACCTGGCCCACACGCTCAAGAAGCGCAGCCTGAAGGAAATGAAGCAGATTTTCGACGACAATGGCATCAAGCACGTCGAGCTTGAATTTCTAACCGGCTGGTTTTTGGATGGCGAGGAGAAAAAACAATCGGATATTGCGAGGAAATTGCTGCTGACTGCCGCGGAAGTGTTCGGCGCGCGGCACATCAAAGTGGGGCACTTCGAGAAGACGAATGTCGCGATGCCGCGCATGATCGAGGCTTTCTCCGCGCTATGCACGGACGGGGCAAATCATGGCACGCGGATTATCTACGAGATGATGCCTTTCTGCGATTTGGATTCCGTCGAGAAGGCTCTCGCGCTCGTGGACGGCGCGGGTGCCAAGAACGGCGGAATTTGCTTCGACCTATGGCACATCGTGAAGCTGAAGATCCCGTACGAAAAGGTCGCGCGTGTGCCGCTGAAATACATGCTGGGCGTGGAGATCAACGACGGCACGTTTGAATGTCCCTGGAGCCTGCACGAAGATACGATCAACCATCGAAGGCTATGCGGAGAAGGGGAGTTTGACGTGAAGGGCTTCGTGGCCGCCATTCAGAAAGCCGGCTACCAAGGACCGTGGGGAATCGAAGTCTTGAACGAAGAATTGCGGAAGAAAACGCTCGAGCAGGCCTCCACCGGCGCGTTTAATACCACGATTGCGCAATTTCCGCGCTAGATCCCGCGCTGCCGCCGGGAAGCGCCTCTGGCGTTAATCCGCCGCCACTCGCGCACCGACTACGGATTTGACTGCGCTTATGATTTTCTCTTCGCTCGGCAGGACGAAACTCTCCATCGGCTCGCTGTAGGGAACCGAAGTATCGAGCGCCGTCACCATCTTCACCGGCGCCTTCAGATATTTGAATCCCTGCTCGGCCACTTCGCCCGCGATCACAATGGCAGCCGACGCATGCTTCGGCGCCTGATCCACCAGCACCAGCCGGCCCGTCTTTTTCACGGACTCGATGATCGTCTTGGTGTCGAGCGGCGAAAGCGTGCGCGGGTCAATCACCTCCGCGCTGATGCCTTCCTTCGCCAGGGTTTCCGCCGCAGCCAGCGATTTTTTCACCATCCACGCGGTGGCCACGATGGTCACATCCGTTCCGGCGCGCTTGATGTCCGCCACTCCGAATGGCACCAAATAATCTCCGTCCGGCACCGGGCACTTGTCGAGCATCAGCATGTAGTGGTGCAGATAGACCACCGGATTATCGTCGCGGATCGCGGACTTCATCAATCCCAGCGCGTCGGCGGCGCTGGAAGGAACTGCCACTTTGAGACCGGGAATGCCCATCAGCGGGCCGTAAATGCAATTCGAGTGCTGCCCGGCCCAGCCGGCCGCGAATCCGAATCCTGCCTTGAAAACGGTCGGCACTTTGACCTGTCCGCCGGACATGTAGCGAAGCCGCGGCGCTTCGTTGATCACTTCGTCGAACGCCACGAGCATGAACTCGCTCATGTAGAGCTCGACGATCGGACGCAGTCCCATCATCGCCGCGCCGACGGCAATACCCAGCTCGGCGGTTTCGGAAATCGGCGTGATTCGCACGCGGTCTTTCCCGAATTTACGCACGAACGGATCCCGGTCCGTCATCGCCATGTTCTGGCCGTAGAACACGACGTTCGCGTCGCGCTGCATTTCTTCCGTGATCGCCACGGCGATCGCTTCAGCAAACATCATTTCGCGCGGCATGCCTGCCTCCTTGATTTCCCGGCGTACTTTCTACGCCCACACGTAATTGAGCGCGTCCGCGGGCGACGGCAATGGGCTCGCCAGCGCGAACTTCACCACGTCTTCCATCTCGGCGCGCACGGACTCTTCGATTTTCTTGGCGTCCGCATCGGCGAAAGTGCCGTTGCCAATCAGGTGCGCGCGGAACTTTCCGATCGGATCGTTTTTCTTCGCCGCTTCGAACTCGGCCTTGTTGCCGTACACCTCGATGGACTCGTGTTCCTGGAATTGAGTCGGCACGGGCGGCACCGTGATCGCGTTTCCGTGCGGGCTCATGCGGTAGAACTTCGACTCGATCAGCGACGGTCCCTCGCCGGCTCGCGCGCGATCCACGGCCGTGCCCACTGCGTCGTACACCTTAAGCGGGTCCGTACCGTCCACGGTCACACCCGGAATGCTGAACGCTTTCGCCTTTTGCGACAGTGGATCGCCGGCCTTGGCGTTCGCGTCTTCCAGGCTCACGTGCGTGTATGCCTGGTATTCGTTATTCTCGAGAACAAAAACGACCGGCAGCTTCCACACAGCCGCCATGTTCAGCGTCTCGTAGAACGCTCCCTGCTTCGACGAGCCGTCGCCGAAGAAAGAATAAATCACCTGTCCTGTTTTTTTCACCTGCGCGGCGTACGCGGCGCCGGCTGCATGCGCGATTCCCTGGCCGATGATCCCCGACGCTGTTGGAAAATGGCGCGTCGGATCGGCCAGGTGCATGGACCCGCCGAATCCTTTGCAGACGCCATCTTTGCGCTGGTATATCTCCGCCATCAGAGCTCGCGCGGGCGTGCCCAGCACAAGCGGATAACCGTGGCAGCGGTAACTCGGCATCACCAGGTCGTTTTCCTGCCGCGTCGCGAGGCAGCCCACGATGCTTGCCTCCGCGCCGTCCGCAAGATGCGCGTGGCCGCGAATCACGCCAGGATGCTCCACGAAAGTTCGCTTCACGCGTTCCTCGAACTCGCGGATCCGGCACATCTGCGTGTACATCCAGATCAGGCGATCTCTCGAGAGCTGGCTTGAATTTGGCATTGCTGATTCCTCCGCCTTACGATTCCTTAGGATGCTGGTACGGCGTCTCCCGCTTTGCCGATATATCCGAGCAGGCCGCCGACCTCGACTTCCGCCGGCTCGCGCACCAATATCTTGAGCAGCACGCCGTCAACGGGCGCGTCAAGCTCGTAGCTCACCTTTTCTGTCTCAAGCTCGACGATGGGTTCTCCCTGCTTGAACGCGTCGCCCTCGCTCCTGATCCAGCGGACTATGGTGACTTTCGTCGTGTTCATGCCGCCCGTCTTGGGAACTACGAGATTCGTAACGATGGCGAATTCCTTCCCTGAGTGTGAAGTTTAGCTCGAATGGGTTCCCGCCGATTCGTCACCCACGAGTCGCGGGATGCAGATTGTCTCGCGCGAACGTGCGCACGGCAACGGTTTTCTTAACGTACTCCCAGCGCGATGTCAACCGGCCGCCATAATCTGCTACTCTTTCACCGCTTCGGGGGAATCGCCGAGAAAAAAACTCGGTGCGAAGTCGGCGAGCGCCGGCTACCCGTTTTCGAAGGCGCGCTCGGTTGACGTGCTCGTGGTATTCGGTCGGAAATAAGGAGACATCATAATGCGGCCTCGGATTCTGCCCATTCATCTCACTCAGTCTCTGCGCGCAATACTTCTCTTGGTCGTGTCCGCCGTTCTTTTTCCACCATCTTCGTTTTCCCAAACGACCACCGTCGCGGGCGAATTCGTAATTGATCCGCCCACGCTCGTTTCGCTCGGGTTCGAATGGCGCATTTTGGGCGACGACAATCGGAATGCGAGCGTGGAGGTGACATTCCGCAAAAAAGGCGAGCAGCAATGGCGCAAAGGGCTGCCGCTTCTGCGGCTGCAGCATGAATCCGTGCCCGGTGGGACGCCGCGCGAAGGCTCCGGCCATTATTTCAGCTATGTGGCCCCCAATATGTTCGCCGGCAGCCTGCTGAATCTCGACCCCGACACCGAATATGAATGCCGTTTCGTTCTTTCTGATCCCGATGGCGTGAAAGGGAAAGCTGAAAAGACCGTCATTGTGCGCACGCGCAAGGAACCGATGCCCGCGGAAGGCGGTCACGTCTATCACGTGTATCCCTTCGGGTATAAGGGCACCAAACTGGAGCCTTCATTCACCGGATTGATGGCCGCGTATTATATGGGCTCCGACCATTCCGATCATTCGAACGCATTTCCGCCGCGCGTCCAGCCGGGCGATATCATCCTGGTGCACGCGGGACGCTACAGGGACAATCGCTTCGTTTATAGCGGGTTCGATCGCACCATCGCAGCGTACGGCACTCCGTTCGATGGCACTTACTATCTGACGCAGAGCGGCACGCCGGAAAAACCAATCGTCATCAAGGGCGCAGGCGATGGGGAAGTGATTTTCGACGGCGACGGCTGCCAGAATCTTTTCAATCTGATGGGCGGGAACTACAATTATTTCGAGGGCATCACAGTCCGGAATACAAACGTCGCATTCTTGCTGGGGATCAAGAACATCGCCGGGTCCAGCGGCTTCACGCTGAAACATTCGCGGATAGAAAACATTGGCCGCGCGATCGAGGACGATTGGTCCGGCTCGAAGAATTTCTACATCGCGGACAATGTGTTCATCGGCCGCCACGACCCAACCAAGTTGCAAAGCTGGTGGACGCCCGCGGTATGGGCGAAGTTTCCCGGATATCCGGCGCTGATTACGTCGGAGTACGCCATCAAGATTTACGGCCAGGGGCACGTGGTCGCCTACAACTACGTGGCCAACTGGCACGACGGAATTGACATCGCCACTTACGGCGATCCCGACGGCACGCCCAACGAACTGCGCGACCGCGTGCCCGTCTCGATTGATTTCTACAACAACGACATTTACAACATGGCGGACAACTGCTTCGAGGCCGATGGTGGCGCACACAACATCCGCGTCTTCCGCAACCGGTGCTTCAACGAAGCCGGCGGCGCGTTCAGCGCGCAACCAACGTTCGGCGGCCCGCTCTATTTCTATCAAAACATCGCGTACGACAATACGACGGGCGGTCCGCTGAAATTAATTGATACGCCCGCGGGCGTCCTGATCTACCAGAACACTTTTTTCGGCCAGGGCCGCCTGATGGGTCCGGCGTCGAATATTCATTTCCTCAATAATTTGATTCTCGGCGACGGTTGGGCCGATCCCGTCTTCAATCTGCGCACGTTCACGAATTATTCCAGCTCCGATTACAACGGCTTCCGCCCGAATCCCGGCGTCGAAAATTCCTTCGAGTGGACTTCGCCGGATTTTGCGACGCCCGCGGATTTCGCCGGAAAGCTCGTCACGCGCAATTTCAAGTCGCTCGCGGACTATCAGCAGGCCACCAAACAGGATCAGCACAGCGTCCTCGTCGATTACGATATTTTCGTCAACGTAAAGATGCCGGACAAATCCGACCCGCAGCGCCTCTATAATCCTGAGGATTTTGACTTTCGCCTCAAGCCCGGTTCAGCCGCAGTGGACGCGGGCGTCGTGATTCCCACCATCAACGACGAGTTCACCGGCAAAGCCCCTGACCTCGGGGCCTACGAACTTGACCGCCCCATCCCGCACTACGGCCCCCGTGAATGGCCGAGCGGGCCGTCAGATCCGAACGCCCCGCGTTCGGTGACCGGCCCGCCGCACTAGCGCCTGGAGCGATAAGAACTACAAGCCTATACGTCTCCGTGACCGGGTATTTGACAACTGTGCAAAATGGGACTGCACGGCTTGCATCTCGGCGTGATGATAGGTGAATGCCACACAAGAAAAAGAAGAGCGAGTCCGCTAGAGAGACACACGCCAACAAAGCAATACACGCCAGCACCGCGGCGGAGATGGCGAAGCCGCGCATGGCCAGGTCAGCAAGGATAGCGGAGCTGAATCTGGACCGTGCCCGAATTGCAGAACAACCGAGTGTCACCCTGCCGGGAACCGTCGCCAAAATCATCTCGTCCCCGCGTCCGAGCAAGCCTGAGAGGGCGCAGATAGCCGTTGAAGGCGCCGACCGCCTGTATCGAAATCTTCGGATCGAAAATACTCTGACGGACGAACATGGCGATGACGCCAAGCTCGAAAAGGGATCTCGCGTTGATGTTACCGTCACCGCCGAACCAAAAAACGTGAACCGCCGCAAATAATGAAGCTGGCGCGCAGAGTGGAATTGTATTGCTTCCGTCCGCGTGCCATCACCCGCGTATGGTGAACGAAACCTCCAAGTTCAAGGAAACCGCCAGACCATGACGCTCCTATTTGTTTTCGCGGTGGTTATTATCATAGCCCTTGTGGGGAGCCTTCCAATCTGGCCGCACAGCAAGAGCTGGGGCTATTACCCCCTGGCAATAAGCGTGGTCATCGTGATTCTTCTCGGCCTCTATTTTACCGGCCACCTGCATTTGCACTAGAGTGCGCGGCTTTCCTGAATCACGCAGCGCCACCATCCTGGTGGCGAATTTCGGGCATGATGTAAATCAAAACCGCCAGCAAGGTGCTGGCGCTAGCTGTCGCTCGTGCGTCGCGAGCCCTCGAAAAGTGTGTCACTTTGTGGGTGTCGCTTTTCTTTGTTTTCAATAGGTTACGCCGGAATTTACTTAGCATGGTGTGTCACTTAGTTCGGGCTGCTATCCGCGAAAAGAACGCGCGCCAAGCGCCGGTTTGGTGTCGATTAGAAGTGGTCCCCATCGTGTAATTTCGGACAGTTTCAGCTGTCTCCAATCGCCCGTGTGTCGATTAGAAATTGGGCCGCGACCGAGGAAATGGAGTGCCTTCGTCTCGCCCCGAATTATTCGGGGCTCGCTCGGGATGCCTATGCTGATCGCATCGTCCGTTTTCAAAGAGCAGCCAGCCCTCGCCAGGAGGGCCGAGACGCGTGCGCGTCTGAAAGCGGGCCCGAAAACTGCCCCGACTCACTCTGGCAGGATTTGTCGCGGGGGAAAGCTGGGACAACGAACAGAAACAGTACAGGTGATCGATTTGCTTGCTTCGCGTTCGCCAAAGTAACGAACGCACGAACGACCCTAGAATCGTTTGAGGAAATCGCCGTTACTCAACAGTTTAGCCTTCACGCGTCCCGTCTTCTGAGCTTCGGGGTACAGTCTGTGAAAAAACTTGTCATTGGACACGACTTCGCCGGCGTACGGAAGCGCCGCGATTTTTCAACTCACCGGTCCGCCGACAAACTGTTTTCTTTCGGCCCGGAACGCAACGCATGCCAGCCAATCGCTGCCGCCAGATACAACAGAAATAGATACGGCAGCCAGTTCTTGGGCGGCTCGGGAATCGGATAAAGCGTTCCAGCAAGCACCGTCGCCATGGCGGCCACGGCTAGAATTGCGAGCAGAAGACTCCCGAACGTCAGGCTTCGCAATCGCCGCAGGTGCAAGGGCAGCGCAATCGCCACCAGCGCATACACACTGAGAAATCCGTACGTCGCGAGCGATCCCATCCAATCGTAGATGGTCTCACCGCTAACTTTGGCGACCACCAGAGCCACAGACAGCAGCATCGTTGCGGCGCCGGTGGCCAGGACGGCAGTGTAGGGCGTCTGATTGCGCGGGTGTATTTTGCTCAGCGCGCGACTCGCCAGCCCGTTGTGCGCCATCAGCAGGAGTACACGCGCCGCCGCAGTGACGCACGCGAGCGTGCAGGCAAACATGCTGACCATCGCGCAGATGTCAATCACCGGGCCGAGCCTGCTGATGCCTGCCGCGGTCGAGAGCACGCTCATCGGCGCGTCGCTCTGATCCAGCGTCCCCGCGGACGCGGGAAACCCGAGCACTTCTGTATACGACGCCGCGATGAAAAACAATCCCGAGAACACCACACTTTGAATGACGGCGCGCGGAATGGAGCGCAGTGGATGTTTCGCTTCCTCGCCCAGCGTCGTCGCGCTTTCAAATCCGACAAAACTGAACATGGCCAGCACCAGTCCCAACCGCACGCCGGAAAATTTCACACCGCGCACTGACAACTGCGACGGATCGAGATGCGGGCCGCGCCGCCACACCAGCACCGCGAACACCACGCCGATCAGCAGCACGGAGGCCAGCTCGCCCCAGACCATCAGCCGCGCGGAAACTTTCACGTCTCGATACGCAATCCAGATCGAGACGAGGACGGCGAAAATGGCCAGAGGAACGCCCGGCGCGGCGAGGCCGACGAACTCGCGCAGCACAACATTTGCGTAGTGGATGAATCCGCCCACGACCGAAGCGCCCGTGGCCACATACGCCAGCAGCAAAGCCCAAGCCGCAGCGCTTCCCAGCACCGGCGGCAGGGAAATTGTGGCGTAGGTGTAGAGCGATCCGGGAGAGGCCGATTGTTGTGCGAAACGTGCAATGCAAAGCGCCACCAGCAGCGTGCACACCGTCGCCAACAAATACGCCAGCCACGTCCCATTTCCCGCCGTGGCAAATACCAGCGGCACGGTCAGGGCAGCCGAGCAAGTCGGAGCCATGGTCGAGACCGATTGTGCAAGCGTTTCCAGCGGCCCGAGCACATGCCGCTGCAAGCCATAGTGGGGTTGGCTCGCCTCGGCTGCGGATTCAGGTTCGACCGGGTATAAATCTCGCTTGGTCTCTGGCGCCAACGCGCGGACTCTTTCGTGAATCCGATTTCGGTTTCTGGATGGAGCGCTTAGTCTGCTGCGGGCAGCGCCGTTGAGTCAAGCGGATCGGCGGTGCTACACTTTGCGCATGAATCCCGCATTGGACGCGCACGGCATGTTGGCCGTCGCTATCGAACAAGCCCGCATTGGACTCGCCGAAGGAGGCATTCCCGTCGGCGGTGCCATTTTTCGCACCGACGGCACGCTGCTGGGAGCGGGGCGCAACCGCTTGGTCCAGAACGGGGACCCTTCGATGCACGGCGAGACCGACGCCTTTCGCGCCGCGGGGCGCCAGCCCAGATACGGCGACCTGATTCTGGTGACCACGCTCGCGCCGTGCTGGTATTGCACGGGGTTGATCCATCAGTTCCGCTTCAAGCAGGTGATCGTCGGCGACAGCGTCAACGCGCAAGGTGGCGTCGCCTGGCTGCGCGAAAAAGGATTCGATATCCTCGATCTGGCCTCGTCGGAGTGCATCGAAATGATGGCCAAGTTTCAGCGCGCGCATCCGGGACTCTGGAACGAGTGCGTCGGCGAAGGTTAGGTCGGTAGTCGAAATATCAGGCCCATCATCCGCATATGCCCAACGACAAAACAAGAAAGCATTGGTGCCCGGAAGCGCTCTCCGGCGTGTGGCCAATAGTGCCGATTCCCCGCATCGCCGATCCGTCCCAAATAGAAACCGCGAATGACCGCGCGGCAAAGCTCAAGGATACCGCCCAACCATGACGCTCCTATTCGTTTTCGCCGTAGTTATCATCATTGCCCTTGTGGGAAGTCTTCCAATCTGGCCGCACAGCAAGAACTGGGGCTATTACCCCGTCGCGGTGAGTGCGATCGTGCTGGTTCTTCTGGCCCTCTATTTTACCGGCCACCTGCATTTGCACTAAACGGCGCGGTTCTCCCGTCAATTTCGCCTCAACACCGATTCGGAAGATAACGCAATCTCCACCACACCCGCAGAGCCGAAGTTCCGCCCGCGGCCCAAGAACCAAGAAGGACACACGGTCATCTCGAACAAAGTGGCAGGGAAGCTACGCTTCAGGTAATATTACTGTGATTTGCGGAGAAGCCATTGACGCTTACTAGCATTCAGGGAACGAACGGGGCCAAGACGCTGGTCCGCGTGCGGCCGCGAGGATTTTGCGCCGGGGTTGTGCGCGCGGTGGATATCGTCGAGCTAGCGCTCGAGGCCTACGGCAGCCCCGTCTACGTGCACCACGAAATCGTGCACAACCGCTACGTTGTGGATCAGTTGCGCGGACGCGGCGCGATCTTCGTCGAGACTATCGGCGAAGTGCCGGTCGGCGCGGTGCTGGTTTTCAGCGCGCACGGCGTTCCGCCGCGCGTGCGGACCGAAGCGAAGGAGCGAGAGCTGCGCGTGATTGACGCGACCTGCCCGCTCGTCACCAAAGTTCATCTGGAAGCGCTGAAATTCGCGCGCGAGGGCCGCACGCTCATTCTGATCGGCCACCGAGACCATCAGGAAATCGTCGGCACATCGGGTGAAGCGCCCGATCAGACCATAGTAGTCGGAACCGTCGAGGAAGTGGACCGACTGCAAGTGCCCGACCCGACGCGTCTGGCGTTCCTGACGCAGACTACTCTCTCGCTCTACGACACGCAGGAAATCGTTGCGCGCCTGCGACAGAAATTTCCGTCGATTGTCGGTCCGGCGTCGGACGATATCTGCTACGCGACGCAGAATCGCCAGGAAGCGGTCGAGGCGCTCACTCGCGAAGTGGAATTGATTCTGGTCGTGGGCTCGGCGAACAGCTCGAATTCGAACCGGCTTGTGGAAGTGGCGCAGCGCGCGGGAGTTGCAGCGCGGCTGATTGAGGATTCGAACGACATTGACGCCGCGGCGCTCGAAGGCGTGAAATCCATCGGCCTGACCGCGGGCGCATCCGCTCCGGAGGTTTTGGTCGAGCAGGTGAGCCAGCGTCTTTCCGGATTCGGATTCACGAACCACCGCGACCTGGATCTGATTCGCGAAGATGTGCGGTTCACGCTTCCGGCCGAGCTGGCCGCCAAGTTGGGCCGGGCCGCGAATTGAAGCTGACTCGGCCTTCGTCCAGCGGCACCAAACCAACGGTAAGGAGTCATTGAGTGGCGGTCAAAATCGCCCGCCAGCCGAACAAGATTGCCCTCCTGGGATCGCCCACCAGCGCGGCCGCAATGTCCCTGGGCCACGAAGGCGCGCCCGCGGCGCTACGCTCCGCAGGATTAATTGACCGTCTCCGCTCGATTGGCTACGAAGTCACCGATCTTGGCGATGATCCTTCCCAGCTTTTTCAAGTAGACGAAGAGAGCCCGCGCGCACGCAATGTTCCTCGCGTGATCGCTGCGCTCGAAGCGCTGAAGCCGCGCGTCGAGCAAGCCGTGAAATCCTGCGCGCTGCCGGTGATTCTGAGCGGCGATTGCTCGATAGCACTCGCGACAATTGCCGGAGCCCGCCGCTATTTCCGCCACATCAGCATGATTTATATGGATCGCGACGCCGATCTGAATATTCCAGCGACGTCGCCGTCGGGCTGCGTGGATGGAATGGTGGTGTCGCACATCGTGGGGCGCGGCGCCGCCGAGCTGGTGCGTTTTTGGGGCGAGCCGCCGCTGATTCGCGAGCCGGACCTGGCGCTGTTTGGAGTCGCCCGCCTCGACCTGGCCGAGCAGGAAGTGCTCGATCGCACGCCGCTTCGCCGCTATCTCGCGTCGGACGTGCAGCGCCTTGGTCCCGCGGCTGCCGCGCAAGTCGCCATCGAGCGCATCCACGGCAATGGCAACGAGTTCATTTTGCATTTCGATGTGGACGTCATCGAAGGCTTCCAGGCCACGAATTATCCTGGCGAAGGCGGTTTGACACTCGCACAAGTGCGCGAGGCGCTCGCGGTCTTCGCGAAGCAGAAACATCTCGCCGCGATTGAGATCACGGCATACAATCCCACGAGGGATCCTGACGGCAGCGGCGCGAAACTCATCATCGATCTGCTCGCCGATGTTTTGGGTGAGCGATTGGAAACACTGAAAGCTGCTGCGCCGCCCGTTGAGCCCGCGGCCGCGACTCCTGCGGCTCCCGTTGCGGCTGCAGCGCCGGCTCCATCATCGAGCGAGGCCGATGTTCCCGCTGCGGCGCCGGGAGAAGCCTGGTCCTCGGACATGCTGGAAACTGAATCGGAATCAGCGGAGACGCCCGCGGAGACGCCAGACGACGAATCCACGGAAGCCTCAAACGAACCGGAAGATTCCCATTCCGGATAAATCCTCCCGCATTCCTGCCGGCGCGCGCGGATCAGCAAAGAAAATGCGAGCGAGTAAAACGCCAGCGCGTAAAAACAAAGCGCAGCCCGAGGTAATTATCTTCGACGTTGACGGCGTCCTTGTGGACGTCCGCGGATCGTTCCATGCGACCGTGCTCGAAACGGTCCGCTTTTTCACGAAGAAGCGCGTGACGCGCGCGGAACTCCACCGCTGGAAGAACCGCTCCGGCTTCAACGACGACTGGAAGCTCTCGACGGCATGGGTGCAATCGCTGGGCGGCAAGTTCGAGTTCGACGAAGTGAAGCGCAAGTTCGTCGAGCTTTACTGGGGCAAGAATGGGAAGGGAAATGTCGCGCGCGAGAAGTGGCTTCTTCCGCGAGCGGCCCTGCGGCGTCTGGCGAGCCGCGCCGAACTCGCGCTCTTCACCGGGCGCGTTCACGCCGAGGCCGATTACACGCTCGACCGCTGCCGCGTGCGCGAGTTCTTTCACTCCATTGTCACCGTTGAGGACGTAACGCGGCCGAAACCGGACCCGGAAGGGTTGCTGAAAATTCTGAGGGGGCGCGATCCGGCCAAGGCGCTTTATCTGGGGGACAATGTTGACGATGCGATCGCTTCCCAGGCGGCACGAATATCATTCCTCGGCATCCTGCCGCGCAATAGCGCCGCGCGCCGTGCCCGGTGCGCTTTGCTAACAAAACACGGGGCGATGGCGATCCTGGGAGACGTGGGCGAACTCGAGGCATGGCTCGCACGTCCCTGACCACCGACAGCGCCAGAACTTCCTTCCTAGCAACGGTATAGGACGAATAGCTAGTACTAAAAACGACACCAGTACCATTGCCCACGCTGGGCTCAACCCCCAAAATTCCTAGCACGGCGGGATTACGCCCCGAGGAACATGGCCGACAACAATACACGCCAGACAGCAGCTCGCGCGTTCGTGCGCAGCCTGAACATTCTGCTCAAGTTCGCGCGGATGTACGACTTCGGCCATCCGCGCACAGTGAAGCAGTACGACACCGCGTGGGCTGAACTGCGCATCGCCCTCGGCACGGACGACGAAGCCGGCATGTTGCTGGCAGTGTCCGGAGACCAGCTTCTTCTCGATGGCACGCCCCTGGATTCGGCCGCGGCGGAGAAAAGCTTCGCGCGCATGCTCTCGGTGGCCGGCATCGCCAGCGTTCACTTTTCACCGAAGCTGACGCACGCCAGCCTGCAAAAATTCGTCCGCGCGTTTCCAACCAGCACCGGCTCGAAGCCCGCACAACTCGCAGAACAAATGAAGGAAGCCCTCCAGGGCGATCCGCATATTCACGTTAATGAAGTATGCTTCGTGCCAGCGGATTCGGCTGTGGCGAAGTCAACCATGGCGGCCCAGCTTGCTGCGCGAACGCTGGGGATGAATTCCAATCAGACGGACCAGCTTCTGAACGATCCCGAAAAATTGCTGCAATTGATCGTCGCTGCCGAAGGCACGAAAGGCGGAGGTCCAGGCGGCGGTGGCCCTGGCGGAGGCGGTTCCGGGTCCGGCGGATCTGGTCGAGGTGGTTACGGCCGAGGCGGCTCTGGCGAAGGCGGTTCCGGGTCTGGCGGTTCTGGCGGCGGTGGGTACGGCAGAAGCGGTTACGGCGGAGGCGATTACGCCGGAGGTGTTGCCGGAAGCGGCGGTGGAACTGGATCGGGAGGCGGAACTGGTTCAGGCGGTGGCTCCGGCTCAGGCGGTGGCCCTGGATCGGGCGGCGGCCTTGGACCGGGAGATGGAACTGGTAGCGGGGGCGGGACCGGATCGGGATTTCATGGCGGTGGCGGCTCAGTCGGTGGCGGGTATGGAAGTGCACCCACAGTAGCCGGACCGGTCGGCGCGGTATACGGCTCGGAGGTCCCGGGCGGAGGCGGTGGATCAGGCTGGAACATCGTCGGCGGCACTGGCGGTGGTGGCGGAACCCGCCTTGATCCAAACGCAGGCGGTTTCTGGCTGAAGGACGACGCTGGTGGTTCGGCTGCGCCGGGCACGGGCGCGCCTGGGGCTGGCTTGAGCGGGCCTGTTTCAAGTGTGGGAGCGGGAGCACGGACGGGCGAAATCGGACCTGGATATGGTCCCGGGTACGGGCCGGGAAGTGGACCTGGCAACGGATCAGGCGGCGCCGGTAACGCAGCAGGCGGCCTCGGCAACGGTCCTGGCGGTGGTCCCGGCAACGGCATGGGTAGCGGTGGCGGCAGCGGCTCTGGCGGTGGTTCAGGCACGGGCGGTTGGCAAATCCCGGGCGTTGGCCCGAACGCGGGCCCGGAAAACCGATGGGCGAATGCTTCGACGGGGATCCGCGCAACGCGGTCGGCACGCGCAGGCGATGGTTCGATGGCAGTTGAGACCGGATTGATGACGCTGCATGAGGACGAACTGCAAGGCATTCTGCAAGTTCTGGCGCAAATTGCGCGAACGAACGACGCATCGAAAGACAAACTCGATCCCGGATCGTTTCAAACGCGGCTTTCGACCCTGCCGCGGCGCGCTCGATTCACGGTGAGCCAGGCGCTATCGGCGCTAGCGGCGCAGGCGCCCTCGGAATCGTCGGACAAACCAACGCTGCTGAAGCTCGCGGAGCACATCGCCGTGCGGTTTGCGCTGGAAAGCTACGAACGCGGCGACCTGAAAGTGAACGCAGTGCGCCAAATGCTGGATGAAATGAACGGCGAGCTCGATGGACTGCGGAAGATCCTCGGCGTTTATGAAGAGAAAATGGCGCGCGCCGGAATTCACACACAGTCGCATATGGAAGTGCTGGCCCAGGAATTCTGGTCGCAGGTTCCCGAGGAGAAAAAGAAAACCGTGCTTGAAGGGCCGGATGCATGGTGCGTTCCCGCGGTCCGCGTGCGCGAGCATGTGGATGCGCTGATCGCGCGCGATGAAAAGGATTCGGCCGAAAGCATCCTGAAGAATTATGCGAACGGCATCAAGAACAAGAACACGGAAGCGCGGCGCCAGACGGCGATGGGGCTCGCGGAAATAGCCGGTCTGTACGCGAAGTCGAGCGAGCAGCTCTTCATGGACACGATTCGCGAGATTGGATTGCAGCTGGCCGAGGAAAAGGATCCGCAGCTGCAAAGCCTGGTGGGCGCGGCGTTCGTACGGCTGTCTCAGGAAGCGACGAAGAACCGCGCGTACCCAGCCATTCAGCGGTCGGTCGAATTAATTGATTATGTTGAATCGGAGCGGCCCGGAAGCGGGAAGAGTTTGCGGCCCCGCATCGGAGTGGAAAACCGTCTGCCGGAATTCATCGAAGAATCGCTGAAAAGCGGGAACGTGCCGTCCGGCTTAAAGGACCTGATGCGGCGAATGCCGGAGCCGGCGGCCGAACAGGTGGCGACGCGCTTCAGCCGCGTGGGATTCCGCGAGGATTGCGAACTTCTGGTTTCAATGATGGAAGTGCTCGGGCCTGAAGGTCTCGATCACCTGCGCAAACAGCTTAGCGAAGGCAGCCAGAACGTCGCCATTGACACGGTCGGAATTCTTGCGCGAATGGACATCGAGACCGTCGAGAAAATTCTGCCGGAGCGAATGAGGGAATGGAAACGGACGGCGCACGATCGCGTGGTGCGGCAACTCGCTTCGAGCGGATCGCCGGAACGCGGACGATTGTTGCTGCAACTCTTTGACATCCTCGACGCGCTGATTCGGCCGCTGGCAGTGGATGAGATCGGCATGAGCGGTGAAAAATCGGCCGACATGCGGCTGCTGCGAATCGCCGAGGGAGACCTGCCGAAAGGCTCCACTGATTTCCTGCGGTTGAAAGCGATGGAAGCGCTCGGCCGGCTTCGCACCTCGGGTGCCGAATCAATCCTGCGCAGGGTCGCCGAGGCGCGAAAAGCCTGGCGCTGGGCGAATCCTTCCGAGCTGCGAGTGGTCGCGGCGCAAGCGATGGAAAAAATAGACTCCGAGTGGGCGCGCGATTTTATTCCGCGAAGCGGGCTTAACGTCGCGGACTTTTCGATCGAATTGCTCGATGCCGATCCAAATTCATCGGCCATCCGTCAGCGGCGATATCCGCGGCTCCGGCTGGAACATTCGATGTCCGCCACCACAACCAACCTGCGCGAAAATTGCCGCCTGGAAATACCCGAAATGGCGCTGGGAGGCGGCGTCGCGCTTTGCGAGCAAAGCCTGCACCCCGGCAGCGTGGTAGACATCCGGTTGAATGCAGGGGGCAAACCTGTAAAAGCCCAGACCATCGTCCGCGACGCGAACACACAGGCGCGCGCGTTTGAGGTTGTGGATATGGAACTGGAAGAGCGGTCCAAGCTGCGCAGGCTGCTCGTGCAGCTGGGAAGCGCGCAGAAGCAGACTACGGCGAAGGAACGCAGCCGCCGCGGCACACGTACGATTCCCACGGGCGGCAACAACAGCTAATCCGTTTGCGAAGGCTCTCCGTATTCTTCTTTCATCATGGGCGCGCTGTGGCGCCGCGCGGTTTCATCTCGACAGTTTCCGCGTAAAGAGCCCAGTCGAATTGCTGCGTACAGCAATAATCCCACGCTGATTGCCGCGACTGCCCAGAACTGCGGCGATTCACTTTTCACGCCGCACAATCCGACTGCCGCGAGCGCTGCAGTGACGCCGTAGAGTGTGAGCACAATCCGGCGCGCAGGCCATCCGCGCGCGCTTAGCAAGTCGCAAAAGTGAAAGCGATCCCCGCTGAATGGTGACGAGCGGTTTCGCAGGCGGCGGACCGTGGCAAGAACGGTGTCGAGCAGCGGAAGGGCGGCGCTTAGCAGCGGAAAGAACAAGATGGATCGAGTTGTGGTATGCGGGCGGTAGAGATCAAGACCCAGAAACGCGATCCCGAAGCCGAGCACGGTGCTACCCGAATCGTGAGAAATTATCTTTTTCGCATTTTCGATAAATTGGGCGTGTCAACCCGCGTGGAATTGGTTCTCTATTGTTTTCAGGCGAAGGAGTCCCGATTGCTGAACGCTCCAGCCGCCGTCCAGGCGGGACAGAATGGTTCGAATGGAGCCTGAGCCACAGAAGATCAAATGCCGCGAGGAAGATACGCCCGCGAGCCAATCGCGGCCGTGATCGGAGTGACGCCCGCGTGCTCGCCATCCGGCAACGCGACCCCATCCCGGAACGCAACGAGCTTGCCGGACGATGCCGATACGCGCTCGCCGGGCACAAGAATACCCACGAAATTAAGCGGATCCGCTGAAGATAAGGTAACGGTTTCTCCGTCAGGGGGCAGGCCGCGCATAGCACGCAGCGATTCCAGGGCGACCGGCAGGGCAAATTGCTCTCCCAAAAATCCGCTGACGAAGCGCCCGCCGCGCACTTCGCCGCGGTCTTCCAGTCGCCGCAGTGCGATCAGCAGTTCGCGCCAGCGCGGCAGGATCGTCTCCCGCGTCAGCACTTCGCGGAACACCACGCCGTATCGCCGCAGGAGCATCCAGCACGTGGCGTCGAGAGCGTTCGCGCGATCCACGGGCGCGTCGGAATAGAGCAACGACCACCTGCCGGCGCTGTGCCGCGGCCGGGTCGCGCGTCCCGAGCCGTGGCCGGAGCGCCGCTTCGGATCAATCAGCGCGCGCAGATTGTCGAATCCGTCCGCCGTGATCATCCCCGCCGCGACCAATTCCCACAGCGCAGTCTCAACTTCCGCCTTGAGTCGGCCCGTACCGCGGACGACATCCGCGAAAAACGACGCGCCGCGCTGGCGCAGGTATGACAGGGCTTCGCTCGCTGCACCGCTCAGACCCTGCGTCTCGTCCTCCGGTTTCCGGCGAGGAATCATCCAGTCGGCGTCTTCGCGCACAAAAAATGTGATCGGGGCGACGCTCGTGGGAATCACCCGGCGCCCTTCGACGGTCACAGCCTCAAGGGTTGCGGGGTGCGGAGATAGGCGTCCCCATCCCACCGCACCGGTGAGACACAGGTTATCGAGGATCTTCGGATCGTAGGCTGCGACGCGACGCGCCAGAATTTGCCGTTCCCAGGATCGGGCGGGGGCTTCGAATCCTTGCAGTTGTTGCAATGCCTCCAGCGTTCCGCGCTCGCCAAGGAGCTGGCTGCTCGGCGCCAAGTGCTGCCAGCGAAGCAACCAGCGCATGAACTGCGCCGGCGTCATCGGCTCGATCTGTTTTCTCAGAGTGCCGACAGTCAACCGGTGAATGCGCGCAAGCAGGCGGCGCTCGCACCATTCCCGTTCTTCACCTGGTGAATCGCTGAAGCGGCCGCGCAGAATCGCGCCGCTTGCTTCGAGCCGCAGCAGTGCGCGATCTATCGCGGCTGTTGGCAATCGCAGAATGTCGCCCAGGACGTTTGCCGTTGTCGGGCCGGCGTGCAACATCCAACCGGTGACGAGCGCGAGAACGGCATCGTCCGTGGAAGGCGACGCCGTTTCGATCTCCGGGAGCGGCTGCTCGAGTTGTGCTGAGGGGAATATCTGCGCGAAGCTCAGGGCGCGCTCCGCGGACACCCACACGGTCGCGCCGCTGACAAAAGCCCGCGTCGCGCGACGCTCGGACGCAAGCTGCTCGAAAAATACGCGCCATGCCGTCGCTGATTCCTGCAACATCGCGCGCAGAGGCCGTTGCTCCGCTGTAGCGGCCATATTCTGCTCGTCCGATTGTCCGTCGAACTCGGGAATCGCAACGAGGGTCAGCAGCGCGTCGTGTAACTCCTCCGCGTCGCGGACGTCCGGCCACGCATCGGCGCGCACCTGCGCGATCGCCGCGGGATCGAGCCGCCCCACCTCGGACAAAACACTCTCCGGCAGCATGCGCCGCATCTCGACCGCACGAGCCCGGCGCTCTTCCAGCGGAGCGTCGTCCAGATATGCATACGGATTCGCATTCAGGATCTCGTGCGAGAACTGCGAAGGAATCGGCGTATCAACGGCCACGCAGCGAATGCGCCCCGAGCCAATGTCGCCGAGCACGCGCTGCAATCCTTCGATATCCATAGCCTCGGTGAGGACGTCTTTCATCACCTCGCGAATCAATGGATGGTCGGGAATTTTAATTTCGCCCTCAATATTTTCCTGGCAGGCCGCCGCCTCAGGGAAGACGCCGGCGAGCAGATCGTCCGCGCGCATGCGCTGAATGTTTGGCGCCACGCGCTTGCCGCCACGGAAGCGGAGGAGGGCAAGAGCCCGACCGGCGTCCCATCGCCACCGCGCGGTGAACAGAGGCGAAGCCAGCGCCGCTTGTTCAAGCACCTCTTTTACCGATGTGGGATGCAGGAAGTGGAAAACGTCCGCGAGAGGGAAGCTGTGTTGCTCCGCTAGAGAAATATTCAGCCCGTTGTCCGTGGCGGCGGCCTGCAGCTCGAAGTTGAACGAGCGGCAAAATCTCTTGCGCAGCGCGAACCCCCAAGCCTTGTTGATGCGGCCGCCGAACGGCGCATGGATCACGAGTTGCATCCCGCCGCTCTCGTCGAAAAAGCGCTCGGCGATCACGGTGGTCTGGGTCGGCACCGCGCCGAGCACCGCGCGCCCGGCGACGATGTAATCAATGAGCTGTTCCGCGCCCGCAGTATCAAGTCCGCATTCTTGCTTAAGCCAGTCCACTGCGGCAATTAGCTCGGGATTTTTCTCCTGCGCTCCGCCGGGCGCGACGTTCGGGGTCATCGCGCTCACAATCTCGCGCAATTGGGCAACGTGGTGCGAAAGCTCATCACTGCGCGCCGGAGCCTCGCCTCGCCAGAAAGGAACGTTCGGCGGCGCTCCTTGCGCGTCTTCCACGAGCACGCGGCCGGATTCCACGCGACGTATCCGCCACGAGGTGTTGCCGAGGAGCATGATGTCGCCCGCGAGGCTCTCCACTGCGAAGTCCTCGTCAACGGTGCCCACCGCGATGCCTTCCGGCATCGCGACGACGCTGTAGAGCGAGTTCTCGGGAATGGCGCCGCCGCTGGTGATCGCGGCGAGGCGGCTGCCGCGCCGACCGCGCAACCAGCCGTTCACGCGATCGCGATGAAGGTAAGCGCCGTAGCGTCCGCGCCGGGCGGCGATGCCTTCGGAAAGCATTTCGACGACCTCATCAAAATCCGCCCGCGCCAGATTGCGATATGGAAACGCTCGCCGCACGACCTGAAACAACTCGTCCTCGTTCCAATCCTCCGCCGCGCACATCGCCACGATTTGCTGCGCCAGAATATCGAGCGGCGTGTCCGGCAATATCAGGGTGTCCAAATCCGCCTGGCGAATCGCTCGCACCAGTGCTGCGCACTCGACCAAATCATCGCGCGTGGTCGCGAAAATCCGCCCTTTCGGCACTGCGCCGCGCCAGTGGCCGGCTCTGCCGATGCGCTGCAACCCGACAGCGATCGCTCGCGGCGAGCCGATTTGGCACACCAGGTCAACCGTGCCGATATCGATTCCCAGTTCGAGCGAGGCGGTCGCCACGAGCGCACGCAGTTGGCCGGTTTTAAGCTGCTCTTCGGCGGCAAGCCGCAGCTTGCGCGACAAGCTCCCGTGATGCGCCGCCACCGCTTCTTTGCCAAGGCGTTCGGCAAGATTATGCGCGACGCGCTCGGCCAGGCGCCGGGTGTTCACGAAAATCAGCGTCGAGCGATGCTGCTTCGCGAGTTCCGCGATGCGGTCGTAAATTTCGCCCCACATTTCGTTCGACGCGACCGCGCCGAGTTCGCTTGCGGGAACTTCCACGGCCAGATCGAGCTCGCGGCGCTGTCCAATCTGTACGATTGCCGGCTCGGGCCGGTCGCTTCCGGTAAGGAACCGCGCGACAAGTTCGATCGGCTTCTGCGTGGCCGATAGGCCGATTCGCACGGGCGCGCTTTCGGCCAGATGCTCCAGCCGCTCGAGCGAGAGCGTAAGATGCGCGCCGCGCTTATCGTCGGCAACCGCGTGAATCTCATCCACGATCACCGTTCGTACGCTCTTCAGAATCGCGCGGCTTTTTTCAGCCGTCAGCAGGATGTAAAGCGATTCGGGGGTGGTTACCAGAATGTGCGGCGGCCGCGCGAGCATCTTCTGGCGTTCATATGCGGGTGTGTCGCCCGTGCGCACGGCCGTGCGGATTTCCGGCATCAGAATTCCGCGCTCACCCGCCAGTAGCCGGATCTCTCCCAGCGGGATCTCCAGATTTTTCTGTATGTCGTTTCCCAGCGCCTTGAGCGGCGAAACGTAGAGAACTTCCGTGCGGTCGTCCAATTCTCCGGAAGTCGCCTTGCGAACGAGCCGATCAATGCATGCCAGAAAAGCCGCCAGCGTCTTGCCTGAGCCGGTGGGCGCGGAAATCAATGTCGTCTCGCTCGACAGAATGTGCGGCCAGCCCTGCAGCTGCGGTTCGGTCGGAGTGCCGAAACGCGCAACGAACCAGTCGCGGACTAGCGGATGCGCCCACGCCAATTCGGCGCCGGCGGATTCGGGAGGCGATTTGGGGAACTCGGTCTGCATCGGCGACATCCATTATAGAACTTGGCCGCGGCGCGGCAAATCCGAGGTTCAGCTTCTCTTTTTCTTCGCCTCATGCGATTTTCGCGCATGGCCGGCGCCTCGTCAAGCCCAACGCGGCCCGCCACTGGGTAAAGCGGTTCGCTTGTCCAGGCCGTTGGGCTTTAGCATCCAAACAAAAATGCAAAGGCGCGCGCGCAGCAATCCAGAAGCTCCGGCGCAGGCGAAAATCCCTTCGACGCCCGCCTTGAAGCGCTTCGTCGCCGCCTTGAAGAAGATTGCCAAAGCGATTTCCTGACGGGCGCGCTGAGTTCGCGCGTCCGACACCAGGTTTCGGCACACTCCGGGCCTCGAGCCGTCACATTGAAGCAAAGCTCTTGATAAGATAGATTTGCGTGAAGTGCCCGGGTGGCGGAATGGCATACGCGGGGGACTTAAAATCCCCTGACGCTTACGCGTCGTGTGGGTTCGACCCCCACCCCGGGCACACCGAATTACCGCTATGCGCGGCCGGTCGCGGCCACCGAAAGAGCATACCTTCCCGTTTTCGACCAAGCTCTCAAGTTAATGCGCAATTTGGCGGCGCGCCGGATTCCTTCTCATGCGGAGACGTCGCCCGGCGGGTGTTAACCGGAAGGGAAGTGGCGCTTAAAGTTATCATCCTTGTTGTATACCGTAAGACGTAGTAGACTCGCTACCACTCACGCCGATGCTCAAACTAGTCAGACCCGTCGCCCGTACCTTAAATAACACGCCGGTGACCCCGAAAATACGTTGGTCAATCCTTGACCAAACCAAAGATGCATTCAAGAAATCGGGAAAGTCGGGAGTCGTCATCTTTGTCGAACCAGATGACGTATACAAAGCCAAACTATGCATGTTTCTGATAAAACACGGCATTCAGTACGACCGCACGGGCAACGCCTACTTGGCGTTTGAACACTCGACCCAAGCTAAGGCGCTCTACCAGCGATTGATCGATGCCGGATTGAAAGGTGAGCTGGTCATAGCTCCCTGAAGCAGATCTGTACGGCCCTGTGTATCTGCTTGCCACTTTCCGGTGTATGATTTCCCTCAAATGCAAAATAACCGCAAGGATCTGAATCGCCCGATCACGTACTGGATTGGTGAAGGAGCGGGCTGGCTGCTTCAGCACGTCGTCACCGGGCTGGCCGCAACGGGCATCACGCCCAACATGTTTACATTCTTCGCCCTGGGCGTGAACTCCTGTGCTGCGGCGCTTTTTGCGATGGGCAGGTTTCGCGCAGCGGCAGCGGCCCTGTTTCTGGCCGCTTTCCTCGATATGGCGGATGGACAGGTGGCCCGCCGCGTCGGCCGAGTGACCGCATTCGGCGCATTCCTGGATTCGACGCTCGATCGCTATTCCGACCTCGCGCTTTATATGGGACTGGTCGTGTACTACACGCTGATCGGGCAGGTCTTCTACATGGTACTGGCGGCGGTGGCGATGGCCAGCTCCTTTATGGTCAGCTACTCGCGCGCTCGCGCCGAATCGTTGATTCCATCGTGCAAAGTTGGGTTCATGGAGCGTCCCGAGCGCCTGGTGCTGCTGATTCTCGGCGGCGCGTTTAATCGCATGGCGCCCGCGCTTTGGGTTATCGCCGTGATCTCGACGATCACGGTGATTCATCGCGTCGCCTACACTTGGCAGGAATTGCGCGCCGGCAGGTCTCTGCCCGAGGCCAGCGCCACGCAGGCGTTCTAAGTTTTCGCGGCCGCCTTCAGCGAATCTTCCACCGGCGTCGCAACAATATCCTGCACCCGCTGGCGCAGCGCGTCCAATTCTCCGCGCGGGATTTTCGAAGTGTCAATCGTGTCGTGCAAATACACCGTGATCTTTCCGGGATACAACATCCAGTGGCCGGTCCTGAAAAATTGATACGAGCCGACAATGCTCATGGGCACGATCGGCAATCCAAATTTCTGCGCGAGATTGAAGATACCTTTCTTGAATTCGTGGACGTGGCCATCGCGCGTGCGCGATCCCTCAGCGAAAGCGATCAAGCTGACGCCGGAATCCAGCGTCGCTTTGGCGCGCTGAGTCATGATTTCAAGGCTCTCGCGCGTGGGAGCGTCGGGCACGGCGACGTTGCCGAACCAGCCCATCATCCAGCCATAAATTGGAAGTTTGAAGTGCGACTCGAGCTCGAAGCCGCGAACGAACTGTGGAATCGCCGAGTAAATTACGAATGGATCGAAGATGTTCACGTGGTTGCAGATGAAGATGCTTGTAGGGTTCGGGTCGAAACCGGGCGCCCGCTGCACTTCGAATTGCACGCCCGCGAGACGCACGATGTTCCGGAAGAAGCCGCGATTCATCCAGTCGTGCTTGCGCCGGTCCACGCAAAGGCCAATAACCACGATTGCGATACCGAACACGGCAAAATGAATGCCGCTCACTGTCCATAAAACCAGCGCGCGAATCGTGAGCCATGCCTTCTTCATACGATGACGTCCAGCGCAGCCGGCAAAACTTCCACCGAGTGGCAGTCCAGACGCAGAACCTCGCCATCCACAATGACGTTCACAGGGCCGCCGAGATCGAGATCAACCCGCTCGACGGCGGCCCGCGAGGCCAGCGTATGCGTGATGTGCGTGCCGCTGAAGAGCCGCGGAAAATTCCAAAGCAGACGAAGGCGGCCCACGGGAGACCATCGTACGTACTCGATCTTTCCGTCGGCGGGATCGGCATGAGGCGCCATCATCATTTTGCCGCCGGTGAATTTGGTGTTGGCGAACGCCAAAAACAAGCAAGGCCGGCGGTCCCAATCATCCGCGCCCGGCACCCGGTGGGGAAACTCCAGGTGCTCGAGCCGCGCGAGTGTCGCGAGCACGCCCAAAATATAACTTGCGGCGCCCCAACGCTTGAATCTCCGATTGGCCACTTCGCCCGCGTCGGCGGCAAAGCCCAGGTTCAGCATGTTGATGAAATAGATTTCGCCGGCCTCATGGCGCAGGCGGATTACGTCGCACGAACGCCGGCTCTTCCGCCGAAGCGCCTCGATGGTGTGTTCAACGCCGCGGGATGTGAAGTCGCGCAGGAACGAATTGCCTGTGCCGAGCGGCAGGAATCCGAGCGCGGGCCGGCCCTGAGTCTCGGCCTCCGGAAAGAGTCCGTTGACGATTTCGTACGAGGTTCCGTCGCCCCCGACGGCGAGGAAATTCCGATAGCCTTTTGCATAGGCAGCGCGCGCAAGGTCGGTGGCTTCACCCGCCCGGCTCGTCTGAGTGACTTCAAGTTCGACCCCCGCCTGACGAACACGCTCGAGCGACGCGGGTGCGAGCTTGCCGCAGCGTCCGCCTCCGGCCGCCGGATTGACGATGGCGAAGAAGCGCGAGTTCACGTCCGACGAACCTCGATCAAGACAATCCGTGGGCAAGTCACAGCGGCACGACCGCCTCTCGGCTAACGGCCTGCCGAATCTGCTCAGCCAGCTCGGCGCGTTTGATCTTCAGCGACGCGGTGCGCGGGAAATCAAAGTCCCAGATAAGGAATCCGCTGACGCGCTTGTAATTCAGCAGCCGCCGGTTGCGTTCGGCGAGGCTTGCAGCGGTTTGCTCCCCGACCGGCTCGCCTGACTCGGGATGGAGAACCAGCACCAGCTGCTCGCCGACCATCGTGCGCGCAGGCCACAGAAAATTGGCCGCGAACACGCAATATTCCTTTGCCGCAATTCCCTCGAACACCGATTCCACATCCTCGGGATAAATATTTTTCCCTTCCTCGGTGACGATCATGTTTTTCCTGCGGCCGAAAAGCTGCAAGTGGCCGCTCGCGTCAATGCGTCCCAGGTCTCCGGTTAAGAGCCATCCGTCCACGATTGTTTCCGCCGTCATTTCGGGATCGTCCAGGTACTGGGACATCACCGTTTTGCTGCGCACGATTACTTCGCCGATGCCCTCGGCGTCCTGATCGCGTGTGCGAATTTCCATTCCTCGAACGGGCCGGCCGACGGTGTCGGGGCGGAATGGCTTCTGATCGTTCAGCGTGATCGCGGTGCACGCTTCCGTGCATCCGTAGCCGTTGTAAATCGGAATCCCCAGGTCGTGAAAGAACGCGATGGTCGCAGGTTCGGTGAATGCGCCGCCCACCAGCAGCGCGCGAAGGCTGCCGCCGAAGGCCTGATGAACGTCCTTGAGAAGTGCGCGGCTGAGTCCGAGGCGAGGCCGGCCATGCGTGAGCGCGCGATTGATTGAAATCACGGCGTTCAGCGCGCGGCGCTTCATCGGGGACAGCTCTGCAAATCGCTCGCGCAGGCCGCGCTGCAGATTGGTCAAAATCAGCGGGACGACCGCCATGTAGGTGATCTTGTAGCGCGTGAAGGCATCGCGGATGAATTCGGGCCGCAGCGTGCGCAGATGCACCACGGCGCCCCCTCCGGTGAACGGCATGATGAACCCGCCCATGAAATCAATCGCGTGATTGGTAGGAATGATGCTCAGGTAGCGCGCGCCCGGCGAGAAAGGAAAAATCGGTGTCACGGCCATGCACTGCTCCAGATAGTTCTCGTGCGTGAGGACGCATCCCTTCGGCCGCCCCGCCGTGCCGGAAGAATAGACGATGCACGCAGGGTCTTTGCGTTCACGCGCCACAAAGACCGGCTCGCCCGTGCCCCGGAAATCTTCCCAGCACTTTGCCCCCGCGAGATCGGCGCCCGCTGGTGCTTCGGTGACCAGAACTGCGCGCGCGCCCAGTGTTGCGAAATTCGGCGCCTGGATGATCCCTTTCCACGCGTGGTATTCGACGACAAGGAATTCCGCCTTCGAGTGCGCCAGCAGCTCAATTTGCTCGGCGGGAGTCAGCTTGTAATCGACCGGAACAAGGACGCCGCCGCGGAAGAAAATCGCGTACGCGGAAATCAGCCACTTCGACTGGTTGGTCATGATGATTGCCGCGCGCGTGCCGCTCTGAAAGCCCGCGTCCTGGAGCGCGCGCGCCAGCGGCAGCGCCGCTTCCTTGAATTGGCGATAGGCGAGCCTCGCCTTCTCGCGGTCGCGGTCCGCTTCGATCAGGCAGACCTCATCGGGCCAGCGGTCGAGCGCCGCGCGCAGCGCCTCGCCAAGGCACTTGTATTCTTTGAGGTCTAGCATCAAAGGCGGGATTGTATACGTTCGGCGAGCGTCCGGAAATCACTGACGCCCTGAAGTTCGTAATCGGGCAGCTCGATGTGAAAATGCTGTTCGAGGCGCGTCAGCAGATCGAGCGCCTGCAGGCTGTTGATGCCGAGCGTCTTGAAGAAGTCGTCGTCAGCGCGAAGCTGTTGGCGCGGCACTTTGAAATGCGCCGACGCTAGCTGCAGGACTTCATCTGTTGTTTTCTCGATTGTCGTCATCGCTTCGTATCTTGCCACATTTTGATTCTTGCCTGTGCGCGACGCGCTCGCGGCGTGCTGAACCTATGGCAAATAAGGTAGCGTGTCAGTACTCTCGACGAATTTGCGCAGGCCCGCTTCCACCGCGGGTCGCGTGAACAGATCGCAGAAGATGTCGATCTCGCGGCTTAGATCTTCGTGTGGCACCGGCTTGACGAATCGCTTGGCGGCGGCCGCCGTGTCGCGATCGAATTTGTTCAATTGCGCGGCAGTGGCGCGCGCTACCCGCAGCGCATCTCCTTCCGCCGTCACCTGGCTCACCAGTCCTACAGATTGCGCCTTCGATGCGTTAATGCTGCGTCCGGTGAGGAGCAGATCGCGCACGACGGCGTTGCCGAGGTCGCGCTTAAGCCGCGGGATGCCACCGAACCCGGGAATCAGCCCCAGCCGCAGCTCTGGAAAACAGAACCGCGCCATTTTGTCCGCGACGATCAGGTCGCACGTGAGCGCCAGTTCAAACCCGCCGCCAAAAGTGACGCCGTGGACGGCCGCGATGGTTGTCAACGGCGCCGCGTCAATGGCGTTCATCACCCGATGGATTCTTTCGAGGAATTCGCGCACGCCCGCCAGCCGCTCGCCGGCAGGCATCGCCTGCGAGCGGCGATACAGCTCGCGCAAATCAGCGCCCGCGCAGAAGCCCTCTGTTCGCGCGCTCGAAATAATCAGTGCGTGCGCGCCTTTTTCAAGCGAACCGAGAGCCGAGGCAAACTGCTCGAGCTCGCCGAGCGTGGCCGAGCCGATTTCGTTGCACGGTGCGCGGTCGAGCACCAGCTCGATAGTGCCCTCTGCGGCCGTCCACGAAAGCGTCTTGCCTGAAAATGTCCTCATGCGGGTTTTTTCTGGTAGAGCTTTTCGATTTCGGCTGCGTATCGCGCGGAGATAGCGTCGCGCTTGAGCTTGCCCATCGTCGTCAACAAGCCATTTTCCACGCTGAACGGTTCAGGCAGCACGTGAAAGGCGCGAATCTGTTTGTAGTGCGGTAGCCCCGCGTTCAGCGCGTCCAGAGTGGACTGAATTTTCGCGGCGCTCGTTCCGTTGGAGGAACCATTCGCGCCCGATGGGGTCACAAGCGCCGCGAGAAAGCTTCGCTGGTTGCCGAGCAACACGACTTGCTGCGCCTCCGGAAGGCTCGCCGCAAGCGCCTGTTCGAGAGGCTCGGGCGCGACATTGTGCCCCGAATTCAAGATGATCAGATTCTTCAGCCGTCCGGTAATTCGCCAATTGCCGCTCGCGTCTGCTTCGCCCTGATCGCCGGTGTGAAACCATCCGCCTTCGAGCGCTTTGGCGGTTTCCGCGGGTCGCTGCCAGTATCCGGGAAAAACATTCGGCCCGCGTACCAGAATTTCGGCGGTGCCGTCGGCCACCATCATTTCAATCCCGGGCACGGCGCGGCCGACGTATCCCGGCTCGACCTTTCCGGGCTCGTCCATCGTGCAGATCGCGGTTGTTTCCGTCAGCCCGTAGACTTGCAACACGGGAATACCGATCATCATGAAAAAAAGCTGCGTGTCGGCCGCGAGCGGCGCCGATCCGCAAATCAGGGCCTTCAGATTCGGGCCGATATTCGCGCGAATAGCGGGGAACATGATTTTCCGCGCCAAGGCCAGGCACAGCAACCCGCCCAGGCGCGCCTGGCCATCGCGCTGGCGATCGTATCCGGCGCGCGCCATTTCGAATAGCTTCGCTGCGAAGCCGCCGCGCTTCTGAATCGATTCTTCGACGCGGCGCCTCACGCGCTCCAAAAACATCGGCACGTTCACGAAATAATGCGGGGAGGCGAGCTTGAGTTCGTCGGCCAGCTTCGCCAAATCCGTGGAAAGCGTCAGCATAGTGTGGCGCGACAGGGAAGTAAGCAGCAGGATTCGCGCTGCGGCAAAGCAGAACGGCGCGTATTGAAAAACGCTCTCCTGCTCCACCTGTGCGCCCATTAACTGATTCAGGCGCGCATTCGTGCAGCCGAGCATGAACGTGATGTTGCCGGCATTCAGCACGACGCCTTTCGGCTCGCCGGACGTACCCGAAGTGTAGACGATGGTCGCCGCGTCGTGATCGCCGTGATGCCGCGGCGGCGAAGTTATCAGCGGTCTTTGCGCCCCGCCAAAAATCTCATCGAAGGGCA
>Ga0302326_10004860_pt1 | contig 30924 bp, 21 predicted proteins | sample Palsa_T0_3_FD_202264 | JGI IMG/M metagenome (GOLD analysis project Ga0302326, IMG submission 202264) | Peat permafrost microbial communities from Stordalen Mire near Abisko, Sweden - Palsa_T0_3 | ecosystem: Environmental > Terrestrial > Soil > Palsa > Peat permafrost | place: Sweden: Abisko... | reverse complement strand
TTCCCCTTTGTATCCTGATTTCCCGTTTTTCCGCTCTTCCAAACAGCGTTCAGTCGTAGTAGAAACGAGTGGGACTAATTCAGGTATGAAGGGAATCTCGGTTGTTTTGTATTTGCTGACTCTCTCGTTGGCGCTCGGGACGGAGGATGTGGAGCGTCTAATCACCGACGCAGAGCAATTAGAGAAAAAGGGGGAGACAGATTCCGCCATCACGGTTCTGCAAACGGCGAATCGATTGTCTCCGGAAAATATAGAGGTCGCAAAGCTGTTGGCCCGCCAATATGTCGTCAAGGTCGACGACGCGGCGAATCCGGCGGCAAAAAAGACATTTGCAGAAATGGCTCTCGATCTTGCTCGGAAGGCAGCCGAGAAACTGCCAAATGATTCGGAAGCCCAAGTTGCGTTGGCCGCCGCGTACGGAAAACTCTGTGATCTTGTTGATGGAAAGACAAAAGTTGAGTACTCCAAGCAGGTTTACATCGAAGCGACAAAAGCGCTGCGCTTGGATCCGAGCAGCGACTTCGGCCATCTCATTCTTGCGCAATGGAATTATCAAATGGCGTTTTTGAATCCATTCCTGAAGGCTTTAGCGGAGATGATGTACGGAAAATTTCCCGCGGCGTCCAAAGAAGAAGCAGTCGCTGAGTATGAAAAAGCAATTGAACTGGCGCCCGAGCGTATCGTTCACCACGCCGAATTTGCCAAGGCGCTGGACGTCATGGGAGAGACGAGCGAAGCGCTCCAGCAGTGGACGAAAGTGGCGGAACTCAAACCCATCTATTCCCAGGATAAGCGTTACCAGGCGATGGCCTTGAAGAGGCTCGCAGCCCGCTGAATACCCCAGCAGGAGCTTCGCGTTATGTCACACCACTTTCAACATCCCGCCATCGACGAAATAGGTTGAACCGACCGAATAGCTTGCCCGTTTTGAACAAAGAAAGACAAAAAAGCTTGCGAGCTCTTCCGGCGAACCAAAGCGATCGATCGGCGCGTGTTCGCGTGCCACAGACGCAAGGTAACCCTCCCAATCGCCCCCTTTATCGGCCGTGAGTTGCTTTGCCGTCTTGATCCAATCGGGAGTGAGGATCAAACCAGGGTTGATCGTATTGACGCGAATATTGTCTTTGACCACTTCATTTGCGAGCGTCTTGGAGAACATCATCAGCGCAGCCTTTGTTGTATTGTAGATCGGCTCATACCAGAGCGGTTGGACCGCACAGACGGACGCGTTGTGGAGAATCACACCGCCGCCGCGTTTCCGCATCGACGGTACGAAGCCGCGCGCCAAACGCACCGCCGCCATCACATGCAGGTCCCAATAGTACTGCCACTTTTCGTCAGGAGCTTCCATGATCGTCTCATTGCTCCCGGTGCCTGCATTGTTGATCAGGATATCCGCGCCGCCGAATTCCCGTGCGGTCTCGGCAACCACCTGTTCAATTGCGCTCGCCGTAGCGACGTCGGCAGGAACTCCGATCGATCGGACGCCAAATTTTTTGGCGATACGCGCCGATTCCGTGTGTGCCCGGTCGCCTTGTCGCGCCACGATGACGACATTCACGCCTTCCGCCGCCAATCCCTCCGCAACAGCAAGGCCGATACCGACACTGCCGCCTGTGATGACGGCCACTTTGTCTTTTAGTTCAAGATCCATAGTTTTTGGGGGTTCGATCGCTCAGCTTGCATCCGCTGATAGATCTCTAAAGATTTGTCAGCGATGCAGGCTTATTTCACAATGAGTATCTTCGTGCGGTCGATCGTGACGGCGACGGCTAAAATCAGAACCGCGCCAAACACGATGTTCTGAGCGAAAATATCGACGCCAACAAACGTCATGCCCACTCGAACGACGGAAATAATCAGCGCGCCAATGACCGTTCGACCGATCCCGCCCGCGCCGCCGGTAATCGAAGTGCCTCCGACGACAACCGCGGCGATCGCCGGGAGCAACAGTTCGTTCGCAAGGGTGGGTGAGCCGCTGCTGAGCCGGCCGGTGAGCAAGATGCCGGCCAGGGCCGCCAATCCTGCCGATAAAGAATAAGCAATCACCTTTTGCCGATTCACTTTTACACCCGATGCCCAGGTCGCCGCCTCTCCCGCGCCGATCGCGGCGCTGTAACGTCCAAACGGCGTATAACGCTGCAACCAGATCCCAACACAAGCAACCAGAGCGCCAATGAGTATGACACTCGGGATTCCGAACTGCCGGCCGGTGATCCAGCTCAGGTACGCGCGTCCAGTCTCACCGATCGTGATTGAGCGTTCCTGTGAAAGAAGCAAGGCCGCCGCCGCTACCACGCCGCTGGTGGCAAGAGTGACGATGAAGGATGGAATGCGCAACCAGACATGGACGACGCCGCTAAATACGCCAGTCACTATTCCCACCAACAGGGTCACCGGAAACGCCCAGTAGCCGATGCGCGACAGGGTCACGGCCACTATGACACTGCTCAACGATGCGACTGCCTGGATGGATAGGTCGATCCCGCCCAGCATCACCACAAAGGTGATTCCTGCCGCAAGGATGAATAGCGTTGCGGTATCCGCCATCACGACAAGGAGCGTATCAACCGTCAGAAAACTCCGTTGCAGCGTGCCGATCAAGACGACCAATCCGAGCAGCAGCAAGATCGGAATGGCGGCCCGGACAGTGCCACCGGCCAGGAATGGTCTCGCGGCTGGTTGATTCGATGTCATTGATTTAGAGGAAACCGGAACTTCTAACCACAGATTGCACAGATTTCATAGATTAAGGAAGGTGGGCACTTGGTCTATGGCATCGAACTTCTCGTTCCGGCCAAATTCTCGCAGCGGTCAACGTTAAGGTCCATGGCATCGGTCATCTATGAAATCTTTGGTTTACCTCTCGTCTCCGGTACGCTAGCTCACACCATGTATCGAATAAGATCGACTTGGGACGGCTTGCGACCTTGTGCAGCGTCGAAGCGGGCGGTGACCTGACCATCGCGCATCACCAGGATGGAGTGACACAACCCGATCGTTTCTTCCAGCGTATCTGCGGTCAAGACGATCGCAGCGCCTTCTTCTGAGAGATCCCTGATCAGTTCGTAAACCTCCTCCTTTGCGCCGACATCCAGACCTCGCGTCGGATGGTCGAAGATGAGGATGTGCGCCCGCGCATTCATCCACTTGGCAAGCACCACTTTTTGTTGGTTCCCGCCGCTCAGATTCAGGCAAAGCGCCTCGACACTCGGAGTGCGGATGTGCAGTTTGTCTACCCATTTTTTCGCTAATTGGCGCTCCCGACCAAGGCTGATCGCGCCGGTGATCCGGTTGACTGGCAGGCTCGAAAGAGTCATGTTCACTGCGATCGGGAGGGATAACACAAGGCCTTCGGTCCGCCGCTCGCGTGGGATATACCCGACACCGTGGTCGGACGCTTGGGAGGGCACAGTCAAACGGACGTCATGCCCGTCGATCTGGAGTGTGCCACCCGTTTGCGGGACGAAGCCAAACAAGGTGCGTGTCAGTTCTTCCCGGCCCGAGCCGACCACTCCGGCAATGCCGAGGACCTCACCTTTGTGGAGCACGAAGTCCACCTCCTTATACGCCCCCTTGACGGAGAGACCGCGCGCCTGCATCACGATCTCCTCTCTCGGCGCCTGTTGCCGTGACTCGCGATAGTACTCTGCGTGCCGATCTCGGCCGACCATCATCTGGTGGAGCCGCGGCACGGTGGTAGTTCCAGCCTGCATCTCCCCAACCACGCGCCCATCCTTCATGACGTAGATGCGATCGCTGAGTGCGAGAATTTCATCAAGTCGATGCGACACGAAAACGAAGCTGGCGCGTTGCTTGAGCGCACGCACCCGCGCAAACAGAATATCGATATCTCGCTGTTCGAGGACCGAGGTCGGTTCGTCCAGCAGAATGACCAGATGCCGTTCGGTGCGCTCCTCCAATGCCAGCGCTTTGGCTAGCTCGACCATCTGGCGTGCAGCGAAGCTGAGTTCCGACGTTCGGGTGCGCGGGTCGATGTCGACCTCCACCTTAGCGAGTTGGCGACGAGCCGCGGCATACAGGCGCCGGCGGTTAACCAACCCCAGCCGGGTAAACTCGGCTTCCTGGCCGAGATAAATATTCTCGCCGACGGTGAGGTTCAGGAGAAGCGACTGTTCCTGGAAGACGATCCCGATGCCATTGAGATTGGCGTCCCGAGGGCTTTTGAGAAAGATCGGCCCACCATCCAATTTCAGCGATCCATGGTCTGGCACATAGACGCCCGCAAGAATCCGCATCAGCGTCGACTTGCCCGCGCCGTTCTCGCCAACCAGGCCGACCACTTCGTTGATGCCTATCTCCACGCTGACATCGTCTAACGCCTGGACCCCGGCAAACGCTTTGCTGACATGTTCGACGGAAAGCATTTTACTTCACTATCTTAAGGCGGGCCCGGTCAAGGGAGAGCGCAACCGCGACGATGATCAAAATTCCCTGCACCCCTTGCTGGAGATCGGGAGAGATGCCCAGCAGCACCATCCCGTTCCCCAGGACTGCCATGATCATCACGCCAACAAGGGTGTTAAGAACCCCACCTTCGCCGCCCGTGAGCGCCGTGCCGCCGACGACCACGGCCGTGACAGTGGAGAAAAGCCGTCCGCTTCCAATCAAGGCATTCCCCTGACCGAGTTGCGCAGCCGCCAGCAGGCCACCGAGCCCGTACAACGTTCCCGCAATGGTGAAAACGATGATCTTGACCCTTTGGACGGGGATACCTGACAGTGCCGCCAGGTCCTCGCCGCCTCCGATCGCGTAAATATACCGCCCAATCCTGGTCCGGCGCTCGATCACCCAGGTAATTCCGAGCGCGCCGAGTGCGACCCAAACGGCGATCGGAAATAATCCCAAGGGTCGGTCGAGCGCGAGACTTCGGATTTCTTTGTCGAGCACACGCACCGTTGATCCGCCGAGAAGGAGCGTGGCAACCCCGACACCGATAAACCACATTCCGAGTGTGACCATGAACGATGGTATACGTAAGCCGACGTGGATCACCCCGTTCAAACATCCGATCGCTCCGCAGGCAAGGATTGCGAGTACCACGCCGAACCAACCAAGATCGTTGGCGTTGCCGTTGTTTCGCACCAGCAGGCTGATCAGCACCGCACCAATCGCCAGCACCCCCTCGACCGAGAGGTCAATGCTGCCGAGCACGATGACGAAGGTCATGCCCAGCGCTAGCACGAGCGGAATCGCGGCTGAATTCGCGACCCGAATCAGGTTGTTGAATTCAAAAAACCGTGGGTTCATCGTGCCGATCACGAGTGATAACGCGATCAGCGCGAAGAACGGCGCGTAGGGCTTAAGACGGCCCAACGATCGCTTTACGTTCCTGTCGCGCCGTTCGGGAGATCTGATCTGCGACGTGCCTGAATCTGCGGATGGATGACCGATCTGGGGTTCCACGCGCTCCTCAGCTCTGGCGAATCTGCCCCGTCACCCGGCCCCAATAATCGTTGAAGTCGATCTTCGGTTCTGATTCGATGTGTGTCTTATAAAATTCGTCGGCGTTTTCCTTGGTGATCAATACCCCGGTGCCATAGAATTCGCGATGCTCTTTCGGTTCTTTGGCCGGGTCGATTTTCCCCGTTTTGGCTGCGTAGGCGATTGAAAGCCCCATGCTGCCTTGCCAGTATGGATCCCAGGAAACAGTTGCCGCAAATTCGCCTGCGCGAACCGCTTCAATGGCCGTTTTGATTCCGTCGATACCGGTGACAGGCACTTTACCGGCCAACTTTTCTGCGCGCAGCGCCTCCAGCGTGCCAACCGCCATATCGTCGTTGGCGGCCCAGATCCCCTTGATATCGTCGCCGAACCGAGTCAACCAGGCGCTCACGATATTAAAAGCTTCTGTCGACTTCCAGTTTGCGACCTGGAAATCGAGCAGCTTCACATTCGGGTTAGCTTTGAGCGCTTTCTCCAGTCCCGTCTTGCGTTCGATCGCCGGCGTGTTCGACAGAATGCCTCCGAGCGCCACAATGCCGCCGGACCCGCCAATCGCCTTTATCAAAGCGTTCCCGGTGTCCTCGCCGTACGTAACGCCGTCAAATGCGATATGCGCAACATAGTTCGGGTTAAAGTCCCACGGATGCAGATCAGCAGGCTTGTTCCACTGTGTGGTGACATATGCGCCGGCCTTGACACAGGCTTCGACGATCGGTCGCGCGTCCGGGCTGTCGTTTGGATCGACGTTCAAAACCATGTTGCCGCCAGTCTTTGCGAGGATCGCCCGGATGTCAGCGATCCCTTTTTCGCTGTCCCCCTCCGTGACGAGGGTGACGTAATCAGCGTCAATCGATTTCGCGAAGGCCTGACCCCCCTGGTTCCATGTGGCGTGATAGGGGTTTGACAATGATCGGATGGAATTGACCACGGTCGGTGTGCCGGCAGCAAAGGCTCTGCGCGGCGCAATTGACATGACGGCGGTCGCACCGGCTAACGCCGCTGTGCGGCGGATAAATGTTCGGCGAGGGATTGGTATTCCAGAAATATCTTTGTTCGGAGGGTTCATGTTCTCGTAAGGGTTCGCTTGCGGTGATGTTAGGTCTGGGGCAGCATTTAACTGGCACGCGATTTAAAACGGAACGGCAAAATTATCGAGTTTGCTGGCGGAACTCAAGAACTTCTCTAGCGCGGGGGGTGGGGGGAACGGGTCGGCGTGTCGGCGGGTCGGCGGTTCGGCGAAGCCAAATGGTGGGGGCGTAGCTTGAAGCGTCGCGAATCCTACGTAGGCAAAGCGTCCCGCTTTGCTTCTTAGCGGCCTTGTGATCCCATCTTTAATCGTTCTCGTCCTCGTCCTTGACATTCTTCGGAGGAAGTAGAGCCAACCCGGGGGGGAACGGGTCGGCGTGTCGGCGTGTCGGCGAAGCCAAATGGTGGGGGCGTAGCTTGGAGCGTCGCGAAACCCGCGTAGGCGAAGCGTCCCGCTTTGCTCTCCATTTGAGAAGCAAAACCAAATGCTTCGGCCAAGCCTATTTACTGCCTACTGGCAACTGGAGCGGTTCTAGGATCGATTTCCGTTCGTCGCAGCGATAGTCTGGCTCTTGAGGTACGCCTTCCAGCCGCCAAACGCTGAAATGTTCAGCGCATCCTGGACGGCGGCTTCCTCGCAAAGGAAACCTTTAACAGCGCGTCCGTCGCTGAGATGAATCATTCCGATCGTCAGAGGGGAGGGCACATCCCGCAAGAAACTCCCGAACTGCGCGACTGGAAGTTCCCAAACCTCCAGGTCAATCGACACGCCGCCTTCTGCTCCGATTCTGATCAGTCCGGGCTTCGGCGGCGACGTGCCAGGGAGCGCAAAAAGTTGGTACGAAGGGGCAGTCTTCGCTGCCCGAACAAATCGGGCCTCCCGATCCGTGAGCTGGTAATTCAAGGGTTGACCTGTCAGATGAGCACCAACGACCGCGATCATCATTCGGTCTGAGCGGATTTCCTGTGCGGCAACGGGCATCTCAGGCAGCGAGAGTCTGGTTCCTCCAAGGAAGGGACGCAGAGAGCGTAGATATGAGGCAGCGAGCGCGAGCAGAGAATAGTCCGAGAACGTTTGACCAACAAACGTAATCCCGAAGGGTAAACCATCCGGGCGAAACCCGGCTGGCGCCGCGACCGCGGCGAGGTCCAGCAAGTTAAGGAAATTCGTAAATAGACCAAGCCGGCTGTTGAGCGCAACCGGGTCGCTCTGCACTTCCGCAATCCGAAAAATATCCGGAGCGGTCGGCAAAAGCAGAAAGTCGACAACATTCCAGGTGTCGGATGTCTCCTGGCGAAATTTTTCCAGCGCGTACTGGCCATTGAATGCGTCAACGGCAGAATATTTTTCGCCGCCCAGGATAATATCGCGCACCACGGGGTGAACCGCTTCGATGTGTTCCTTGACGAAGCGGCCGACCGCCGCGAAGCGCTCAGCCACCCATGGCCCTCCGTACAGAAGCTGCGCCGTTTGCAGGAATGGATTGATGTCGATCTCGATCAAAGTGTGTCCGAGAGATGCAAGTCGTTCTTTCGCCTGAGCGAACAGCGCGAGATAGCCGTGGTCGACGGTCTCAAGACTCTGGCGAGCGGGGATCCCGATACGGTATGTCGAGGCAACGGCCTTTGCGGCCGGCAAAACGCGCGAATAGGGATCGTTTCGATCGTATCCGGCAGCAATTGACAAGACCGCTTCTGCGTCTTCAGCCGTCAAGCAAAAGACTGAGACACAATCCAGGGATCGGCAGGCCGGCACGACACCATGGGTACTTAAGATCCCCCTTGTCGGCTTCAGCCCGACAATGTTGTTGAATGCTGCAGGAACGCGCCCGGAACCGGCCGTGTCAGTCCCCAACGCAAAACTCACAAGTCCCGCGGCCACAGCCACCGCGGAACCTGAACTGGAGCCACCCGAGAGATACTCCGGATGAAAGACGTTCGAACAGGCGCCGTACGGCGACCGCACCCCGACGAGGCCGGTGGCGAATTGATCCAGGTTTGTTTTGCCGATCACGATCCCTCCGGCCCTTTTTAACCGTTCAACGGTCGTCGCATCCTTTTCGGCGACATAAGAAAACATCGGACACCCGGCTGTCGTTGGGAGATTCGCCGCGTCGATGTTGTCCTTGACTGCAAATGGGATTCCAAACAACGGATGGGACGCCGTGCCGTGCAAGGCCTCAGCACTGCGCACAGCGTCTTCTTCCGGGACAAGATGAATCCAGATCGGATTATTCGGCAGCGCCCGGATCCGCCTGTAAACTTCGCGGATCACGTCGCCGGGAGTCAAGCTGCCCGAACTGTAATGCGCTTGAAGGAACCCTATGTTCAACGAGACTTCAGATAGGTCCTTCATGACTCGGCAAATCTCCGGAATAGCTCAAACGATCACTCATCCTTTCCGGTTTGAGCACGAAGCTTGCCTGGATACCGACTAAAAACAATTAGAAGTCAGGAGTTCAGAAGCAGGAGGGAATGGATCAGCGTTTCGGCGAACAGAGAACGATCCGAGGATCCGACGGCTCTTCTCACACTGATGCTCGAAAACGCCCTGCCACTGACAATTGGCTCTCGTCTCCTGACTCCTGTTCCCGGTTCCCGCTCTTTTCCCCACCCTCCCGTCAGAAAAAGAGAGTCAACCCACCGTGGACCTGCCAGAGATCGTGCTTGCGCTCCGAAGTCGCGAGCACTTGGTTCTCGTCCAGCAACCCTTTGTTGATCAGGTAATAATATTGGACCCCCGCATAGACGCTCCAACTGCCGTACGCTTTGGGAATGAACTTGAGCGGGACCGTTCCCTTCAGTTCGGTGGTGACTAAACCGAGTGTCGAGACGGAGCCTTTCCCGGCGAAATTCTGGTAGAAGTTATCGCTCGGAAAGTTGACGTACGTCGGTAGTTCAAGTGTGAGTGGAAAATTCGCGAAAGCGAACGTGGGATCGACGCCGACTTGGAAATAATAGCCTCTTTTCGAGGTCGCATCATTGAGATCGACAGTTGCTTTGTTGCTGGTTTCGATAAACATCTCGACGTACGGGTTTATTGAGAGGCCTTTCACCACTTTGTTGCTCAAGTACTTGTCGTGGTAAGTCAGTTTCAGGTCGACATTCTGAGACGTTTTAAACGCATCGACCTGACTGACGAAAGCAGTGTAGAAAGCGTCAAATTGCAAGTCGTTGAGAAATTTAATGGTTATACCGGTCAACGGATCCGTTTCATTCCAATGGCCAGGCTTCGGGCCGGAACCGGCGATCGCCGTGTGTACACTGTTCCAGTCGCCGATCGTCAATGTGACGTCGTTAATAGGGCCCTGCTTCGACGAATAAAGATCGAAAAAGAGCAGAAACAACGGTTGAATCACCAAGCCCTTGTTTTGCACATCCAGACCTCGCGGAGTGATATACGCGTTCGAAAGCTCAAGATTGATCAAACCGTGGATAAGGCTTTCCGGCGGCGCTTCCAGCGGCGGGGCAGGTGCCGGTTCCTTGGCCTCTGGTTCGCCGCCGATCACCGGGGCGGTGACCGCGAAGGATAGTGTGCAAGCAATGAGCGCGGCGGAAATAAAGCGAGAACATCGCGCCCCCAATGTTGCCCTGATGCGTTGCGAGTTGTTTGGATACATGCCAGCGACGTTAGCGATCGGCGTGCCAGACCACCAACGGAGTTATAACATGTTTGTAATGAGACTATTACAGAAGTGATAATGCTCTCGTCGCATCACCCTTCGATGTTGCACCTGTTGTCCTGCGCCTCACATGCAACAATCCGGCGACAAATTGTCGATAAAGGTCAGCGCTGAAGCCTGGTATGTGTTTAGCGCGGTATTGGTATCTCCTGGATCGTCGTCGTCCTCGTCGCCGTTCTCGTCCTCGACTTCTGTGGATGCGGGAATCGCGCCGATTGCCAACGACGTTGAAAGATCGAGAACGAGAACGGACGAAGGACGATCAAGCGAACCGTCCACGGTTTGCCCCGGGTCGAAGAAGCAAAGCGGGACGCTTCGCCTACGTCGACACCTGCTCCCCGAATGGTCGGCCTCAAAGAAGATGCGCAGATTCCGGCACCTACTCTGTCGAAATACCACCAGCGTGGCGGGAATCACGGATCGGCGGGTCGGCGTATCGCCGGGACGGGGGAGAATCGGGTCGGCGAAGCTAAATGATGGGGGCGCGGCTTGAATCTTCGCGAAGTCCGTGTAAACAAAGCGTCCCGTTTTGCTTCTTCGAAGGCGAGCGATACAGGACGCCCCGCCTTCCGTCTCCGATGTCCGCCGACCCATCGATCCACGCTCCCAGCTTGGCATCAATTCTGCTTAGCTGCTGTATGACGGTACATGTCATCACGTCTCTCCTCATCGCGACTGGTTAGCGGTTTGCCGGTTGCAATCGCGACGATTTCCGGCTGTGCACTGTCGTTTGTCGCGGAACGGTTGCTGGACCGGCAAAATCGCCGACGGTTGCTTGAAGAACTGGCCGATGTTGCGGAACCGCGCGCCAAAGCGCTACGGGAGCAGATTCTAAAATCGATGGAGGTGCTGCATTCCATCGCTTCGTTTCACGCAACACGCGCTGAAATCAGTCGGGAAGAATTCCGATCTTTCGTTCGGGCGGCGCTGACGCGTCAACCCGAACTGCAGGCGTTGAGTTGGGACCCCAGGGTGTCGCAGAAAGAGCGGTCGGCGTGGGAGGCTCGGGCGCGAGCCGACGGTTTTCCCAACTTCCGTTTCACGGAGAAGGAAGCGCAAAACATGATTCTTCCAGCCTCCTCGCGAAGCGAGTACTATCCCGTTTTTTTTCTCGAAACGCTCGAGAAAAACGAGTTGGCGCTCGGATTTGACGTCTGCTCCGAAGAGGTTCGACGCCGCGCTCTGGAAAATGCCCGCGACACGGGCCGGGCCACAGCGACACCGCCGCTTCGACTCGCGCAGGAACAAGCTTCACAACTCGGATTTCTTGTCTTCCAACCGGTGTACCGGGGAGAGTGCAGGACACTAGAGCAACGGCGTGAAAGCCTGGTTGGATTCGCCGTCGCAGTCTTTCGGATCTGTGATCTCGTTGAACCGTCGTTGTGCGAACTGAGCGATCGAGGATTGAGCGTAACGATCGAAGATGAAGCCGACGGCAGGATCATTTACGAAAGCCCGGGAGGCCGCCCGGCGGAGGTTCCGGCGTGGTCGAGCCAGTTGACTGTTGCCGACCGAAGTTGGGTCCTTGAGATCAAAGCCTCGGTCGAGTTCTGCCGGTCCCGTGCGCACGCCAGGCCGTGGTGGGCCGCCGCAGCCGGCCTAACGCTCACCAGTCTGGCGGCAGCGTACCTCTGGCGGGAAGGCCGGCGTACGGCTGAAATCGCAGATAAAGTGCACGAGGCGACGATCGATCTTTCCGCTGAAATCGTCGAGCGGAGACGCGCGGAATCCGAATTGGAACGATCGAAACAGGGGTTGGATGTACGCGTCCGGGAACGGACGGCGGAACTGGCGACAGCCAATTCATCTCTCCTGGAAGAGATCGTCATTCGTAAGCAAGCCGAGGCGACCGCCGCCGCAGCGAGCAAGGCGAAATCCGAGTTTCTGGCAAATATGAGCCACGAAATCCGGACCCCGATGAATTCGATTCTTGGCTATTCCCAGATTCTCGAGCGTGACGCCGGATTGAGTCCGTTTCAGCGCGACGCGCTCGCGACGATCTCGAGTAGTTGCGATCACCTGTTGCACTTAATTAACAACATCCTTGATCTCTCCAAGATCGACGCGGGCAGGATGGAACTGGCGATTTCAGATTTTGACGTGGCGGCTCTGGCCTACGAAGTTGCTGCGTTTTTCCAAAATGCGTGCGAGGAAAAATTCATTGGGCTCCGGACGATCGGTTTAGCGGAACACTCGGGCGTCTTCGTGCGCGGCGACGAAGGTAAATTGCGACAGATCCTCATCAATCTGCTCGGAAACGCCGTCAAATTCACTGCCAGCGGTTGTGTCACCCTCCGCATCGCGAAAGACGGGAAACGACGTTGGCGTTTTGAGGTCGAAGACACTGGCCCCGGGATCCCGCCGGCCCTCCAGCCCCGCATTTTTGAGCCGTTCCAGCAGGGACCGGAAGCGAAAGGAAGAGGGGGCACCGGGCTGGGGCTGGCAATTGCACAGCGGCAGGTCAAAATCATGGGAGGCAGTTTGCAAGTCCGCTCGATCCTCGGGCAAGGATCTGTCTTTTCTCTCGCCATCGATCTGCCGCCTGCGAGCGCTCGTCGCGTCGTGCCTCGCGATGAGTTCGCGGCTGTCGAACGACTCGCCGCAGGAACCAAAGTTCACGCGCTGGTGGTCGATGATATCGCGGAAAATCGAGACGTTTTGTCCCTCATGCTCACTCTCATCGGCTGCGACGTCAACGCTGCAAAAAGTGGCGAAGAGGCGCTCGATCTCATTCAGGTCGCTCCACCGGACGTTGTCTTTTTGGATATGCGACTCCCTGGCATGAGCGGGCTCGACACCGCGGTCAGGGTCGTTCAAGATTGGGGAACCCGGATCAAACTAGTCGCGATGTCCGCGTCCGCGCTCGAGCACGAGCGGGAGCGCTATTTGAAGGCCGGTTGCGATGATTTTATTGCCAAGCCGTTTCGGGCGGAGCGAATCTACCGCTGTTTGCGGAATCTGCTGGACGTCTCGTACGTTCTCAAAGAGAAATCGAACAACCGATCGGAACCGGAACTATCGATCGACCTGGGACAATTAGCCCTCTGCGAAGATCTGGCGCTACGGCTCACGACGGCTGCCGAATTGCATAGCGCAACGGTGGTCAAGAGTTGCCTGCAGGAAGTGGAACAACTTGGGCCGCCGGGCGTTCGTCTTGCGCAGCATTTGCGCCAATTCCTTGCAAGCTACGATATGAAGACCATCCAGCGTATCGTCGCCCAAATACCGGTTCAGTCCGAAACGCCCCGTGAGACGCACTCCGGATCATGACGCCCGCTAAAATCCTGATCATCGACGACAACCCGGCGAATATCGGGCTTTTGAGCGAGGCCTTGGAGCGCCAGGGGCACGAAATTCTCGCCGCTGCAGATGGCGAATCGGGATTCAGGATCGCCGGGATGGCGAAACCCGCGTTGATTCTCCTCGATGTGATGATGCCTCTTCTGGACGGTATGGCGACCTGCCGTAAACTGAAAATGACCGATGTAACCCGGGATATTCCGGTGATATTCATCACCGCACGACACGACACGGAAAGCGTCTTGTCCGGTTTTCGGAGCGGTGCTGTCGACTACATCCACAAACCTTTTCACATGGAAGAGGTTTTAAGCCGTGTCGAAACGCATCTGCAGATCGGCCGGTTAACCCGGGAGCTCCGCGCACGAAACGAAGAACTGGAAACGGAAATCGGACGACGCCGCGAAGCGGAAGAGGGGCGTCGCACTGCAGATGAACGCTATTCGCGACTGTCGGCGGATGAGGCGGTGCGATGGGGGATCGCAGGTTTCGTCGGCGACAGTCGGACGGTGCGAAAAATCGTGGAGGAAATCAAACGAGTCCATCGTTTTGCAAACACTAGCGTCCTGATCCTGGGAGAAAGCGGTACCGGCAAGGAATTGGTCTCTCGCGCGATCCATCACGGCAGTAGTCGGTCTGCGGCGCCTTTCATCCCGGTCAATTGCGTCGCCATTCCCGCGGAACTCGCCGAGTCGATGCTCTTCGGCCACGTGCGCGGTGCGTTCACGGGTGCGACAAACGATCGAAAGGGATGGTTCGAGCTGGCGAATAATGGGACGTTGTTCCTCGACGAAATTGGGGACATGCCAGTGTCGCTTCAGGGCAAATTGCTGAGGGTACTCGAAGATGGCGAAATTCTTCCCGTGGGCAGTACTAAACCAATACGTGTCGACGTCCGGGTCATTTCTGCCAGCAACGCGGATCTTCCGTCAAAAATTCTAGACGGCAGCTTTCGCCAGGATCTCTATTTCCGCCTCGCCCGGTATGTTGTTGACATGCCGCCACTCCGGGAGCGGCTGGATGATCTCCCGATGCTAGTAAGTCATTTTCTTCGTTTCTTCGCAAACGAGATGGGAATGTCCCCGCCGGTTGTCACTCCTGAGGCGCTGGCACTACTCGTCTCCTACACCTTCCCCGGAAATGTGCGCGAGCTCAAAAACGTCATCGAGCGCGCGCTAATCGAAAGCGGCGGGGAACCGATTCAGCGGCGGCATATCCATCTACTGGAGGTTGTTCCTCGACGTCAACCCTCAGCCCATGTCGCATCCAGTCCAGGTTCGGAAACTATTCCATTGAACCTGGATGCCGCCGAACAACTCTTGATTCAGCGCGCTCTCGAACAGGCGGGCGGCAACGTCGCGGAGGCCGCGCGCTTGCTCGGTGTGAACCGGAGCCGCATTTACCGGCGGTTTCCAAATCAGGTTTAGGGCAGTCGGCCGAGTCAAAACCGATACATCCCACGCCGAAAAGCTCCGCTCCAAAGTGTTGCAGATGTTGCGAAACCGCACAATTGCGACACCCTGCGTCTTCGCGTGTTGTCATAGGTCTCGCGGAACATTCAGACTAACGTACGGGAAACTAATCTGTTACGTGGCGCTTTCTGATTGTGGCACGCGCGTTGCTAACAACGGTGGCGCTCACTTCTACGACTCAATAGAGGAACCCTCATGAACACCAAACGGACAATCAGTGTCGAAGCAGAACCGTATGTCTACGAATTCGAGCCGGCTCGTTGCGCGCTCGTGATCATCGATATGCAGCGCGATTTCCTTGAACCCGGTGGATTCGGGGAAATGCTCGGTAATGATGTCTCCCAGCTTCGACGTACCATCGAACCAAACCAGCGGTTGCTGGCGGCTTGGCGCGCGGAGGGTTTGAAGGTGATTCACACCCGGGAAGGGCATCGATCCGATATGACCGATCTTCCGCCGGCCAAAAAGGTGCGGGGCCACAGCAAGACCTCCATCGGCGATCCGGGGCCGATGGGCCGCATATTGATTAGAGGCGAGGCGGGGCACGACATTATTCCGGAACTCTATCCGCTCCCGACGGAGCCGGTGATCGATAAACCCGGCAAAGGGGCGTTCTTCGCCACCGATCTCCATGCGATTCTGCAGAACCTTGGCGTTCAGAAACTTATTGTTACCGGTGTCACGACCGAAGTTTGTGTCAATACCACCGTCCGCGAAGCAAACGATCGCGGTTACGACTGTCTCGTCCCCGCAGATTGCGTGGGATCTTACTTTCCGGAGTTCCAGGAGATGGGACTCAAAATGATCAAGGCGCAGGGCGGGATTTTCGGCTGGGTGTCGGACTCGGGCCGAATTCTCGCTGCGCTCAGTTAGAGGTTAGGCAACCAGCGATAACAGGAAGAATGGGATGACTAAGAGAGAAGGTTATGAATAATACGAAACCCGCCATCTGGGTGAACGGAGACTGGAACGCTTTCTTCGGGTTCGGTACGAACATACTGGTCAATCTGCTCACGCTGAGCGGGTTGTTACGCTTCGTCCTGAAAATGCCGGATCAACTCGTTTTCGGACGCATCCTGCCGGCCACCGGAATGATGCTTTTCCTGAGCACCCTGTACTATGCGTGGCTCGCTTACGGTTTGGCCAAGCGCACCGGCCGGACCGACGTTTGCGCGCTTCCGTCCGGTACAAGCGTACCGCATATGTTTGTTGTCTCGTTCGTGATCATGCTACCGATCGCCGTGAAGACTGGCGATCCGGTCAAAGGATGGGAAGCGGGCCTGACCTGGGTGTTCATTCAGAGCTTCGTTTTGATGGTGGGCGGGTTTGTTGCCCCTATCATCCGGAAGATCACGCCGCGGGCGGCTCTCCTTGGCACGCTCGCGGGCGTTTCGATTGCCTTCATCTCCATGCGGCCGGCACAGGATATGTTTATCACCCCGGTGATCGGCGTTACCTGTTTTGCAATCATTCTTGCCAGCTGGTTCGGCGGTGTACGGTATTTTGGCGGCATTCCAGCGGGCCTCGTAGCGATTGGAGTAGGCTGCGTGATCGCCTGGGGGTCAACCATCTTCGGAGCAAATTGGGGGGGGATAAGCCCCGCCGGCTTTTCTCAGGCATTTTCTAATTTCGGCTTCTCATTTCCGACTCCTGCTGTCGGCCACGTGTTCGCCGGGTTCCAATTCATTGGGGTGATTCTGGTCACCGCAATTCCGTTTGGTATTTACGATCTGGTCGAGGCGATGGATAACGTCGAGAGCGCTTCGGTGGCCGGCGACAGTTTTCCGACGACAAGGGTTTTAACCGCAGACGGCATCGTCAGCCTGATTGGTTGTCTGATGGGGAATCCGTTCATCAATGCCGTCTATATTGGCCATCCGGGCTGGAAAGCGATGGGGGGCAGAATTGGCTACTCGGCCGCGACCGGAATCATGGTGATCATCTTGTCGTGGTTCGGGATCATCTCCGTAATGATGGCATTGATCCCTGTAGTGGCGATTTCCCCGATTCTACTTTATATCGGTATGTTGATCGGGGCGCAGGCGTTTCAGGAAAATCCGAGGTCACATGCGCCAGCTATTATCCTTGCGCTCACGCCGCATATCGCTGCCTGGGGCAAGCTGCAGATCGACAATTCCCTGGGCGCCGCCGGGACCAGCGCTGCAGCTATCGGGTTAGATAAGCTCGGCCAGAACGGCGTTCTTTACAAAGGGCTCGAAGTGCTCGGGGGCGGCGCCATTCTAGCCGGACTAATCCTTGGCGCGATTGGGGTGTTCATCATCGAGCGAGAGTTCATGAAGGCGGCGTATTTCGCGGCCTCTGGGGCGGTTCTCACTTTCTTCGGCTTTATCCACGGCGAGAAGATCGGTTTTGGGCAGACTCCAGAAGTCGCGATCAGCTACCTTGCGGTTGCCGCGGTACTCGTCTACTGCGCTAAGTTTGCGTTTGTCTCAGAGAAACCTGTGGAAGCGGAACACCACGGAGAGTTGCGCCAGGCAACCGAATGATCGAGGAACGCAAACGACACAATTGACCGGCCGGTTTTCTCCGGCCGGCGCCTTTCGAACGAGATAGAACTCAATGATGAAACATTCCCTTACTCTATTGTTTGCCGGCTTGGCGTTTCTTACCGCAAACACTTTGGCCGGCGACCTGACAATTGGCTTTATCTACGTCGGTCCCAAGGACGATTACGGTTACAATCAGGCGCATGCGCTTGGAGCGGCCAGCGTCGCAAAACTGCCTGGTGTCAAGGTCGTCGAGGAAGCCAACGTCCCTGAGACAGTCGCGGTCGAGGAAACAATGCGCGATATGATCGTTCAGGATAACGCGACTGTCCTGTTTCCTACATCCTTCGGATACTTCGATCCGCACATTCTGAAAGTCGCAAAAAAGTTCCCCAAAATTCAATTCTTCCATTGCGGCGGCTTTTATATTCCGGGGAAACATCCGGATAATGTTGGGACCTACTTTGGGTACATCGATGAGGCTGAATATGTCTCCGGGATCGTTGCTGGATTGACGACAAAGAGCAATAAGCTCGGTTTTGTCGCCGCGAAGCCGATCCCTCAAGTTCTCCGGAATATTAATAGTTTCACTCTGGGTGCGCGGAGCGTGAACCCCAACGCCACGGTCCAAGTCGTTTTTACCGGCGACTGGTCGCTTCCCGTCAAGGAGGCCGAAGCGTCGACCAGCCTGATCAACCAAGGCGTGGATGTGCTGACGTGTCACGTGGACAGTCCGAAAGTGGTGATTCAAACCGCGGAAACGCGCGGGATCTACTCTTGCGGGTATCATGCGAGTCAGGCTGCGATTGCGCCGAAGGGTTACCTGACAGGTGCGGAATGGGATTGGTCGCACGTCTATGGAGTGTACGTTAAGGATTTGCAGGACGGGAAGTCGCTGCAAGCCGGCTCTATCCCGCACGTCGTCCGCGGCGGCCTGAAAGAAGGGTTTGTCAAAGTATCCGATTACGGTCCGGCCGTCGGTGACAAGGCGAAGCAGGCCGCGGACGCCAGCAAAGCGAAGTTCATGGACGGAACGATGGTAATTTATAAAGGCGAGATAAAGGACAACACGGGAAAAGTTGTTGTGCCGGCTGGGGTCGAGATGAAACAAAAAGACCCCGAGCTCGAAAAGATGAATTGGCTGGTCGAAGGAGTACTTGGGAGCACCACAAGCTGAACTTGGAATTTCCTCTTCCAATTTGGGCCAGCGCTGGTGTCGGACGAAGCGGCCTCGCACCGTACCCACATCGATGGCGCAATGTAGCATAGGCTTCCAGCCTGTATTGGTCGGATGCAGCGATCCTCCGAGACAATCTGAAGTCGTTGCCGATCTACCGGCGTGGAGGATAGTCGTCACACACGGAAAGGCTGACCATGGAGAATGCTGACGTGAAAAAAGTTGGTTCGATCTTAGAACCGCTCACTGGCAGCAGCTCGTCGGGAAAAGGGGCTCATTTCAGGTGGCGAAGCCACGTGGAATCAATCGTGATTCCGATCGGTGCGATCCTGGTTTCACTCGCTGCTTTTGGCGTTTTTTGCGCGTTGGCCGGCGCTGACCCTTTTGCCGTCTACGCTTCGATCTACAAGGCGGCATTTGGCAGTTGGTATTCGTTTCAGAATACGCTGGTCCGGGCGGCGCCTCTGATGCTCTGTTCGCTTGGGACCGCGATCCCTTTTCAACTTGGGTTGGTGATGATCGGGAGCGAAGGGGCACTTGTCATCGGAGGTCTCTGCGCCACCATGGCCGGACTTCAACTGCCAACCGCCAGTCCGCTCGTCGTCCAGGTCGTGATGGCCGTGGTCGGGATGGTGGCAGGCGGTCTCTGGCTGGCGAGTTCTGGCGCGTTGAAGCATTATCGTGGCGTCAACGAGACGATCAGCAGTTTGCTGATGAACTACATCGCCATCGCGATTCTGAACCAGGCAATCAATTCATGGATGCGCGATCCGAGCAGTCTGAACAAACCGGCAAGCTATCCGATCCCGGATGAGCAGATGCTGCAGCCGCTTGGCGACACGACGATCCATTGGGGATTGGTGTTCGGCTTGATCGCTTGTCTCCTCGCATGGGTTTTGATCACCCAAACGACGCTTGGCTTCCAGATCCGGACCATTGGCGGTAATGTGCGAGCGGCCCAGATCGCGGGAATTCCGGTGGGCAGAATTACTCTGATCACCTGTTTCCTCGCCGGCGCGTGCCCGGGGCTTGCAGGCATGGTCGAAGTAGCCGCCATTCACGGGCGCGCCAATGAGTCGTTGAACGCATGGTACGGTTACAGCGGCATCCTCGTCGCGTTTCTCGCGCGCCACAATCCTCTTGGTTGCATACTCATTTCGATCTTGCTGGGCGGGCTGCTTGCCAGCGGCGGCATTTTACAGCGTGACCACCATTTGCCCGATGCCGCCATCATGGTCTTCCAAGGCCTGGTGTTTCTGGTGATTCTCTTTAGCGAAAGTCTCTACGGGCGCTGGAAGATTTTCAGGGAAAAAGAGGCATGACTGTTAATCTATGACTAGCGCAAGCACCGGGATCGGTTGGTTAGGGGTACCTCTCGCAATTGTTGCAGGAGCGTTCCGAGGAGGCACTCCATTCCTTTTCGTGAGTCTCGGGGAGTGCCTGACGGAGAAGAGCGGCAAAATCAATCTCGGTCTCGAAGGGGTCCTGCTGTTTGGGGCGATGAGCGCTTACGCGATCTCGTATAAAACAGGATCCCCATGGTTAGGCGTGTTGGCGGCAGCTTGCGGAGGCGCTTGTCTGGGGCTAATTCATGCGTGGCTGACGCAGAAACCAAAAGTAAACGACATTGCGGTCGGGATTGCCATGATCATCTTCGGCAGTGGTATCGCCTTCTTCCTCGGCAAACCATTCATTCAGCCGCTCGCGCCGCAGTTACCGACGATCAGAATCGGCTTGGGAGAGCACGTGCCCTCGCTCGACATCTGCCCTCTTTTTTTTGTGGGTGTCGCACTTGCCTTCGCTCTCGACTGGTTTTTCGGCGGGACCCGTTGGGGAATGTTCGTGCGCGCTGTCGGCGATAAGGCGGAAGCCGCGCGCGCCTTGGGGATTTCGGTCTGGCGGGTGCGAACGGCGAGTATCATTGTGGGAAGCTCTCTCGCCGGAATTGGAGGTGCCTATCTTTCACTTTTTTATCCGGGTAGCTGGAACGAACGCGTGTCGAGCGGCCAGGGGATGATCGCGGTGGCGCTGGTCATTTTTGCGCGATGGAACCCGGTTCATTGCCTTTGGGCCTCCTTGCTTTTTGGGGGCGCACAGGCGCTCGGTCCGGCTCTTCAGTCGGTCGGGGTGACCAGCTATTACTACCTGTTTAATGCCTCTCCGTTCATTCTCACGCTAGCCGTCATGATTTTGACGTGCAGCAACAAACGCGCTCTCTCTGGAGTTCCAGGGGCTTTCACTGACCGAACATGAAACAAAGCTACGTAGAAGCTGATCCGTATCGTTGGCCGTACAACGGTGATTTGCGTCCTCAGAATACGCTTTTTCTAGTGATCGACATGCAAACCGATTTTTGCGGGGAAGGCGGGTATGTCGACAAGATGGGTTATGATCTCTCGCTCACACGGGCGCCGATCCAACCCATTCAAAACGTCCTCTCCGCGACGCGCGAACGCGGTTTTCATGTCATGCACACCCGCGAAGGCCACCGGCCCGATCTTGCGGACCTTCCGGAAAACAAACGATGGCGCAGCAGGCGGATCGGCGCTGGAATCGGAGATCCCGGACCATGCGGCCGGATCCTTACGCGCGGCGAACCTGGCTGGGAGATCATTCCAGAACTTGCTCCGCTTGAGGGCGAGGCGGTGATCGACAAACCTGGAAAAGGATCGTTCTACGCAACAGACCTCGACATGCTCTTGCGCCACAAGGGCATTCAGAACATCGTTTTCGCCGGTATTACCACAGACGTCTGCGTCCACACGACGATGCGAGAGGCCAATGACCGGGGTTATGAATGCCTTGTCCTCTCGGATTGTACAGGTGCCACGGATTATGGAAACTATCTGGCCGCACTTCAAATGATTAAGATGCAAGGCGGCGTCTTTGGGGCAGTGGCAAACTCCGAGTCGTTCATCGCCGCGATTTCATGAGACAAGGTCTTTCCGATACGCAGCCGCCGCGGCTTGAGCTTGTCGACATCACCAAGCGGTTCGGCGGGTTTGTCGCGAATGACAATGTCTCCCTGAAACTCGAGCCCGGCACTTTTCACGCTCTTCTGGGCGAGAACGGAGCTGGGAAAAGCACGCTCGTCAAATGCATCATGGGATATCACCTGGCAGACGCGGGGGATATCATCGTCGGCCAAAGCGTCCGACAGATCCGGAGCCCTTACGACGCCCACAAGCTGGGGATCGGAATGGTGTACCAACATTTTACGGTGGTTCCCGCCATGACCGTCGCAGAAAATCTTCTTTTGGCGCGGCCAGATCTGCCCCAGTTCATCCATTGGTCCGCCGAGCGCGAACACCTGACCGGCTTTCTCGCTACAGCTCCGTTCAAAGTTGATCTGAACGCCAAAATTTCCGATCTGGCTGCCGGTCAAAAGCAGAAGGTCGAAATTTTGAAGCAACTCTATCTTCACAGCAAAATTTTGATCCTGGATGAGCCGACTTCCGTGCTGACGCCTGTCGAGGCGGACGAAGTACTTGGGATGCTTCGTCAGATGGTTGCGGCGAAGCAACTGAGCGTTCTGATCATTACGCATAAGTTCCGAGAGGTCACAGCGTACTGCGACGAAGTCACAGTCCTCCGGAAAGGGAAAGTGACAGGCCGAGGCAAGGTCAAAGATCTGACCACAGCAGACCTTGCGACGATGATGATTGGAGAACAGCGCTCGGGAAAGACGATCGAAAAAAAAGTTCAGGAATTCGGGTCGCCCCTTCTCCAGATCAAAGGTCTCGAAGCCAAGCGGGATAACGGCGTGACTGCGGTCGCCGGACTCGATCTGTCGGTTCGCGCCGGAGAAATCGTCGGTGTCGCTGGTGTGTCCGGCAACGGTCAGCGGGAACTGGTTGAGGTCTTGGGCGGACAGCGGATCGCCTCGGGCGGCGAAATCCGAGTCGGCGGCGCCCGGTTTCGGATGACTCGCAAGGAGATATTGCACCATCATATCCATGTGCTACCCGAAGAACCGTTGCGGTCCGCTTGCGCGCCGCAAATGAGTATTGCAGAGAACTTTGTGCTGCGAACATTCGATCGGCCGCCGCTAGCTTGGAAACATTGGTGGCTCAATAGAGGCCAGATCCGCCAGAACGGCCGTCACTGGATCAACCGGTTTAATGTCAAAACTCGTGATGAAACGACACCCATCGCGAATTTATCGGGCGGCAACGTTCAGCGCGCAGTTCTGGCGCGGGAGCTTGGCCCCGGCACGGCAAAGGTCCTGGTCGTAGCCAATCCGTGTATGGGTCTGGACTTCGGTGCGGTTGACTTCATTCATTCACAGCTGCTGGAAGCGCGGAACCGGGATGTGGCCATCTTGCTTCTAAGCGAGGATCTCGACGAGTTGGTCGCGCTCTCCGATCGGCTCGTGGTGATGGCGGCGGGTAAAATCGTTTACTCGGCGCCCATCCACGAAATCGATCGCCAGCTGATTGGCGAGAAGATGGCAAGTCATTGACGAACAGAAGCGTCCCTTTCACACCAAAATTGGTCTCGTTCTCCGGGACAACCAGTCTCTCTCGGCAAATTGTATGGACTCACAATCTTCTTCCAGGGCGTTCCCATTTGAATTGAAAGACGTTTTTCATTTCGCTGAGCAGCAGGATCAGATCCCATGGGAGCCTTATAAAAAGGGGGTGGACATTTTCCGGCTCTACGGGGACGGGATTACCGGGCCGACAGCCGCGCTGGTTCGATATCGCGAGCATGGCGAAGTGCCGATGCATGAACACAGGGGATACGAACATATTTTGATCCTCTCCGGTTCGCAGCGGGATGAGACTGGGATATTCAAAGCTGGAACGTTAGTCATCAATCCGCCCGGGACCCGGCACAAAGTCCACAGTGATGCCGGCTGCGTCGTCCTCGCGATCTACGAGAAGCCAGTCGAATTCGTGGAAGATCCCTAGCCTGCATCGATCAAATCTTTAGAGATTTGTGATCGATGCAGGCTCTGGCAGCGGAATTCTCCGGCTACGCCGGAAGATTCCGCTGCTGTTTTTCGAGATAAGAGTTCAAACAGGTTGTCTGGATTTCCGTCTTTCAAAAACGGCTCTCAAAGTGACGCACAGCGTCTGTTTAATAGCTTTCTAGCCCGCAATGAGCTCCTCGCTCCGGGATTCGGGTGATTTTTGCGGGCTACCCCGAGGTCAGTCATCTCTGTAATCGGTGAAATCTGTGGTTTATCCGCCTTCCTGCCGGTTTGAGAGGCGAAACCGCATGGCTGACAACTGACACTGGCAACTGGCATCTGAACCTATTCGAGCGCCTTTTCGATGAGTTGTTTTTCCACCTCTGAAAAGCGCAGCGTCAACGCGTGTTCATGGGCGGCTCGCGACATTTTTTTCCAGGTCTTCCGCAATATTTCAACGATTTTGGCGGGCTCGGTCTTGGCGACGAGATCGGCCAGCTGGTACTGGAGAGTGACGAGGCAGAGTGCATCTTCCAGGACCTGGCAGGCCGGATCGCGGCCCAGTAACTTTTTCAGATTCAACGTCCGGACACGCGCGATCGTCTCTTCGTCGTAGCCCACGTCGCGAAGTATTTCTGCGGATTTACCGGCGTGAAACTGTTTCAGATCGCTGCGCCACCGCAGATACCCGGCGCGCGTCATTTCATACGTATCGCGCGGAATGGTCCAACGACAGATATGTTGACTTCTTGCTGCCAGGAGGAGGTGTTCCGAAGCCTCCGGATCCAGGCGAAGGACCCAATCCGTCAGTCTCTCTGCGTAAAGCAACTCTTGAGGATGCGCGACACCGTCCAGGATGAGGAGATTAGGGTCCTGGCGGTTCTCTTCATCGAAGCGGCGCAATGCTTCGGAAAATCGCGGACCGTATTTCGTGGATTCTGCTGAGAGACCCCGCTCCCGAGGCGCGTCAGCAGAATCGTTCATAGCTTTCCGATGGGCGGATTTCGGGTGCGCAGACTTGCCGGCAATTGGGAGCTGCCCATCAAATAGGTGTCGATGCAGCGCGCAACATCGCGGCCTTCGCCGATCGCCCAAACAACGATGGATTGGCCGCGGCTAGCATCTCCGGCAGCGAAAACGCCCGAAAGATTTGTCATCATGTTACGATCCGTTTTGATCGTGTTCCGGGAATTCACCTCGATACCGGTGTTCGCAAACGGCCCGGTCTCGGCGCCTTTAAATCCGATCGCGACCAGTACGACATCAGCGGGAACTGTCAAACCTTCCTCGATGACCCTCATGGCAGTCCGCACCATGCGACGATCTTTCTTCTCATAGGTCCATTCGACCCGATCGAACACCAACTGATCCACGGCGCCATCATTGTTGGTGTCAACAAATCCTGTGACATTAACGTTGAACTCTTCAACGCCACCCTCTTCGATCGCGTAGGTTTCCCGATAAATCATCGGCCATTCCGGCCACGGATTGTCTCCCGGCCGCTCGTCTGATCCTCTGAGATTGATGCTGATTTGAACGACCCGCTTGGGATTCTGGCGATGGGCTGTCGCCACGCAATCGGCGCCGGTGTCCCCACCGCCAAGCACTATCACGCTTTTGCCATGCGCGTCGATCATTGCATCGACCTCTTTTCCGGCCTGCCGCCGATTTTCTTTCGTGAGGTACTCCATCGCCCAGTAGATCCCGTTCAATTGGCGGCCGGGGACCGGCACTTCGCGCGGCAATTGCGCGCCGATCGTCAGACAAACTGCGTCAAATTCGTCCCTCAACTCCTGGAAGGGAACATTCACCCCAACATTCGCGCTGGTGCGGAAGAGCACGCCTTCCCGCTGCAATTGGTCGACGCGGCGCTTGACCTGGTATTTACCGAACTTGAAATCCGGTATTCCGTAAACCATGAGGCCGCCGATCTCGTCGTCGCGCTCAAAGACCGTTACCTGGTGTCCGACACGGTTTAGCTGCTGAGCAGCGGCAAGGCCGGCCGGACCGCTTCCGATCACTGCCACACGTTTACCCGTCCGAATTTTGGGCGGCTCCGGAGTGATCCACCCCTCCGCCCAACCACGGTCCACAATGGCTCGTTCGATGCTCTTGATCGCGACCGAATCGTTGTTATAGGCTAGAACACAAGCCGGCTCGCACGGCGCGGGACAGGTGTACCCGGTGAACTCAGGGAAATTATTGGTCGCGTGCAAGCGGGCGAGAGCCCCAAACCAGTTTCCCCGAGAAACCAGATCATTGAAGTCCGGGATGATATTTCCGATCGGACAACCGCCCATACAGGTCGGCACACCACAATCCATGCAGCGCGTGCCCTGTTCTCGCAGTTGTCCTTCGTCCCATTCCTTCGAGTAAACTTCACTATAATCCCCAATCCGCACGGTCGGGTCCCTGTAGGCGATCGGATTACGAGCAAATTTCAAAAAACCGTTTGGATGATCGTCCGCCATGAAATTGATAGTCCGTTATGCTTTTTTGCGATTCGGTTTTCGCGTCATTTTTGCGGGCTAAGCCACTTTCCTTCTTTCAGCAGGCGCAGGTGGAGCGACGCGCACGTCTTTTCCCTGGGCCAGTTGTCGCTCGACCACTTCGGCGTAAGCGGCCGGAATTACCTTAAGAAATTTCGGGAGGTGGTCCTTCCATGTATCGAGGATCCGTTTGGCCTTTGAACTGTTGGTGTAAATCACGTGATTCGCCAGCATCCGCTTCACCAACTCGACATCTCGGTCCTCCTTAAACTCGTCGATTCGGACCATCGTCGGATTGAGCCGCGTCCTGAAATTTTTGTCCTCATCCAGGATAAAGACTTCACCGCCGCTCATCCCGGCGCCGAAATTCTTTCCGGTTCTGCCAAGGATCACGACAACACCACCCGTCATATACTCGCATCCATGATCGCCAACCCCCTCGACGACGGCCATCGCACCGGAATTGCGGACCGCGAACCGTTCGCCGGCCATCCCATTGAAATAAGCCTCGCCGCTTGTTGCGCCATACAACACGACGTTCCCCACGATAATGTTTTCTGACGCGACAAAGGAGGCATCTCTGGGCGTGTCGACGGTGATCCTTCCTCCGGAAAGACCTTTGCCGACGTAGTCGTTTGCCGCCCCCTCAAGATGAAGGCTGATGCCCCGGGCAAGAAATGCCCCAAAACTCTGCCCGGCCGACCCAGTGAACCGGATTTGGATCGTGCCAGGCGGAAGCCCGTTCGGACCAAACTTTTTTGCGATCAGCGAACTCAGCATCGTGCCGGCCGTTCGATCAGAGTTCTTGATTGGAACGTCAAGAATGACCGGTTCACCGTGCTCGATTGCTGGCGCCGCCAGTTTGATCAAAAGATGATCGAGCTTATCGTCAAGTTTGTGGTTTTGAGCGCGTATCCGTCGAGGAACATCGTGGGACGGCTGTTCGTAGAGCAGTTGCGAAATATCGATCGACCCGTTTCTCGGGTGGGAGATTTCGCGCTGACGCAGTTTGTCGACCCGCCCTATCATTTCGTCCATTGTCCGAAAGCCGAGCTCTGCCATCAGTTCCCGAACTTCGTGGGCAACGAAACGCATGTAATTAACCAGGTGTCCCGGTTTCCCCGCAAATTTTGCTCGAAGCCGAGGATCCTGGGTTGCGACGCCAACCGAGCAGGTATTGCAATGACATTTGCGCAGCATAATGCAGCCCAACGCAATAAGCGGCGCTGTCCCGAACCCGTATTCCTCGGCGCCTAGCAACGCCGCAACGACAACGTCGCGCCCGGTCTTCAAGCCCCCGTCCGCGCGCACACGAATACGTGAGCGCAGATTGTTTGCCAACAGCACTTGCTGCGTTTCGGCCAAGCCAAGTTCCCAAGGTGCGCCGGCGGTTTTAATGGACGTTTTGATCGCGGCGCCCGTCCCTCCCGAGTCGCCGGCAATCAGGACAGCGTCGGCACGCGCTTTTGCCACACCGGCGGCGATCGTTCCAACCCCGGCTTCAGAGACCAGTTTCACGTGAATTTCCGCGGCCGGATTCGCGCATTTCAAGTCGTGAATCAACTGCGCCAGATCCTCGATCGAGTAAATGTCGTGATGCGGCGGTGGAGAAATCAGCCCCACGCCGGGAGTGGTAAAGCGCACCGCGGCGATTTCTTCGGTCACCTTCGGTCCCGGCAATTCTCCGCCTTCACCTGGTTTTGCCCCTTGCGCCATTTTAATCTCGATCTGCTTTGCGTGGACCAGATAGTTGATCGTTACACCGAACCGCCCGCTCGCGACCTGCTTCATTGAGCATTCACGCTCGGTGCCAAACCGCTCGACCTGTTCGCCACCTTCTCCTGTGCCCGCTTTCCCGCCAATTCGGTTCATGGCAATCGCGAGCGCCTCATGCGCTTCCGTGCTCAATGCGCCATGCGACATGGATCCGGTCGAAAAGCGCTTCCAAATCTCTTCGACCGCCTCCACTTCACTGATTGGGATCGAGCCATGTTCGTCGATATCGAAATCGAGCAAGCCGCGGATGGTCTGGAGCCGCTGATCCTGGTCGTTCAAGTAGTTCGCAAACTCGCGGTACGCTTCGTAGTTCCCGGTGCGCACCGCGTATTGCAGCTGACCGACGGTCGCCGGATTCCATTGGTGGAGTTCACCGTCGCGCCGCCAGTAAAGGTCGCCGCCGGCATCCAGCGGCAGATTGGCCACGATCTTGTTCCCGAACGCCAATTCGTGCTGCTCCAGCAGTTCACGCTCGACCTCCTTAAGGCCAACACCATTCAGATACGCGCTTGTCCCGGTAAAATATTCATGGACGAAATCGCTGTCGAGTCCAACGGCCTGGAAACCCTGCGCACCTTTGTAGCTTTCGAGCGTCGAGATCCCCATTTTAGACATCACCTTCAAGATCCCTCCTTCCAGTGCCTTTTTGTACTTCCCGAGCGCGTCGCCGACTTCAGCGCTCAACCAATTTTCGCGCCCCATCTGCACGATGCTTTGGTAGGCCAGCCACGGATAAATCGCATCCGCACCATACCCGATCAGCGTGCAAATATGATGCACAGCACACGGTTGAGCTGCCTCAAGAACCAGGGCCGCGCGTGTGCGAAGTCCTGCCCGAATAAGATGATGATGCAACGCGCCGACTGCCAGGAGATTCGGAATCCCGACGCGATCCGGTCCAATATTCCTATCCGAAATTACCAGGATCTCGCACCCATGCTTAATGGCATCGACCGCGTTCTTACGAAGCTCGGCGATCGCCGTACCGAGCGAAGTTCCTTTTAGGAAGGTTCCGTCGACGACGCCCGACCGGAATCGGTCAAAATGTTTGATCGTCTCGAGCTCGTGGTGGGTAAGGATGGGCGATTCGAGGAAGAGTTGGCGGCAATGCTCAGGGGTTTCCTCCAAAAGATTGCGTTGCCGGCCGATGTGACTTTCCAACGAAGTCACCAGCTCTTCCCGCAGGTAGTCGAGCGGCGGATTGGAAACCTGGGCAAAGAGTTGAAGAAAATACTGGAACAACGGTTTGTGCCGGGTGGAAAGAACAGCCAACGGTGTGTCGTTGCCCATCGACCCGATCGGGTCTTTCCCTTCTTCGGCCATTGGCTGGACCAGACAGCGGAGCGATTCCATGGTATAGCCGGACGCGCGTTGGTACAGCGTGACGTCGCCGATCTCCTCAACCTCTGCGCCCGGCTTTACGATATCCTTCAATCGGACACGATTCTCGACTAGCCATGCAGAAAAATTGTGCGTCGTAAGCTCCTCAAAAATCTCCTTCTCAGGCACGATTCGCTTCTCGAGTGTGTCGGCAAGGAACATCTCGCCAGGTTTTAGCCGACTTTGAAAAACGATCTCGTTTGCCGGCGTGTCGAGTACGCCGGTTTCGCTCGCCATTATCACGATGTTCGAGCGCGTCAGACAGTAGCGACAAGGCCGCAACCCGTTCCGGTCCAGGATGGCAGCGACCCTGTACCCGTCGGTCGCCGCTATGAGCGCCGGACCATCCCACGGTTCTATAATCGTGGAAAAATAGTCGTAGAAAGCGCGCCGCTTGGCGTCCATCTGCTTGTCTTTGTTCCAGGCTTCCGGAATTAACATTCGGAGCGCGTGCGGCAGTCCCCGACCGGATTCCAAAAGCAGTTCAAGCACGTTATCTAAGATGGCCGTGTCGCTTTGCGAATCGCCCGTAATCGGCTTGATCATTTCGATGTCATCCCCGAATCTTTCGCTCGCAAGCGCCGCTTCGCGAGTCCTCATCCGGTTCAAATTTCCCCGCAGCGTATTGATTTCGCCGTTGTGCACGCAGGTGCGATAGGGATGCGCCAATTCCCAAGCCCCTAGCGTGTTCGTCCCAAACCGGGAATGCACCAGCACGATGCTGCTCTTGATCCGGCTATTCGAGAGATCGGGATAGTAAAGTTGCAATTGTTTGCAAGTGAGCAATCCCTTGTACACGATCTTCCGCCGATCGAGAGAACAGACGTAAAACAGTTCGAGTCCGCAAATCCCGGACTGTTTGACCGCTTTCTCGATCAGGCGCCTTAACACATACAATCGCGTATCAAGTTGTTCCGGTGTTAGCGGATCAATCGGTTCAATGAACATCTGCCTGACTGCCGGTTCCGAGAGGAGCGCCGTTCTTCCAAGGTCGGAGTTGTCGGTCGGCACTTCACGCCAGTGAATCAGCCTGCAAGCTGCTTCGCGGCAGACCGTCGTGATCAATTTCTTTAACGCGATCTGCTTCCATTGATCCTTTGGAACGAAGAGCTGTCCGACACCGTAGGAATCGAAGTCGCCGAGCGTAGGAATCTCCAAATGAAAAAACTCGTGCGGCTTTTGCAAAAGCATTCCAGCGCCGTCCCCTGTCTTCTCTTCGGCGCCGCGCGCTCCGCGATGGTCGATGTTGCATAAAATGCGCAATCCGTCTTCGACAAGTTGATGGGTTTTTGTTCCGTTCAAGTCGATGAGCGCTCCGACTCCGCACGCGCCACGGGTAGCACCTATGGTAGGCAATCCAGATTCGATTTTCATACGCGAGGAAATGAACGACAGTGGGCTCGCTTTTGCTGATCACACATAGCTTTTTTGCCGCTTTATCGAGGTACGATAGCATTTGCTATTCCGAAACGGGCGTCGAGTGAAGCGGAAAGTAAAAGAACTCAGGAGTTCAGGAGTTGCAGAATGGGACGTCGCTTTTCGGCCTTTGGCTTCTAGTGTCCTGTCCCCGAAATACCTGTATCTGTTAGCGCGGTATTGGTACCTCCTGGATCGTCCTCGTCCTCGTCGTCGTTCTCGTCCTCGACTTCTGTGGATGCGGGAATCGCGCCGATTGCCAACGACGTTGAAAGATCGAGAACGAGAACGAGAACGAGAACGAGGACGAGGACGATCCA
>Ga0302326_10004859_pt1 | contig 30930 bp, 24 predicted proteins | sample Palsa_T0_3_FD_202264 | JGI IMG/M metagenome (GOLD analysis project Ga0302326, IMG submission 202264) | Peat permafrost microbial communities from Stordalen Mire near Abisko, Sweden - Palsa_T0_3 | ecosystem: Environmental > Terrestrial > Soil > Palsa > Peat permafrost | place: Sweden: Abisko... | reverse complement strand
TCCGACTGGGTCAGTTCGCGCTCGCGTCCGCGCAGCGCCCCTTCGATTTCCCGCAAGTACCGAAGCTTTTCTCCCAGTTTCATATATTGCAGATCGTTATAACTATATAGCGATCCGCTATATTCTGTCAAGAGATATATTTGCTTTGTTTTCAATCGCTTCTTCGGGAGTCGAATCGTCGAAACCGGCTGGTTAAGCGGACGTGGTGCGGACGCCTTGGCGTGCGAAGCTCGCCTCCCGCGGCTTCCGCGCCACAAAACCCGCATGCGCGGGCGCGAACCGGAACCGCCCATACCCCGCCAGCAACCGCGCTTCAAAACCCGCGCGGCTCAGCTCTTCGAGTAACTCCGAACGGGTGTATAAGTGCAGCCTATGAATCTCTTCGCTGCGCCGGTAAAGCTGCCCTACTTTCCGGAAACTGACTATCTGCCTCGTCAGGATTTTGCGCCTCTTATCCTCGCGCACTTCCAGCAGGATCGCCCAGTCCGGCCCTTCCAGGAATCTTCTCTCTGAGGTGGCTCCCGCTACCAGCCCCGGCTCCACGATATCGAAGACGAATATCCCGCCGGGCCGCAAGGCGTCGTGAACGCGGCGGAAAAATTGCGCGATCCCCGGTTTGCCGCTCTTCCGGTCGAAGGCATAATTTACGACTTCGCCGATCGACGTCACCGCGTCGCATGGCGGCAAATCGGCGCTCAAGAACGACCCGATCCGGAACCTGGCAGCCGGCGCCTGTCTGCGCGCCAGCCGGATCATGGCAGCCGATATATCGATTCCCAGCACTTCATACCCGCGGCCGCCAAGTTCGCGCGCCCACACGCCGCTGCCGCAACCCGCGTCCACCACCAGTCCGCTATGAATGCCGTACCGACGCAGCAGCCGCAGCAACCCCGGCGCGGCTTTCCTGACGAAGGCAGTGAAGCCGGTATCGTGAATGTATGCCAGGTCCCGCGCATACGCCTGCATACTTCAAGTTCGGGAATACTCTTGGTCGATCTTGGCCGCCAGGATGAAATCGCTCTCCGTCAGGCCGTCGATCTTGTGCGTGTAGGTCTTCACATCCACCCGGCCCCAGGTCAACAGGAGATCCGGGTGATGTCCCTCGGCTTCCGCCACCGCGCCGGCCCGATTCACGAATGCCAGGGCCGTCTTGAAGTCCGGAAACACGAACGTCTTGGTGAGGTGATGTTCAGCCACCACCTTCCAGTCCGGGATCTGGGCCGATAGCTTCTCCAGCTCTGCGCCCCGCAAACGAGGCACACCCCCTTTACAGGGAACGCAGTGTTTCTGTGTCAGGTTTGTTTCGGAGTCACCCATATCTCTTTCCTCTCGGGCCGTGCGCAGGATGCCAGCTCAAACCAGCATAGCGCCGCGGCGGTTCAACGGTCAGGGCCGCCGTCGGTCTCAATGCTCAGTCCCGAAATAAACGCGGTGTGATCGCCGCTCGCGGCGCCTGTCTGCAGAAAGCAGATGGCGGCCTGGGAGGCCGCCGCAGGCCGAGGGCCTGCCCCACGATTTATGCAGAATTTGTCATCGCGCCGGGCGTAGCCCGGCTGCATGCCCCTCATAGAGTCAGGGCGCCACCGGTGCCGGCACGCCATTGTGGCGCGCCGCCCGCTGCGGACGCCCGATCCCGCAGTAGTCGAAGCCCGCCTGCCGCGCGGCTTCCGGATCGAACAGGTTGCGCCCGTCCACCAGAATAGCCCGTGCCATGCGCTTGGCCACCGCGCGCAGATCCAGGCCGGCGAACTGCTTCCACTCCGTCACCAGGACCAGCGCATCGGCATCCTCCGCCGCGTCTTCCGCCGATTCGCAGTATTGAATGCGCAGCGCCGGATAGAGATCGCGGCACGCCGGCATGGCCACCGGATCGTAGGCCTTCACCCGCACGCCCATCTGCAGCAGCCGCTCGGCAATCTGCAAGCTGGGCGCGTCTCGCAGATCGTCGGTTTCCGGCTTGAACGCCAGTCCCAGCAGCCCGATGGTTCTGCCCTTCAGGATGAACAGTTTCTCCTGCAACTTCTGAATCACCAGTTGCCGCTGCGCCCGATTCACCTCCAGCGCCGCCTCCAGCAACCGGCTCTTGTAGCCGTACTCGCGCGCGGTGTGCAGCAGCGATTGAATGTCTTTGCCGAAGCAACTGCCGCCCCAGCCCACCCCCGGGCTCAGGAAGCGCGCCCCGATGCGCGCGTCGAGGCCGATACCCGCCATAACTTGGGGGGCCTCCGCGCCCACCCGTTCGCAGATGTTGGCCACCTCGTTGGCGAAACCGATTTTGACCGCCAAAAATGCGTTGGCCGCGTACTTGATCATCTCCGCGCTGGTCAGCGTGGTGGTGACCACGGGCACCTGGCCTACGGCGGCAGGACGCGGCAGAAAGGCGGGCGCTTCGAAACTCTGCGCCACCAGCGGCCGGTACAAATCCCGCAGCGTTTCGAGCGTGCGCGCTTCCTCCGCGCCCAGCACCACTCGATCCGGATAGAGCGAGTCGGCGATGGCGCTGCCTTCCCGCAGGAACTCGGGGTTGCTGGCCACCCCGAACCGGATGCGTTTGAGATCGCCCGGGTGCGACTCCCGGATGCCTTCGCGCACCAGCGTCTCCACCAGGTTGCCGCTGCCTACCGGGACCGTGGACTTGTTCACCACCACGCGGAATTTGGAATCGTCCATGGCCGCGCCGATGCTGTGCGCGGCCGCTTCCAGATAGCAGAGGTTGGCCTCGCCCGTCTCTAGCGACGGTGTGCCTACGGCGATGAAAATCACGTCGCTTTCCGCGGCCGGGGCCGCCAATTCGGTTGTAAAATCGATGCCGCCGCGCCCCTCCGCCAGTTGCAGCAGTTCTTCCAGGAAGGGCTCGTAGATGGGCATTTCGCCCCGGCGCAGCTTTTCGATCTTCCGCGCATCGGTATCCACGCACGTGACCCGATGCCCGAGGTAGGCGAGGCAAGCGCCCGTCACCGTTCCCACGTAGCCCGTTCCAATTACTGTTACCCGCATGCTATTTAGCACCCGCAGCCAAACTGCTTGATTATCGAGCTTATCACGCCCGCTCCTCAAGTCTTAAATTCCGCTTGGGTACAATACAATAAGTTAAGGTCCTGCCGCATGCAAACCATCCTGGTCATCGACGACGACGAGAGCCTGCGCGACACCATCGGGGTGATGCTCGAGCAGGAGGGATTCCGCGCGGTCCTGGTGGCGGACGGCCGCGCGGGCTATGAGAAATCGGTGCTGCTCAAGCCGGACCTGATCCTGGTGGACCTGCGCCTGCCCGGCATGAGCGGTGTGGAGATCTGCAAGCAACTGCGCGCCGCCCACGTGGGCACGCCCATCATTGTGCTCAGCGCGCTGGGCGACGAAATCGACAAAGTGCTGCTGCTCGAAATCGGCGCCGACGACTATCTGGTGAAGCCGTTCGGAACGCGCGAATTGTTGGCCCGCATACGCGCGGTGCTTCGCCGGGCCTCCCCGGAGGCGCGCAAAGTGCTGCGATTTGGCGAGGTGGAAGTGGACCTGGAGCGCCGCGTAGTCAGCCGGCGCAGCGAGGAGTTGAAGCTGACCCCCGCCGAATACAACCTGCTCACGTATTTCCTGCAGAACCCCGATCGTCCCCTGACTCGCGATATGATTCTGAATTCGGTGTGGGGCTACGAATTCTTCCCCAATACCCGCACGGTGGATGCGCACGTGGTGAAGTTGCGCCAGAAACTGGAGCCGGAGCCCAACGTGCCGCGCCATTTTGTGACCGTGCATGGAGTAGGCTATAGATTCCTGCCGTAGTTCAGTGGGGCAGGCTCCCAGCCTGCGGCGGCCTCGTAGGCCGCGACTTTTACAGCTTTTTTACAGCGTCTCGACCACGCGCTTAGCCGGATGGGCGAAAATGTACATATAACAAGTGCAACGGAGATTGGAAATGCCCGGCGGTACAGTCGTCATAGTTGAAGATGCAGCCACCTGCGCCACTACCCTGGAGATGGCCTTTCTGGCTATCCCGGACATCGCCGTGGCTGTAATGCCGACGGCTCTGGACGCGCTGCGCCTGCTGGAACGCGCAGATTGCGCCGTCCGGGCCGTGGTTACCGACCTGAACATGCCGCGCATGGACGGATTCGAATTCATCGAGCGGATCCGCGCGGAACCCCGCCACAAGCGCCTGCCCATCATCGTAGTTAGCGGCGACACCGACCCGGGCACCCCCCAGCGCTTGGCGGCCATCGGCGCGAACGCGTTCTTCGCCAAACCCTATTCGCCCGCCCAAGTGCGGCTCAAACTGGAGCAACTTCTCGATGCAAAGTCTGCCGACGATTCCCCGTAGCCGGCGCTGGCTGCTCAGCTTGTTTATACCCGGCGTCTTTCTGCCGGGCATTCTGGCGGCGCAAGCTTCTTCGCCCGATATGCAACAAATCCTCAATAGGCTGGAGCGCCTGGAACAGCAAAACCGCTCGCTCACCGAAGAGGTCCGGCAACTGCGCCAGGATCTCGCCGCGTCGCGCGGCCAGCCGCCGGCGCCCGCGGCCGCGCTCGAAGAGAAAGTGGCCGTCGACGAAACCCGCACCGAGGAACTGGCGCAGAGCAAAGTGGAGGCCTCCCAACATTTCCCCATCCGCGTCACGGGCATGGCCCTGTTCAACGGGTACTTGAATTCGCGGGGCAGCGGCGGGCAGCAGTACCCCACGTTTGCCTGGCCGCAGACCGAGTCGAGCGCCGGCGCCAGCATCTATCAAACCACCATCGGTCTGGACTACTCCGGTCCGCAGATCCTGGGCGGTAAAGTGCACGGCTCGGTTTACATGGATTTCGCGGGCGGCTCCGGCACGCCGCTGGATCAGGATTTCAGGCTGCGTACGGGTGAGATCGAGATCGATTGGGCAAGCCGCGGCATCCTGGCGGGCGTCGAGAGTCCCATCTTTGCGCCGCGCCAGCCCGACTCCCTGGCGCAAGTGGAGGTTTCGCCCCTGGCCGGCGCGGGCAACCTGTGGTTCTGGCTGCCGCAGGTGCGCTTTGAGCAAAAGCTGCGCTTCACGGACCAAACCGGTGTGCGCGCGCAATTTGGCGCGGTACAAACTGCCGAGGTGCAGACCTATCAGCAGGGCGCCTATAGCCCCGAACCCGCCCGCCCGGGCCTGGAAGGCCGTTTCGAGTTCTACCATGGCTCCCAGGACGGTCCCCGTATCGAAATCGCGCCCGGTTTCCATACCAGCATTACGCACATGGCCGGCATGTCCGTGTCGTCCCACTTGTTTTCCCTCGATTGGTTCACCAATCCCTGGCGCAAGCTGGAATTCACCGGCGCATTTTTCACCGGGCAAAACGTGGGTCCGGTGGGCGGCATCGAAGGCTTCACCGTCCTGCCCTCCGGAACAGCCATCCCGGTGCATAGCCAAGGCGGCTGGGGACAATTCACCTTCCTGGCCACCTCGCGTCTCTCGTTCCACTTTTTCTCCGGGCTGGAAGCCGGCCGCTCTTCCGACCTGGCGGCTTATGCCATCGGCCGCAACTGGCTGTACGGCGCGAATTTCTTCTATCGCCTGGCGCCCAATGTGCTAGCCGGCGTGGAGGCTACCCAGGTGCGCACCACTTACATCGATACCGGTTTTCGATTGAACAATCACTATGACTTGGCTCTGGCGTATCTGTTTTAGCGGCCTCTGGCTGCTGCCGCTGTCGTGCGCCACCGTCAAAGGCACGGTGGAACTCACCGACTCGCGCGACCCCGGCGTGCGCCGCCACAAAGACTTTCGCGGCGTGGTGGTCTGGCTGGAGCCCGCCGCCGGGCGCGCCGCTCTGCCTGCCGGCAGTCCCCGCCGGGTGCAGACCATGAAGCAAAAGAACAAGCACTTCGATCCGCACGTGCTGGCCATTCCAGTGGGCGGCGCGGTGGATTTCCCCAATCTGGATCCCATCTTCCACAACGTGTTTTCCAATTTCAGCGGGCAGACCTTCGACCTGAGCCTGTACAAGCCCAACACCAGCCGGAGAGTCGTATTCACGCGCGCCGGCATTGTCCGCGTCTTCTGCAATATCCACCCCACTATGAGCGGCGTGATCGCCGTGCTGGATACGCCCTGGTTCGCCGTTTCGGATGCCTCGGGCGCGTTTGAAATTCGCGACCTGCCGCAGGGCAGCTACACTTTGCATGTCTTCCACGAAAGGGCCACCGACGAAACCCTGAACGCCCTGCTGCGGCCTGTTACCGTAGAAGGGACCGCGCCGCGGGTGCTGGAGGGTATCAAGATTTCGGAAACGGGCTACATTCCCGCTCCGCACAAGAACAAGTGGGACAAGGACTATCCGCCGGCCATCGACGACACCCCGGCGTACCGGCCAAACTAATGATGGCGCCATTCTCACGCCTGTCGCTGCTGTGGAAGATCCTGCTTTCCACTTCCCTGGCCGTCACCCTGCTGTTCGCCCTAACCGGGTGGATTGTACTGCGCAATGCCGTCCAAACCACCACCCAAACCATGCAGGACGAAGTGGGCGCCAGCTTCCAGGCCTATCAGTCGCTATGGGAGGCGCGCGCCGAGCTGCTGGCTTCGGTGAGTCTGACGCTGAGCCAGATGTCCGATGTGCGCTCCGCCTTCGGCACTCGGGACCCCGCTACCATCCGCGATACCGCCAACGAGTTGTGGAACCGCCTGGCCATCAAGAATGCCGTGTTTCTGGTGACCGATGCGCCCGGCAAAGTCATCGCATCGGTGGGCGGCATGCCGGTCGCCGAGCAGGATGTGCGCAACGCGGCCAAGCGCTTCCCAGACCAGGTATCCGGGTTTCTGGTACGCGGGGGGCGTCTGTACCAAACGGTTTTCACGCCTGTCTATCTGGAGAACGTGCCCCAAAACGTCCTGGTGGCCGGCTATGGCGTGGACACGCTGGTGGCCAGGCAACTGAAGGCGGCCACCGGCGGCAGCGAAATCCTCTTCGTCGCGGACGGCCAACCCATCGCCTCGTCGCTGGAACCCGGCGCCGCCCGCCAGGTAGCCTCCTCCCTCGCCGCGCAACCCGGCCTCGATCGCGTCGGCGAGGGCGGCATCGAATACGCCGCGCGCCCCACGCAATTGACCGATATCGAGGGCAAACCCATCGGCACTCTGTGGATTCTGCGCTCCTTCGCCACGGCCGATGAGCGCCTGGCCGCCCTGCGCCGCAATATCATCCTGCTGTGGCTGCTGGCCGTGGCTGCCAGCCTGGGCCTCACCTATGTGCTGGCGCGGCGCATCGTCGAGCCGGTCAAGGAACTGGATCGCGCCGCCGCCGAGGTCGCCCGCCAGAATTACGACCACCGCGTCAAGGTAGTCAGCCAGGATGAGTTGGGGCGCCTCGCCCGGACCTTCAATGCCATGTGCGCGTCCATCCAGCAGGCCCGCCAGGATCTGATTCGCCAGGAGCGCATCTCCACCATCGGGCGCCTTTCCAGCTCCATCGTGCACGATCTGCGTAATCCGCTGGCCGCGGTCTATGGCGGCTCCGAGATGCTGGTGGACGCGGAGCTCTCGCCCACCCAGGTCAAGCGTCTGGCCGGCAATATTTACCGGGCTTCGCGGCGCATTCAGGAGCTATTGCAAGACCTGCTGAACGTGTCGCGCGGCAGCGCCCGCGGCGCCGAGCAGTGCAAGCTGCGCGAAGTGGCCGCGGACGGCTGCCAGTCGCTACTAGCCTCCGCCGACGCCCAGCACGTCGGTTTGGAGATCCGCATCCCGGACGAGATCGAGCTGCCCATGGAGCGCAATCGTATGGAGCGGGTCTTCTCCAACCTGGTGGGCAACGCGCTGGAAATGATGCCGGAGGGCGGCCGCATTCAGATTTCGGCGCAGGCGCAAAACGGCTTCGTCGTAGCCGAAGTGCGCGATACCGGCCCTGGCATCGCGCCCGAAATCCGCGACAGCCTGTTTGAGCCCTTCGTCAGCGCCGGCAAGAAAAACGGCTTGGGTCTGGGACTGGCGCTCGCCCGGCAGACGCTATTAGACCACGGCGGCGACATGTGGGCGGAATCGGAACCGGGGCACGGCGCCTGTTTCCGCCTGCGGCTGCCGGCGGGGGCGGCGCGCGAAGTTCACAGCAGCATTTCGAAATAGATACGTGGGGCAGGCCCTCGGCCTGGGGCGGCCTCCCAGGCCGCCATGCTTTCTTTCACCAGAAACCGTCCCGTCAGGGACCGCCCTTCGCTCCCGGAAACCGCACGGCGTCGTAAACATCCAGCCGGATCGCGTCGCTTCGCCATTCTTCGGCCATCCGGCCCGCTTCCCCAATTCGACAGCGCCTGCCGATGCTCTTGCGTTCGAAGTAAGATTGCGCGCTCAGCCGCTGGTCAGTCGCGTTGCGAAGGGATACCAGCTCCGAAACATCGCCGGCAGTGGCAATCCGGAGCTTTGACCCGCATCCGGTATATTATCCCCGATTTATAAACGGACGCCGGATAGATCCGCCATAGGACGATATTCTGCGGCGTATTCCACGCGGTTTCGGCCAAGCGCCTTGGCGCGGTATAGGGCCGCGTCGGCCTCGGAAATGACCTGCTCCAGCGAGGGAAACTCGCCGCCGATGCAGACGACTCCAAAACTGCAAGTGGCCCGAATGGCCAAGCCCCGGCCTGCGGGAACCGGAGCTGCACAGACGCTCTCCTGCATCTGCCGCAGCCTCCCGTCCACTTCCGTAGTGGGAATTCCGGGCAGCACCAGCAGAAACTCTTCGCCGCCATAGCGGCCGGCCGCGTCGTACGGGCGAATGGCCGCCTGAAAGCGCTGCGAGATCTCCCGCAGGACGGCGTCGCCGGCCTGGTGGCCGTGAGTGTCGTTGATATTCTTGAAGTGGTCGAGATCCACCAGCACGACGGCAAGCGGGGAATGCTCCCGCCCGCACCGCACCAGTTCGTTCGCCAGTATGTCCATGACGGCTCCCCTGTTCCAGAGTTGCGTCAGGCCGTCGTGCGTGGCCATCACTTGGAGTTTTTGGTGCGATTCCTCCAGTTCGGCGGTGCGCTGCCGCACCTGACGCTTGAGTTCCCCCCGCAACAGGACCGCCCAGAAGAGCGCGCACAACACGATCACTCCCGTCACTTCAAAAGCGTAAAGTGCGTGTTCGGGCGTCCACCAGGACGGCCTCTCGAGTACGCGGACGTCCTGCGGCGAGCGCAGCAGGATTTGAAATGTCTTCGGCACCCGAAAATGCCGCGATGGCTGGGTTTCCGTAACGGTGCAGATCCCGGTCAGTTCCAGCCGGCTGCCATCCCGCCAGTCCCGTTGCGCTTCCGCCATTTCCGCTTGATGAATGGCCGAAAAGACGGTGCCTCCCGAGTCCAGCAGGAATGTGGATTGGTCCGTAGTCCTCTTTTGGTTGATGAGGCGCGCGTCGATCCGCACCAGGTCGCCATCGAAATCGCCGGAGAGCGCATCCGCGGCCGTGATTGACCGCGGGCGCGGCGCCGGCCCGGAGCCCAGCTTCCGGAAGATCGCCTCGTGCAGGGTAGGCGTGTAGTCGCCCAACGCCGAGAACCCCACTACGTCCACGATGTCGCCCAACTCGATCGCGCTTACCTGGTCGCTGAGCACGCTGGCTCCTTGCACGCCGTCGGTAATGAAGAACGCCTTGCCCGGCCACCGCGCGGTCACCACGCCACGGATTCGAACCCGGTGATCGGGACTGCCGCCGGGAGTGTACTCGAATATGTTCCGCACCGCCTTCACCGGTAGCGCGAACGGATCTGCCGGCGCAGGCTCCAGAACCTGAATTTCGTCCAGGCTGGGCGTGTACATGTTGACCCCGATGAGCTGGCGTCGCCGATTGAAAACGGGACCCACGGTGCCGCGGATCCGCACCCGTGCGTCGATCAACCGCAGGTATTGCGTCTTGCTGTACCGCGGCGTCATCACCTCCACTTGCACCCGCCCGGAAGACACGATCAGCGTCAACATCGTGTTCCCGGTGTCGGCCCATCGCACGATGCCTTCGATCTCCACCCACTGCCCGTCTTCCGTACCGGTCGAGAGCCGATCCAGGCTGACGTAGCGCGGGGCCGGCAATTTGCCTTCCCCCAGCACCCGCACGACAGCCTCATCGACGACCGGCGAAAACTCACCCGGGCCTGTGACGCCTTGGATTTCGAGCATCGTTCCGGTGTGGATCTCATCCGTCAACAGCGTGTGCTTCCTAGTCTCTATATAAACTCCGGTCGACCCGTCGTTCACAAAAAAGCCGTGCCAGCCGGGAAAGCAAACCACGCAAACTGCCCGGAGATGCACCGGATAGCGCCGTTTCGATTCGGAAGGGGAGAGCCCGTGGACGTCCGCCGCCCTAGTCAGAGTGGGCAGAGCTTCCACACTGTAGCCGAAGGAGATCCCCAGCAGGCATACCGCGGCACGCAGCATCACATATTCCTATCGTCGGATCCCGCATGTCCCTTTACCAGGTGATCCCCGTGGGGCAGGCCCTCGGCGTGCGGCGGCCTCCCAGGCCGCCATGCTTTCTCTCGCCAGAAACGGTCCCGCCATGCGAGACTTCTTGATGGCCGAATGCACCTGATTCCCGTATGCTCACGCGGGCGGCCGGGTCATTTATCGTCGAGCACTTGCATGCATTTTCTGGCCGCGTCCGACGAGTTCGTTTGATCAATTTCCATATTCCTGCCCCAAAACCTCCGCCAACGCACAAATTTGCATAATTTTGCCCAATTCAGCCTGCAAGATTGGCACAAATGGGGGTATTCTTGGGCGCAAACGGGGCACTTCCTCCACGGTGGGCTTGCGCCCAACTCCCGCTCAAAACCGGACACTGTCCGAAAGTGAACAGCACAGCGTGACCAAATCACCACAGGTACGTCATATCATGCGAAGGGATGATTGGAAGCTTCAGCAGAGCCGGACCTTATGGCCCAGGACGCATCTGGTGCGGTAGGTACCAGGTTGAGCCCCAAAATAGATGAAGCCGGCTTGATCCGGGCGGTGCAGCGCGGCGACCAGGACGCCTTCGAACAACTGGTCCGCGCTTACGACCAAAGTGTGCTTCGGCTCGCCGTGAACCTGCTGCGCTCCCAGGAAGACGCCCGCGACGTCTTCCAGGAGGCTTTTTTGCGTGTGTTTCGCAGCATCGATTCGTTCCGGTTCGATTGCAGCTTTCACACCTGGCTCTACCGGATCGTAACCAATATCTGCCTGGATTATTTGAGGAAGCGTAAAGTGCGTAAGGAAGAACCAGCCGTGGTCGACACCCCCGAGGGTCCCCTGGACCGCATGAACGATTTTGAGGAGGAAGCCGCGCACGCCGATCCCGAGCGCAACATGTGGAACCGCCAGCTTGGCCGGCGCATCGAAGGCGCCCTGGAGGGCCTCACGCCGCGCGAGCGTATGGTCTTCGAACTCCGCCACTACCAGGGTCTGCGCCTCCGCAATATCGGGGAGATCCTGGGCACCAGCGAGGAAGCCGCCAAGAATTGTCTGTTCCGCGCCACTCAAAAAATGCGCGCGGAGTTGGGAGATTTTCAATGAACTGCGAATCTGCCGCCAAACTCATTCCGCTGTACTACTACGGCGAAATGCCGCCCGAGGAGGAGGACCGCCTCGAACAGCATTTGGATGCCTGCGCGGCATGCACCCGCCAGGCGGAGTCGCAGCGCGCCGTTCACGCCGCGCTCGACCGGCGCGCCATGCAGCCATCCGCCGCGCTGCTGGCCGAGTGCCGGCATGACCTGATGCGTTCCATCTACCGCGACGAAGCGCCCGTCATACGGGGGGCGGGCTTTAGCCGGGGTGCCCCCTGGGCCGGAACTTCAGTTCCGCCATGGGGACGTCTCGCCGCCTGGCTGCCTTCCCTCGGCCCCTGGCGCATGCCCCTGGGCGCCAGCGCCTTGCTGGCCCTCGGTTTTGTTACCGCGCGCCTGACCGCGCCGGGCGCCGTGGGTCCTTTCAACACGGCATCCCTCACCCCCGAAGTCATTTCCTCAGTGCGCTCCGTGCAGCCGGCCTCCGGCGCCAACCGTACCGGCGAAGTGCAGATCGTGCTCGATGAAACCCGCCGCCGCGTGGTCTCCGGCCAGTTGAACGACAGCAATATCCAGCGTCTGATGTTGGCTGCCGCGCACGACGAGAATAACCCCGGCGTGCGCTGGGAATCGGTCGACCTTTTGAAGAGCCATTCGGATTCTACGCCTGTCCGCGAACTGCTGCTCAACCGCGTAGTGGAAGATCCCAATGCGGGCGTCCGGTTGAAAGCTCTCGACGGCCTGAGGTCGTACACCGCCGATCCGGAAGTGCGCAAGGTTTTGGCGCAGGTGCTTCTGCACGACGACAATCCCGGTGTGCGCATTGCAGCCGTGGATCTGCTCACGGCGCATGCCGACGACAATATGGTAGGCGTTCTACAGAGCGTGGTGCAGAAGGAAAACGACGGTTACGTGCGGCGCCGTTGCGAAAAGGCCTTGAAGGATATGAACGCCTCGGTCGGGACTTTTTAAGCGATGCGAATCCTGCGGCCCGCCATTCTGGTTTCCAGTCTGCTGAGCGTGGCGCTCGCCGGCGAACCCGTGCTCACCCGGGATGGGAAGTATTGGGTCGAGTCGCTCTCCGGTTCCGAACCCATGGCGCCCGCCACCCGTCTGCGGATCGCGGCGCGCGGCGCGGTCACGCTCTATGGCGTGCCGCAAGGCGAGCTTGCCTATACCCTGAAGGTCCGCGTGAAAGCCGCTAGCGAAACGGAGGCGCGCCGGTTGGCCAAGGGATTTGCCGTTAAGATCGTGAAATCCGGCGGCTACGCGAACCTGAACGTCGAGCGCGGCGATGGCGCCGCCGATCTGCAGATCAAGGCTCCCCGTACGGTGGCCGAGACCGCCATCGCCACTACCGAGGGCGCCGTCGCTTTCTACGATCTGGATGGGGCGGTGCGTACCGAAACCGGCGGCGGAGCGGTCACCGGCGACCGCATCCGGGGCAATGTGGTGGTGCGCACGGCAGGTGGGGAAATCGCGCTTGGCACCGTGGAGGGTACCGCCAACTGCCGCACGGCGGGCGGCAACATCAGCGCCAATCTGGTGCGCGGTGAAGCCACGTTTGAAACCGGTGGCGGCGACATCTCCGCGCAGGAAGTCGGCGGGCTGGTGCACGCCGTCACCATGGCCGGCAGCATCCGGATCCGCAACGCGGGCTCCGCGGTCATCGCCAGTACCGGTGGCGGTCCCATCGATGTAGGCCAAGCTCATGGCGTGGTCACCGCCAAGAATTCGGCGGGGCCGGTGAAGGTCGGCTCGGCGGAAGGCGTGCGCTGCGAGAGCGCCGGCGGCGGCGTGAATCTCGACAATATCTCGGGCAGCTTGCGCGTGAGCACGGCCGTGGGCAGCATCATCGCCAGCCTGCTCGCGGGCAAGCCCATGGCCGATTCGTTCCTTTCCACGGGCAGCGGTGACATTACCGTGATCATCCCGTCTAACCTCGGTGTGACGATCCGGGCGCAGAACGAATTGGCCGGCAATATCCGCCGAATCGTATCCGATTTTCCTGGAATCTCGGTGCGTGTCGAAGGCGGCCAGGTGGTCGCCGAAGGTCCCGTCAACGGCGGCGGCCCCATCTTGCGCATCTCCGGCACCGGCGGCACAATTTTCATCAAACGGCAACGTTGAGAGGGATTATGAATCGCGCTATTCGTACATCGCTGTGCTTCTCTGTTTTGGGCCTCGGGGCGTCCTGCTCGTTCGCGCAGGATACGGCGCCCCGTCCGCGCACGGCCACCAACCGGTCCTTCGGTATCCATGTCGCCAGGAACAGTTATCTCGGCATCGGCGTGGCCGAGATCGACTCCGAGCGCGCCAAGGCGCTCAACCTCAAAGAGGTGCACGGCGTCGAGGTGAAGAGCGTGGATCGCGACAGTCCCGCTGCCAAGGCCGGTCTCAAGGATGGCGACGTAGTGCTGGAATATAACGGCCAGCGCATCGAGGGCACGGAGCAGTTCGTGCGCCTGGTGCATGAGACGCCCATCGATCGCCAGGTGAAATTGCTGGTGTGGCGCAGCGGCGGCGCCGAGACCGTGACCGCCACCATCGGCCACCGCACCGAGCAGTATTCGTTCCGCACCGGCGATGGCGACGACAGTAATTTGACAGTCGAAGTCGGGCCGATGCCGCCCATGCCGCCTATGCCACCCATGGCTGAAATCGCCCCGGACATTCTGCGCTCCGCGCGCAGCGGCATGCTGGGCATCGAGTGCGAGTCGCTGGGCTCCCAATTGGCCGCGTTTTTTGGTGTCAAGGAAGGCGTGCTGGTGCGCTCGGTGACGCCGGATTCCGCCGCCGAAAAGGCGGGCATGCGCGCCGGCGACGTGATCGTGAAAGTGGATGGCGAAGCGGTGACCCAAGTTCACGAGATCACCAGCCTGGTGCGGTCCGCTCGCAACAAGCACACTTTTCCGGTCGTGGTCGTGCGCGACAAGAAGGAAGTCACCCTCAGCGTGACCATCGAGTCCGGCAACCGCGGCATGCGGCCCGTATCCTACATTGGTCCCAACACCTAGGTGCGAGCATCGCATTTCTGTCTTGCCTCTCTCGCGCTTTGATACAATGAGGTAACCCTCCCCAATGCGCGATGAAGCTTGCTTCCGTACTCTCGTCCGACTTCGACAGTGACGTTCGCGCGCGCGGAGCCAGCTACTATCGATTAGGCGCGGTACGCATCAAACGGGGCAACGCCACCGAAGTCAGCGCCGGGGTCCGCGGTTCGCGCGTCTACGACGTGGACATCGCCTGGGATGGCCGCCGTCTAACCCTCTTCTGCGACTGTCCGTACTTTGAAACCGCCGGCGCCTGCAAGCACCTGTGGGCCACCATTCTGGCGGCCGATGCGCAGAACTATTTCACCGCCATCACCAGGCTCGGCCCGCGGGACATCCACTATGAGGAGGCGCCGGACGAGGACGATCCTGAGGAAGAAGCTCCTTACTATGCGCCACCGCCGCGCCCCACGCAGGCTTTCCAGCCCGCGCCCCAGATCGTGCCACCCGCATGGCAGTTGCGCCTGAACGAGATCGTGCCGGCGGGATCGCTCGCTCACATTGCCTGGCCCGCGCAGCGCGAGTTGCTCTATATCGTCGACGCGCCGGCCAGCGCGGTGCGTGGCGCGCTGGTTGTGGAAGTGAAAACGCGTGAGCCGAAGCTGAAAGGCGGCTGGAAGAAACCCGCGGTGCCGCAGATTACGCGCACGGCCCTCGCGTCGCTGCCGAACCCCGCGGACCGCCACATCCTCGGGCTGCTCACCGGCACCGCCATGAACTCCGACTGGATGAGCTACAGCGCCTACGAATCCATCGGCGCAGGCTTCCGTTTGCGGCACCCGTTCGCCTCCACGGTGATGCCGGAGATCGCGCACACCGGCCGCTGCCTGCTGCATGCGGGCCCCGGTTCGGAAGAATGGCTGCCGCTCGCTTGGGACGACGGCGAGCCTTGGCGCTTGGTTCTCCGCCTGGGCCGGCCGGAAGGCCGCCAGTGGACGCTCACCGGGCACCTGCGCCGCGGCAAGGAAGAGATGGACCTCCTCGCCCCCGTCCTGGTCGCCGAGGGCCTGGTGTTTACGCGTGAACGCATCGCCCGGTTGGAGGAAGGCACATCCCTCGAATGGATCTCCTCCTTGCGCAGGCTGCATCGCATCGACGCACCCGCGGGCGATGCCGGCCAAATGCTGGCGGCGCTGCTCGAACATCCGCTGGCCGCGCCACTCGAAGTTCCCGATGAGTTGCTCTACGAAGAGGTGCGGCCCGCACCGCGGCCTTGCCTAACGTTGCGCTCCGCCAAGCGCTACGACTGGGAGCAGGAGCGCCTGCGCGCCGAACTCGCTTTCGATTACGATGGCCGCCGCGTGCACGACGGGACGAAAGGCCGCGGCATGTACGATCCAGCCGCCCGGCGGTTCGTGGTGCGCGACCGCGCGGCGGAGGCTTCGGCGAAGGAATTTCTGTATCGGCTCGGCCTCGAAGAACTCGCGGCGGATTATCGCGAGGACACGCCGGCCCTGCGGTTGGCGCCCAAGAAACTGCCGGCCGTGGCGCATGCCTGTTTAGCTGCCGGTTGGCACGTGGAGGCCGAGGGCAAGATTTTCCGCCGCCCCGGCGAAATGCGCGTGGAAGTCTCCTCGGGCATCGACTGGTTCGAACTGCACGGCGAAGTGGATTATGGCGGCGCCTCCGCCAAGCTCCCGGCGCTGTTGGCGGCGCTCCGGCGGGGCGAAACCATGGTGCGCCTCGACGATGGCACCTATGGCCTGTTGCCCGAAGAGTGGCTGACCCGCTTCGGTCCCATTGCCGGCTTGGGGACGGCCGAGGCCGATCATCTCCGCTTCCGCCGGAATCAGGCCGGGCTGCTGGACGCCCTGTTGGCCACCCAGCCCGAAGTCAATTGCGATGAAACCTTCACGCGCGTGCGCGACGAGCTGCGCAGCTTCGGGGGCATCCACGCCGGAGAACAACCGGCGGGCTTCGAGGGCGTCTTGCGCGACTATCAGAAGGATGGCGTCGGCTGGATGGACTTTCTGCGCCGCTTCGGTTTCGGCGGCTGCCTGGCCGACGACATGGGGGTGGGCAAGACCGCCCAAGTGCTGGCCCTTCTGGAAAGCCGCCGCGGGTTGCCCGAAACGCCCGGACCGTCGCTGGTGGTGGTGCCCAAATCCCTGGTCTTCAATTGGAAGCAGGAGGCCGCGCGTTTTACACCGCGGCTGCGCGTGCTCGACCATACCGGTATGGCGCGCGACGTGCACGCCTTCGCGGATTACGACGTGGTCCTGACCACCTACGGAACGCTGCGCCGCGATGCCGCCGAATTCAAGGACATCGAGTTCGACTATATCGTGCTCGACGAAGCCCAAGCCATCAAGAACGCCGGCACGGAATCGGCCAAAGCCGCGCGTCTGCTGCGCGGACGCAACCGGCTGGCGCTCAGCGGCACGCCCGTGGAAAATCATCTGGGCGAACTGTGGAGCATCTTCGAGTTTCTGAATCCCGGCATGCTGGGCGCCGCCAGCGTATTCAAACTGGCTGGGCCCGGCGCCCGCAACCCCGGCGAAGAAACGCGCCATCTGCTGGCCCATGCCCTGCGACCGTTCATTCTGCGGCGGACCAAAGAGCAGGTGGCGCGCGAACTGCCGCCCAAGTCCGAGCAGACCTTGTTCTGCGAATTGGAGACGCCCCAGCGCAAACTGTACAACGAGCTGCGCGCCCATTACCGGAATTCGTTGCTGGGCATGGTCGCCACGCAAGGATTGGCGAAATCCAAGATTCAAGTGCTGGAGGCGCTGCTGCGCTTGCGCCAGGCGGCCTGCCATCCGGGCCTGATCGATCCCAAGCGGCGCAACGATGCCAGCGCCAAGCTCGACGTGCTGCTCGAACGGCTGCGGGAAGTCGTGGCGGAAGGCCACAAGGCACTGGTATTCTCGCAATTCACCAGCCTGCTGTCGCTGGTGCGCGAGCGGCTCGACGAGAGCAGTATGGTCTACGAATATCTGGATGGCGCTACGCGCGACCGGCAGCAGCGCGTAGAGCGCTTCCAGACCGATCCCGACTGCAGCTTGTTTCTTATAAGCCTCAAGGCCGGCGGGCTCGGACTCAACCTGACCGCCGCCGAGTATGTTTTCCTGCTGGACCCCTGGTGGAACCCGGCTGTAGAAGCCCAGGCCGTGGACCGCGCGCATCGTATCGGCCAGACTAACCAAGTGTTCGCCTACCGGCTGATCGCGCGCGACACGGTGGAGGAGAAGATCCTGCAACTGCAGAGCAGCAAGCGTGACTTGGCCGCGGCCATTATCGGCGAGGATAACAGCCTGATCCGCAACCTGCAGCGCGAGGATCTGGAGTTACTGCTGTCGTAAGGGAGAAAACCACAACTGAATAGTCAGCAGGAATTTCCGGAAAGCCGCGTCGGTGCAACCCGTAACATTCGCGGATTTGGCGAGATCCTGAAACACAGACGACGACATCTGCCGCTTGGCGGCACGCATGGCTTCCCGAAATGCCTCCTTTGGCCGCACGGGTTTGACCCGTGGTCCCTGCAAGAAACTCTTCTCGGCGGAGCCAGTCCGCCAGGCGTTGTTTGTCCCACGGCTGGGGCGACGCGAAGTGTCTCGTCCCAAACCCATGATTCAAGTTCGGGATTGATCGCGACCACCTCGCATCGGCCCTGCCAGCCATTCGCAGTGAGATTCTCGTGTATCTTCCGCTCGACGCCCGCTCGGCCAAGTCCCTCCCGACCGCAGCCTTCGAGATCAAAAACTACGAGCGCATACTCAAAATATCTCAGGAACGGTCTTAGGAAATCGTGTGCGCCTATAAGAACTCCGCTGTCGTGCTTGGGATGAGACCGGCACTCGAACGTAATCGATCGGATACCCAGATCGACCTGCCGGTTCAGCAGCGCCCCGATGCCGAGGTTTGCGTCCTTGTCGGCGGTGAGCACCAGGAGATCTTTCTTCTCAGGCATCTCAGCCGAGAACCCCGGCAGCAAATAGGTCACTGATACTCACTCCCGACCGCCAGTCCTGCAGCAGCGGATGCCGATCGCCGGGAATGATCGCCGTGCCTTGATCCGTCCTCTGGAAGCACAGTAGATCGCGGGGCTCTGGCAGACTTAGAAGGATTGGCGAGTGGCTGGTCAGCAGAACTTGCCCGGAGTAGACCGACGACAACGATTGCACGATGGTCTCGATGGCCACCGGATGGACACCCACCTCCGGTTCTTCGATCATGTAGACACCGTGGAGGTCGGGCATGTAGGCAAGCAGCGTCAAGGCGAGGAGACGCAGAGTACCCCCCGAGAGCATCCACGACGGTACCTCGATGCCATTCTTATAGCGGACCATGAGGTATCGATGTCTGTCTTCAGGACGCAGAACCGTCTTTACGGTGTCGACATCTGGCATAGCGGTTCGGATGTGCCTGATCCAGGCTTCGAAATCCACCCTTGCCGTGTCGCTCACCTGGAATACCGACCGTGCGAGATTCAAACCATCGTAATCCCGGCCTTGATTCCGGCCAGGCGGACTTGGTGCGCGCAGTGACTTTTCGTCCAATACGACAGACTGAAGCCCTCTTTGCAACAGGGTCTTCAGCCATGCCCCACTTGGGTTGGCCGGGTCGTCGATATAGGGCAGCCCCGAGACGTCGGGACTCAGTTGCAAGCTTTGCGTGCCTTGGCCATCCTCGTTAGGAAACTCGGCCCGGTTCGTCGTTCGATCCAAGGTGATTCGCTCGCTACCCGCTTGGTCGCGAAGGGTCAAGCGCTCCGATGCAATTAGAACCTGATCGGTCTTTGCATCTAGCCGAAGACCGGCCACGTATCGAATCTTCGGTCGCGCTCCGTTCCCGTCAACCTTAGGATCCGACGGGGGTTGCGCTTCGATAGCCAGATCGAAACTGGTGCCGTCTCTTCCCCAGACCAGGTCGTGAAAATTCTCCGTCCGCCTGGCAACAGTCTCCTTCAAACCGACAGTGACGAGATCCCCAATAAAGCCTATGACATCCAGAAACGCTGATTTGCCGCTCGAGTTGGGACCGACAAGTACCTGGAACGGGCGCAGGGTTTGGCTAATGCCCTTCAAACAGCGGAAGTTCGTAGCTTCGACTTTGGTGATCAACGCATGCCCTCATCGACATTGTAGTATCACGAGGGCTTACCGCAAGCAGTATAACGGCTACGGCAGAATCTCAAAGTCGGTCCACTGTACACCAGCCCCATTCCTCCGCGCGGCGCGATCGGTGGCGATGATCCCCAGGTAGTAATCGCCCGGAGTCATGCCATCACCCAGCTTCAGATTCCCCATGATCGCCAAGCCGCCGCCGTCCACGGCGATCGACTTCGCCGGACCGGAATACACATCCCGGCCGTCGCGCACGATCCGGATCTGCGCGTCCAAATCCCCGACGACTGCGTTCTTCTTCCCCCGCTCAACCATGCAGAAGTACTCCAATTGTCCGCCGGCGTGAAACTGGCGCGTGGCCGGGGTCATACCCATATAGGCAGGCGTGCCGGGTGGCCGGTCGCCCTGCTGCAGGACTACGCTGGTCAGCGCCACCCGGTCCTTCTTCGGATCCGGGACCACCAGAAACTGGCTGGCCGAGCCAACCTTGCCGCTGGCCGAATCGCGCACCGCTACGTGAATCTGGTACGCGCCCCGCTTTTGGATCGGCACATCCAGGGTGTACAGTCCGCCATCCTGAAGTTCTTCTTGCAGCCGGTCCATGGGGGCTCGAAACTCAAAGCCTTTGACGAGCCTGGCCACTGGCCGGTCGTCCGCACCCGTGGCCATAGCCAGAACCTCCCCTCTTACCACTGCCGAGCCGTCGGGCATCTGCTGGAACTTTAGATCCCGGGCATCGATGTGGAGCAGATTGCGGACCACCGCCCCCTGCTTGGGGACTTCGGCGTAGAGGGCCGTCAATCGCAGCCGCACACCCGAAGATTGGAACGGCGACACCATCGCCGCGCGCAACTGTTCCAGAGGCGTAGCGTAGCGCGGGCGGGTCTCTTCGTCGGTGGCCCCGAAGAACCCCGTGCGCGACCGCACGTGCAGGCCGGCGCGCGTCACCTTCACCGTAATCTTGTGATAGCTGCGCGTTCCGTGTCTCTCGTCGAAGGTGCCCGCGGCCGGCTTGTACCCGATCAGGTAATAGCCTTGCTGATCCTCGAGCACCCGGTCGAGTCCCCAGTTCAGATCGTTGCCGTTCTGGTATGCCAGCCCGCCGGTCTGCAACGCGATCTGCTCGAGCCCCTGCTGTCCCATGTTGAAATCGTCGTGCTTTCCATTGACCACTCCATAGGCCCACCTCTGCGCAATTTCCAGGGTCATCCCACCGCCGCCACCGATGTGATCCTGTGCGTCCGGCATCAGGGTCTGCAGCCCGGTCGTCTGCATGGTATAGATCACGGTGCCGGATCGGTTGGCGCGGTCCACCACTCTACGCAACGCTTCCAGCGCCTCGCTGTGGAGGGCGTCCAGACTCATGCCGTCGGAGAAGAGTACTAATGATTTGCGGCCCGGCATTTCCGTGAGCCCGCGCACAACGTAGTTGATCGCGCCCAGCGCGCCCACGGTGAGCGCGCTGTTTTGATCGGCGTCGAAGATCGCATCCGCCGATTTGGCGTTGTTTTGGCCGGCCGGCTTGACGGGCGTCTGGCCCGCTACGGATGGGGCGGCTTCCGCTGAGAACTTTGGGGCGAAACTGCCGGCTCTGCTTTCCGGAGCCTCGAAGGCTCCTATGCGAATATTCGGATTCCACCGCAGCGCGTCGATGGCCGCCAGCAGAATCCGCTTGTCGGTGGTGAACTGTTGGAGCGTTCCCGATCCCGCCGCCGTGCGGCAGACCGCCACCAAGTCGCCCGGCTGCATCTGTCGCTCCACGAACTTCCTCAGCGAGTAGCGCACGAAGGCCATGCTCTCGAACGACATGCCGAGATCGTCGACCATCAGCACGAGGGTGCGCCGCACATCCTCGCGGCGGGGAGGCGCGGATGGGATGGACGGCAGCGCTGCCACGGATTTCGGGGCGGGCGCCGGCGCGGCTGGCGTGGGCTTCGACCCTGTCCGAATGTAGTTGAAATTCGTGATCTTCCGCGGTTTCCCGTCTTCCAGGATTGCGAAATCGTCAGCCGTCAGGTCGGTGATATAGCGGCCCTTGGAGTCGGTGACTACGGCATCCACTTGCACCAGTGACGTGGTGACGCTGAAGACCGCCTCGCCCCGTGGCGTATCCGGCGGCGGCGCGGGAGCCTGCTGTGCGATGACCTGCGCGCAACAGAATATGAGGAGCAACCGACGGCCCGTAACAGCCATGTGCGCTTCCTCCACACTCCCCGACGCGACGCTATCGGTTGCGGTTACTTCGATTCGATCCGCATGCTGTAGAAGCTGCGGTATACGAACGTCACCGAGACCAGGAAGAATACGACGCCCAGCACGGTGCTCAACGTGTTGCCCTGCTTGTTATTCAGCGATACGGCCAACTGCACCGCCAGCAGGCCGAACAGAGTGGTGAACTTGATGATGGGATTCAGGGCCACCGAACTGGTGTCTTTGAAGGGATCGCCCACCGTGTCGCCGACCACCGTAGCGGCATGCAATTCCGTGCCCTTCATCTTGAGCTCGGTCTCGACCACCTTCTTGGCGTTATCCCAAGCGCCGCCGGCATTGGCCATGAAGATAGCCTGGAACAGACCGAATATGGCGATCGAAATCAGGTAGCCGATGAAATAGAACGGCTCGAAAAACGCGAAGGCCAGGGTGGCGAAGAACACCGCGATAAAGATGTTGAGCATGCCCTTCTGCGCGTATTGCGTGCAGATGGCCACCACCTTTTTGGAATCGGACACGGAAGCTTTCTCGGCGCTCTCCAGCTTGATGTGCGATTTGATGAACTCCACCGCGCGATAAGCGCCGGTCGAAACCGCCTGCGTGGATGCGCCCGTAAACCAGTAGATGACCGCGCCGCCGGCAATCAGGCCCAGCAGGAACGGCGGATAGAGGATCGACAGATTGGCCAGGTTAGTCGTCAAGCCGTTGGTCAGCGCCACGATGATGGAGAAAATCATGGTGGTGGCGCCCACCACCGCGGTACCGATCAGTACCGGCTTGGAGGTGGCTTTGAAGGTGTTGCCCGCGCCGTCGTTCTCCTCCAGGTTTTCCTTGCCCTTCTCGAAGTCCGGCTTGAATCCGAAATCGCGCTGGATCTCGGCTTCGATACCCGGCAGCGTCTCGATGGTGGAAAGCTCGAACACGGACTGGGCGTTGTCGGTCACCGGACCGTAGCTATCCACCGCAATGGTCACCGGCCCCATGCCCAGGAAGCCGAAGGCCACGAGGCCGAAGGCGAAGACGGCCGGGGCGCCCATCAGGCTGGCCAGTCCCAGAGTGCTCACCCCGTAAGCGATGCTCATCAGAGCCAGGATGGAGAAACCCAGCCAGTAGGCGCTGAAATTGCCGGCCACGAAGCCCGACAGAATGGTGAGCGAAGCGCCGCCTTCCCGCGCGGAATTGACGATCTCGCGCACGTGCCGCGAGGAGGTAGAGGTAAATACCTTGACGCCTTCCGGTATGACCGCGCCGGCCAGTGTGCCGCACGTGATCACGGTCGAGAGCTTCCACCACATACTGGTGTCGCCGCCCAGGTCGGGAATCATGAAGGAACTCACCAGGTACGTGAGGCCCACCGAGACCAGCGAGGTCAGCCAGACCAGCGAGGTCAAGGGCGCTTCGAAGTTCATCTTCGCGGCGTCCTTGTAGCGCGCCTTCGCCACAATGCCGTTGATAAAGTAACTGGCTGCCGAGGAAACGATCATCATCACGCGCATGACGAAGATCCACACCAGCAATTGAACTTGCAGCGTGGGTGTCTTCACCGCCAGCAGGATAAACGTGATCAGCGCCACGCCGGTAACGCCGTAAGTCTCGAAGCCATCGGCCGATGGCCCAACGGAATCGCCCGCATTGTCGCCCGTACAATCCGCGATGACGCCTGGATTGCGCACGTCGTCTTCCTTGATCTTGAAGACAATCTTCATCAGGTCCGCGCCGATATCCGCGATCTTGGTGAAGATGCCGCCCGCCACGCGCAGGGCCGCCGCGCCCAGCGATTCGCCGATAGCAAAACCGATGAAGCAGGCGCCGGCCAGATCGCCTGGAATGAACAGCAGGATGATCAACATCATGATCAGCTCGACCGAGATCAGCAGCATGCCGATGCTCATGCCGGCCTGCAAGGGGATGTCGTAGCAGGGGTACGCTTTGCCGCGGAGGCTGGCGAATGCGGCGCGGGAGTTGGCGAAGGTATTCACGCGCATGCCGAAGGCCGCCACTCCATAACTGCCGCTGATGCCGATCACGCTGAACAGCAGGATGATCCCTACCTTATAGATTGGCATGGCCTGCAGGAAGCCGAAGTAGAACACGATGATGACGCCGATGAAGCACTCCAGCAGCGCCAGGAACTTGCCCTGCGTGGCCAGGTAAGTCTTGCAGGTTTCGTAAATGAGCTCGGAAACCTCCAGCATGGACTTGTGTACTTCCATGTTCTTCAGGCGGTTGTAGATGAACAGGCCGAATATCATGCCCAGCGCGCAGAATATCAGGCCGAACATCAACAGGCTGCGGCCGCCGATGCCGCCCAGAAAGGTGGCGCTATCCAGATCCGGCAGGTGCAGGTTGGCTTCGCCGCCTTCGCTCTGCGCCATCAGGGGAACACCCAACAGACCTATCCACAGTAGCGTAAGAAGCGCGCGCACCGCGCCGAAGGCCGGAAGCCGCACAGGCTGTCCGGGCACAGTTGAAGAGACTGCTCGCATGAAAAATGCCTCCAGGAATTGGGGGAAAGCCCCGAGGGGTGGACTCGCCCCAAATTAGGATATCAGGATTTGTTTAACTCAGCCTGTTCCCACGGAAAACACAAGATAGCGCACGGCATCGTTGAATTCAAGAAGGTGCTGGGTCTTGGGTGCTGGGTTCTGGCAAGCGCGCCCTGCACGGGAGAGCTTTTATCCAGCACCCAGCGCCTAGCACCCGGGTACGATAAGAAGGTGCTGGGTCTTGGGTGCTGGGTCTTGGGTGCTGGGTTCTGGCAAGCGCGCCCTGCACGGGAGAGCCTTTATCCAGCACCCTGCACCTAGGACCCAGAACCCGGGTACGATAAGAAGGTGCTGGGTCCTGGGTGCTGGGTGCGCTTCGCGCACGGTGATAGGTGATGGGTGTTGGGTTAAGCCCATCACCCATCACCCACAACCCATCACCCACAAGGAGGCATTATGATCGTTCCCCTGACGCCCATACGGTGCCTGTACCGCGGCGTCGACTTGTATGGCAGAAAAGTGGGCGTGGTTTCAGGCGCCAGCCGGTTCACTTACGCCCAGTTCGGCGAGCGCTGCGAGCGCCTGGCCGCGGGGCTCATCGCCGAGGGCATCCGGCCTGGCGACCGGGTAGCCTACTTAAGTTTCAACAACAACGCGCTGCTCGAAGGCTACTACGGCGTCGTGCTGGCGCAGGCGGTGGTGATGCCGCTCAATGTCCGGCTGACGCCGCCGGAACTGGCCGCTATTCTGCAGCACGCCGAAGCCAAAATGCTGATCTTCGAAAACGATTTCACGCCATTGGTGGCTTACATCCGGCAGGCCTGCCCGGCCATCGCGCGGTACGTAACCATCGATGAAGCCGGTCCGCAAGCCGATTTCACCTACGAGGAACTGTTGGCGCATGGCCGGATGGAACGTCCCGACGTATTTTCCTTCGACGAGAATGCCATCGCGGAATTGTTCTATACCAGTGGTAGTACCGGCACGCCCAAGGGCGTGATGCTGAGCCACCGCACGCTTTATCTGCACGCCCTGGCGGTGGCGGGAACGTTTAATCACGACGATACGGCGGTGGAACTGCACACCATCCCCCTGTTTCACGCTAACGGATGGGGCCGCCCGCAAGCTTCCACCATGATGGGGATCAAGCAGGTGATGGTGCGGCGTTTCGATCCCACGCTCGTTTTTCGCCTGGTTCAGGATGAGAAGGCCACTGCCATGTCCCTGGTTCCGACCATGGCGAACGCGCTGCTGAATGCGCCGGATATCGGACAATTCGACCTGTCGACCTTAAAGGAGATCCACGTGGGCGGCGCGGCAGCTTCGCCTGAATTGATCGGCCGCCTGGAGCAGACCTTCCACTGCGCCTCCATGGGCGGCTACGGACTTACGGAGACCTGTCCGGTGGCCACCTCGGCACGGCGCAAGGGCACGGTCGAGTATGCCGACGAGGCCGACCGCCTGGGACATCAGGCCATGGCCGGCTGGCCCATACCGGGGGTCGAGATCCGGGTGGTGGATCCGCACATGAAAGACGTGCCCCGCGATATGCAAACGGTGGGCGAGGTGGCGATCCGCGGCGACGAGGTGATGGACGGTTACTACAAAGATCCGCAAGGGACCGCCGCGGTGATGACGGACGGCTGGTTCCATACCGGCGACATGGCCGTGTGGGACGCGGAGAACTACATCCACATCGTGGACCGCAAGAAAGACATCATCATCAGCGGCGGGGAGAATATTTCTTCGCTGGAGGTGGAAAAGGCCATTTTCGCGCATCCCGCTGTACTGGAGTGCGCGGTGGTGGCGGCGCCCGACGACAAGTGGGGCGAAATCCCGGCGGCCTTCGTGGTGCTGAAGCCCGGGCAAGCGCTAACGGCGGAACAACTCTGCGAGTTTCTGACTGCACGGATCGCCAAATTCAAGATCCCGCGCACGTTTGAGTTCCTGGAAACACCGCTGCCCAAAACCGGCACGGGCAAGATCGTGAAGCGCGAGCTGCGCGAGATGTTCTGGGCCGGGCGGGCCAAGCGCGTGCAAGGGTAGGCTGGGGGCTAGGGGCTAGGGGCTGGGGGCTGGTACGCGCTCCTGTTCCTGCATACTGTCGAGGAACGATTGGGCTTCGGCGTACCCGGGCCGGAGACGGAGCGCTTCCAGGAAATCCGCGCGGGCGCGGGTGCGGTCGGGCTGGAAGAGCAAATGATACAGGCCGGCATAGAGATGCGCTCGCGGATCGAGCGGCCGCAGGCGGGCCAGGCGTTCGGCGATTTCGGCGGCTTTATCGAACATGCCGAGCTGGTGATATTCCGCCGCCAGGAAATCCAGCCGCGAGCAGTCCTGCGGATCGGCGGCGATCTCTTCGCGCAGAATCCCGATATACAGAAGATTTCTGCGCCGCCGCGCGTCGCCGTCCAAAGCGAAATCGTGGCCGATGCAAATGGGAGTACGCAGCAGCCGTCCGCCTCCGGCAAGAATCGCCGCGTCGATGGTTTCATGCACCCGGCCGCGATAGCAATAATCCGCCCGGTTCGGAAACAGACGAACCACGTAATCCATGGTCTGGTCTTCCGGATGCGGATGGCAGTTCAGGCGCTGAAAGTAATATCCGGCATTCTCGCCGCGCGCCACCAGTTGCGGAATCAGAGGCTTACTGGCGGGATCCAGGATCTCGTCGGCGTCCAGGCTGAGTATCCACCGGCCGTGGGCGCGCGCCAGGGCTTCGTTCCGGGCGGCGGCGAAATCCACAACGGCGAAGTCGAAGGCGGCGACCTGCGCGCCGTAACTGGCCGCGATGCGGGGCGTGGCATCCGTCGATCCGGTGTCCACGACCACGATCTCGCCCGCCAGGCCGCGCACGGAATCGAGACAGCGGGGAAGCACGCGCGCCTCGTTCTTCACCATCATGCAGAGGCTTAAGTCTGGGCCGCCCATGAGTTTCAGGCAAGCTCAGGCCAGATAGGTGAACAGGCTCTGGGGTTTAAAATCGGCCTGCGCCTGCATGGCGGCCTGCTCATCGGTCAAGGCGGATTGCAGGTCTTCGGACGTCTGCACCACGTCGGTGTCCTGTTCGTTGCTGAGCTGTGTTTGCAGTTGGATGAGCGTGTTGCTGGCCGAGCTATTGGCGGCCGTGATGTTGTTCTGGGCCGCACCGTAGAAACTGCTTTGGTTGTTCAAGTACGCGGAGGCGGCCTGCAGGTTGGTCAAGGCCGTCTGAATGCCGGCGCTGTCGTCGTTCTGGAGCGAGGTCAGCAGCCCGCTTACCGCCGCGAATACATTGTCCGGCGCCGGATTGGCCTGGCCCCCATCGTCGAAGATCTGCTGGGCGGTCAGCCCGATCGAAATGGGCACGCCGTTGGGATCCAGGACTTGTCCGGGTGGGCCGGGCTGGATCAACTGCTCGACTCCCGTACCCGCGGCGTTCAGGCTGTAGGATGGCTGCCCGCTCTGGTCGCCGCTGAAGATGTATTGGCCGCCCACGGCGGTCTGGCTGAGACTGACCAACTGTTGCAGAATGCCTTGCACCTGGGGCACGGCATCCTGCATCTGCGCGGCTGTGGGAAGGCTGCCGGCGGACTCGGTGGCCAGCGTGGTAGCCGTATCCAGCGCCTGGATGGCCTGCTGGATGGCGTTCTCGCCGGCATCCACCGAGGGCGTCACGGTGGAGAGGTTTTGCTGGGTTTGCTCGACGCCCGCGATCTGGGCGCGCAACTGCAGAATGCTCGAAATCTGATCCGGATCGTCGGACGCTACGTTCACCCGCAGGCCGGAGGAGAGCTGCTGTTCGGCCGTACCGATGCGGGTCTCGATTTGCTGCATGTTGCTCAGAAAGACTTCGTTGCTCGGATTGATGCTGGGGCTCATAAAGGTTCTCGGTTTCAGGATGTCGGCATCATATTAATGAGCGCTTGGGTGAGGGTTTCGAGCGTGTTCACCACCTTGGCGACGGCCTGATAGCTTTCCTGGAGCTGCATGACGTTGACGGCCTCGGTATTGAGGTCCACGCCCTCGTCTGTCTGGCGCATGCTTTGCGCCTGCGCCAGGCTTTGGGTAGCCAGGGATTGATTGCTCTGCTGCTGGTTCAACTGGCTGCCGACCTCGGCGGCGGTGTTGCCGTAGTAAGCCGTATAGCTGTTATCTCCGAGCAGACTGTTGGCCGTGGGCGTGCTGGCCAGCGCGCCGAGCGCCAGAGGTACACCGTTAGGCACGCTGCTGCCATTTTCGATCCCGATGGCCGGCAACCCGCTGGCCGTCATCCCGGCGTTGAGAGCCAGATTGGCGGCGGCACTGTCGGGGTGATTCGGATCGGTAGGCACGAACAACCCGCCCGTAGCCGGTACACCCGCGGAAACGTACCCCGCACCGACGATGCCGTTCACGTCGGCGGCGACCTGCGTGGCGAGTTCATTGAGTGCCCCGGGCTGGGCGGAATCGCCAATCACTGCCGGGATGGCCACGTTCAGCACCTGGAGTTGGCCGGCGAGAGTCCCGGATGCGATTTGGCCGGTGACATCCGTTCCATCGGCCGCATAAATTGCGGCATGCGCGGGCGCCGACGTATCGATGGGGGGACTGGCGGCGGCCGCCACCGGGCTGCTGGAGATCTGGAATTGCTGCGTCCCGATGACCAGCGGGGCGCCGCCCGCGAGAGTCACCTCCACGGCGCCGTTAGTCTGGGGCAGGACCTGGATATTGACCAGCCCCGACAGGGTTTCGAGCGAGCTGTAGATCTGCGCGCTCACTCCGGCATCCTGCTGGCCGCCGTTCTCCACGCTCGCGTTCAGGCTGGCCAGTTGACCGGTCAAGCCGTTGATCTGGCTGACGGTGTCTCCGATGCTTTGGGAGACCGACTGGGCTACGCTCCCCACCGCCGCGGCGGTGGTATTGAAGCTCTGGGCCAGGGAACCGGCGGCATCGATGACGCTTTGCGCGGTGCTGCTGTCGCTGGGCGAAGCGCTCCACGCCGACACGGCTGTAAAGAAATTGGTCAGGGCGCCCGGAATGCCGTCGCCATCGGAAGTGGGCAGCGCGTTCTGCAGGTCCGTGAGAGCGTCGCTCTGGGCCGTAGCGGCGCCCTGCGCGCTCGACTGCTGCCACACGTCGGCCTCGGCCATCGGATCGCGCGAGTCCACCGTGGGCCCTTGGGAAACGCCGCCCGTCAAGCCCAAAGCCGGATTGAAAGGATCGGCCTCCAGGCTGGCCGTCTGTTTGGCGTATCCCGGCGTGGAGGCGTTGTCGATATTATTCTGCGAGACGTTCAGCGCATATTGGAAAGCGTCCAAGGCACTGGCGGCTCCGGTCAATGCGGTGTTGAGCGAACCCATTGTGTTTATCCCAGAAACGAAATGCGCCCGCGGGGCCGCAGGGGCAGACAGGCGCCAGCAGCGGTGTATCCGGCGCTCGACTGCAGACGATCCAGCCAATGGCGCCCGCCGCGCGCGGCGCGCTCCAGCAGGATACCCGCCTGGCGGATCTCGCCCGCCAGCGCCACGGCCTGCGCGCGCAGATCGCGGCGGGCCGGTCCGCCATTGCCCAGGCTATCGCGCAGCCACTCCAGATATCCCTGCGCCTCGCGCAACAGCGTAACGCATTCGTCCAGGCAACAGGCGCGGGGACGCGCCAGCAGGGCGCGCGCGCCGCGCACCCGCGTGGCGGCCGCCGCCAGCAACCCAGGCAGATCCCGTTCCGGCATGCCGTTACGACCCCGCCAGGACATGGCTGAGTTGCGGCACATCGGGCTGGTAGCGGCCCGCGCGATAATCCTTTTGCAACTGGCTCACGCGCTGCGCCGCCTGATTGGCAGCCGACTGCATGGCTTGAGAAATCCGCCCGGCGAGGCCGGACAGATCCACATGGTCCGCCCCCGAAGCGCCGGAAGCGCCGGAGGATTTGGAAGTGTCCACCTGGATGCGCTGCGATTCCGCGGCGCGGCTGGCGGAGGAGGAAACCTGATCGGTCAGGCTGCGTTCGTCGACTCGCATATATCGGCCCTGTTGCTCCTCGCTAGGCTTATCGGCACAATCGCGGGGAACTTGAGGGGCGGCCCGCACTCCGGGACTTCGGTTCTACGCAACTCTCCCTAAGTAGAAATTCTTTCGCCCCCCGCGGCGGCTCCGCCGATATGGAAAGCGTAGGCAGCGCAAGCCGCCGCCCCGGCAAGACGCCGGGAAATCTCAAACAATAAGGATTATCCAGATGATCTCCTTTCAAACGAACATCGATTCTTTAATCGCGCAGCAGAACCTGAACATCAACAGTCAGTTTCAAAGCCAGACGATTCAGCAGTTGACTTCCGGTTACCGCATCAATTCTTCCGGCGACGATGCGGCGGGGTTGGCGGTAGCCAACCAGGACCGCGACCAGATCGCCCAAATCACGCAAGGCGTGGCCAACGGCAACGACGGCACCGCGCTGCTGCAGACCATGGACGGCGGCATGAGCAACATCTCCCAGATCCTGGACCGGTTGCAGACCCTGGCGGCGCAATCGGCTTCCTCCAGCTTCACCGGCAGCCGCGCCGATCTGAACGCGGAATTCCAGACCGACATCGGCGAGTTGAACCGGCAGGCGCAGGCCATCGGGCTGAACACCGGCGGCACCTACGCGCAGACCATGGACGTCTACCTGGGCGGCGGCGGCGGCGC
>Ga0302326_10004856_pt1 | contig 30934 bp, 29 predicted proteins | sample Palsa_T0_3_FD_202264 | JGI IMG/M metagenome (GOLD analysis project Ga0302326, IMG submission 202264) | Peat permafrost microbial communities from Stordalen Mire near Abisko, Sweden - Palsa_T0_3 | ecosystem: Environmental > Terrestrial > Soil > Palsa > Peat permafrost | place: Sweden: Abisko... | reverse complement strand
CTGGACATATCCCGGATGGGTCCGGTTTGCACGATCATGGGCGGCAGGCTGGACGATTGGCTGAAGGTAGTCGCCGAGAAGCAGGATATTATCCTCGAGCCCGGCTACCTGGAATGGGCTGGGGTTGCGGTATTCAAAAAGGCTTACAAGATCTTTCAGGAACGCGGCTATCGCGTCCGCCTGCTCTCCGCGGCATTCCGCAATCACATGCAATGGAGTGAACTGGTGGGTGGCGATGTGGTGATTTCTCCGCCCTACAAGTGGCAGGTGCGCTTCAATGGCAGCGACGTCAGTGTCGCCTCCCGTATCGAAAATCCGGTGGACCCTGAAATTGTCGACGAGTTGTTGCGCAAGTTCCCTGACTTCCGGCGCGCCTACAACGAAGATGGGTTATCCCTGGCGGAATTTGACACCTACGGCCCGACCGTCCGTACGCTGCGTCAGTTCCTCGAGGCCACACACGAATTGGCCGTTCGTGTCCGTGATTTGCTGTTGCCCAATCCCGACGGATCCGCATCCTAACCGAGGGCAGCCGGTCCGGCTTGACCCCCGGATTTTCCAGGAGAGGTCCGAGGGATCCGCAGTTTCACTCCACCAGCAACAAATGTGAAATGAAACTTTCAGCCTCCGAATTGTCATCCCGACCGGAGCGGACCCGGATTTCCTGCCACGCAGCACTGGACAGGACCACGTGTGCGGCTTTCGTTAAGGAAAGCCGCATGAGGTTCGCCAGCGCCACCAACTTCTACAGGAAATCCGGGGTAGCGGAGTGGAGGGACCTGCGGTTTCCTTTCTCCGGATCCGCGAAGACCTTCGAGTCGGCACGTAGGAGCCGGTCCCTGTCGCCGTCTAAACCTTCAAAGCCACTCTAAAAGCTAAACATGAAACCACCCGGTCTTTGCGGGTTAACCCCCAAGAACCGGCCTGTGCCTAAGGCCTTAGCGCGTAGTGCGTCACAACCCTGGTTACAATAGTTCAATACGGAACTAGTTTAGGAAATAGTTCTTGACACTCGTCTGACGCCAACTATATGACATTACCGCGCACTCATGCCGAGTAATTTGCGCGCGTAATTAGTTCTCTACGGAACTAATGATCTTTTTACGATGTGCAGCCGACATAGAGAGGCCATCGTCAGGCCATCCACGGTAATAACATGACCAACAAAGTTGTAACTTGAGGAGAGGATCTGTGATCGATACACCTAAATTAAAAAAATCTCTGCAGTACCTGTTGCCAGTGTTCGCGGTATTTCTAGCAACGTCGTCAGCTATGTGGGCACAGGCCGGCGGCGGGTCCATGGTGGGGACGGTTCACGATCCGGCTGGCGCCGTCGTTCCCAATGCTGCCGTCACGATCACCAATACCGACACCAACTCCACCTACCCGGTGGCTACCAACGGCGACGGCCGCTTCCTCTATCCCCAACTGCCGGTCGGCACTTACAAAGTTTCGGTAACTGCCCCAGGTTTCAAAGAAGCCGTTCAGGAAGGCATTACGGTTTCGATTGGAACTCTGAGCACCCTCGACATCGCCCTCCAGGTAGGCCAGACGTCGCAGTCGGTGACCGTCACCGCGAACGCGCAACAGATCCAGACGGAGAGCTCTGACGTAGGGACCACGGTCTCCGGAGCCTTGGTGGCGCAGTTGCCTTTGAACTTCAGCGGTGTTGTTCGTAGCCCGCTGCAATTCATGACGCTGACGCCGGGGTTTCAGGGAGATGCAACGGGCAACGCCCAATCACAGGCTAGTTTTAAACTTAACGGCGCGGGAACGGGAAGCGCTGACGTGATCCTCGACGGTTCGTCGATTCAGCTGGCTTCCCCGAACTACCAGTGGAACTTCGGCATCAGCGTCGACGCGGTCTCTGAGTTCAAAGTACAAACCAGCACCTTCGCGGCGGAATTCGGCCGCACCGGCGGCGGGTTCGTTAACGTGGCGTCCAAGTCGGGAACCAACGATTTTCACGGCGCCGTTTATGACCTGATGAAGAACAAGGCGTTCGACGCGAACAGCTGGCAAAACAACCACACCGGCCTCGGCAAGCAGAACGACACGCAAAACGACTTTGGCGGATTTGGCGGCGGCCCGGTATTTATCCCCAAAATCTATGACGGCCGAGGAAAGAGCTTCTGGTTCTTCGCCTATGAAGGCTTCCGTTTCAAGTCCGGCGGCCCGAACCTTACTTCAACGGCAACACCTGCCATGTGGAATGGTGATTTTTCCCAGGTCCTGAACCCCCAGACCATCAACGGCGTCAGCTACCCGGGGCAGAAAATTTACGATTACACTACCTGTTCGGGAGCAAACCTGGGCAAGACTTGCCAAGCCTTCCCCAATAACCAGATTCCGCTGTCAAGGCTCGACCCCTACGCGAAAGCTTTCATTCCGTACCTCCCGGTTGCCACCAATTCGAACCAGGCTTTCCAGAACCTGGCCTATACGTTGCTGTCGCCAATCAACAATGATCTTTATTCAACCCGCATCGACCAGAATATCGGGCAGAAGCACAAGCTCTTCGGTAGCTATGCGCAAGCCGACCTGCCGATTATCGACATTTACTCATACGGGCCGAAGGGGCTCTACGACCAGAGCTTTGGCAGTACAACGACTCACTATGTTCGCATCGGTGAAGACTATGCCATCACGCCCACTCTGTTAAACCATTTCAATGCCGGTTATACGCGCCGCTTCCGTATCGAGCAGGGTGAAGGCGCTGTTGGCTCATGGGCCGATAAGATCGATTTTCACGGCTACTTTCAAGACATTCTCATCCCCGGTAACAACATCCAGTATATTCCGGCCACCAATGGCACCATGCCCGCTCCTCCAAGCGACAACAGCTTCTTCAAAGACAATAGCTTCCAATATGACGACGCGGTGTCATGGGTGAAAGGCAGGCACAACTGGAAGTTCGGCGGGGTGTACAGACGTCAGGGCTTTGATGCCACCTACAACAGCAATGCCGCTCCCCAGTTCGGCTTCACCAACGCCTTGACTTCCGCCGGCAACCTCGCAAACGGCAACCCCATCGATTCAAACTCCGGGTCAGGTGCGGCCTCCTTCTTTCTCGGCGCAGCATACACCGCAAACGTTGGCGGCGGTCAAAACGCTGCCATGCGCGTCCACGGTTGGGGCTTCTACGCCCAGGATGATTGGAAAGCCACACCGAAGCTCACCATGAACCTCGGCCTACGCTATGAGATCCCGCAACCTGTCTTCGAAGAAAAGTGCAGGACCTCTCAGGTGAATCCAACCCTCGCGAATCCCGGAGCGGACGGCTTGCCTGGCGCTTATGAATTTCAAGGAACAGGTCCGGGCAGAGACGGCAGATGCTCCCCGATGAACCAATACTGGGGATCGTGGGGACCCCGTGTCGGCCTGGCTTACCAGATCTCCCCGCAGACTGTAGTGCGCGCTGCTTACGGCCTCTACTATACCCCGGTGAAGATATCCAACTTTGCCAATACCGACAGTCTGGGTTTCTTCGCAGTCGGCTATAAGTGGCCTACCCCGGTCAATCAACAGACACCCGCAGTTATTCCCAGCACCGTGACTAGTTATCCTGGGTCCATACCGCCGACAATTACACCAACAGCCCTGAATGGATCGGCGGGCGGCGGTGGTGCGGCAAGTGGTGGGCCGGTCATGCTGCCCAGCAGGCTAGCACGCCCCGGCGCGGTGCATAACTGGACGCTCGATATTCAGCGCGAACTGTCTGGCCAGTGGTTGGTGGATATGGCCTACGTCGGAAGCCATGGATCTCATTTACAGGCACTGCTGAAGGATCCGAACGTAGCTCCTGCATCAGCCCTGGTATACGGCAACTGCCTCGCGGTGCAGGTAACGGCGCAGGCGACCAGCCCGGCCTGCGCGGGACTGCCGCAGGTCAAGATCCCCTACACCAACTTCCTCAACGACTGGGGCTCCGCGGCTACGGTGGCTCAGGCTGTGCGGCCGTTCCCCCAGTACCAGACCGAAGACCTGGACACCTCGTTCAGCGCCAATCCGTGGGGCAACTACAGCTACGAAGCTCTGCAGATACAGGTAACCAAGCGCTACGGGTCCGGGTTGACTGTGTTGAGCAATTACACCTGGTCGAAGAACCTAACCGATGCCGATTCAGACTATGCCCCGCAAGAAGCGTGGAATGGCGGCGTCGGCGGAATGTTTGACCCTTATGATCCCAAGAGGGAAAAAACTTACAGCGAATTCGATCAACCGCAGCAATTCAAAATCGCATACACCTATGAGCTTCCCTTCGGAAAAGGCAAGAAGTGGGGAGGCAATGTCAACAAATTGACGGATGCGGCGATCGGCGGCTGGACGTTGGGCGGTGTGGATTCCTACGCCACCGGTTTTCCGCTCTTCGTGCAGGAAAACAATTGGACCGCAGGTACATTTGCGGGTGCAGCAACGGGAGGTAACGCACGGCCTAACGTAGTCCCAGGGGTAAATCCCAGCGCGTTCTTTGGTAAACTCGGGTCGTATAAATTTGGGTCGACCGCCAAGCTCAACGCTGCCGCTTTCACCCAGGCGCCGAACTATACTTTCGGAAACGCTCCTAAAACGCTGGGGAATGTACGCAACTTCACCCACAAGGAAGAGGACCTGCAAGCTTCCAAGCGCATCCCGATATTTACGGAACGGGTCAATTTCCTCTTCCGATTCGACGCGTTTAACATATTCAACCGCCACAGCTTTGGTTGTATGGATTACCACGTGGGAGATCCGGCGTTTGGGCAGTTCCAATGCGGTACCGGTCCCAACTCGGAAACCAACAATAATGAGTCGGGGATCGTCTCGTCGGCTCGAACGTTACAGGCTAACTTCCGAATAACGTTTTGATGGAAACCCGATGCGGGAGGCCGGCAACCCGCGGCCTTCCGCATCGCGAAGTATGATATATAGGTTGGCAATACCAAAGGGGGAGCGCGCTGAGCGTTCCCCCCTATTCTTTTCGATCGTCGTCACCAGGCAGGTCCATGCTGAGTTGCAGCAGCCATCGGTTTCTTATCATCGGGTACATCGCTCTTTGGGCCTTCTCTACCCTGCTCTATGGCACCACGCTCTGGGCGCAGGATGCCGACGCTGAAGCGGCGCAACACTTCGCTGCAGCTCACCAGGCACAGGATGCAGGCAACCTCGATCTCGCGGCAACAGAGTACCTGGCAGTCATCCGTCTTCGGCCGGAAGTTGCCGAAGCTTACGCAAGTCTGGGGCTGGTGTACAGCGCACAGGGAAAATTTGCCGAGTCCGCGCGCACCCTGGCTAAGGCGGAGAAGCTGAAGCGCGGATTGCCCGGCGTTAGCCTCTACCTGGGTATCGACTACGAAAAACAAAGACAGGCCGCTCTCGCAATCCCACAGTTCATCGAAGCGGTGCGACTGGAACCAGTCAATAAACAGGCGCATACCTGGCTTGCCAAAGCGTTGTGGGATGACGGACGAATCCAGCCGGCGATCGAGCAGGCGCGCAAAACCAGTCTGCTTTTCCCTTCTGACCCAGCGCTGCTGCTGGATCTGGGAGAGGCCTATCGCAAGGCAGCTGATCTGGGCATCCAGCGCGTTCTCACTGCCGCGAGGGGCGAGCCCCTCGCGCACCAGGTCTACGGAGACATTTACAAAGATGAGCGTTCCTGGGAAAACGCAGCGGCCCACTATTATCGAGCGCTCGAACAAGATCCTCGCTGGCAGGGCGCCCATTATGGATTGGGTGACATTGCCGTGCGCAGGGACAAGCTGGAAATTGCAACCCAGGAGTATCAGCACGAACTGGAAGCCAATCCGGCCTCTGCCGCCGCCCTGGCAAGGCTGGGCGAGATAGCCTTGCTCGAAAGCAAGCCTGACGACGCGTTGGCCTTATTCGGCAAAGCCATCCACGCGGGAGGATACCAGGCGGCAAATGCCCTTGGTTTGCCTCGCCCCTATCCGGCTGCTGCCGAAGACTTATCACCACACGCTCTTCAGCAGCTTCGCTCTTGCCTTCCCGCACTGCAAGCGGCTCCGGCAAGTGCATCGCGAGATCTCGCCCTGGCATATGCCAATGCTCGCCTCGGCAGCGACGATGCATCTCTCTCCGCCTGGAAAGACTTCACCGGCAACACCGCTCATCCCGGTGCACCGAACGCGCGCGCGCGCGGCTTTGACAGCTACTATCGCCAGGATTTCGAAGCCACCGCAGCCGATTTGAGTAGCTGGGTTAAGCTGCATCCGAACGACTTGCAAGCCGACTATTTGTTGGCTAAAACCTATCGCAACCTATCTCTCTCCACGCTCGAGCATCTACTTGCCGTGGCTCCGGATTCCTATCCGGCCCATCAGCTTTCAGCCGAGACCTACCAGAACGCAGAGCAGGATGAAAAGGCCGTGGCTGAATACCGAGTTGTGGAAGGCATGGTCCCGGACTTGCCGGGAGTCCATTTCTCGATCGGCCATCTGCTCTTGAAGATGAGTCAGCAGGACCCGGCACGCGAGGAACTGGCAGCCGAGCTTCGCTTGAACCCAGACCACGCAGAAGCGAATGCCGAAATGGGCACCATTCTTCTTGATCGACTGGACGCGGCCAATGCAATCCCCTATCTGGAAAAGGCAGTACATCTGGACCCCGATCTATGGGCCACCTACCGCCAACTGGGCAAGGCCTATTACCTGCAGAAAGACTATGCCAAGGCCCAAACTGCGCTGCACCAGGCGGTTCGCTACGATCCCCAGGGCTTGGCCCACTATCAGCTCGGACTGGTGTACCGCTCCATGGGCCAGAAAGAGGCGGCCAACGCACAGTTCGAAATCTCCCGCAAGCTCAAGCTCGAAGCCCTGGCTCATGATGAAACGCAAATGACAACGCTAAAATCCGTAGAGCAATGAATCTCCGTATCCTCGTGCTCGCGCCGCTTCTTCTGTCCTTCGTTGCATTAGGACAGGGCGATGCGTTGCAAAGCGGTGTGGCGCTCTTTCAGCAGGGGAAATTTGAGGCAGCGCTTGAACAGTTTGAGGCTGCGAGGCGCTTGCGGCCGGCGGATGCCTCGCTCGAGAATTTTATCGGTATTACAGAAAGCAAACTCGGTCGCATCGACGCCGCCAACAAAGATTACGAAACCGCCATCCGCCTCAACCCCCGGCTCCCGGATCCGCATAAGAACCTCGCATTTAATTACCTGGGGAAGGGACAATACGAGCTCGCGGAAAAGCACCTGAAAACAGCCCTTGCCCTCGACAGCGCGGACCCGTTCGTCCACTACTACTCCGCTATCCTATACCTCGATACCTCCCGGGATCAGGAAGCGATGGTTCATATCAAGCCGGCGGAGTCCCTGCTTGCCAATGACCAGATCGCTGCATTGATGGCGATCAAGGCATGCCTTCGATCGAATGCTCCTGCGGAGGCGCTAAGACTTATCCAGCTTCTCGAACAGAACTCCACTCTCTCCGTGGAGCAGGAATACGAGATTGCGGAACTGCTCACCCAAAAGCAAATGTATGCCGAATCGGTAGCGCGGTTCCAGCGTATTGTGGACATGCAACCAGGCTCCTGGCAGAACAAATACAACCTTGCCATCGCTCTGCTGAGGGCAAAGCAGCCTAAGCAGGCTGTTCCCTTGCTGGACGCAATTACTGCCGAGCATGCAACCGATGCCAACCTGCTGACGCAGATCGCCTCAGCGTACGAATCCGCGGGTGAAACCCAAGCGGCTCTTGACACCTATCAGAAAGCAATTGCAGCGGACCCGATCAATCCTGATCGTTACCTTGACTGTACCCGGTTGCTGATCGATTTGGATCGCTATAGCGAAGCGACTAGCGTTATCGAGCGCGGTATACCACTCGTTCCCGATGATTACCCACTGACGATCCGTTTGGGGGCCATCGCGATGATGCAGGGGAACCGTGAAAAGGCACGTGAGGCTTACCGCAAAGCAATAGCGGAGCATCCGACGCTAGCCTTGGGGTATGTGGCTTTGGCTCAGACGTACATGAAGGAGGGAAACGATCAGGAGGCGCTAAAGATATTGACCGAAGCACGTACCGTCGTCCCGCGTGATTTTGCGCTCGAATATGTTTTTGGCCTGGTTTCCCTGCAACTGGGCCAGCAGCAGCAGGCACTGGAAGCGCTAAAGAGTGCCGAGCAGTTGGGGCCGACGGTGGTCGAACCACACTTCCAGTTGGGTCTCCTTTACATGAAGTTGCAACAATGGAAAGGCGCGCGGGAAGAATTCGAGCAGGTGCTTAGGCTTGATCCACGCAACGCCGCAACCTACTACCAGCTAAGCCGGACTTATCAACGGCTGGGAGAGACGGCAAAAGCGCAAGAGATGGCCAAACAAGCTAGCCTGCTCACAAAAACGCAGCGAGAGGATGCCATCAAGACACAGGAGCTTCGCTTCGGCATTCCTAGCCAGAATTAACGGAGAACCGCAATTCCCTCCACTACGCTCTCTAGAAAAACATTTCCAAGAAAGGTCCGCAGAACTGCAGATCCCTCGGCTTCGCTCGGGATGACAAAGGAAGGGTGATCTTTCTGTGGAAGATGGTTTCTGATGAGAAACGCCTCGGTCCAGCAACCACTCTCTATGGAACCGCTGCCCTTTCCTTTGTCATCCCGAGCGAAGCCGAGCCTCTGTAGTTCTGCGGACCTGTTCTGCGAACCTTTGCTTGGAAATGGGCTGTCGCAAGGAGAGGGCTGTTGCTAAAGGGGCTACCCTACCCAACCACCGCCCTGTCCCCTGGTAACGGTCCTCTCTTTGCAACAGTCCTCTCCTTTTTGTCATCCCGAGCGGAGCCGAGGGATCTGCAGTTTCAGCGGACCTTTCCTGGAAACGCGGAATTCTAGCTTCAAACAAAATTGTCATCTCGACCGGAGCGCAGCGAAGTGGAGAGATCTGCGGTCTCGCTCCCTAACAACAACTCTACTGAATGCCCTTCATCACAGTTCAATACGGAACTGCAGCAATAAAAAGCCCTTGACACCTTTGGAAGCGGAAATATATGAACTTAATGCGCAGTTAACTAGTCCATAGTTCATTACGGAAAACATGACTGAAACTCCGATCATCCTCAACGTTCATTTCCAGGCAACCCCGGGTCATGAAGAAAAACTCGGAACCCAATTGCACGCACTCGTTGGTCCCACGCACGAAGAGCCGGGCTGTCTCGTCTACGAACTTCACTTTGATCCGGAGGATTCTTCGAAGTTCATGTTCTATGAGAAGTTCGCGAACCAGGCCGCGATCGACCACCACCTCAATACGCCCCACTTTAAACAATTTCAGAACTACTTAAAGGCGAACGAGCCGGTCGCTGCTCAATCAGTAACCCGCTGGCGCAGTTTTCTTTGATCGCGCAGTCACTCCGGCTACTCGCAAGCACCTCCTCGCCCCGAGAGGACAATCAGTGAACTCCGAAAACGAATACACTCCCCCGAACGAAATGCCGCAAGTCCCCATACACCAGGTGCTGGTGGGGCAAAAGGCTTTAGTGACTGGCGCGAGCAAGGGGCTCGGCCAAGCCATGGCGATCGGCTTTGCGCAAGCGGGCGCCGATGTGCTGGTGAACTACAGCTCAGATGAGCCAGGGGCCCTTCAGACCGTAAAAGCCATCGAGGCCCTGGGAAGAAAGGCGGTGGCTTTCAAGGCCAACCAGTCGCGTGAAAGCGAAGTCAAGGCGATGTTCGAATGCATGTTCAAGACCTTCGGCAGGCTCGACATTTGCGTCCCCAATGCCGCCATTCAACTCAACGCAAAAGTAGATGAGATGACCCTGGAGCAATGGCAGGGTGTGATCGATGTAAACCTGACCGGCATGTTTCTCTGTGCCCGCGAAGCCATTCGTGCGTTTAAGCGCCAGGGCATCGATCGCTCCGTCTCATACGCCTGCGGCAAGCTCATATTCATGAGCTCGGTGCATGACATCATCCCCTGGGAAGGCCACGCCAACTACGCCGCCGCGAAGGGCGGCCTCATGCTGTTCATGAAGAGCCTGGCACAGGAGGTGGCACACCTGCGCATCCGGGTAAATGCCATTTCGCCGGGTGCGATCCGCACCCCAATGAATGTGGAGAAGCTGACGACGCCGGAAATTTTCGAGTCCACCCTGCTCAAGCTGATACCCGCGAAACGAATCGGCGAACCCGAAGACGTGGCTCGCGCGGCCGTGTGGCTGGCGTCTGACCAGTCGGACTACGTATACGGCACAACCATCTACCTTGATGGTGGCATGACGCTGTACCCGGGTTTTATCGGAGCCGGCTAAAGCAGGAGCATCTGTGAAGCTAACGGCGTTACTCATCCTGGCGGCGACCTTTTCGGCGGCGGCGGGCGCTGCAACCATCACGGTGACGATTACCGGGACCACCGGCGAGATCCGGGTTGGGGAAGGACCTATCTTTGGACATAGGTCATATACGCTCATCCCGCCGGGTGACCCGTTTGCACTTACCTATACCTTTGACGAGGAAAGAGGAAAGCAAACTATCGCGGAAGTGAGAAACGGGCTTATCAGCCAATCGGAGATAGAAAATTCCAAACTCTCTTCTCCGGGAACCGGCGCTACGCTCCAGATCGGTCGCGCCGTTTGGGAGTTCGGACCATCCGCCCGGTCGCAAGTAGTCATGAAGACTTCCGCAACCAGCAAAAGCGAACAGTTCGTTTACATCGCCCAGGCAGGCGGCAATCGAGTGTCCGCCCAGATTGTTCCGGGCAAAGGCGGTTATTGGCCAAAGAATGGCGATTGGCGGGCGAGCTTCACTTCCGGTCCGCTCGATGGCAGCATCGCTTCTTTTGCGGCCGACAACGACAGAGTCTCCGCGTCAGGAAGCCTGACGCCCTTGACGATCGTGGTCGCCGGCGTGGACATTGACGGCCAATGGCTGCGCTATGCAACCAACCCCAGCGGCGGAGGCACGTGGCATTTGGCCCACCCTTCGCCCCGAGGCGGTTACATCGTGGAAAAAGTAAGTCGCACCATCATGGGAACGAAGGCGGACGGTTCGCCCATCACGCCTTCCTCCGTCAAATACTGGCAGGCGTGGCCGGTTCCTCCTGGAGCGGACGCGCCCGCCGATGCAACGGACGACTTCCCGAATACAGCCCTTGCCGGCAGTACTGGCGATGAGAGTGTGTCTGCCGTGGCACGGTTTTATGAAGGCTTGACTCTGCCACCTGCCTTCGCCGTGGGAAACAGTCCTTTCGCGGGTGCGCGCGTATCGTCGATGACCGACCCGAACTTATCCACCAGCAGCGCAACCCTGCCTGTCGTCACAAGCAGCACGCAGAAGTTTTGAACAGCGGCCCGGCTACGCCACGAAAGAGGTTCCGATTGATTTCGCAAATCATCTCGCTCGCATCAACGCGCGGCATAGAACTGGGCACGCAAGTAAAGCGTGCCTCTCTACCCACAACGGAACGATTGGACGCACTCAAGAAGAACGGCTTCGGCTCAATGGTTTGAGCGCCCGGGTTAATGAAAGTTCCCAATAGAACTCTTTTCAAGATAAGCGAATTTGGTGCTAATATTGCCGCCGAAGTACTGCAGGGATGAACTATGAAAACCAAACCAGAGAGACAGGAAATTTCCCGGAAGGTCGATAAGTACTGGGTTCCGATCATCGCCAAAACCATCGAACTGCTCGATTGCTTCGGCTCCGCTACTGAATCGTTGACGCTCGAAGAAGTTGTCAAAAGAACCGGGATTCCCCATACCACTGCCTATCGCATTCTGCACACATTGGTATTGCGGGATTACCTCACCCAGTCCGGACGCCAGTACCGTCTCAACCGGTTGCGCAGGAGGCTTCGCTTCGGCTTCGCCAACCTTTCCAAGCACATTTGCATAGCGGTCGAGATCCAGCGCAGTCTGGAGAAGGCGACCGCCGCAGCCGGTATCGACCTCGTGGTTTGGGATAACGATCGCAACGCAGACACAGCCATCCGCAACGCGGAAGAGATGGCCGAAAGCAAGGTCGACCTGGCCATCGAGTTTCAATTATTCGAGCACGTCGCGCCAGTCATCTCGGATATTCTTTCGCGTTCGGAAATTCCTCTCATTTCCCTGGTGAATCCACATCACGGAACGGTGTACTTCGGCGTCAATAATTACCGTGCAGGCTTCTCAGCCGGGGTCGCACTGGCAGACTACGCGACCAGGCATTGGAACTCTCAAGTGGACACGCTTTTGCTTCTGGAGTCGCCGCGTGCCGGCAGAACCATCCAGAGCAGGCTGGTGGGCGCCCTGCAGGGAGTTCAGGAGCGCCTCGGTCCGCTGCCGGAGAAAGCCATCGTCCATCTCGACGGTGGCGGCGACAAAGCGACCTCCCAGGCAGCCGCGGCCGGCGCTTTCAAGTCACGATCAAGGAAAAAGGTCCTGGTAGTTGGCATCAATGACGAAAGCGCGATCGGAGCAGTGGAGGCTGCTAAACAGGCAGGGAACGGTACGGACATCGCCATCGTTGGCCATGGGGGCAGCATGGAGATCATGGACGTTGTCGCCAATCCCGACAGTCCCTGCATCGGGACTGTCTTCTTTCATGCAGAACGTTACGGAACAGATCTGCTGAGCTTCGCCCTACCCATCGTACGGGGAAGATCGGCGCCAGTGGTTCATTACGTGCCCCATGAGTTCATGGGAAAGGACGCTTTGGTGCGAACCCGCCGTGAGGCCCTCGCCCGCCCCTCATAAGATATGAAAAAACTCAAGGTCGCCATCTTTGGAATCGGTTTCATGGGCAGGGTGCATACGGAAGCACTCCGCCGCCTCGGCAATGTGGAAGTGGCCGGTGTTGCCGGACGGACTGCCGCGGCAGCACGGAAGTTTGCCGACGCCCTGAGCATCGAGCGCGCCACCGGCGACTACCAGGATTTGCTCGCTGATCCAGAACTCAATGCCGTCCATATCTGTACTCCGAACGAACTCCACTTCCCCATGGCGCAAGCCGCGATGCAAGCGGGTAAGCACGTGCTGTGCGAGAAGCCCCTGGCCTCGACCATCGCGGAAGCAAACGCGATGCTCGCCCTGGCCAAGGAAAAAGGCCTCGCGCACTGTACCCTGTACAACGTGCGCGCCTATCCCCAGGTGCAGAATATGCGTCGCATGTGCGAGGCGGGGGAGTTGGGCAACGTGCAAGTTGTCCAGGGCACCTATTCGCAGGATTGGCTGCTCTACGACACTGACTGGAACTGGCGCATCGAGTCAGGGCCTTCCCGCACCTTCGCCGACATCGGGACCCATTGGTGCGACCTGGCTGAACACATCACCGGCAAGCGAATTACAGCTCTTTGCGCCGATCTCACGACCTTCCTCGACACCCGCAAGAAGCCCAGGGGCTCAGTCGAAACCTTCACCGGCAAGACCCTGCAACCAAGCGAGTATGACGAGGTCGCCATCAAGACCGAAGACTTCGGCGCGATGATCTTTGCCATGGGGGAGAAGACGAAGGGTTCGCTGACCGTGAGCCAGGTCTCGGTAGGACGCAAGAACCGGCTCTTCATCGAGATCTTTGGCACCAAGGCATCGGTAGCCTGGAATGCCGAATGCCCCGACGAGCTGTGGATCGGCCACCGTAATTCTCCCAATCAGATCGTGGTCAAAGATCCTTCGCTGTTGACCAATGGGGCTACAAATTGGGCTGACCTGCCGGGCGGTCACAGTGAAGGTTACGATGACACCTTCAAGCAAGTCTTCCGCCGTTTCTACAGGAGAGTCGCCGATGAGAACGCGCCCATCGAGTATCCCACCTTCGAGGATGGAATTCGTCAGATGAGGGTACTCGATGCGGTGCTCGAGAGTTCGCGAAAGAGATCCTGGGTGCCCGCGCAGGACTGAGCAGGCTGGCCCTTGAAGGGTACGGCCTTTAGGCCGTACGTTTAGCAGTCAACATGAATCGGCTTCAGCCGCTGAGGGCTGCCCAAGCGATCACCAGAGAAGCCCTCGGGGGCTAAAGCCCGTCCTATTGTTGGGTAGTCAATGTACGGGCTTAAGCCCGTACCCTTCATGTTTCCGGGCTGCTGGGGAAAGGGATAGGTTGTCATGGGCCTGGTTAACGTGGCACTGCGCCTGACATTGCTCGCGGCACTACTAGGCTTTCCCGGCGCGACCCAGGCGACGCCCGAACCTCCGCACAAAAAAATTGCGGGAGACGCTGCCTGCCTGTCCTGTCATCGGGATCAGGGCGCATCTTATCTGCATACTTCGCACCATCTGACATCCCAGCCGGCCCACAAGGATTCCATTCTTGGCTCATTCCATGAGGGGTCAAACGTGCTGATGATCGCCGATCCGGCGACAGCGACCGACAACCCGGGCCTGTACTTCAAAATGGAGGCAAAGCCGAACGGGTTCTACCAAACCGCGGTGGCCGGCTGGCCAGGACAACTCAAGACGAGAAGCGAACGGATGGACATCGTGATCGGCTCGGGCGCGCGCGGTCAGAGCTATCTCTACTGGCACGGGGACCGCCTGTATGAGCTGCCCGTAAGCTACTGGTCAGATGGTAGCCGGTGGATCAACAGCCCGGGCTTCAAGGACGGCACGATGATTTTTTCCCGCGCCGTCATCCCGCGGTGTATGGAATGCCACGCGACGTTCGTACAAGCACGCTCCCCAGACCCGCTCGGCAATCAGTATGACCCGGCGAGCCTGGTGACCGGGATTGCCTGCGAGCGCTGCCACGGTCCGGGCGAAGCCCACATTGCGCTGCACCAGGCACGGAAAACCGCCACTCCGGACAATTCTTTCACAGAGGCGATTCTCAACCCAGCCAGATTATCTCGAGACCGCCAGGTTGACCTCTGCGCGCTGTGCCACAACGGTATTCGTAGTGAAGAGTTGGTCCCGGCATTCTCCTACGTCCCGGGAAAATCGTTGGATACCTATCTGCACCCGAACGAAGGCGACTTAGCGGCGCATCCCGACGTGCATGGAAACCAGGTCGGCCTGCTCGAGAAAAGCCGTTGTTACGTATCTTCCCCGAACATGAGCTGCTCGACCTGCCACGACATCCACCAGCCGGAGCGCGCGGCGGCTGCGTATTCCGATCGCTGCCTTAGCTGCCATCGGGTGGAAAGCTGTGGTATGTCAAAAACCATGGGCCATAAGATTGCAGAGAACTGCGTCGACTGCCACATGCCTGTTGAGTCGACCAACGCCATCGCTTCTGAAACAGCAGGCCAGGTCATCCGGCCAAAGATGCGCAATCACTGGATTAAGGTTTACCGGTAGCGCTCCGATTTCCGGCGGCCGCTACGGCAGCATCTCTCTTCGCGGTTCTGTTTCCCTTCGCTTTCTCGAGCGCGTTATCGGCTCCGAGACGCAGGAGTTCCGGCATTCTCGCGGTTGCGCCCGGGCGAGCCGCCACCGTGGCAACCCCGATATTCACGGTGAGACAGCCTTCGCCTTCCCCATCCTCACTGGGTGCAGAGCGGAGAAGCTGGGTCGCAGACTGCACCTTTGCGGCAACTCTGGCTGCCCCACCGATGTCGGTGGAGGGGAGAATGATCGCAATGTCCTCTGCGCCGTAGTGTGCGGCAAAATCGGTGATGCGCAAAGCGCCAATCACCGCAGCGGCAGCTTTGGCCAGACACGAATCATCTTCCCGATGTTGCCGCCAATCGTGGAACCGGCGAAAGTGGTCAAAGTCCAGCAGCAGCAGCGAGATTTGCGAGCCTTCGCGCTGGGTGCGGTTCCACTCTCGCTCCAGCGCCTCCTCAAAAGCGCGATGGGTCGCGAGCCCCGTGCGCGAGTCCGTGAGCTCCAATAGCAAGAGCTGCTCCTCCAAAGTCTTACGCTCCGTGATGTCCCGCATGACGATGATCGTTTCCCTGGGCTCGCCGGTGGTCGAGTCGCCTATCACGCGATGTTTGACCTCAATCCACGCTACCGTTTCATCTTTCCTGCGCATGCGTACAGTGAGGGGAGAATCCTCCGGACCCGAAATCAGCCGGTCTGGAATATAAGAAGCATCTTCGGGAAGAATGAAGTCATCGACCCTCTTGCCGATCATCTCCTCCGGCTTCCAGCCCAGGACGCGAAAGGACGAGGCAGAAACGTAATGCAACACCGCATCGGCTCCGGCACGGCAAATCACGTCTGTGCTGTTCTCCGACAGGAACTGAAAGCTGGCCTTGTCTTCAGCTGACATAAGCGCCATCCGGCTGGGCAGGCATAAGCGGCGCCTGAAGAGCCTCCAGCGTGTACCGCGCGATGGCCTGGCTCAGTTGGGCATCGATCTCATCCGCTATGGTCATCACACCTACCAGCAACACGCTGTAGTCAAGGATGCCCAGATTTTTCTGCAAGGTGTCGAAGATGCTGATCTGCAATATCCGGGCCTCTTCGACCAACATCGCAGCGGTATAGCCCTGCCGGAAGCGGCTGGCGCCGTGCTCGGCGGCGTTTGACGAAGCCAGTTCCTTGGCCCCTATCGGCTGGCCGGCGCGGAGGCGGGCTACCAATTCTTGAAAGAGCAATGGCAGATGGCGGCAGCGCTGCTCGCAGCTCATCGGAATCGACATCACCGACGGGTCGGTTTCTATACGCGCAAACCACTCCAGAATGATGCCTTCGGTGGCGCGCTCCAGGATCGAGGCAACCGTCTCGGTCGGCCTCATTCCCTGTGGACCGCCGTTCACCCGCTCTTTGATGATCTCGATGAGCGACGCCAGGTCGATCGGCTTCACCAGAATCTCATCGGCTTGCTGCAGGATGGCCGCGACCGCGGCCGTCATCTCCGGAAATGCGCTCAAAAGCAAAGTCACTGCCGTAGGATTGGCATGCCGCATTGCGCTTACCACCGTGAGCCCGTCCCCTGCACCCGGCATGTGCAGATCGCTCAGAAGCACGTCGAATGGCTCCGGACCGCTAATCAGTTTCAGCGCCTCCGGCACACCGGCCGCGCACGTGACCACAAAGCCAGATTGTTCCAGCGCTCCACTCAGAGCCATGCGCACAATTTCATCATCGTCGACGAGAAGTACCCTAATATAGTCCAAAATGTGTCTCTCATTGGGACTATCGGCGGGTACTCGTCAATGCTTTAGCGCGCACCGAGACTGTTTGAAAAGAAATCAGGAAATGCAGTTAACCCACTGCGGAAGAAGTCACAATGTTTCTCATTTGCCCCGGCCTTCCGCATGGAGGGTTGGCGCACGCGTCATGGTCGAGGCAAATGAGAACATCGATTTCCCTTCAGCACAGCCTTACCGCATGGTTGTCGACCAGAACAGATACTTAACCTTGTATCCCTTGATCATTGCCGGTGGCTGCGCGGTGCCCCAGGCCTGGTGGTCCCACGAGATGGCCTGCAGTTTTCCGTGTACAGGCTCGAACACCATGGGAGCCGGCAACGGCTGGCCTTCCGCCGCATCGAACGTCACTTTGATCTGGCGTCCGTCATCCTGCCAACGACCGAACAACGTAGTGGATCCCTGACCTGGATCCTGCGTAACCGTGGCTGATCCATCCGCGCCCAGGCTTACACTCATGGACGGAGCTGTCTTAGGCGCCCGGGTTACATAGATCCCGGCAAAGCTTGCATGGATGTTGGTGCTGGCAGCAAGTGCGGCCACGGGCGAAATCGACAACATAGCGCCCGCCAGCAAAACACGCAGGCCGGCAGCGGCTGATTTTTCAAGTATTCTCATTGCAACGCAAGGCATAGCGAACGCTCCAGAACTGCAGGGTTTGTAACTTTGCTAATAGGAATGTACCCCGCCTACATCCTTCGGGGAATAGGCTTATGCAAAAGTTGCAGCCGAGGGTAACGCAGCCTGGATGACCATTGGTTTTCGGCGTTATCGCCAGTGCCGGCATCCTACAAAAGACCACAGATGCGGCGCAGTATTTTGCCCGCGTGTCCCCTGCTGACTCGAAGGACCTTTCGCGTGCCTTGCCTGTAACGGAATGAACCTGAAGCGCACTACTCATCACAGAACCATTAAGGCAACGATGGTTCTGAACACGATGCAGACCCTGTTTTCAACGCCCAAGGAGGGCTCGTGTCATGAGGTCTATTTCAGTGACCGCGGTGGTGGTTCTCGTGCTGGTATCCATTGCGGCCTTCGCCCAGAAGCCCGAGGACTTGTTCCGCAACACTGAGATTAGGCCGAGCGGGTACATCGGTTTCTACGGGATGCCCACTCCGCCGGATGTTCCCGTGCAAAAGACAACTCTTCCTTCAACACGATCAGCCAAACGGTGACGGTGACGGATCCGGGGCTTTCGAGCGGGGGGGCACCCATCCCTGAACCTTGTACATGGGTTCAAGGATGGGATTCGGACTATGCTCCGAAGATTTTGCTCGCCAAACCGGCCAGACCGGCTTGTTGTGTGGGCTGCCCGCTATTGCCGGACAGGTGCGAGACAACGAGGGGAAGAACGACGGCGATCACGCCGCTGGCAACGGCTGGAGAAATACCGGCACGCTGAGCAATATTTTCCATCATCGACTGGCCAAACCCCTGCTGGACCTGGTCCGGACTGATGGCTTTATTTTCTCCGGGGCTGACCCAGGATTGAACCTGTTCGCCGAGGCCGTTTTGCTTTAGCTGATTAAGGATACCGTCCATTCCCCCCGGGTGCTCCTGCATCACCTGGCTGAGGGCATCGGCCACGCCATTGTGTTCGGGAGAAGCTCCGCCGGCAATAGACGTCAAAGCATCGAGTAAGCCCATAATTGCTCCTTTGTGAGTTGTGGGTCCAGATGTGCCGTGCGGCGGTTTCGATTTAGCCGTCGCCATCAAGTTGCGGATAGACTACGCCGTTTGAGACATCTCTTCAATGTCCCTGAACGCCCTTTGCGGCATCCGCATCCAATCTTCATGGGAGATTTACCAAATGAAAGCTCTTACTTGGGTGATCGCGGGTGTGGGGGTCGGCGTCATAGCGTATATCGTGCTCAATCAACCTGGCCCAGCATATGCTACGGGCGATGATGACGTAGAGGATGCAGCAGACCGCGCCGCCTTGTGGGGATCGAAACAGCGTATTTATGGGGCCGGCAGCGGGGTGGCCGGTAAGGTGAAAGAGAGCATCGGCAGGGTTACCGGGGACGATCAATTAGCGGGAGAAGGTATGGTTGATCAGGTGGCCGGAGCGGTGAAAGACACCGCCGGACGGGCTGCCCAGGCGGTCGGCCAGACGGTTCACGATCTGAACCGCTAGCTCGCAGAGCTCGGCCCCTGTCTGGTCTCGTGGATGGAGGCCACATCTCTCCCTCAGGCTGATAAGAACGGGGCGCCAAAAAATCACATCGGATATGCCGACAGATTCAAGTCACCTGCAAGAACACATTGATGTGATCTTGAAGCACGAAGAAGAGTTTCTCGCGCGGCGCACTGCGGCTGAGCGAGTGGGTGACTTTTTTGGCGCGTTTGTCGGCAGCTTGATTTTTATTGGGATCCACGCGGTGTGGTTCGGAACCTGGATCCTGGTCAACACCCTTAACATCGGTCGAATTCCCCACTTCGATCCTGTACCTTTTCCTCTCCTCGATACGGTGGTCGCGATTGAGGCCATTTTTCTGGCCAGTTTCATCGTCATGAGGCAGAGCCGGCTGAGCCGCCGTTCCGACGAGCGCGATCACCTGATCCTGCAGGTCTTGCTGCTGGCGGAGAAGGAAATCACGGCTGTACTGCAAATTGAGAGGCAGCTAGCGGCTAAGGTCGGGCTCTCTGGAGTTGCAGAAGACGCGGACATAACACAGCTGAGCCAGAAGACTTCTATCGACGACGTGGCGCAGTCGTTGAAGGAGTCCATGCCTTCCGAATGAGCTCCGGACTAACGGCTAGTACCCTTCTTCTCCGGGTCAATGGGAGAAATTCCCGGACCTTCTTCGTCCATGGCTTCGACAACGCTGTCGTCGGTGGCGGGACGGCCATCGCGAACGCTTTGCGCTCCTAGAGAGTGTTCGCTCCCGGCAGGTGCGGTGCGATCGATCTTGACGTCCCGGGGCCCGGTTTGATCCGCCACGTCATCGACGGGTCTCTTGCTTGTTTTTTCCTGGTTCGCGGCCATAGCAAACTCCCTCATGGTGCAAGGAAATAGGATGCGGGAACCGCCAGCGAGGTAAGCAAGACTGTCAAATTGCTTGGTAGCGTCATCGGGGATCGAACCCGAACCACTAAAATGCCCTTTAGAATCAACAGACCCAGCCGGGTTACACATCCTTGGGAGCAGGCTGAAAAAACCGGACCTTAATTACGGGCGGGTGGGTGACGTAGGTATTTCCCTTCAGGAGACACACCATGTCGCAGCACGTCCGCCTCTACCTCCGAACCCGTCTCGCCGACGGTTCTCGCCGTTACCCTGGACGAAGAGGCGGCCCTCAAGAAACTTCGCCGAGAACAGATCCTGGCCGCCCATGCTGCCGGTCTGATTGGAAATCCAGTTGACCCATCGGCACTGGCGGTCAACCCAAGCTGAAATCCTCCATTGCCGCTGAAGACGTGCAGGAAGGTTGTTGAGTGAGGAGCAGCGCCACCAAGCTGCCGGAAATATCAGTCCTCCTGAATCACTAGCGATCGCAGCAGACCGATTACTCCGTCGGCCGAAGCTGCAGGATGCGACAAGGCAGTATCGAGGGTAACAGCCATACTGGCAGAAGCGACCTCGTCCGGAGGGGCAACATGAGCCATCGACCATTCAGGGAAATCTCTCTGACCGCTGGTTTGACTGCTGAGAACTGTGACATCCCCATGTCGCGGATCGCGTTGTATCTTTTCGAAGATCCGCTCGATTGCCAGCTTCGGTCCTTCCAGTGCCTGTGCAAAATAGCTGGAATTAAAAAATAGAGCGCCGGTCACATTCTGCTCTTTATTGTTTCGCCGCGCTGCCTGGAGAATTTGGCTTATCTCTGCATCTTGCTGAGCATGTTCTCCTTCAATCAAGTTCTTACTGCAGTAAAGGATTTTGTAGATGTCACCGCTCATGGATCGCTCCGATCTAGTCGTTCGCTGGAAAAAGGTGGAATGAGAGTTACAAAAAGGGCTGCCAGTTCACCTGCGGGGACTGCTTTGGTGCAATAGAAGCCCTGCACTGAGCTGCATCCTTCCGACCGGACACGCATCAACTGCTCGGATGTCTCCACGCCTCCCGCTAGAGTAGCGATGCCAAGGCTGTCACCCAAGACCGCGATGGCACGTACGACGGCGCGACTTTTAACATCATCCTGCGTTGCCGCCAGGAGTGATTGATCGATGTTGATTTTATCGAAGGGAAAGTTGACCAGCTGGCTCAGAGAAGCCAGCCCGGTACCGAAGCTGTCCATCACAACTTTCACACCTAGCGCTTTCAGCGCAGTGAGCGTCTTCAAAACACTAGAATTATTCCTGAGGAGGATCTCTTCCGTGACCCCAATTTCTAACCTGTTTCCAGGCAATTCGACGGCATGCAAAGCACCCTCTACCGAAGAGGCTAACTTGTCGGACTCGAACTGAAGAGGCGAGACACTGACCGCTATGGTTACGGAATCAGGCCAGCTGGTGGCGTCTCGACAAGCACGCCTCAGAACCCACTCGCCGATTGGTATCGCCAATCCTGTCTCTTCAGCAAGCGGGAGGAATTCAACCGGCAGCAACAGGCCACGTTGCGGATGACGCCAGCGCAACGACGCGATGAGACCGAAGATAGAACCGTTTTCAGCATTTACTTGCGCCTGGTAATGAAGCTCGAATTGTCGCAACACAAGTGCTTTTCTGAGGTCAAATTCCAAGGTCCGCCGCAGTTGCGCCTTTTCAGCCATGGAGGGCTCAAAGAAATGGAAGACGCCTCGACCCGCCGCCTTGGAGTAGTAGAGAGCGAGGTCCGCATTTTTGAGTAGATCGTCGCGCGTCACGCCGTCACAGGGCGCGACGGCTAGTCCAACACTTGCGCCCACATTCATGATTTGGCCATCGATCAGGTAAGTCCGCTCGATAAGGTCGATGATCCTGGCGGCGAGCGCGGAAGCAACTTCTCGTCCGGACGGAGCGGTGAGCAGGATGGCAAACTCGTCGCCACCCATTCTCGCCAGCGTATCGGAGACGCGAAGCGCACTCTGCAGTCGTCCACAAACGAGGCGCAGAAGCTCGTCACCAGTAGCGTGGCCCAGCGTGTCATTGATCGCTTTGAATCGATCGAGGTCAAGGAAGAGTACGGCCACGCTCTCGACCTCTCCAGACCTGAGGCGGATCAGAGCTTCGTCGAGCTTCCGTTCCAGTAGAGAACGATTGCCAATACCGGTCAGCGGATCTCGATAGGCAAGGGCCGGAGCATTACTCTGGACCTCCATCGGAGACATGTCGTCGAAAGTTGCTATGCGAAACTGCTCGCTGATCGAGCACAGCGTTGCGTGTATGACTCGTGCGTCAGCCGCAGTGAGCAGCACGAGCGGGGGCTCGATCACCGCGCATGATAGGGTTGCGGGCTGGTCAAGCCACTGGGTAATTGCGGATGCGGTGGCCCCCTTCTCTCCAAATGAGAGGCGAAGGATTTGTTCGACCGCTTCACCCAGCAGAGACGCCTCGGATGGAAGCTGCAGCAATGCGGGCAGCGTGTTGCTTGCATGCACCACCCGGTGCGAGCGGTCAAAGACGAGGACTCCTTGATTTCGCCCTCTCGGGGCAATGACGGTCGATGGCGAGAGGTTCATGGGTAGAGGCTGCGCTGTTGCCATAGTGCTTTCCATTTAGCAATACACCCAGGATCTTGGCTCTTACCACGCAGTATTCGGACCAAACTCGTTCGTGGTCCTATGGCGGCTTCATCGGCATGTCGATGAGAGAACGGTAGGCGTCCTCCGCAATGAGCCAGAAAGGCCACCCTTGCGCAGAAAGGACTCACCGGTTCATCGACCGATTGAAGCTTGCTTGGGGACCTGCCGATGTCTCTATTCCGGGCTATTCATCGAATGGGCCTGGTACCGCAAAGATGGGCTTTCTATCTCCGGGCGAACTTGCGCTGAACGCAGGTTTGGAGCGACGCATGATGGTTAGCACAAGCTATCCCTTGACCAATCTTGAAAGCCGGAAAGACTTTGCGGCCCAGGTCGCATCGATTTACGCAGAGCAGCCAAGCCCAGCCTTCGCCGTGCTGGTGATTGGTATGGATCATTTTAAGAACATAAACGAACTCTATGGCCATGCCTTTGGGGACGAACTACTTGAAGTAGGATCTGAGCGGCTGCGATCCGCCTTGCGTGAGCAGGATCTGATTCTACGCTTCCACGGAGACGAGTTCGTAGTTTTGCTTCGGCCAAGCCGGTCGGCGGAACAGACTGGACTCGTGGCAGAGCGCCTCACGAATCTGCTGCAACGACCCTATTTCATCAATGGTGTGGTTCTGAATGCCAGCGCAAGCATTGGTGTCGCCCAGGGCCCACGAAGCAACACGGAATCTGAGATCCTGCTGCAACATGCCAGCATTGCACTTCGCGCCGCCAAAGCAGCCGGACCGGGTACGGTGTATTTTTTTGATGCAGCCATGGAAGAGCGGATCGCGACGCGTCATGCCCTCGTGGGCGATCTCCGCAAGGCGCTTCTGCTTCATCAGTTCGAGATTCACTACCAGCCACAAATCGACATTCGGACGAGAGGGTTGATTGGATTGGAGGCGCTGCTCCGATGGCGGCATCCGAAGCTTGGCTTGATTTCCCCGGGGAATTTCATTCCGCTAGCAGAAGAGACGGGCATGATTGTCACCATTGGGGAGTGGGTACTGCGCACTGCGTGCAAGCAGGCGGCGAGCTTGCCATCGAACATCGTGGTTGCCGTGAATGCGTCGCCGCTCCAGTTCAAGAACGGTTTGTTTCTGGACTCGGTAAAGCGTGCTTTGACACTTTCGCGTCTTCCGCCGAACCGGCTAGAGATTGAAATCACGGAGGGTTTGTTGCTCCAGGACTCGCGATCGGTCTTGTCGACCCTGGATGAATTGCACGGCGAAGGAGTAAGACTCGCCATGGACGATTTCGGAACGGGCTACTCCTCCCTGGTGCAGTTGGCTAAGCTACCATTTGACACCATCAAGATAGATCGTTCACTCATCGGTATCGCTGCGAAAAAACGCGCCATTGTCCGTTCGATCGTGGTGCTGGGCGAAGGCATCGGCATGTCTGTTTTGGCCGAGGGAATCGAGACCGAGGAAGAACTTGATGCGGTCCGTTCCGATGGATGCGCCCACGCCCAGGGTTACCTGTTCGGCAAGCCAACTCCAGCGAAGGATATTGCCAAGGTAATTGAAATGTTCTCGAAGGACTTGGATGGACGAAGCGTACGGCCACTCTAAATTTCGTCCGGGCCCAGTTGCCGGTAATGTCTGCCTGCATTACACGAAGTGGCATCAAGCTTTGAGTCGCCTTGCCGCCTGTCTTGCTATTCCAAGGGCGATGTCCGTGGGTGATAGCTCGCGCCGACCCAGTTCGAACGAGTGGCCAGCGCGGGGGATGCGACAGCGGTCGTGCCTTAGCCGGCGCAGGTTTAGCTAGAAGCTGGATACCGAAGGTTGCGTTAGATCCGGGTTCTCGTATTCCAGTGCGAATTGGGCGGGTGTCTTGATCAGCCACGGTGCCCGGGCCGGAGCGAGCAAGAGCGGCTTTGCAGGCGAGTTGAGAAGGCCGAAGATCGGCGGTTTGCGGGAGCGCGATTCGGGAACATGGATTGTTAGGGGGAGACTCATAAATTCTCCATGTGAGTGGTTTCGACTGCGGAAACGAAGGCTTTACCGAGACAGCTTGAGTCGAGGAATGACCTTGGATCCGGAACAATTCTACGCCGTTTCGGCAGCGGTGACTTGGGCTTAGCATAGATTGATGCACCCCTATGTTGCCCAACCGAAAGAGATCCTCCGGGTGCGCCTTCAGCACTTGCTGAGCGACCCAGCGATTCTCGGCAACTGAGGATCGCGCCCCCAAGAAGCTTGCGGAGTTACTGAAAACCCCGTTTCACGGGAACTCTGCTCTCTTTTGCTAAGCTACGGAAATGCTGGACCGCGAATTACCGCCACAAATTGCTGAGGGCGCACACTTGGAGGGGAGTGAGTTCGTGTGGAGAGCGTCATTGTTTCCGACAGCTCTCGCTAATGCGCAACCTCTCGGATATGCCTGTATTGGAGGCCAATTTCAATTTCGCTTTGATAGTGGGATTTGTGAGATGTACTGGCTTAACGCCGATTCCGATTCCCGCCAGGACTCCGAATCGTGGTTGGAGTATTGCGAACGATCCTGTTCAGAGGTTAAGACCAAGTTTCAAAAGCTGATCTTGGAGACAGACTTCCAAAAACAGGCGCTGGAACTGGGTCCGGTCAAAGAGGCCGTGACTCGTGGGTTAGCCCCTCTAGAAAAGCTGGTCTTCGTCGCGTATTTTGTCGACGAAGCCGGGTGGTCGGAAAATCAAAGCCGCTGATGAACTTAACGATAACTCCGTGCGTCATGTCGGCCTACAGGCTACGCTCCTCGCGTGAACCTTTACCCATGGTCGCTCTTTGTAGTCCACTTTGAAATTCTTATCGTCGCTGGCGGTAATGGATATGAAATATGGGAGAGGTGATTTGTGAATATCAGCTTTCGCTCCCGCTGGAACACTTCATTGCAACCGGGTTTGTAGGCTGTACCGTTTGAAGTAAGGCAATTAAATCGACCAACAGGCTCTTGCACGGGTCGCAAGCCGTTATCCTTCTCCCGTCCCACTGGCGGAAACCGAAAACCAAGTCTGAGCAAAAGAGTGAGTCGCAGGCGTTTCGGGCGCGCCTCGCGAGCTGGCAGGGCTAATCCGGAGACGGCAGTACACGGTTTGATATGCCCTCATAAGCCTCGACCAGGCAGTTCTCCGCGACCGATTTTAGCACGCCGTGCTGGACGAGCCATACCTTTGCCTCATGGCGGTCCTGGAAGACCTTGTAGGGATGTTCTGCTGTCTTGGTTAGGGTCACGCAGTAATGTCCCTTCACGAATTTGACAAAGTATGCCCCACTCATAAACCTTTCCCCCTCTTGGGTATTCATCGGCCAGCCAGCGCGGCGAGCCACAGAGGCCGATGATCTCATTGCCCCGACCGTGCATCGCGAAACCATCCCACCGGTGCACACCGCATCCGACCGCAACAGCGCCATCGGTGACATGCTTGGCGACGCGGTATCCAAGCAGCTCCAGCATTCGCCCGACAGCGACTGCGGTGATGCCCAATTCCCGTCCTATGTCGCCGCGCCGAGTTGTCCAGCCTGGGTTGGGCGTGTTGCCACGTAGGAATCAAACATGTTGTCTCTTCCCGCACGAACCGCCGGGATGTCACGGGCCTTGACCCAGGCGCATAGAGTCTTGCGGCTGCGCCGGAGGATTTCCATCACTTCGGTCGAGCTGAGGTATGAGGTGCGTAATTTGAGCTTAGCGACGATCGAGCCTGAAACGAAATAGTTTCCCATGAAGGTGAATACTCTCTATGGGGGCTCTTCCCGATATTGGGGGAAAGAAAAATTGCGTTTTCACGCGGGGTCTTCAGGCTTGGTAGCGTCATCGGGGATCGAACCCGAACTCTCCGCCTTGAGAGGGCGGCGTGTTAACCAATTACACCATGACGCCACGGTGGAATGAGGCAGGAATATCAGTATACCAAAGCAACGGCAGGCGAAACGCCGCGGTCTGCTCCTTGCTCACAGGCCTAATTTCCTTACCTCATCGTTGTAATACTTGCGGTAAAGAATGTCCCACTCCTGGCTGCCTTCGACAATAATCTTGCGCTGCGAGGCGATCTTCTGCCGTGCCGCCTGGTCGATCTTCATCTCTTCGGTTAACACCTTCTCCAGCGCCTTGCGCGCCTCCTGGCGGATGGTGTTCCGGTCATCCAGAAACTCGCACTCATCGGTCTCGGCAAGCGTGTCGGCCACCACGTGCGCCAGCTTGTTGAGCTTGTCTCGAGAAAGTCTCACAAGACCGCCTTGTATTTCTTTGCCAGCTCCTGCTTGACCTTCTTGAACATCTCTGCGTAACTGGCGCCGGTGCGGCGCATGTCTTCCTGATAAGCATCCAGAATGACCCGCACTTCTTCGTTGATGCGATCCTCGAGCGACAGCTCTTCCAGAATGGCGGCATTTACCCGCTCAGCGACAACAGCAACTTTGCCTGCCCGGATCATCTTGGCTTCGATCAATTGGTTGACCGTCTGGCGTGCCAGATAATTGACGTACTCCCGCGAAAAAATCATGTGATCTGACTCGGACTATAGCATATTTGATGCGCTTTCCCGGGTCTCGCCCGGCCCTGCAGCTGCACGAGATCCGGTGCCATCCAGCCTCGCGCCCGGCTACCCGGCCGACCGCGACCGCATGAATCTGGCTAACCGCATTGAGCCTTGCAGCAAATCGGAAGACATCTGCGACAATAGAAGGCGCGAACATGCAGCCTGACGACTTGATCTCTCTCAAAGATGACATGGTGGCCTTTATTGAAGGGCACGCCATGCGCCGCTTCCCTGGCTTTATCACCGAAGACCTGCCCACCGTTTTGTGGGAAGACGAGGACAACCCCGACAGTTGGAAAGACTTCGTCGAGATGGCCAAAACCGCGTCCGCGCCGTTCGTCACCATGAGCGAAGTCAAGCTGGAGAAAGAAGACATCGCGATGCTGCTGGAACAGATCCGCGATGATAACTTTCCCGACGAGGCGGCCGCCGAAGTCCATGAGGCGCAGTACCTGGTGAACTACGTAGGTAAGATCGGCTACATCCAACTCGGCTTTGCCCATCAGGGGATCCTCTTCGTGCACGAGAACGCGACCCCGTGGTACGAGCGCTACCAGCAATTGCTGGAGTTTGTCGAAGACTTCGGAGACGTGGTTTTCGAAGACGATGAGGACGAAGAAGAAGGGTGAATGCTGCCGGCTCCCCTGCAGTAAGCCCCCAGACGATGCGTCTCAACCGCTGGGTTCTCCCCCAGGCTAACTCTGCTGCCGCCATCCTGGCGCAAAGCGCCGGGCTACCGCTCATCGTGGCCGAGCTGCTGACGGAACGCGGCGTGCGCAACGCTCAGCAAGCCGATCTCTTTCTTCACCCCCGCCTGGAACACCTGCTCGATCCTTACGCCATGCATGGCATGGCTGCGGCCGTTACCCGGGTGCAAGCGGCAATCGCGTCCCGCGAGCCCATCCTCATTTATGGCGACTACGACGTAGACGGCACCACCGCCATTGTTCTGCTCAAGACGGCGCTCGAGATGCTCGGGGGCATCGTGGATTTCCATGTGCCGCACCGCCTGCGCGAGGGCTACGGCATGCAGGAAGAGGTGCTGGCGGCAGCAGCCGGGCGAGGCGTGCGCCTGGTGATCAGCGTCGACACCGGCATACGCGCGTTCGCCGCAGCGGAGGCTGCCGCGCGCCTGGGCGTGGATCTCATCATCACCGATCATCATCTGGCGCAGGATGTTCCCGACCTTCCCGGTCTGCCCAACGCGCTGGCGATCCTCAACCCGAACCAGCCGGGTTGTGAATACGCGTGCAAGCACCTCTGCGGCGCCGGGGTCGCTTTCAAGCTGGCACAGGCACTGCTCGAGGCGTGGGACGCGGATCGAACGCGAGGCAAAATCCTGCCCTCCTTCCTGAAGATGCTGGCCATTGCCACGGTGGCCGATGCGGTACCGCTCCTGGGAGAAAATCGCGTCTTCGCCAGCGTGGGCCTGGAGCAATTGCGCCGCCCCGCGAGCGCCGGCCTGCGAGCGCTGATGCAAGTCGCCAAGCTTGACCCAGCGCAACGCGCCCTGACCGCAACGGACCTGGCATTCCGCCTGGCGCCCCGCATTAACGCTGCCGGGCGCATGGATGTAGCCTCCGAGGTGGTCGAACTGTTCACCACCCGCGATCCGGTTCGGGCGGGCGAACTAGCCGCCAAGCTCGACCGGCTGAACAGCGAGCGGCAACAGGCGGAAGCCGGCATGCTGGAAGAAATAGAACGCCGCCTGCGCGACGAACCTGCTTTCGCCGCGACCCGCTGCATCGTGATCGAAGGAGAAGGGTGGCACCGCGGCATCATTGGCATACTTGCCTCGCGGGTGGTCGACCGGGCGCGGCGGCCGGCGATCGTGATCGCGATCGAGAGCGGTGAGGCTTACGGTTCGGGCCGCTCCGTTCCTGGGTTTCATCTGCTGCAGGCCATCGAAGGCTGCAAGGAACTCTTCACCCGCTTCGGCGGCCATGCCCACGCGGTCGGCTTTTCTTTGCCTGCTTCGCGGCTTGAGGAGCTGAAGAGCCGCCTTGAGACCTGGGCCTCGCTCAACGTAGAGGATGCGGCGCCCATCCTGCGCTGCCACGCGGTGCTCCCCCTGGATCAAATCACCCAAGCCCTGTACGGCTGGTTGCGCCGCCTGGAGCCGTTGGGCAATGGCAACGAGGAACCCATCTTCGTTGCTTACAACGTGCGCCTTGCCGCTCCGGCTCGCGCCATCAAAGATCGCCACGTGTGCCTGCAGCTGGCCCAGGGAGCGCGCGGCGCCAGTTGGTCGGCCCTGGGTTGGGATTGGGCTGCGCGCGTCCAGGCTCTGGGCCTGGAACAGGGCTCCGTCATCCACGTCGCTTACAAGCTGCGGCAAAACCAGCATCCGGAATACGGCGGCCTGGAATTAGAGATTGCCGATCTTGCCTCGGCCGGCTAGCCCGGATTCTTAACCGGTCCGTTGTAAACTCCGTTCATGCCACGCGGCCTGTTTGTGACCTTCGAGGGCCTGGATGGCTCCGGTAAAAGTACCCAGCTTCGCCGCCTGAAAGAGTGGTTGCAAGCAGAAGGACATCCCGTAACCACGACCCGTCAGCCGGGGGGAACCCGGGTCGGCGACCGCATCCGCGCTCTGTTGCTTGACACCCGCACCGAGAGCCTTGCCCCGTTCTCCGAGTTGGGCCTGATGTTTTCCGATCGCGCGCAATCGATTGCGGAAGTGATCGAACCTGCGCTCCAGGCCGGTCACATTGTGCTGTGTGACCGCTTTACCGACTCCAGCGAAGCCTACCAGGGGGGCGGCCGGCAACTGGGCAGCCAGGTGGTGCGCGATCTCCATGCCGCCCTGTGCGGTGGGCTGCAGCCGGATCTGACCCTGCTACTGTTGCCGGATTTCGATCTCTCGCTCCAGCGCGCGCGCCGCCGCAATCAGCGTGCGGTCGCTGCCACTGGGAAGGACGAAAACCGGTTCGAAACCGAGAGCTCCGCTTTCTATCGCCGGGTGTTCGACAAATATCAGGAGATCGCTGCCCGTGAGCCTTTGCGTGTGGTCGCAATCGATAGCAACGGCTCCATTGATGAAGTCCACGAGCGCGTCGTACAAGTAGTACGAGGACGTTTGTAGGCTGCAGCATGGGCACAACCTATTCACCAGCATCGCCGCCGCCGTGGACCGTGCTGGAGCGCGACGGCTACCGCTATCCCCCGGGGCTGCAACTCAATCTGCCCTTCTATCTGCTGCGCCGTTTCTTCAAACCGGGAAATCCGATTGCGCTGTTTCAGCATCTCGCCCAAACGTATGGCCGGATGGCCCACTACCGTCTCGGGCTCTCGCACATCGTTTTCGTCAATCAACCGGATTTTATCCACGAGATCCTGATCAATCAGCCGCAGAACTTCATCAAGGAGCGGACCCAGCGGCGCATGAAGATTCTGCTGGGTGAGGGCCTGATCACCAGCGACGGGGAGATACACCGGCGTCAACGGCGCATTGCCGCTCCCGCCTTCCACCGCCAGCGCATTCAAGCCTACGGGGCCATCATGGTCGATCGCGCTGCCCACATGCGCGCCCAGTGGCAGCCCCACCAGCCCATCGACATTGCCTCGCAGATGATGCAACTGGCGCTCCAGGTAGTGGCGCGCACGCTCTTCAATACCAACGTGACCGACGATGTGCTGCAGATCAACGACCAGGTCAACGTGATCATGGAGCTCTACAACTACCTGATTGCCCTGCCGCGCGCGGAAGCCTATATGCACTGGCCTCTTCCTGGCCTGATCCGC
>Ga0302326_10004854_pt1 | contig 30943 bp, 25 predicted proteins | sample Palsa_T0_3_FD_202264 | JGI IMG/M metagenome (GOLD analysis project Ga0302326, IMG submission 202264) | Peat permafrost microbial communities from Stordalen Mire near Abisko, Sweden - Palsa_T0_3 | ecosystem: Environmental > Terrestrial > Soil > Palsa > Peat permafrost | place: Sweden: Abisko... | reverse complement strand
CCTCCGGGAGAGGGTTGGGGGGAGGGTGATTTGGAACTTCGGTGTCCCTGGTACACGAAAACCCCCTCACCCCTGCCCTCTCCCGGAGTACCGGGAGAGGGAGTACTCGGTTGCGCCTCCGTGGCTCCGAGCGTCCGTGGTGATTCTCTTCGCCGGCGGCCCGGCAGAGCCGTAATCGCCGCGATTTTGCTGCTGCTGGGAACGGCGCCGATGTCGTTGGCGGTGAGAATCGCCGACATCACGCGGCTCGGCGGACAGCGCACCAACGTGCTCACCGGGCTGGGTCTTGTCTACGGCCTGGCCGGGACCGGCGACGGCGGCGACTTTGCCGCGGCGATTAAGCCGTTGGCGGGGATGCTTTCGCAGTTCGCCGATCCGGTGACCGCCGAGGAACTTACCAAAGTGCAGAACGTTGCCGTCGTTGCCCTCGAGGCCACGATTCCCTCCAACGGGGTACGCGATGGCGACCACATCGACGTTCACGTGATGAGTCTGGGGGCAGCGACCAGTCTGTATCACGGACGTTTGTTCATATCACCGCTGCTCTCCCCGGTGCCGCACGGCGTCACCTATGCGATGGCAGAAGGACCGCTGAAGCTGGAAGATCCGACGGATCTCAATAACGCCGTGATCCACGGCGGGGCGGTCATGGAAGCGGACATGCCCACCAAGTACATCGATAACGGCCAGATCACGTTCATTCTGGAAGACCCCTCCGCCAGTTGGACCAACGCCAGCATGGTCGCCAAGATCATCAACGACGCGGAGGGGGCCAATGGCGAGACGCTGGCCATTGCCGTCGATCCGAAAAACGTGATCGTCACGATCCCGCAGACGGAGCGCGAGCATCCCGACAGCTTCATCAGCCGGATTCAGCGCCTCCCGGTTCCCATGCTTCCCAGCGAAGCGCGTGTGCAGATCAACGAGAGAACCGGCACGCTCATCGTGACCGGGGACGTGGAGATCAGCCCGGTGGTGATCAGCCACAAGGGTTTGACCATCACGACGATCGCTCCGCCGCCCGTGCCGACAGCGCGCAATCCGGTGATCGGAACCAAGGATCTCGTTGCGCTCGATCCCGCCAACCAGGGCGGCGCAAAGCTGCTGGATCTGGTGGGTGCGCTGGAGCAATTAAAAGTCCCCGCGGAGGACCGGATCACAATCGTCGAGGAACTGTACAAAAGCGGAAAGCTTCACGCGAAGCTGGTTCTGGAGGAGCAGTAGAGGGTTCAGGGTTCAGGGTTCAGGGTTCAGGGTTCAGGGTTCAGGGTTCAGGGTTCAGGGTTCAGGGAGACTGTAGGCAGGAGGGCGAAAGGAAAAGTCAAGTGAGCCCGCTGGTGAACGCGGCCGGCTTCACAACTTCGGTCACCTACTCCCTCTCCCGGTACTCCGGGAGAGGGCAGGGGTGAGGGTGATTTCGAGCGTAGAACGTCGTTGGTTTTCCCGAAGAAGCGCCTTGCAAAAGTGGGCCCGTTCCACGTTCGAAATCACCCTCACCCCAGCCCTCTCCCGGAGTACCGGGAGAGGGAGTCATGAGAATCGCTTCGAGCGTCGGAGACGCAAATGAAAACGCCGCACATCAAACCTCCAACGAGTTTCGACACGGCCGCCCTGTTGGCGCGCGGACGGGATATCGCTGCCCGGGGCGGCGGCCCCAACCAGCATGACCAGCTCGTCAAGCAGACGGAAAAGTGGGTCGCCCAGACCTTCTACGGAACGCTGCTCAAGCAGATGCGCGACAGCCCGTTCCATTCCGATCTCATGGAAGGCGGCGATGGCGGCAAGACGTTCGAGACGATGTTCGATCAGCGTTTGGCCGACCACATGTCGCACCACGCCGGCGGCAAGCTCGTGCGATCGATCGTCAAAAAGATCGAATCCGCCCAAGCCGCCAAGAAGTACGCCAGCGCCTCCAGAAAGCCAGCCGCCCACCCCGCGCATCACCACGGCCCTAAGGCACCCTCATCCCCGAACCCTGAACCCCGAACCCTGAACCCTTCTAAACCCCGAACCCTGAACCCCTCCCGACACCCAGCCCCGCCGGTACTTCGCAAGCTCCATGTCCCGATGGCAAAGGAGGGTGCGTGATGTCCAAAACACTGGCCGATCTCGAGGCGGTTCTGAATCAAATCCTCGCCGAGCATCGCCGGCTTCTGACGCAACTGGATGCGCAGCAGACGGCGATGAAGAAGTTCGACCTGAAGGCCATGGCTTCCGTTGCGCAGTTTCAGGAAGGGTCCCGCATCCGTCTGCTCTCGCTTGACGCACAACGCCGCAATCTGGCGGCTCAGCTTGCGCGCGACCTGCGCATCCCCGGCGAAGTCACCCTCGCCGGCCTGGCGAAGCTCCATCCAGCCCGCTCCCAAGCATTGCTGCAACTGCGCAGAGAGATGCGCGAGACCATCGACGCCATTCGCCTGCGGACCAACGTCAGCTCGCGTCTGGCCAATGCGGTTTTGGGGCATCTCAACACCGCGCTGCGAATCTTTGCCGGCGCGATTCATAAGGCCGGGCTCTACACCAAGCAGGGGACGCCGCGCATTGCATCCCGCATCGGTGTGATGGAAACCATCGGTTGAAATCATGTCACTGATCAGCGCACTCAACATCGGAGGCTCGGCGCTGGCGGCATCGCAGCTGCAGCTCCAGACCACCGGCAACAACATTGCCAATGCCAGCAATCCCAACTACACCCGCGAAACCACGAACCTGTCGGCCAGGCCCGATCAGCAGATTGAGCCGGGCGTGTATGTGGGGACCGGCGTCGATGTGTCGAGCATTCAGCGGCAAGTGGATACCGCTCTCACCGGGCGCGTGAACTCGGCGATCAGCGATAATCAGGCCGCGACAACCACGGCGCAATGGCTCGGGCAGGTCCAGTCAGCGTTCAACGCGCTGAGCGGAAACGATCTCTCCTCGCAATTGAGCACGTTCTACAACAGTTGGTCCAGCCTGGCGAACAATCCCGCCGATTCCGGCCTGCGCCAGGTCGTGCTGCAGGACGGCCAGGCGGTGGCCAGCACGTTTCAGACGCTTTCGGGGCAGCTCAGCAGTATTCAAGGGAGCGCGGGACAGAGCCTCTCGGCGCAGATCACTTCGGCGGATGGTCTGGCCAGCCAGATTGCGACGCTCAATGGACAGATTGTTACCGCGCAGGGCGGAGGCACCGGAACCGCCAACGCGTTGCTCGATCAGCGCGACGCCGCCGTGCAGAGTCTCTCACAGTTGATGGATGTCACCACCGTGCAACAGCCCGACGGCTCGGTGAACGTTTACGTTGGTTCCGAGCCGCTGGTCACGGGTACGGCGAGCAGCGGCGTGGCCGAGCAAACGCAGCTCGTGAACGGCCAACCCACTGCCGTGGCGGTCTTCAAGTCCAATAATGAAACCATTCCCGTCACCTCCGGGCAGATCGGCTCGCTCGAATCGGTGCAGGGGCAGATCAGCGGAGTGCAGACCCAGCTCGATTCGCTGGCAAACAATTTCGTCTTTCAGCTCAACAAGCTCCACTCCAGCGGGCAAGGGACGCAGGGATTCACCACGGTGACCTCGACCAATATCGTCGCCGACCCCACGCAGGCGCTCAACAGCACCGCGGCGGGACTCAAGTTCACGCCAACCAACGGCAGCTTTGTCGTCAACGTGAAAGACCCGACGACCGGGCAGGAACAGAGCACGCTGGTGTCGGTGAATCTCACCGGGCAGCCGACGGATACGACGCTGAATTCATTGGCGGCGAGCTTGTCGGCGGTTCCCGGCGTCAGCGCGACAATCAGCGGCGGCCGGCTCACCATCGCGAGCACCAACGGGCAGCAGATCACCTTCAGCCAGGACAGCAGCGGGGTGTTGGCCGCGCTGGGAATCAATACCTTTTTCACCGGGGACAACGCTTCCAACATTGCCGTCAACCCCGTTGTGACCAATCAGCCCAACCTGATCGCGGCTGCGCAGAACGGGGAAGTAGGCGACAACCAGACGGCGCTGGCGATCGCGGCGCTGGGAAGCCAGCCGATCGCGTCGCTCCAGGGCCAAAGCCTCAATGGGACCTATCAATCGATGATCAACGGAATCAGCGTTGCCACGGCCACGGCAAACACCGATCAGCAGGCGGCCCAGAGCGTTCAGGACACGCTGCAATCGCAGCAGCAGTCGGAGAGCGGCGTGAGCCTCGATGAGGAAACCGTCAATCTGTTGCAGCAGCAGACCGCGTACGCAGGGGCGGCAAAGCTGATTTCCGTCGTGGACGATATGATGCAGACTCTGTTGGCGATGACCACGTATTAATCATGGCAATTCTCCCACTAGCAGCCGCCCGAGTCAGCACCCTCCAGTGGTCGTCGATTGCGCAGCAGCAGATCGACAGCACTGAGCAGCAATTGCTCCAGTCGCAGAACGAGCTGTCCACCGGCAAACAGGTCAACGTCGGCAGCGACAACCCCGCTGCCGCCGACGTGATCATGCAGCTCAACCAGAGCCTGAATCAGAGCCAGGCATACAGCTCAAATTTGAACACCGCGCAGAGCCAGCTCTCCGAAGTCGACTCGACGCTGGGGAGCGTGACAACCCTGATCCAGCAGGCCCAGCAGATCGCTTCCACCGACGTCAACACCACCGTGAGCGCCTCCACGCGGGCATCGGATGCGGACGTGGTTCAGACCATCTCCGGCCAGATTCTGAACCTCGCGAACACGAATTACGGCGGCTCCTATATCTTCGGCGGAGACAAAAACACGACCGCTCCGTTCGTCGCGACCGCGGCCGGCGTGCAATACGTCGGTTCCACGACGATCCTGCAGAATGCCGCCGCGCAGAACACGCTGCTGCCGCTGCAGATCAGCGCCTCCAGCACCTTTGGGGCATTCTCTTCGCAGGTGCAGGGGACCGCCGATCTGACGCCAGACGTGAGCGCCTCCACGCGCATCATCGATCTGGGCGGAACCAGCGGGTCCGGCGTGACCCTCGGAGAGATTCAGCTCGGCAACGGAACCACCAGCAAGATCGTCGACCTTGCCGGCGCCGACAATCTCGGCGATGTGATCAATGACATCAACGCCGCGGGCGTGGGCAACATCACCGCTTCACTCAACGCCGCCGGGAACGGCATCACGCTCAGCGGCGGAGCCGCGGACCACATCACGGTGAAGGACGTCGGCGGGGGAACCACCGCGTCCGACCTGGGGATCACCCAGGCGACGGGCGCGGGTCCGGGAGTTTCCGTCGTTGGCACCAGCGTGCAGCCCAAAGTCACCGAGCTGACGACCCTGGCCTCTCTGCGCGGCGGTCAGGGAATCGACCAGACCGCCGGCTTCACGATCACCAACGGACAGAAGAGCGCGACCATCAACCTCTCGTCGGCGACGACTGTCCAGGACCTTCTGAACGCGGTCAACAGCTCGGGAACGGGCGCGGTTGCCACCATCAATTCCGCCGGGACGGGGATCAACATCCTCAATTCGATTCAAGGCACGCAGATGACCATCGCCGAGAACGGCGGGACCACGGCGTCCGATCTGGGCGTGCGCAGCTACGGCCCGGCGACGCCGCTTTCGCAGCTCAACGGCGGCAAGGGCGTGCAGAGTGTTGCCGGGGGTGATTTTCAGATTACCCGCACCGACGGCACCGGTTTCACCGTTTCGCTCACCGCAGCGCAAACCGTGCAGGATGTCATCAAGGCGATCAACCTCGCCTCCGGCGGAACCGCCACCGCGGGCGTCGGCGTCACCGCGTCGTTTGCCACGACCGGAAACGGAATCGACCTGACCGACACCGCCGGAGGGACCGGCACGCTCACGGTCAAGCCGCTCAACGACTCCACCGCCGCCGCGGACCTGGGGCTGACCGCGGCCGCCACTTCCGGCGGAACCGCCATTATCGGAACCGACGTTAATCCCGTGGAGACGTCGGGGATCTTTTCCGATCTGCAGAATCTGCAGAATGCGCTGGATTCCAACAACCAGGACGCGATCACCGCAGCCGCCGGCGCGCTGCAGAATGATTACAACCAGGTCGTCAGCGCCCGCGGCGCCAACGGCGCGCAACTGCAGGCGATCACTTCCCGGCAGGAGAACATCACCGACGAGAACCTGGCGACCACGACGCTGCTCTCTTCCCTGCAGGATGCGGACTACACCACCGCCGTCACCCAGTTTCAGTCGATCCAGACAGAGCTGCAGGCGTCGCTTCTGACCGCGTCCAAGGTGCTCAGCATGTCGCTGTTGAATTTTCTCTCGTGATGGAACGCTCTTTGCAGGGTCGGCAGGATGTCTGCGTTGTAATGATATAGGACGCATTCAAGTGCGGATCGCGCCGCGAAAGATGCGCGGGCCGGCAAATCCGGCGCGGAGGAAGTGGAAAAATGCAAGGGTGTGACGCGGAGCAGGATGCGCCGCGGACAGGGGAGCAGATGCACCGCTTCGGGCAGGATGCCCGGGCGGGTTTTAGTGCCTGTGCCGGATGGAGCCGGAAGGCGTGTGACCGCGGCCCTGGGCCGCAGCGAAAACGGAGTTCGCATGGAGATCCAGACTACGCGTTTCGGACAGCTCACGGTGGAAGATGAACGGATCATGAGTTTGCCCAGTGGGCTGCTCGGATTCCCCAATCAGAACCGCTTCGCGCTGATTCAGACTGGAACCGAAAATTATTTCTTCTGGTTGCAGTCGGTCGACGACCCGAACCTCGCGTTCGTGGTCACCGACCCGACGATCTTCTTCAAGGACTATGACGTGCCGGTCCGCGAGGAGACGCAGCAGGAGCTTCGACTGACCGACCCCTCGTTCCTGCAGGTCTTTGTCATCTGCAACAAGGTGGGGGAATGGCTCACCGGGAACCTTCTGGGTCCGATCGTCGTCAACGCCGAAAACCGCCTGGCGCAACAGGTCGTTCTCACCGAGAAAAAGTGGACGACGCGCCAGCCGCTGTTGCGGCTCCAGACCGACATGCCCCTGGCCAAATCCGCCTAGGCAGGTTCGGGAATTCACCGGGAGACCGGCCTCATTCTCCCGGCCTGCTCCGCCGCGCCCGACCTTCGGGACGGCCGCGGGCAGGATGCGTGACAGGGGTCGCGCTGATCGGCTCGATGTTGTGTTTGAGCCGCCGGCGCCCCGCGAAACGGAAGTCGCGGGATCAGGGTTTGCGCCCATACAAGTGGACGCGCCCGGCGGGTCCGGGGAACGTTCCCCGGCCCCTTAACCAGGAAGGAGCCAGGCCAATGTTAGTGCTCTCCAGGCAACGCGACGAAACGATCATGATTGGGGACGATATCGAGGTCACCGTGGTGGATATCCGCGGCGACAAGGTGCGTCTGGGGATCAACGCCCCCAAGGAAATCAGCGTTCATCGCAAGGAAGTCTATGACGCCATCCGCCGCGAGAATCGCGCCGCGGCCCAGGTGAAGCCCGAGGACCTGTCGGGACTCGGCAAGATGATGCCAAAGCCACCGGACAAGGATCAAAAAAAGTGACACTCGCGTGAGTGTCGCGGCACCAGGAAAAAAAACGAAACCTTTTGTACGTTCGCCGCCTTCTAGGGCCCCAGGATCGGGGCTCCTGCCGAGCGGGCATATTGCCCGCGACGCCATCAACAATCATGGAGGATTGGTATGGCCCGTATCAACACAAACGTCGCGTCTCTCATCGCCCAGCGCGGGCTGGCGCAATCTCAAAATGCTCTCAATACGTCATTGGAGCGGCTCTCCACCGGCTTGCGGATCAACAGCGGCGCCGACGATCCCGCAGGGCTGATCGCCAGCGAAGGGTTGAAAAGCGAAATCTCCGGCATCAACCAGGGGATCAGCAACTCCCAGCAGGCCAGCAACGTCATCTCCACCGCCGAGGGCGCCCTCAGCGAGGTTTCCTCGTTGTTGTTGACCATCAAGGGTCTGGTCGTCGAGTCCGCCAACAGCGGCGCCCTCTCCCCCGACGAGATCGCGGCCAACCAGTTGCAGATCGACTCGGCCGTGCAGAGCATCACCCGCATCAGCAACACGACAACGTTCGCGGGGCTGCCGCTGATCAACGGCAACCTCGGGTACGTCACCAGCGGCGTCGACCCGACCAAGATCGACGCCCTGACCGTCTCCCAGGCCAATTTCGGCTCCAACCCGACCGTCCCGGTCAATGTCGATGTGCTCACCAGCGCCCGCACCGCCGCTTTGGAATATACCGCCAGCTCGGTCTCCAAGTCGGTGACCCTCCAGGTCAGCGGAAACCTCGGAACCCAGACGCTCACCTTCACCAGCGGCACCAGCGCCTCGGCAATCGCCTATGCCGTCAACAGCATCAGCGATTCCACCGGCGTCACCGCCAACCTCACCAAGGCCGGCTCGGTGGCTTCAGGAATCACCTTCGGCAGCACCGGATTCGGCTCTGCCAGCTTTGTCTCGGTGACGGCTCAAACCGGAACGTTCAGCACCGTCGACACCGCGGGCAATGCCAAAACACGCGCGATCGGGCAGGACGCCGTTGCCACCATCAACGGCGCCCTGACCACCGGTACCGGGTTGGACCTGAAGGTGAACACCAACTCCCTCGATCTTGAGCTTACCCTCGACAAATCGATTGGAATCGGCCAGACGAGCTTCGCGATCACCGGCGGCGGCGCGCTCTTCCAACTGGGGCCGCAGGTCAACAGCGGACAGCAGGTCAGCATTGGGATTCAGTCAGTGGCGGCCAGCCAGCTCGGAAACTCAACGGTGGGATTCCTCAACGACATCGCCACCGGCGGTTCGGCGACAGTCGTCGGCGGACAATCCGCCACCGCCGGCCAGATCGTCGAGCAGGCCATCTCACAGGTCGCCGATCTCAGCGGGCGTCTCGGCGCATTCGTGGCCGACACCCTGGACACCAACGTTGACTCCCTGAACGTCGCACTGGAGAACGTCACCAGCAGCGAGAGTCAGATCGCCGACGCCGATTTCGCCGCCGAGACGGCGAACCTCACGCGCGCACAAATCCTGACCCAGGCCGGCACCAGCGTCCTGGCGACGGCGAACAGCACTCCCCAACAGGTGCTCAACCTGCTCCCGCATTAGTGAACAATTGAAACGTGAAACCGTGAAACGTGAAAACGTGAAAACGTGAAAACGTGGAAACGTGAAACGTGAAAACGCGAAACGTGAAACGTGAAACGCGAAAACGTGATGACGTGAAACGCGATGACGTGAAGTGCCGGCTGCACATCCCATTTTAGCGGCGCCCCGAAGGGGCGAGTCCCGCATCGCTTTTCGCGTACTCATGCCGCCCGCAGGGCCGCGATTTCACTGGCGGGGCGTGACGCATCACCACATACCGCCAAGAGAAACGTCCTTGGCCCCGCGCCCCCGCGGCCCAGCGGGGCTGCCGCTATTCCTCTTCGCGCGGCTAATGCCCGCGCTTCTTCCTGCCCCCTCTCCCGGTACTCCGGGAGAGGGTTGGGGTGAGGGTGATTTGGAATTGCAGTGTCGCTGGCCCTCGAAATCACCCTCACCCCTTCCCTCTCCCGGAGTACCGGGAGAGGGAGTGAGTCGTTCGTCACTCTGGGCTTTGACCGCGCAAAGCGGAGTAAACGGGGGCCGGGTACATGCTTATTTTTCCCCCAGCGAACCGCTCCATTTCGCCCGCGGCGAGGCCGTCCCATAAAAGCCCGGTTCCGCACGCGCAATTGCCGCCGTGTTCCAAGCGCAACTGCCCCATAACGTTGCCGTAAAATCCGGCGATTTCGGCTCTAAAGTGGGGGTCTGATCGGCGTCGATGAGGAACAGTCGGAAAAGGCCGCATAGGCCGCAAAGCCCGCGCAGGCCTCACGGACTTGTCGGAAAGGAGCGCGCAAATGAACTGAACGGTCGACCCGTCGGCGGAGAACGTTTTCGGCCGCCGCAATCGACTTCAGGCCGCTGGTGTGAGCGTCCCCTGACACTACCAGCATCGTGCCTCTATTCAAGGGAATGAAAGCGTCCAACGGAACGCAGACCGGAGGACGCAACACCAAACGGAAGCTTCAACCCCCTCGAATCAAGCTTCCGTAGTCACGGAGAGACAGTCATGAGCGTCATAAACACCAACGTTTCATCGCTTATCGCGCAACGCGCATTGGCGGTGAACAATCAGAATTTGAATACCAGCCTCGAACGTCTCAGTACCGGCTTGAAGATCAACAGCGGCGCCGACGATCCGGCAGGCCTCATCGCCTCCCAATCGCTCCAGGCGGAGCAGACCGGGCTCCAGGCCGCCATCAGCAATGCCACCGCAGCCAACAACGTCATTGGAACCGCTGAAGGTGGTCTCAATGAAGTCAGCAGTCTGCTGACCCAGCTCGACGGGCTGGTCAACACCGCGGCCAGCACCGGCGGCCAGTCGGCCGACGAAGTCGCCGCCAATCAGCTGCAGGTCGACTCGATTCTCAGCACCATCAACCGTCTGGCCGGATCCACGTCGTTCAACGGAACCCAGTTGCTCGACGGCAACCTCGACTACACCACCAGCAGTGCCGCCGCCTCGGCGTTTACCTCCCTGGTCGTGAACTCCGCCAACCTGCCGCAGAACCAGACCCAGAGCGTTGTGGTCAACGTCCTCAACAGCGCGACGGTCGGCAAGGTCGCCTTCACCGGTGCGGCCACCGCCAGCGCCACCACGCTTCAGATCGCCGGCGTCAACGGTACGCAGCAACTGAGCTTCGGCAGCGGCACCACCGTCGCCCAGATCGCCACCGCGGTGAACAACGTCTCTTCGACCACCGGCGTCACCGCCTCGGCGACCGCCGGCAAGCTCACGTTCCTGGCCCAGACCGCGGGGTCCAAGAACTATGTCTCGGTGCAGTCCCTCGCCGGTACTTTCGCCGTCACCGGCGGAACCAGCGGCAAGGATTTCGGCACCGATGCCAACGTCGAGGTCAACGGCGCCAAGGCCGAGGCCAGCGGCACCAACATCACCTACAGCAGCAACAACCTCGACCTGAGCTTCACACTCAGCACGGCGCTCAATGGCGGAAAGAACAAGACGTTTGGGATCACCGGCGGCGGGGCGACTTTCGCGCTGGGCGCGACGGTCTCCGACGGCACCAACGCCAGCATCGGAATCCAGTCGGTGTCGACCGGAAGTCTCGGCGATGCGACCAACGGATTTCTCGACACGCTTGGCTCGGGCGGTTCCAACAACCTGAGCAGCACGAGCCTGGACGGGGCACAGAAAATCGTCAGTGAAGCGATCAGCCAGGTCGCCTCGCTCCGCGGTCGTCTGGGCGCGTTCCAGGACTTCACCATCGGATCGACGATCAACAGCCTCAACGTGGCGTATGAAAACGCCTCGTCGGCGGAGAGCGCCATCACCGATACGGATTTCGCCGCTGAAACGGCGAATCTGACCCGCAACCAGATTCTGTCTCAGGCAGCCACCAGCGTGCTGACTCAGGCCAACTCGGCCCCTCAGTTGGCCCTCAAGCTCCTCGGAGATTAAGAGGGCCCTACCCGAGACTCGTGAGGGATTGAGCTGACCGGCGAGTCTCACTTTTCCGACAAGTCCAACCACCCCCGGTCCTGCGACCGGGGGTGGCTTTTTGGGTGGCATGCGCATCGCCCACCGGGTTCGGTTTCACACGAAAGCTCGAATGACGAAGCTCGAATCCTCGAATGAAGCTCGAATGAAGAATGCTCGAATGTCGAAACGGGAGCGGAGGTAGAGTCTCGGATCGTTCGCCTGCTGTCCGACGACGCTTGCATTCGTTTCTACATTCGAACTTCTTCATTCGAATTTGATTCGAGGATTCGAACTTCGTCATTCGGATTTTTCGCTGAACCTTGAACCCTACCGTATTCCACCTGTGGCCAGAAGCTGCTCTCCCGTGAGCCAGCCCGAGTCGTCCGAGGCCAGGAAAACGGCGATGGAGGCGATGTCGCCGACTCGTCCGGTTCGGCCGAGCGGCGCCTGCGCAATCAATTGCTTCTCCATGTCAGAGCCAATGAACCCGGCGCCGACTGTCCCTTCGGTCTCGACCATGCCGGGATTGATGGTGTTGACGCGAATCTTTTTGGGGCCCAGTTCCCTGGCCAATACCCCCGTGATCGCGTCGACCGCCCCCTTGGTGCCGCTGTAGACCGCGGAATTGGGCGGCGTGATCCGGCTGACGACCGAGCCGATGTTGATGATGCTGGCCCCTTCGCCCAGGTGCTTGACCGCCGCCTGCGTCGTGAGCAGAAGCCCCAGCACGTTGATGTTGAACTGCTTGTGGAACGACTCTTCGGTGACCGCCTCGATCGGGGCGAACTCGTAAATGCCTGAGTTGTTGACGAGGATGTCGAGCCGGCCGAATTTCCGGATCGCCGCGTCGATGATGCCCTGCGCCTCGGCGGCCTTGGAGACATCGCCGCCCACCGCGACGGCCTTCCCGCCCGCTTTGGTGATGGCCGCGACCACGGCTTCCGCGCCGGACCTGCTGGACGCGTAGTTCACGACAACCGATGCGCCTTCCGCGGCCAGCGACCTGGCGATTCCGGCGCCGATTCCCTTGGATGCCCCGGTGACGACCGCAACTTTACCTGTAAGCTTGCTCATCTGCGTCTCCTTTCGAGAGTGTTCGAAACGGAATGATCAACCGAAGCCGGTGCTCCCGTTTACTTCCGTAGTTCAGAATATATGAACCATTGAACTAAGAGTCAAGCCCGCGTATGATGAAAAAGCATGAGGCCGCTTCTGCACCCCTCGATTGACGACGTGACGGTGGAGGGCATTCTCCACGCGCTGTCGGACCCCGTGCGCGTCGCCATCTTCGCCCAGATCGTCGGCTCCGATTGCTCGCGCATCTGCTCGAACTTTCTGAAGGTCAGCGAGAAAATCATTCCGAAGTCGACCCTGTCCCAGCACTTCAAGGCCCTGCGGGAAGCCGGTTTGATCCGCGGCGAGCGCCAGGGCGTCGAGATGCACAACACGCCCCGCTGCGCCGAAATCGAGAAACGCTTTCCCGGTTTGATCGCCGCCATCGTCAACGCGCACAACGTCCAGTGCGCGGGGAAACCCCCGGCCGCAAAGGCCCGAAAGCGGAAGAAAAGCCACCCGGGCAGCTAAGAAGCGGTTTCAGAACCCTACCGGTCGGCCAGGTAAGGGTTCAGGGTGTCAGGGTTCAGGGTTCAGGCAGGAGAATTCTTCGCTCAACCCTCAACCCTGACACCCTGAACCCTCTTCGGGACTCGGTAGGAAATAACGCTCCAGAGGTTCTGAAACCGCTTCTAAGACGAAGAGCCGTTTCATATCCCCGGACCCCACGAATTTTTTTTCCCGAAATGGGAGTAAACGACCATTTACATCTCGCATTTTTGTTGTCGAATAATTGGGGTGCGGTTGCTGGCAGGCGGGAGTTGTCCCGCCCGACGCAGCCGAGGCTGTCATCTGTAAGATGGAAACGGAGTTCCTTCATGTCGGCGACGACTTTGATTGATGTGCGGCGCGGTGGTGTTCCATGGACGCCGCAACCATCACGGAAGGGTCCCCCCAGGCTGCACGGACGCATCCTGGTCGCCGACGACAGCGACGACAGCCGACAGACTCTCTCGGGCATGCTGGCGAGCATGGGATTGAAGGTTGCACTTGCCCAGACCGGGCGAGCCGCATTCCAGGTGACGCTGGCGGCGTGGCAGGACGGACGGATGTTCGACCTGGTTCTCATGGACACCCAGATGCCGGAGATTGACGGCTACGAAGCAACCGCGCTGCTTCGCGCCGTTGGCTACCACGGGCGAATCATCGCGCTGGCGCCATGTACTTTCAGCCGGGTGCATGACCAGGCAGTCGCGGCCGGCTGCGATGGATACGCGACCAAGCCGATCACCCGCCGAACGCTCCGAGCCGCGCTCCAGCGGTATCTCCCCGGGATGGGGACGCAGCTTCACGTGAACGCCACCTTCGAGGGGCTGACCAGCGTGTCGTTGGCCGGGGTCACCTCTTTGAGCGTGTTATCGGGGTCGACCACAAAGATCAGGTAGTCGGACGTTCCGTTCGCCGGGGCGATCAGGCTCAGGGAAATGGCAGCCGGCTTGCCGGGCTTCACGTCAAGCTTTTTGGCGACGCTGGCCAGTTGCGTGGCATCGTCCAGAAGGCCATCGGGAGACGTATAGACCACGATCGGCACCGTTCCCGCGGCAGCGATGTTGCCGGAATTCGAAATGCTCAGCGTCTCGCTGAATTTCTTGCCACCCCTGGCCGTGGTTGCGAATTTCGACAGCGCCAGCGACAGGTTCACCTCCCGCGCAGCGACCGTGATCGTTCCGACGGAAGCCGTATCGGAGACATTGCCGGCCGGATCGGTGATCTGGGCGACCAGGTAATAGGTTCCCTCGGGAACGGAGGAGGGAAGGGAGTTGATCTTGAAATTCAGTGCAAAGTGGGCGTGGGCTTTGAGCTTGACGCTCTTGCCCGATGATCCGATTGGAATGGAGGTGGAATCGACGGCCGCCCCGGTCGAGAGGAAGAGTTTGGCGGTGACGCTTCCGCTCACCGGAGTGCTTCCGCTGTTGGTGATTGCCAGGTTCTGGCTGATACTCACTTTCTGCCCGGCGATCGTGGAAGACGGGAGCTTGCCGGCGAGGGCACCGGTGAGAGTGCCGGCGCCTGTCCCTCCTGGGGTGAGCGTGTAGACAAGGCCGGTTCCCGCCGAGCCGGGCCCGATGCTGGTTCCGTAGAGAACGCCGTTGGCGCCGAGCGAGACTCCGCCCAAGGGGGACGCGCCGTCGGACCCCGCTTCGAAGGTATGCAGAGCGGTAATCGTCTGGCTTCCGGCCGGAAGCTCGAAGACGACTCCCACGCCATCGGGTGGGTGACCGGCGACATCCCCGCCGAACTCCGTGGCTCCGAAAAGATCGCCGGCACTGTCGACGGCGAGCGGATAGTATGAATTGTAGCCGGTCGCCGCCGAGAAGCTGGCAAGAACGGTTGGGGAGGTCCCGCCGGCGGGCAGTTCAAAGATGCTGCCGATCGTGGTCGGGTCGTACGTGTTGTCGTTCATGCGACTGCCGAAGAGATCTCCCTTGGAATCCATGACCAGCCCGGTGGGGTTCGCACCCGTGGCGGTGCCGTTGAAACTGTAGATGGTGTTGATGGTGCCGCTCCCCTTTGGCAGTTCGAAAATGGTGCCGTTGCCCGAGCTGAACGCGCCACCGCCGCTCGTGGTTCCAAACAGATCACCGCTGCTGTCCATCACGAGATTTTCGTTCGGCGATTGTCCACCAAGAAAGCTCGCCAGCAAGGTGGCTTGGCCGCTCCCCTTGACCACTTCGAAAATCTCCCCTGCGCCATTGGTTCCTCCACTGAGCGCGGTGCCGTACAGGTTGCCGCCGGAGTCGAGCAGCAAATTCCCCGCATAGTCCGGCAGCGTGTTGTCGCCGAGATCCGCGATGTTCTGCAGCGACGTTCCCCCAGCGGCTAATTCGTAAACGCTCAAATCCTCAGTCCCGCCGGCAGGGAGGCTATCTCCCAGCAGATAAAGATCACCGCTGCCGTCAATCGTGAGACCACTGGAGGTGAAGTTTGCCGGGAACGAGACGAGCAAGGCCGGAACCGTACTTCCGTGGGCAAGTTCAAAAATTCCACCCGCGGAAATTGCTCCGCCGCTGGTGGCAACTCCGTAAACGTTGCCCGCGCCGTCCACGACCAGATTCTCCTGCGGTTGGCCGAAGGTCGGCCCGAACGTACCTGCGACGGCAAACGAGTAACCGCTGAGAAGCGTGCGCGGTTCGAGCGCCTCAGCCGAGACAGCGCTCTTCCGCTTCGCGCGCAAGGCAAGTGGCCTGCGGTTTCGTAGCATCGTCGGATGATTCATGTGGTTCCTTCTGGATCAATGACTCAGCGCGTGGATCGAAGTGACGCCCGCCGCCCGCAGCGGGCACAACCGCGCATTTTGTCGATATGCTATTGTGCTGCAGGATCGGTTCAAGAGATTGCCGCAAAAAGACGCAAAAGACGCAAAAAGACGCAAAAGGAGAAGCCGGGACGAGGGCGCTTTCCCCGGGTGCACGACGGTCTCTGCGCTCTACCCCCTCTCCCGGTACTCCGGGAGAGGGCTGGGGTGAGGGTGATTTGGAGCATAGGAAGTGGCTGGTTACTCCGAAGGGAGTTCATCGAGGAACGAGAGTCCTTCTACGTTCGAAATCACCCTCACCCCCAACCCTCTCCCGGAATACCGGGAGAGGGGGTAGCGCGCAGAGACGGTCGTGCACCCGCTTTCCCCGTTACCGCTGCAAGCCGCAAATGCTAGGCTGCCCGCATGGAACCAATGAAACCCATGAAGCCGATGGAACCGATGAAGCCGATGAAACCGATGGCTCCGCCTGAGCGGTGGTGGCCGAACAAGCTGGGCGAGCCCAATTCAGTTGGCGGCCAGAACGACCTGCGATACGCCTACTTCGCAGACATCCATCGCCTCGCCGTGCAGCGCGGCGGAAAGATCACTCTCTACGACACCGGCCACCACCGCATCGGCGGCGTTTCACAACAACAGCAAAACAACGACAGCGCCGCCACGTTTACCAGCCAAATTGGGGACGTGCGCTTAGACGACCTCAAGGTGGTCGACGAATAGGATCCCAACCACCGGTTCTCCAATGCTCGCCGCCAATGGCGGCGTCGGGAGCAGGCTGGGGATGTGGCTCAACGCCAAGCACAAGGTCCGCTGCGCCGGAAAGAGGCGGTACATCAGTCCCGCCCAAGCCTGGCGCCTCGGACTCGGCAGTACAGAGACGAAGCCAACGCGTCGCGGTGCGATGTCTGCGCACATGCCAAGAAGCTTTTCCCAATTCTCCTCGGGAAATTGGCGGCCGCGCAGCAGCGTCTTGAGTCCGACGCGTCATTCTTCAACAGCGGTCCCGGTTCGTGCGCAAACTGAGCGCGCGACGAAGTGATGTCGAAGAACTTTGTTACGCGCAAGCGGCTTTCCCGTTGGGATGATCCGATTATCATCGTGGTCTCGGCCTTTTCCTTAGCCTTCGGATTGCTGACGGTAATAGTTCCGGACTCAAAAGCGCGTTTGTTTGGGATTGACGTGCCGTTCGTCGTAGCGACTGTCTTCTCGGCCGTCGCTCTGTCTTTCTATATTGCTCTGAGGCGGAAGCTGGCAATTGGTCGCGGAGCCGCGCGCTCAGTCCGTCCGCGGTGCGGCTATGACCTTCGAGCAACGCCAGGCCGATGTCCTGAATGCGGAATGGTGCAAAGGCGAGAGCCATGAGGTCCACCTTGGCGAGAAATGAAGGTGACGCGAGAGCTTCATCCTCGGAAAGCTATTAAGGTGACATCCACCTTTGATTGACGTCCCCGTGGCGCTGGAAAGCTGTTAAGCTGGTGAACGAGTGGCCGTCCGCTGGGGAGCGTAACAGTTTAGTCCCAGTGCAAAGCTGACGGCGATATTCATCGTCGCAAAAGCGTTGGCATTGGTTTGGGCCTGCTCGCGGAGGTGGCGTCACGGCCGTTGGTGAACAGCGCAGCCTTGGCGCTGGCGATGGGCTCGGTCAACAGCTTCACCATGAATTGGATCGCGTCGCTTCCCTGCAGCTTTGCCGTTTGCGATGATGCAGGAGGGAAGGGACTGGGGAGCCGAATGAGAGCAAAAAGACGGCTGAGCGGGTTGTTTTTGACCGGGAAAGTGGCACCTTTGGTACCTGGGGTGCCACTTTGCCGGGGACGCGGTTGCAATGTTACCACCGATCGGGAAAGAGGTTAACAAAGTCAGCCCTGCGCGTCTCACCTTCCAAATATCGCCGGAGAGGTGCCAGAAGGTGCCAGAAAGTGCCACGCTGGGCGGAGGATGGATGGGAGAAAGGAGTTGTTACAGATTCTGCGCCAGTGCAGATGGCGCGCGACGCCTCGGTGTCATCCGCCAATAACCGCCAAATGCCGTCATTCGCTCACGCGGGCGCTTGGAGGGAATCTTCGGTGAGAGATCGACAGAGTGAGCATCGCGGAAGCGTGGCTCTTCCTTTTTTTTTGCGTCCCTTGCGTCTCTTTGCGGCCATCCCTCTTTGCCTTGGGCTGCTGAAAGTAAAGCTGGAATCGCGCGCACGAAAATGTGTATATGACCAGGAGGAAGCGATGGTGAGTGGAATTTCAACAGGATGCGAACGCGACGACGAAGAGCCGTGTCAGTGCACCACTAAGGTTCGCGACGCACGGGGTGTGCACGGCGCGGCAAGCGGTAATGGCGGATCGCTTGGAACGGCAAGGAGTTACACGGTCGACGCACCATGCACGGCGCAAAAAACTGTCGCGCCGCGGCGCATCCGCGGCGGAAAAAGTGAAGGGCCCGAAGGAAAGAGTGAGTAGAAACCGAGCCGTTCGTGAGTGGGTCGGAATATCTACTGTCAACTTTCCTACTCCGCCACTTTCTCGCGCCAGCGCCCCCCCGGGGGATGTAACGATTTGTAAGCTTTTGTAAGGCGGTCGCGCGGCCAACAGCGGCGGGGAGATTCCGGCAATCGATGGGTGTGGCCAAAGTTTGTGGCGACCGTAGTTGCGCCCCTTCCGTTAGCCCCCGGCTTTGCCGGGGTTAAACCGGGTTAAACCCCGGCAAAGCCGGGGGCTAACGGAGTTGGCAAAAATCCGGCCACACCTCTCGATGTTCGATCAGTTGACACCATGGGCTCACCGATCTATTTCTATCACATGGAACACTCCAAGATTGTCCACGATGCCATTACGTTCGACGACGTGCTGCTGATCCCCGCCCGCAGCGACTTTGTCCCGGCGGATGCCGACACGCGGAGCCTGCTCACCCGCGAAATCGAACTGAAAATTCCGCTGATTTCGGCTCCGATGGACACGGTTACCGAAGCGGCGCTGGCGATTGCGCTGGCGCAGGAAGGGGGGATCGGCGTCATTCACAAAAATCTGTCCGTTGAGAACCAGGCCCGCGAGGTGGAGAAGGTGAAGCGCAGCGAGAACGGCGTGATCGTCGATCCGATCACGCTTCCTTCGACCGCGACGATCGCTCAGGCTCGCCGGGTGATGCGCGAGTACAACGTCAGCGGCATTCCGATCGTGGATGATGTCTCGGCCGCGACCTTGGCCGAGGGGCAGTTCCATCGCATTCACAGCTCCAACGGAATGCCGCCCCGGCTCATAGGAATCATGACACGGCGCGACCTGAAGTTTCAGGAGGACGACTCGCGCCGGATCGGCGATGTGATGACACACGAGAATCTGGTCACCGCCCCGGAAAACACGACGCTGGATGAAGCCGAGCGAATTCTCTACAAGGCCAAGGTCGAGAAGCTGCTGCTGGTGGACAAGGACAATCGGCTTGTCGGGCTGATCACGATGCGCGACATCGACAAGATCCATCAGTTCCCGCACGCCTGCAAGGACAAGCGCGGCCGGCTGCGAGTGGGTGCGGCGACGGGCGTCAAAGACTTCCGGCGGATCGAGGCGCTGATCAATGCGGGTGTGGACGTGGTGGTGGTGGACACGGCCCACGGCCATAGCCGAAACGTCATCGACACGGTTCGGGAAATCAAGAAGAATCACAAGATTCAGGTGATCGCGGGTAACATTGCTACGGCCGAGGGCGCGCGCGATCTGATTGAGGCGGGGGTGGATGGCGTGAAAGTCGGCATCGGGCCGGGCGCGATCTGCACGACGCGCATCATCAGCGGCGTGGGTGTGCCGCAGATCACGGCGATTCTCTCGGCGGTCAGCGCCGCCGAGCCGGCGGGAGTTCCGGTGATAGCCGACGGCGGGATTCGTCACAGCGGCGACATCACCAAGGCGATCGCCGCCGGGGCCAACTGCGTGATGATGGGGAGTCTCTTCGCCGGTCTGGATGAATCCCCGGGCGAGATGATCATTCATCAGGGGCGGCGTTATAAATCGTATCGCGGCATGGGAAGCCTGGGCGCAATGGTGAGCGGCTCGAAAGACCGTTACGGCCAGGGCTCGGTCAAAGAGCTTGGCAAGCTCGTGCCGGAGGGGGTTGAAGGGCGCGTGCCGTATCGCGGGCCGCTCGGCGATTTCGTTTACCAGCTGGTCGGCGGCCTGCGCGCGGGCATGGGGTATTGCGGAACGCGGAACATCGAAGAGTTGCGAAGCAACGCGAGGTTTTGCAGGGTTTCGGCCGCGAGCATGGCCGAGAGCCATCCGCACGACATTGCGATTACCAAGGAATCGCCGAATTACAGCGTGGATTTTGCGATGGAGAGCTAAGCCGCTTCGCCGCGAGGCGAAGCGGAAACCCGAATGAGGAAACCAGAAACCAGAATAGGCTCCGATGACGAAATTGGGATCTTTAGGCAGCTCGGAAGATACCCACGGTGCAAGCACCGTGGGCGTTCAGCGGGGTACGAAAGCGCGGGAACTCAAATTTCCCGAACGCCCAGGGTGCTTGCACCCTGGGTCTTCGTCCTTCGCATTCTTCCTTCTTCATTCCACATTCTTTATTTGCGTTTTAAGCTTGCTCCTCTGCGATTGTCACAGACAAACAGTCGATAATTGGTGAGAGAAGAGACGGATGTTCTGGTATGATTACGACCATGCGAACCATGCCGATCCTGAGCGGGAGTCTCATCTTGGGGATGTTTGTGGCGGGGTGCGCAGACGAGGGCGCTGCGACGACGCGGCCGGCGACGGCGTACGAAAGGTCCGAGAATGCGCTGAAGGATCCTTTCGGCTATTCGCCGGATGTCGGCAAGCCCGATGATATCACCGCGGGCAGCGGCGCGCAGTTCGACCGAAAGGCGTTTGAGAAGGATGCGGACGATGTACTTAATCCCTGATCAACTGGTTCGGAGATCGATTTCCACGGCGCGGCTGGCCCGATGGGTGCTCGCCGGCACAGCGGCGGTATCGATGTGGGGTTGTGCCCACTGTCCGCAGGCCCAGCAGAAGCAGCCGGAGCTGAGCCAGGCGACGCTGACGATCGACCCGGCCATGCAACTGCGAGACTGGGATCAAGCGGTTGCCTATTACCCCAGCGGGGGGGTGCCGGCCTGGAACACGCGATTTTATTACCATCCCAATCCGTGCGCTCCCCAGTGGATCAAGCCTGTTTCTGAGCCGATCGCATTTATCGGACAGACGATCTTTCTGCCGATCACGCTGGTTAGGGCCCGTCCGTTTACTCCGGTGATCTACCACGGAGTGCAGCAGCCGGTCACCAGCAATGCCTTTCCCGCGCCGCCCGATCTGACGTTATCCGAGCAGCAGCGAGTTCAGCAGCAATCATCCGGCGGCGCGTATGGAACGGGAGGCGGGGGTGGCGCGGGGACCGTCGGTCAGTGACCTGCCCCGTCCGCGACGCATAACGTCCCCTTTTTGAGGCTCAATTCGCATGCCGGCATCCCGCAAGGAAATCTGCAAGTCCACGAGTCTGAAGCTGACGGTTGCGCTGCCGAAGCTGCCGGCGCTCAAGGCAACCATCGGGCTGGACGGGTTTGTCGACGAGATCATTGCCGTGGTGGACAAGCGGCAGGATTTTGCCCGATTCGACCCGGTGAAAACCATCGGCGCGCTGGGTGCGAAGATCGTCGCCGCGGCGGGGAAATCGAGCAATTACGAGCTGATCGTCAAGCAGATGAAGCTGGGGGGCAACGGCCCGATCATGGCAAACGCCCTGGCGTCGAGCGGCATGAGTGTGACGTATGTCGGGGCGCTGGGCTTTCCCATGCTGCATCCGGTGTTCGAGGAAATGTCGCGCCGCGCGACGGTGATTCGCATCGCCGAGCCGGGGCATACCGATGCGCTGGAGTTCGATGACGGGAAGCTGATGCTCGGCAAGATCGCGTCGATGAACGAGGTGACCTGGGAAAACATCGTGCAGCGGGTCGGGGCGGAAAAGTTTTTCTCGCTGATTAACGAGTCTCAGCTGATCGCGTTCGTGAACTGGACGATGCTGCCCTACATGGGCGAGATCTGGGAGAAGATGCTCGAGGCGAAGAGCCCCAACCGCCAGAAGCAGCCGTGCACGTTTTTCTGCGACTTGGCCGATCCCGAGAAGCGCACGCCGGCCGACATCGCCGGCGCGCTGGAGGCGCTGAGCCGATTTCAGAAGCAGGTGGACGTGGTATTGGGATTGAATCTGAAGGAATCGCTGGAGATCGCCGAAGTGCTGCATCTGCCGATCCCGGCCCGTCCCGAGGAATCGATCGAAGCCATCGCCGGCGAAATCCGCCGGAAGCTGGATCTCTCCTGCGTGGTGGTTCACCCACGGGGAGGGGCCGCCGCCGCGACTGAGCGGGGAAGCGCGACTTTTGCCGGCCCCTTCGTGCAGCAGCCGAAGATCAGCACCGGCGCCGGCGACCATTTTAATGCCGGCTTCTGCCTTGGGCGGGTGCTGGGAATGGGGCTGGAAGAATGCCTCTGCGTCGGCGTAGCCACCAGCGGGTACTACGTTCGCAACGCTCAGAGCGCCACCGGCAAACAGCTTGCCGAGTTCATTGCCGACCTGCCGGAACCCCAGTGAAAAAATGTGAGGTCCACTTGAGCTGCGCTGATCGGCTATTTTGACGGCTTGGTGGTGGCCGTACCTTCAATCGTTACCTGAATGGCGCGGAGCTGATACGGCCCGATGGCCGCTCCGGCGATGGCGACCTTGACGCCCACTTTAATTTCCGAGGGATCGGCAGGTGCTCCGTTCTGCACGAACTTCGTGTTGGCATCGCAGAAGACGGTGGTGCCCGTGCCCGTGGTCTTCCCGTTGAGCGCCATGACGAATGAGTTGCCGCCTACGGAGGTGATGATTCCGTGAAGCCCGCCCACTTTGGCCCAGGCCCTATCCGCCATCGCGATGGTCAGAAGCATGGCGGAGACCGCGAGAATCTTTGCAGACGGCTTCATTTTCATGGTGGAATCTCCTCTTTAGAGCGTTTCCACCTGACGTGTATCGCTTGCTGGTCGAAGCCGCGGATGTACATCCGCGGCTCCGCGCATTTTGGCCGGTACACCACAAGTGGAGTTGCTTCAGCAGGGAGCATGCCAAACGGGCGCTTGTTTGGCAAGCTCTTTTTCGACTTTTTCGAAAGTTGTGAGCGAGCGGCGCCGCACGGCGCTTGTTCTCTCGTTCTCGCCATGTTCGCATAACGCGGGCGATGTCGCTCGCGGGACGCGCCCGCCAAGGCGGGCGGCTAACGGGGGCTAACGGTATGGCATCCGTCCAGATGAGTTCGAGAAAATTGGAAAATCGGCTTTTGGTGGCGGTTGAACCGGGAAATGGCCGCGCAGCAGAAGACGTGAAACGCGAGTGTTTTTCACGTTTCACGTCTTCACGTTTCAGACTGAAATGTCGCCGCTTACAGACCCTTGCTGCTGCTCAGTTTCGTGGCTTTGTGCGAGAGGTGGCTGAGGGCAGTATGGCCGGAAGCACGGCGGCTCAAAGTGCTGTGCCGGGTGCCGCGGTGGCTGAGGGCGGTGCGTGCCGAGGCGCGGCGGCTCAGGGCACTATGAGACATCTTTCGGTGGCTCAGAGCCAGATGACTCTTCCTGCGCATCGAGAGGCTCGTGTGTTTTCGGGAAGCCAGCGCGGTGCGCGTGTGCTTCGAGGTTGACGCCATGGGGGTCGTCATTGTCGCCGAGAGCGACGGGGCGATCGATTGGACGTGGTGATGCGTGCGCGCCAGGCTGATTGCCGGGACCGTCGCCATCGCGAGCACGCCGGCGGCCATCAGTTTTGCGAGTTGCTTCATGTTCATGGGCACTCCTTTGCCAAACAACGGCCGCGCTCCCGCTCCCCGAGGACCGACGGCGGACCGCTCAATTCTGAAGTTTCTCGAACGACACCGTCCGAGACTCCCTATGTATCGGACCAAGCGCGGTGGGGCGTTGAATCAATTTCCTCCGGCGATAATGGCGAGTCCCGAGAAGCCGGGAGAGCCGGCGATTGGTGATTGGAACGTGACGGGACGGGGGGAGCGTCGTCACGCGATCCCCACGCTTGTCACGTTCCAATCACCAATCACCCCCTCTTCCGTTTGCCGCGAGGCTGGCACGCCGGGCAGAAGTGCGTAGAGCGGCCACCGATCACGATGCGCGTGATTGGAGCTTTACATTTGCAGCACGGCTCGCTCTCCCGCCCGTACACCCGATGCAGCTTCTGGAAATTGCCGGCTTCTCCGTTGGCGTCGCGGTAGTCGCGCAGCGTGCTGCCACGATGATTGAGCGCGCGGCGAAGCGTCGCCTTGATGGCTCGCATGAGCTTCACCGATTGCTGCCGCGTCAGACGGTCGGCCCGCGTAAGCGGATGAATGCCTGCAGCGAAGAGCGACTCGTCGACATAGATGTTGCCCAATCCCGCGATGAGCGATTGATCGAGCAGCGCGGATTTGATGGCGCGCCTGGTGCGCGCCAACCGCCGCGCGAGCTCCGCGGGTCGCAGATCCAATGGTTCGGGCCCCATGGTATCGTCATCGTCGGGCGCGGATCCGAGCCACCAGACGCCGCCGAAACGCCGCGCGTCGCGGAATCGGAGGACCGCGCCGTTCTCGAAGCGTATTTGCAGATGAGTGTGCGGCCCGACCGCCTCACTCTCGGGCCCGACAGTCAATCTTCCGCTCATACCCAGATGGATGTAAAAGCGCTGTGCGGTGTCGAGGGTGAAGACGATTCGTTTGCCCCGGCGGTGAATGTCGCGCACCGATCGCCCGAGTATCAGCGCCGGCAGATCGATGTCCGCAGGCTCGACGATATCCCGCCGGGCCAGACCGACTGCGACGATGGTGCGACCGAGCAGCGTTGGTCGCAGCGAGTTTACGACGGTTTGGACTTCGGGAAGCTCGGGCATGCAACTTTTACAACGAGATGGGATATACTGTAGCGGGGCCAAGTTACGGGATGAAGCGCGCGCGACCAACCGCCCGCCGCGGGCATCTCTCAACTTTCTACTGGAGTCTGCATGGAATCCAACGTCGCTCTGGCTGCGCCACAGGAGACAACTCTTGCTGCCGAGGAATTAGCCGCGGTTGAGAAGCTGCAGCAGGGGTATCAAAGCTTGCGGACGGAGCTGGGAAAAGTGATCGTTGGGCAGGAGGCCGTGATTGAGGAGCTGCTGATCGCTCTATTCTGCCGTGGCCACGCGCTGCTGATGGGCGTTCCGGGGTTGGCCAAGACGCTGCTGATCTCGACTCTCTCGCGGACGCTGGGCCTGAGCTTCAGCCGGATTCAGTTCACGCCCGATCTGATGCCCTCGGACATCACCGGCACGGAAGTAATCGAAGAAGACAAATCCACCGGCAACCGGACCCTGCGTTTCGTGCGTGGGCCGGTCTTTGCCAACGTCATCCTCGCCGATGAAATCAACCGCACGCCGCCCAAGACGCAGGCGGCTCTTCTCGAGGCGATGCAGGAGCATCAGGTGACCGCCGGCGGGAAGCAGCATCGGCTGCCTGAGCCGTTTTTCGTTCTCGCCACGCAAAACCCCATCGAGCAGGAAGGCACCTATCCGCTGCCCGAGGCGCAGCTCGACCGGTTCATGTTCAACATCCATGTCGGGTATCCCAGCGAAGACGAGGAGTTTCAGATCGTCCGGCTCACGACCATGAGCCGGCAGGTCGATCTCAAGCACGTTCTCAGCGGCGATGAGGTGATTTCGCTGCAGGAAATCGTCCGCAAGGTTCCCGTTGCCGATCACGTGATCCGCTACGCGCTGCAATTTGCCCGGCTGACCCGCCGCGGCGAGGGGAACTGCCCCGACTTCGTCAACGAATACGTCGGCTGGGGCGCCGGGCCGCGTGCCAGCCAATATCTGATTCTCGCCGGCAAGGCGCGTGCGCTGCTGAAGGGGCGCTATCACGTGAGCACCGAAGACATCCGGCAAGTGGCGCTGCCCGTCCTCCGGCATCGGATCGTCACCAACTTCAACGCCGAAGCTGAGGGAATCAAGAGCGACGCGATCGTGCACAGACTGATCGCGCATATTCCACGCCAGCAATACGATGAACTCGACAGGACTACCGCCCGCATGCTGCGCGACCAGCCGGCGGCGTAAATGGCCGAGCACGGCAGCATTTTCCGTAAACAGCGTCTGACGCCGGGGCAACTTCGGGCAGTTGCTGAACGCAGGTACAATGATGCGGTTTGTCTTTTGCGAAGCGGTGAGAATGAGCGGGCGAACGGCGCTATTTACATGGGAGGCTTCGTTCTCGAATGCCTGCTTAAGGCAATTCTTCTGGAGCGGCACCGAAACCTCGGGCAGCGCGTTGACCCAGCGAAGCTCTCCAGCCCTGATCGCGAGGCGTACTTGCTCCTCTATTCACATTCGCTCGTGGAAATTCTCGAGTTCCTCCCGGAAGTTCAAACAAAATTTCGATTGCGGTCCACAGCGAAGGGAACGGCGGACTGGAGAAGATTCAAGACCGTGTGTGAACAGTGGACGGTTTACGCTCGTTACTCAAGCCGGTCGGCATCGATCGGCGAGGCCAGGCAATTTCTTGCGACTATCAATGAGGTGAAGGAATGGCTAAAGCAACTCTAAATCCACCGACTTACACCATACAGCTCGCTGAAGCTCTCCGGGCGGACATGCCAAGCGCGGAAGTCGACTTTGAACGGGTTAGGGGCGATCGATATCGCTTCCTCGTCATCTGGCGGCGATTCAACAAACTCGGGCACCCCGAGAGACAGGCCCGCGTCTGGGATGTGGCCGAACGCGCGCTGGCGGCGAGCGACGTACTTAAGGTTGCGATGATCATTACCCTTGGCACCGATGAGGCGCAGCACTCGTAGCGATCCGCAGGCTTTACATGTCCATCATCCCCGGAACTTCGACCGACTACCGCAAATATCTCGATCCGCGCACCCTTGCGCGCATCCATTCGCTCGACTTGCGGGCCCGGCTCATCGTCGAAGGACTGATGACCGGGATGCATCGTTCGCCATATCAGGGTATCTCCGTTGAGTTCGCCCAACATCGTCCGTACGTGGCCGGCGACGACACGCGCCATGTCGACTGGAAGGTTTTCGGCAAGACCGACAAGATCTATCTGAAGCAATATCTCGAAGAGACCAACCTTCATCTGCTGATCATCGTCGATTCCAGCGAATCGATGGGATTTGGCTCGGTCGGCGACGGGAAAGACACCTGGACCAAGTACGATCACGCCACCGCCATGGCGGCGTCACTTTCCTACATGGCAATCCAACAGCAGGACTCGGTCGGCCTGGCGATCTTCGACAGCGACTTAAAACATTACATCAAGCCGAGCAATTCTCCTGCTCAATGGAAGATCATCACGCACGAGCTGCAGAAAGTCCCCCGGCTCAAGAAGACCAACACCGGCCGGATTCTCGATCAGCTTGCCGAGAAGCTCACCCATCGCAGCCTCATCGTTCTGCTCAGCGACTTTTTTGACGGCATCGACAGCATCAAGAAGGGCCTTCGCCATCTGCGGTACAAGAAGCACGAGCTGATGGCATTCCAAATTCTCGATCCGCTCGAGATCGACTTCCCCTTCGAGGACACAACGCTTTTTCGCGGCCTGGAAGAAGGGGGCGAGCTGCTCACCGAGCCCCGCGCCTTGCGGGAAGGATATCTGGAGCAGCTTGCGCTGTTCACCGGCGAATTGAGCAAACTATGCCGCGGCATGCGCATCGACTTCACGCGAATGAACAGCGGCGAGCCATTGGACGTTTCCCTCAGCGGATTCCTCGCCAACCGGGCGGCGTCGATGAAATAGTTCGAATTCGAAGTTCGGAGGTTTCGGTTTTTCTGTCGGAAGTTTTCAGTTTTCAATTTTCGGTTTTCAGTAAGGAAGTCAGGATGTTCCCAGCCGAAAACTGAAAACCGAAAACTGAAAACCTCCGTGTTCGGTTTTCAGTGAGGAAGTCAGGATGTTCCCTGCTGAAAACCGAAAACTGAAAACTGAAAACTCTTGGCCGTTATGACTTCAATCGGATCGCACACCCTCGCCCTCACCCTCCTCAGCCCCGGCTTTGCCGTGGCGGGGCTGCTGTTGGCTGCGCTGCCGATCATCATTCACATTCTCAATCGCCGCCGCTTCAAAACGGTCTCCTGGGCGGCGATGGAATTTCTGCTCCGGGCGATGCGGAAGAACCGCCGCCGGCTGCGATTCGAGCAATGGCTCCTGCTCGTGACCCGCTGCGCGCTGCTGGTATTGCTGGGTTTGGCGCTGGCTCGCCCGCTGGCGTGCGAAAGCGGTGCGCTGGCGGGGCTTGGCCGGCGAACCGCGCTCGATGTGATCGTCATCGACAACAGCTATTCCATGGGTTACGAAGTCGACAAGGCCGGCGCCAAGACACACCTGGATCGTGCCAAGGCGATCGCCAGGACGCTCTTGGGCCGAAGTGATTCTGGTGGCACTTGCGCTTCGATCATCGTCGCCGGTCGTCCGGCGAAATCGCTGTTCGGTACGCCAACTTACGATTTGCAATCCGCAGCCTCGGCTGTCGATCGCGTCGAGCAAAGTTACGGAGCCACGGACCTAGCCGGCGCTCTCGAAGCGGTGCTCAAACTGGCCAGGGAACATCCCGAGCAGCCCAACCGCAACCTGTACCTTCTCACCGACGGCACGCGCAGCGCGTTCCAAGGCGCTGAAGCTTCCGAGCTGAAAGAGCTCGGCCCGCAGCTTGCGCAGTTATATCACCTCTCCATCTACAACCTCGCGCAGGGCAGCGCTCAGTGGAACGCGGCCGTCACCAGCCTCGCTCCCGCCTCCAATCTCGTCACCGACAAGTTCCCTTCCGACTTCAAAGCCACCGTCCGCTGTTTCGGCCTGGCTCGTGACGCCAGCGTGCAATGGAGGCTCGACGACCATGTGCTGGGCGATCCGCAGCCGGTTCATCTCGATGCCGCCACCGACGTGACCGAATCGCACGCCTCGTTCCCCACCGGTGGTCCGCACGTCCTGTCGCTCCGGCTGTTCGACGAGGATCGTCTGCAGGTCGACAATCAATTCCAGCGCGTAATCGATGTCACGTCCGAGCTCAAGACGCTGATTGTCGAAGGCAAGCACGGCGCAACCGAACTGGAGGGCTCCGGCGCGTTTCTCAAGCTGGCATTGGCTCCGCCGAAGGACGACAAGGGGGACACCGACAGCTACGTGACGCCGGAGTTGATCAGCGATCTCGAACTGGGAAACAAGGTTTTGACCGATTACAGCGCCGTTTTGATGGCGGGCGTTGGACAGATCACGGCATCGGAGGCCGACCGCCTGCGCGATTACGTCGAGCATGGTGGAACGCTGATGTTCTTCATGGGGGACGCCGTCGACAAGGAGAATTACAACAGTTTGCTGCTCCCGCGCAAGCTCATTCCCGGGCCGCTGGTGAAAATGGTGAGCGTGGGAACCGATCAGCGCGGGGCGCTGTTCGACTTCAAACCCAATGGCGTGGTGAGCCGATTCCTCAACGAGTTTGCCCGGCAGCCCGAGTCGGGTCTGGACAGCGCCCAGGTCTTTACCTACTGGCAAATCGAACTTCCGCGCGACTCAACTACCGAGACGGTTCTGAGCTACCTGCCCGCTGCCGGCGCCGCTCCTGGAGCCGCGGAAGATCCCGCCATCACATTCCAGCCGGTCGGGCAGGGGCACGTGGTATTTGTCTCCACGACGGCCAATCCCGATTGGACCAACCTTCCCGCCAAGCTCGCCTACGTGCCGCTGATTCACGAGCTGCTGACTGGCAGCGTTCGGTCGGGCGATTATTGGATGAACCTGCAAGTCGGTCAGCGGCTCGTGATCCCGCCAAACGTGTCGCTGGCCGGCGCGCCGTCGCTGGTGGATTCGGCTCAGCAGCCGGTGACGATGCTCGAGCCCGATCCCAACTCACCGGACGTTGGCGCCCGCACGTATCACTCCGAGGCAATCGCCAGGCCCGGCATCTACATGCTGTCAATCGGTAATCGGCTGGTCCCGGTTGCCGTGAACGTACCGGCGGAAGAGGAAGCCGATGTCTTTGTGCTGGATGATGGCGCGATCCGCAAGGCGCTGGGAGATGCCCAGATAACCATGCACGGCGACGAATTGCCCATCGACGCGGCTGGCGCCGCCGGCGATCGCAACGATCTGGGGTGGTGGTGCATGGCGCTTCTCCTGGCGATGATCGGCTTCGAGTGTTTCCTGGCCATGCGATTCGGACACTATCGCCGCGCTGAAACCGGAACGGTGGTGGCCGGCACGTGATTTGGTTTCTCCACATTCTCGAACGCCTGCTTGGTCTTGACCGCGGATTTCTCTCCGGCGAGGGGGAGTTGCATCTGCGCTTCGATCCGCATTGGCCCGGGCCGTTGATCGGAACGGCGGGATCGACGTTGAACTGGCTCCTGGCGTTGATCGTCGTGACGCTGCTGGTCGTGCTGATGCGGCGGAAGGATCGGCCGTCGCGCCCCGTCCTGGCGTTGGCCGTCTGCGGCGCACTTCTCTGGCCGGCGGCGCTGCTCGCCACGACGCTGAATCTCTACACCATCGGCGCTTCCGCCGCGATCGTGGCGGTGGTCGGCTGGCTTTTGCTGATTCATCGCAATGACGACACGCTCTTTCTCGTCGCCCGGTTTACGTTATTCGGCCTGCTTCTCTCGCTCCTGAGTGGAACTGCTGCATGGAACATCACCCTCGCCGCCGCCGCCGCATTCGTCGTCTTCCATGTCTATCGCCGCGACGGGCGCTCGCACTTTGGACGCCTTGCGCTGGGCGCGCTGCGGGCTGCCCTGATCGCGCTGATCATTCTCGTCCTCAACAATCCGGTGTTGACGCGGATCAAGACGCTCGTTGAGCCCTCGGTTGTGGCGGTGTTGCTGGACGACAGCCTGAGCATGAAAGTGCAGGACGTCTCCGATGCGCCGCAAGGGCTGTCGCGTCTGTCGGCGGCGATCGATCTGCTGAGTGGGAATGACAGGGAGGTGATGCGGAAGCTGGCCAAGACGCACACGCTGCGATTCTTTGCTTTCGATCGCAGTGCCCGGCCGCTTGGCGCCTTCCCCGGAACAAATGACCAGGCGGCCAAGACCGCCGATCCGTCGGCTGAGAACTCGCTGATGAGCGCGCTGGATCATCTCCAACCCA
>Ga0302326_10004853_pt1 | contig 30944 bp, 24 predicted proteins | sample Palsa_T0_3_FD_202264 | JGI IMG/M metagenome (GOLD analysis project Ga0302326, IMG submission 202264) | Peat permafrost microbial communities from Stordalen Mire near Abisko, Sweden - Palsa_T0_3 | ecosystem: Environmental > Terrestrial > Soil > Palsa > Peat permafrost | place: Sweden: Abisko... | reverse complement strand
CAACCGGTCTGGTTGCGAGTTGAAACCGATGAGACCCCTTTTACGGCGAACTTGAAGGGACAAAGCGTTCTGAGGCTGCCTGTTGCGCACGGGGAGGGTTCGTACTTCGCCGATGAAACGACCCTTGACGCGCTCGAGTCGAAAAGACAGGTGGTGTTTCGTTACGCCGACGAGTCGGGGAATGTAACGGCGGAGTCGAATCCGAACGGCTCGATGCATAATATTGCAGGTATCTGCAATGAAGCGCGCAACGTCATGGGCATGATGCCGCATCCGGATCGCGCTTGGGATCGCAAACTTGGCAGCGAAGATGGGAAGTTGCTTTTTGGTTCGTTGGTCGAAGCCTTGGAACCTGTCGCCTTCTGACAAATGGTTACTGAGATCACGCCGGAATTGGTCCTTTCTCACGGGCTAACAGAGGAAGAGTACGACCGTATCCAAGCGATCCTGGGCCGAGAACCGAATTTCACAGAGCTGGGCGTTTTTTCGGTGATGTGGAGCGAACATTGTTCCTACAAGAACACCCGACTCGAACTGAAGAAATTTCCGACCACTGGACCGAAAGTTCTCGTGAAGGCGGGAGAAGAAAACGCCGGTGTGATCGATATCGGGGATGGTTGGGCAGTCGCCTTCAAGATGGAGAGCCACAATCATCCTAGCGCCGTCGAACCTTTCCAAGGCGCGGCAACTGGAGTTGGCGGGATTATCCGGGACATATTTACAATGGGGGCGCGTCCGGTCTTCCTTTTGGATTCGCTCCGATTCGGTGGGATTCTGGGTGCGAGTTCCGCAGCGAAAAACAATCGCCGCCTCTTTTCGGAGGTGGTTGCGGGAATTGCGCATTACGGGAATTGCGTTGGGATTCCGACGATCGGTGGCGAGGTCTACTTTGACGAGTCGTATGAAGGGAATCCCCTGGTGAACGTCTTTTGCCTGGGAATTCTTCGTCATGAACAGATTGCTCGCGGCGCGGCAAAAGGTGTTGGGAATCCGGTATTTTACGTCGGGTCGGAAACGGGGCGGGATGGCTTGGCGGGAGCTGCCTTTGCATCGCGCGATTTGACGGAGGAATCGAAGCACGATCGACCGGCGGTCCAAGTGGGCGACCCGTTCAAAGGGAAGCTCCTGTTGGAAGCCTGTCTTGAACTTCTGGCGAGCGGTTGCGTGGCCGGCATTCAGGACATGGGGGCTGCGGGATTGACCTGCTCGACCTGCGAGACAGCGAGTCGCGGCGGTACCGGAGTGCAGATTGATTTGGCGCTTGTGCCTCAGAGGGAACCGCGAATGACGCCCTATGAAATTCTCCTGAGCGAATCACAGGAACGAATGCTGATCATCGTTGAGCGCGGTCGGGAGGCGACGGTGAAGGAGATCTTCGATAAATGGGATTTGCCGTATGCCTGCGTGGGCGAAGTGACCGGCGATGGGGTGATGCGGGTATTGAATCATGGACGCGTCGAGGTCGAAATTCCTGCGGATAAGCTCGCAAATGACGCTCCGATCTACGAGCGTGAGGTGGTCGGAAATTCGGCGGCGCCTGAATTGCGTATTGACGATATTCCGACGGCTGATCTGCACGAGAGTTTGACCCGGCTCCTGGCGCATCCGACGATCGCCTCAAAAAACTGGGTCTACCGCCAGTATGACCACACCGTCCGGGCAGGAACAGTCGTGCCGCCAGGCTCCGACGCGGCGGTCTTTTATGTTCGGGAAGCAGATAAGTATCTTGCGGCAACAACTGATTGCAACAGTCTGTACTGCAAATTGAATCCGCGCGAAGGGGCTCGAATAGCGGTCGCCGAGGCGGCAAGGAATTTGGTCTGCTCGGGCGCGAAACCGCTGGCGGTCACGGACAACCTGAACTTCGGAAATCCGTATCGCCCGGAGAATTTTTGGCAGCTTCGTGAAGCGGTGGAGGGTTTGGCTGAAGCCTGCCTCAGGTTCGGGACGCCTGTTACCGGAGGCAACGTGAGCTTATATAACCAGAACCCGAGCGGCGCCATTGATCCCACGCCGACGGTAGGAATGGTCGGTGTCATCGCTGAAGAACGCTGGATAACCCGGCAATATTTCCGCGACGCCTCGGACGTTATTTACCTGATTGGTCCGGTCGGCCACGAACTTGGTGCGAGCCAATACCTGAAGATCGTCCACGGCCGAAAGGAATTTCTGCCTCCTCGCTTGAGCTACGACCTGGAGTTGGGGGTTCAGGCTGTCGTGTTGGCGCTGATTCAACAGGGGCTGGTCAAGAGCGCTCATGATTGTTCAGAAGGTGGTTTTGGAGTTGCGATGGCCGAATGCTGCATTTCCGGCGAACGCAGAATCGGTGCTTCGGTGGATTTTGGTCATTGGCCGGAGCGTCTGGACCGGATCCTTTTTAATGAATCTCAATCGAGAGTGATCATCTCTGTCGGATCGGAAGATACGGCTGCGACGGAGGCGGTCTGCGCCGCTGCAGAAATACAATTTGGCCGAGTGGGAGAAGTGGGCGGATCCGATCTGATCATTTCCACGCAGCAGCAAACGCTGCGCTGGAACGTAGCTGAGCTTTATCAAGCATGGTACTCTTCGATCGAGCGTGCCATGAGTTCTCAATGAAACGTGAATAAGACCTATAAACCACGACACGAGTGCGGCGTTTTTGCTGTCTACGGTCATCCGGATGCTGCTTTGTTGACCTATTACGGATTGTTTGCGCTGCAGCATCGAGGGCAGGAGAGCGCCGGGATCGTCACTGCAGCAGGTTCCAACCAGCCTTTTAACATTCACCGCGGCATGGGCCTCGTGGCCCAGGTGTTCCAGGAAAAGGATTTGCAACAGCTACGGGTTGGGACTAGAGCGATCGGTCACGTCCGCTATTCGACCAGTGGATCAAGCACCCTGAAAAATGCGCAACCCCTGGTTGTCGATTGCGCCCGCGGCCAGTTGGCGATTGCGCACAATGGCAATCTCGTGAACGCGGCAGTGCTGCGCGAGGAATTGGAATCGAACGGCTCGATATTTCAAACGACCGTCGATAGCGAGATCATCCTGCATCTTCTTGCCCGGCCCACCGGGCGGAAAAATGTGCTGAGTGCCTTGCGGTTGGTCGAAGGCGCATTCTCGTTCGTGTTGATGGGAGAACAGGAAATCATTGGCGTGCGAGATCCTTTCGGTTTTCGCCCGCTGGTGCTGGGCAAACTGGATGACGCGTTTATCCTGGCATCTGAGACCTGTGCCCTGGATCTCGTCCATGCAGAGTACATTCGAGAAATTGAGCCTGGAGAAGTTGTCATCATCAACGATGACGGCATACGGTCAGAGTGGCCGTTTAAACAGGAGCGCAAAGCTTTCTGCATTTTTGAGTACGTCTATTTTGCGCGTCCCGACAGTCTCATCAATGACCGGAACGTGAGCAAGGCGCGGGTAGCGATGGGGGTTGAGCTTGCGAGGTTGCATCCGGTGGATGCAGATATCGTTGTCCCAGTTCCTGATTCAGGAAACTATGCGGCGCTCGGTTTCAGCCATGAATTGGATATTCCGTACGAACACGCGTTTGTCCGGAATCACTACATCGGACGCACATTTCTTCAGCCGACGCAGCTGATCCGCGATTTCAACGTGCGCGTGAAGCTGAACCTGATCAAAGAACTGGTGAAAGGGAAGCGAGTGGTGGTCGTTGACGATTCAGTGGTCCGCGGAACCACGGCGAGAGCACGCGTCGTGAACCTGCGCGAAGCAGGCGCGAAGGAAGTTCATCTGCGGATCAGTTGCCCGCCACACAAATTCGCGTGCTACTACGGTATTGATTTTCCTGACCCGAAGAACCTGTTGGCCAACCAGTTCAGGATGGATGAGATGGCCGAATATCTGGGAGTCGATTCCATCGGATATTTGGATATCGACGGGATGGTTCGGGCAACCGGATTGCCAATGAACGAATTTTGTCTCGCCTGTTTTAATGGACAATATCCCATTCCCATCGATCAGGAGCTGGACAAGTTCATCATCGAAAGTCGCAGTGCGCGATCACGATCTTTAAGTGAACCTGTCGCGCATCCTCAGCTGTTCGCCGGGTTGAAATGAGAAAAGTGGAGAAAGGGAAGGCGTATGCCTCGGCCGGTGTCGACATCGATCTAGGCAATCGCGTCAAGAAAGGGCTCCAGGCACGGGTTCGGACCACATTCGGTCCGGAAGTCCTCGGGCGGATTGGAGGGTTTGGCGGCCTATTCAAGGCGGATTTCAAGGGAATCAAGGAGCCAGTTCTCGTGTCGAGCATCGACGGGGTTGGAACAAAGCTGAAAATCGCAATCGCGCTTGGCAAGCATGCGACAGTCGCCCAGGACCTGGTAAACCATTGCATCAACGATATCGCGGTGACCGGTGCGCGCCCCCTGTTTTTTCTCGACTACATTGGCGCTGAACGCCTTGATCCAGTGGTTTTCGATCAGCTGATTTTCGGGTTCACGAAAGCATGCAAAGAGGGCCATTGCGCCTTGATCGGCGGCGAGACCGCACAACTTCCGGACTTATATCGTTCCGGGGAGTACGATCTGGCCGGCTGCATCATCGGCGTGGTGGAGCGAACCCGTTTATTGGATGGCAGCCGGATCGTCCCATCGGACCTCCTCATCGGCTTGCCGTCGAACGGACTCCACACGAATGGGTACACACTGGCTCGGAAGGTTTTATTGGACAAGATGCAGCTGGACCTCCTCCAAAAAGTGGACGGTCTGGCAAAGCCGCTCGGCGACGAGCTTCTCCGGGTGCACAGGAATTATCAGGCTGTGATGGCCTCGATTCCACTAGGACAAATCAAGGGCGCCGCCCACATCACAGGCGGCGGCTTAATCGATAATTTGCCCCGGATCCTGCCGGCTGCGTGCGACGCTCTGGTCAATACATCTTCCTGGACGGTCCCGCCAATATTCCGCCTTATCCAGCGGGGCGGCGACATTTCGCGTGAAGAGATGTACCAAGTGTTCAACATGGGGATCGGCATGGTCCTTGTCGTCTCGAAATTGCATGCATCCGGAGTCCTGTTACAAACGAAAGGAAAGGTGATTGGACAAATTACTGCAGGTTCTGGCAAGGTGTGTCTAGGCTAACGATTTGCTCAATTGAGGATGTGGAAAAAGATACTGGCTCGGGGGCGCCAAATCTGGGGAGTGAGCCTTGGCGCCGGGCTGTTGGGGGCGTTCGTTCTGACGTTGCGGTACGCGTTAAGACCGAGCGCTAAACCGAAGCTTCCGGACGCGATCTCACCTGCGATTTTTGCGACTCGTATCTTTTACACGAGTCGCGGCCAGGTCGTCTATCACGAGTCCGGGCAAGGTGGTCCCCTGGTTTTTCTACATGGTATTTATGTCGGCGCCTCTTCCTACGAGTGGTCGAAGGTATACCCGCATTTTGCGGGAAAACATCAAGTGTTAGCCGTGGACCTGCTAGGGTTCGGGGAGTCCGAGCGACCCGATGTTCCGCTGTCTGCGACCGATCACGTCCAGGCGTTGGTGGAATTTATTCGAGCAAAGTCCGGCGGGGAACGAGCTTCCATCGTCGCCAGCGGCTTTGGGGCTGGGTTCGCAACAATTCTTGCAGCGCAGCATCCGGACCTGATCCAGCGATTGATTCTCTTTATGCCGGTCGGGCGGGTAGAATTCGGGAGGCGCCGGCTGCCGAAACGCTATGGGTTGTTCTCCAGGGTGCCGTTTGCAAATCGTACGCTTTACCGGCGCTATCTTTCGACGAGGATACGGATCCGCGCATGGTTGAAGAACTTCGGGTTCGCGGACCCTGAAAAAATTGCGGATGAAACGGTCGAAGTCCTCACTAACTGTGCGCAGCAATTCGGCGCCGATCGAGCAATTTTTCAATGGATGTCGCGGCGATTTGATCTTGATCTGGAACAGAGACTGGCCGAATTGTCGCAACCGGTGACGCTGGTCTGGGGGGACAAAGCGGTCGACCCGCCACTTGAATCAGGTTATCGTCTGCAGCCGATTGCGAAACAATGTAGCTTGGTGGTTCTGCCAAATTTGGGATTGCTTGCGCCGCTCGAATCGCCGATTCAAGTCGCTGAGGCGCTGATCAAGGAGCTTGATCCTACGATCCACATCTTTAAAGCCGGGTGATTTGCATGTGGGACCGGACAAACTACCGGGCGTTTCGGCGCTTTAATTCGCGGTTGAACTCGCTCCGCGTGCTGGTGACCAGTTTTCGAAGAGCGTCGGCGCTGATGCAGTTCCCACCAAACGCAATCGCCGTTTGTTGTTCGAGAAGATCGGACGTGGCAACTGTGATTGAGTAAAGCATCCCGTACTTTGCCACGAGCCTTTCGATAATGTCATCCGCGGTATGGCCCGTATTCGAATAGAATACCTGGATTCCTCCCGGTTCGCTCTCTTGGGTGATCGTGGACCCTCGGCCATCGAAGACAAGAACTACGTGCATTCCGCTCAGATCCTGGTATTCCGTTAAAATCCTGGTTAGCTTTTCTCGAGCCGAAGCCGTTTTGGAATCGTGCAGCGCTCGCAGCTCGGGCCAGGCAAAGATAATGCTGTGGCCGTCGACGATCAGGACCTGGGCGCTCATGCGAGAAGAAGTTACGCCGTGAACGACAATTCAGCCATGCAGTTTGGGCGATAGGAAATGATACCGGACAATCAGGAAAGCGAGGAAAGCGGAGAACGGCTGCGTCGATCGGATGCGAAGCCGCCCGACTGATTCGTACCGCGGTGAAATGAGGTACGGCGAGAGGAAAGACTCCACGCAAAGTCCGCTCGTCAAGCTGCCAGAACTTCGTTTGAGGGTACGCCTCTCAATTCGTAAACGCGGAGAATCGTGTCTTCGATCAGGTTGTTCGGACACGAAGCACCAGCCGTGATGCCGACGATGGTCGGACCGGTCGGGAGCCAGTTCTCGGTCACGATTTCCCTCTTTTCGTGCAGATTGTAGTGCGTAATACGGGCCGTCGACTCAAGTTTGCTCGCACTACGGACGAAATAGGTTGGAAGTTTACCTTCCCCCATTTCCGCCAAGTGCGAGGTATTAGAGCTGTTGTATCCGCCGACGACGAGCAATAGATCCATCCTCTCGTGCAATAGCCGGTCAAGGGCATCCTGGCGTTCCTGTGTCGCACCGCAGATGGTATCGAAAAATCGGAAGCTCTTGGAACCGAGTTCCGGACCGTCCCGCTCGAGGATTGCAGCTCGAATCCTTCTTTGGACCTCCTCCGTTTCGCCGCGGAGCATCGTCGTCTGATTGGCTACTCCAACCGCCTCCAGATGGGCGTCCGGATCGAACCCGGGCGAGTAGGCGTCTTTGAAGCGATCCAGAAATTCCTGCTTGTTTCCGCCATGCCGGATGTAATCACAAACGTAGTCGGTGTCTGTGAGGGTTAGGACGATCAGATAATGGCCGCGCCCAAGTCCGAGAGCGCGGGAAGCGGTTGCCTTCGTTTCTTCGTGCTCAGCTTTCCCGTGGATGATCGATGTGACCTGTTCGACAGCATTCTGGCGAACGCGTTTCCAAACACTCATCACGTCGCCGCAGGTGGTGTCCACGATCTGGCAGCCGCGGTCTTGAATTTTCTTCAAGGTGATCAGATCAGTTCCGAAAGCCGGAACGATGACGACATCCTCTGCAGTGAGCTCATCGATCTCTGCCTCGCGTCCGTTCCCGAGCAAATTCTTGATCCCCATGGCCGCGATCTGCTCGTTTACCAGGGGGTTGTGAATGATCTCTCCCAGGATGAAGACGCGACTTCCAGCGAAAACTCTCCGCGCCGCGTACGCGAGGTCGATCGCCCGTTCAACGCCGTAACAAAAGCCAAACTGCTTTGCCAAACGCACGGTGGTGTCGCGAACGGTTAAAATCCCACCGTTCGCGCGGATGCGTTCGACAATGACGCTGCGGTAATGCGACTCGACCTGCTCCTGCACCTTCGCCATGACATCTGGCGTGCGGAGATTGATCTTTTTCGGTTTGACAGGAGCAGGCGTGGACTCTGCGGACATGCTACAAAATAGCCGATCTTTGGCTGTACACTCAGATTTATTGGTCCAGCAGCAGCGGCCCTTGCGGCGGCGCGAACACTGCGTCCGAAACCATGTAGCTCGCCGCCGGGTCTGGATCCGAGTAGTCTGAAGGACGCGGTGCAGTTTTTCCGATGGTCTGGTCTTCGGGCTGCGTTTGAGCGATGTAGACCGGCGTTCCCAGGTGAACGAGCGCAAAAAATTTTGGCGCTGCATTTGGGTGCAGGCGCAGGCATCCGTGCGAATGCGGGATTGGCCAGACGGCTCCTTGGTGAAAACCGTACTCGGGTTTAAATTCCACCCAGTATGCCATCGGGTAGCCAACGTAGTGATAGCCGGAGCCTGGAGAATGGTCGCTGGTCCCTGGTCGGACGTCGTTGCCCCTCGCCCAAAAGCCGTAGGTCATCGATCGCTTCCGCCGAATCTTGTCGGTCACGTGATACGATCCTGTCGGCGTTGCGGCGCCGGCTTTCCCAATCGTCGTCGGTGTGACAAGTAACGGGCGTTTCCCTTCCATCACGTAAACCATGCGGTTTTGCAGTGACACTTTTACCCGAACAGCATCCGGATTTTTTGGTTTGTAGGCGGCGACCTGGTACTTCCCGGAAAGGGCAGTCGAGAGGGATTCACAACCAGTAAGAAGAGCGATTGCGATCGCTGTTCCAATATACAGAGCTCGGACGTAATAGATTCTCATACGGACGGTCAATTAGGCGTCTATTTTACTTCATCGGGAAAAATTGCAAGCGAGTAAAACTCGACTCTTCGACAGGTTCCGCTGTTTGAGGCGGTTCGCCGAAAGCCTGAGGAGAGCGGGAGATGGCCCGCCGGCTTTCACTCGCGCTGCCTCTGCCATCGCGCGTGTTCGCGTATTTGCTCGCCGAGGATTTTGGCTTTCTCCGGGTTTTCCTGGCTCTCGATTTCCAGGTCGAATTGTGTCGAACGATTCGCGTAGAATGGATATTTGCCTTCGATGGTCGAAGGTTTGTAGCGCCAGTGTTTATAGACCCAAAGCCAGGAATCCGGGTTTTCGCGGATGATCGGCTCAAACTGATTCCAGCAAGACTGCGTAATCTCCTGGTAGGAGCTACTGGCCGGGAACCGGAGCCACGGCAAAATGCGGACCATATAGCCGCCATCTCCCCGCGGCAAAGTGATCCATGGGACAATTGGAAATCCAGTTCGCTGATGCAGGAAGGCGTGGATCTGCGTCACACGCATCTTTAGGCCGAACCCGTCAATAATGACAGCGGAGTCTCTGAGCTTGAGTGTCAAGTCGGTGAACAGGAAGACCGACTCCCCGGCCCGGAGCGCTCTCAGCAGCCGCACGACGGCGTTGTCAGGTACGATGATTTTGTGACCGGTCGCTTCCCGCAATTTTCGGAAGATCGGTGTCAAACGCTCGTTTTTGAACGGTTGCGAGATGATGACGAGCTGTCTTCCCTTGAGGCCGATGAACGTGCCGGCTAGTTCCACATTTCCGAAATGCGGGGTGATCGCGATGAAAGGAATGTCGGACTCCACCAACTCCCGAAGCCTTTCCGGATCTTCGAATGAAATGATTTTGTCCACGTTTCCGCTCGTCAACCGGTTTGTCCAGAATAGCTCGAGAAAATTCCTTCCAAAGACTTGCAGCGATCGTCTGGCAACACGGCGCCGCTGATTGAGGCTGAACACAGGGCCAAAGGCCGCGTCGAGATTGGCAAGGGCGACCGCGCGTCCCCTCGAATCGGCCCAGAATACCAAGGATCCTGCGATGTCCCCGATTTTTTGCACGACCGCGAAGGGCAAAGCCCGCACAAGCCGGCCGAAGAAGCTTACAAGCAACCACTCAACCCAGTACCGAACGCGTTTCACTTTCTCTTTGAGAATATCCTTCAATAGTTCTTCTGGGGTTTGCGGTACATTTCCCGGAAGGGATGTTCGTCCAGCAGATTTGGTTCGATACCGCCGAACTTCCGACCGTCGTAGATCTGGATTCCCACGTAATAGTAGAGGGGACAAATTGGCGTCCCTTGATTGAGAAGAATATCTTCGGCCCGTTGAAAGATTTGTGAACGCTTGATGTTGTCTGGTTCCAGCGCGGCGGCCGCCACCAGGTCGTCGTACCCTTTGCTGCCCCAACCGGTTCGATTGTTGCCGCCGCCGGACACAAAACAATCAATGAATGTATTTGGATCATTGTAATCGCCGACCCAACTGGACCTCGCGAAATCGTAGTCAAGGCGGCTCAACGAGTTGAGGTAGACCTTCCACTCCTGTTTTTGGAGCTCAATATGCACGCCAAGCGCGTCGGACAGCATGTTCTGGATTTCAACAGCAATATCTTCATTCAGTTTTTTGCTGTCGTACAAGTAGGTAACCGTCGGAAATCCTTTGCCGCCTGGGTACCCGGCCTCTGCCAGAAGCCGGCGCGCCTTTTGCAGGTCGCGGCCGAACATTTTCGGTGGTTGGTATCCGCCGGCCGTTCCCGGTGGGGTAAAAGAGTACGCTGGAGGTTCGCCGGCCTGGGTAATTTTCTGAACGATACGGTCGCGATCGATAGCCATCGCGAATGCTTGGCGAACTCGCACATCAGCGAGCGGTTTTTTCGTGACGTTGAATCGGATGAAATAGTTTCCAAGAAAAGGGGCGGCGTGAAAATCGGGACGCATTTTCAATTCCGGGATAAGGGACGGAGGGGTGAGGCCTTTATCCAGAATGAGATCGGCCACCTTTGACGCGTAAAAATTGTAGGCCGTGATCGAATTGTCGATTGGCAAGGCGTCGATTGTATTCAGGGCCACGTGAGCGGCATCCCAGTAGAGTGGGTTTTTTTGCAATCGAATCCGGTAATTCAACCGCCACTCTTTCAGGAGGAACGGGCCATTATTGACCAGTTTGTCCGGCTTGATCCAGTCATCTCCATACTTTTCCACTGTCGCGAGATGAACCGGGAGAAGAGTCGCGAAGGAACAGAGATCGAGAAAGTAGGGAACCGGCGCCTCGAGATCGACCTGAAATGTTCGATCATCGATTGCTTTGATGCCGACCTGGCCGAAATCTTTAAGTGTCCCCTCATTGAATGGCTGCGCATTTTTGACGTGGTAAAGCAGGTAGGCGTATTCCGAAGCGGTTTCCGGCAATAAGACCCGTTTCCACGATTGGACGAAATCATTTGCCGTTACCGGATCGCCGTTGCTCCATCTGGCGTTGGCGCGGAGGTGGAACGTGTAAAGTTTACCGTCGCTCGAGAGATTCCAGCTCTCCGCAATACCTGGCTGAGGTTTTCCGAATCGATCGAAATGCAGGAGTCCTTCGAAGAGGGCGTAGCAAATACGGCCGTCGAGCTGGCCGGTTACGACTGCAGGATCGATTGATTCCGGCTCGGCGCCATTGAGTATCACGAGGTCGGCACGTTGATCGTCTGAACCGCACCCGGTCACGAGATAGAGTATCAGAAGGGCGATCGCCCCCGCCAAATAGCGCAGGATCGCTTTGCTACGGCTCTTTTCGGAAGGTGCAGGGAAGGGAGGGAAAGTTTCGTCGCCTCTCATTTCCTTCACGGGCATCCCTGGCTGACCTTCTAACGCTGCGGCGAAGCGGATGGTGCGTGAGCAGCCGGCGCCGCACTCGCGGCAGCGGCAGGCGAGGATTCGGTCGCTACGCTCGGGGAAGGGGAAGCCGATCTGGATGGACTCGTCGAAGAGTGAGGGCTGGCAGAAGCGGCTGGAATCGCTGAAGCGGCGACGCTGGCTGAGGTCAGGGGCGAGCCTGCGGCGGCCGGGGAAGCGATCGTTTTCGGTGTGGGTAAAGCAGCCGCTTTACGTACCTCGCTCTCGAGAACACCAACTCGGCGGTCCATGCTCTGTCTCGCCGTAAGCACAGTCAGGAGTAAAGTAAGCCCAAAGAAAATGCACCCTAGATACACGGTCGCCTTGGTCAGGACCGTTGCGGTCTGAGCGCCAAAAATGTTTTCCGTCACACCGCTGCCGAAGGCTGCTCCAAGCCCTTCATTTTTTGGCCGCTGCATCAGCACGACAAGCGTCAGCAAGACACAGACGATCGCGAGGATCGAAAGCAGAATCGGAATGACAATACTCAGCCACATAAGGGCGGGAATATGGTGTGCGGTCTGGCGGTTGTAAAGCTGTTGCGAAAGGAACCAGCGGGAGCGCGCCCGTTCAGGGTAAACTCAACTGCAGGGTAATTGAACTTAGACATATTCCGTGCTTTCGTTGGCGGCATGTTCCGCGCCTTTCTGATGCTGGGATCGATCGCAACTGTGGCTGTCGCGCAGCCGCTCGAGTATCCGAAAGCCGAGAAGGGCGACGTTGTCGACGACTATTTCGGGACGAAAGTGCCGGATCCCTATCGCTGGCTGGAAGATACGGATTCACCTGAAACGGTTGCATGGGTGAAAGCAGAGAACATCCTGACCGCTGCGTACATGGAGAAGCTGCCTGACCGCGCTCCGTTCCGCAAAGAGCTGAAGAAACTTTTGAATTATCCGCGATACACCGTACCGGACTATGAGGGTCATCGTTACTTGTATCGAAAGAATGATGGGCTGCAAAATCAGAGCGTCATCTATACGCTAAATAAGCTGAGCGATGAGCCAAAGGTATTGTTGGATCCCAATCAACTCTCGAGCGACGGTACCGTGGCAGTGACGAGTACGACCGTCAGTAAGGATGGGAGGCTCATGGCTTACGAGGTCGCTGCAAGCGGTTCGGATTGGAACCAGATCCGGGTTCGGGATATTGACGCTGAGAAGGATCTTCCGGACGTCGTCAATTGGATTAAATTCTCAGACCCAAGCTGGACCAAGGACGGTAAAGGGTTTTTTTATTCGAGGTTCCCTGAACCGAAGCCTTCAGAAAACCAGACCTTCGCGAAGCTAGCTTATCAAAAGCTCTATTACCACCTGCTGGGAGATCCCGTAGAGAAAGATCGACTGATCCACGAACGACCGGACGATCCCGATCTCGCCATTGGCGGCGTGGTTTCGCATGACGGCCGATACCTGCTGATGGTCGTGAATAAAGGGACTGACGTGCGTAACCTGTTATACTTTAAAGATCTTGGCGATCCGATGGCTCCGAAGATCGACGCTCCCTTTCAGCCGATCGTCGACAAGGTCGAAGCAGAATTCAAAGTCGCGGGCTCGATTGGGAACCGGCTGTATGTCGTGACTGACCTCAACGCCGCGAGGTATAAAGTCGTCGAGATTGACCTGACGAATCCGAGCCGCGATCATTGGAAGGAAATCGTTCCAGAGTCGAAAGACCTGTTGGAAGATGCCACGCTGGTCGGTGGCAAGTTGGTCGTCAAATACCTGGTAGACGCCAAGAACCAGCTCTTTGTCTTCGATCTGGACGGGAAACGGGAAAGCGAAATTGGCCTTCCTGCGCTTGGAACGGTCGGGGCGCTGTCCGGGGATCCCGATCGTCCTGAACTGTTTTACTCATTTACCTCGTTTCTTTATCCATCCGCGATCTACCGTTATGACGTCAGCACCGGCCAGAATACGGTGTTCCAAAAGCCGAACGTTGATTTCGACCCGGATCGATACGAGACAAAGCAGATCTTCTATGCATCAAAGGATGGCACCAAAGTCCCAATGTTCATTGTCGATAAAAAGGGACTTAAGCTGGACGGGAATAACCCAGTTTACCTGACCGGCTACGGCGGGTTCAACATCTCGATCACTCCGGTATTCAGGCCGTCGTGTGCGAGCTGGATTGAAAAAGGGGGAGTCTTTGCACTCCCTAATCTGCGAGGCGGCGGAGAGTATGGCCGGGAATGGCACGAGGCTGGGACTAAGGAACGCAAGCAAAATGTGTTTGATGATTTCATCGCTGCAGCTCAGGCGTTGATCGATGCGAAATACACCAACGCCAAAAAAATCGCCATCGTGGGAGGTTCAAATGGAGGATTACTGGTCGGCGCTGCGCTCACCCAACGTCCCGACCTGTTCGGGGCAGCGGTCGCTGAGGTAGGTGTTCTCGATATGCTGAGGTTCCAGAAATTTACCGTCGGGTCGGCGTGGAAATCCGATTGGGGATCTTCTGACACGGCTGACGGGTTTCAGTATCTGATCAAGTATTCGCCGCTCCAAAACATTAAAGAGGGAACCTGTTATCCGCCGACTCTAGCCACGACGGGGGATCACGACGACCGAGTTGTGCCTGGTCACTCGTTCAAGTTCGCCGCGACATTACAGGCCGCGCAGGGGTGCTCGAATCCGGTCTTGATTCGGATCGAGACGAAAGCCGGGCACGGTTCAGGCGAGCCGATCAGCAAAGTCATCGAGGAACAATCCGACATCCTTGCATTTATGTGGAACGCGGTTGGCGCCGCGGATTAGATGCGAATACTGCGAGTGGAGATTCCGAATTTGAAACTCTGGTCGCCAATTCTCCGGTTTAATAGAAATTCCGGATCTCCTCAAGCATCCTTCGGACGTGCGCGTAATCGCGACGTGGTTTCAGGATATGATAGCTTTTCCATGGGTCGCCCCATTCCAAAATCTGGATCGTGACGCGACGAACACCCCAATTATTCATTTCCGCCCAAGAGGGACAATAGAGGTCGATGGTGTTCCGGCCGGATAAAGCCCAGCCGTAGTCATCGACCACGTAGACCTGGCCGGTGGCCAGGATCAGGAATTTCGTCCCGACCGGCCACCTTGCCCAGTCGGCAGCTGCGCTGCGGACGACGCCACTTTCGAGAATCGCGCCAACGGCACTGGATCGTCCGTAGGGCCGATGATCGCTCTCGGTGTGGGTGTACGCAGTGGTTCGCACTTTCATGAATTGGCTGCGTGCCAAGGGAGCCTCATATTCTGGAAGAGAGCGCCCAGCACAACCAACAAAGAGGATCGACAGACTCGCGCACACGATCAGTTTCCTGGCCACGAAATAGCGGTTATTTCGGGGACAGGAAACTAAGCGAACAACTCGAAACTTCATGGGCGCTGATCTTACTGGGATCTGTCAAAAGAATGAACAAATTTTGGACTGAATTCAGCAGCTGTTGCGCGAAGTTCGAATCTGAATTAAAAAACGCGAGTTATGCGGCAGCGTTCGATTTTGTTTTTCGTGCTTGGCTGCTGGATTGGTTGGGCGGGCTGTGAGCAGAGCTGCGCTCGCGATCCGGAGGTTCGCCGCGCTCTGCCGGTCGATACGATTCCGTCTGGGGATTCCGCGCTACCGGCGAATTCACCGAGCTTCCCGGGTGATTCGCGATTACCTGCAGACATTGTTGTTGGACGGACTTCGCCGGCCATTTCGGGGTTACCTGTCTATCCCGCGAGCGCGCCGTTCACAATCGCAAGTTCCGCGATCATGATCGATGCGAAGGGTGGTGCGGTCCTCTTTTTCAAGAACCCAGATCTCCAGCGACCGGTCGCGAGCACGCAGAAGCTGCTCACCGCGTTGCTTGTTGCGGAACATGGCGGATTGGATAACAGCGTCCGGGTAATTCCGGAGGATTGCGCGGTTGAACCGACGAAGCTTGGGTTCAGGCCGGGCGAAATCTATACCAAAAGGCAACTTTTGGCTGCAATGCTGGTGCATAGCTGTAACGACGCGGCAGTCTGCCTTGCCCGGAACGACGCCGGTGATGTTGCTTCGTTCGCGAGATTGATGAACGCGAAGGCGGCTCAGCTAGGGGCAGAGAACAGCCATTTCGTCAACCCGAACGGCCTGCCGAAGGCGGGCCAGTTCTCGACCGCTCGCGACATGGCGCGGATCGCCTTTGCCGCGTATCACAATTCCACGCTGCGCGAATTCATGCGGCTGCCGGGTCTCAACTTCACGTACAGCACCGGCCGGCAGCGTTTCCTTGAGCCGACCAACAGGCTGGTGACGCGCTCCTCCATTTTTAACGGCATGAAAACGGGTTACACGGAGATGAGCGGTCGATGTCTGGTTTCAAGCGCATCCGAAGGCGGTAAGGATATTATCCTCGTTCAACTTGGTGGCACCCACCGCATGTTGTTCGACGACGCCCAAAGGCTTTTACTCTGGGGACTGGAACAACGAGGGCCTGCCCACCTTGGCATAGTCCATTCCGGCCGCGGCCGCGGCCTCAAAACCGGCGGTACTGTCCTCGAGGACTAGACAGTCGGAGGGGTGAACGTTCATCCGATACGCAGCTTCGAGGAACATATCCGGGAACGGTTTTCCTCGTTTGACCTGTTCGGAAGTGACGATGACCGGGAAAAAACCTTTGAATCCGATCGTTTCCAGAGTCCGGGTGACAACTGGAAGTACGCCCCCGGAGGCAACTGCAACTTTCGCGAACGCGGCGACTTGACGCGCGAACTCGGCTACCTCCGGAATCGGTTGAATTGTTGCAATTCGCTCGATGTAAAGATGCTCCTTTTCGAACGCGACAATTTCCGGGTCGAGTGAGGTACCGAACCGTTCGTTCAAAAGTTCGACCATCTTATTGCTTGGCCATCCGCCCAGCGCGTAGAAGAGGTCTTCTGGCATTTGTCCCCCATGTTTCTTCACGGTGTCCGCCCAAGCGCTGAAATGAAGCGGCATGGAATCGGCCAAGGTGCCATCGCAGTCGAAGATGTATCCTGCGTACCGTTTTTCGGGTGGAGTAAATACTGACATAGCGAGAACCGGGGATAGTTGCACGTGTTCAACCAGATCACAACTGGTTCCGGGAAAACCGGGTACTCGCAGAATTTTTATTGATTTTGGACGCTTTCCCCGGATGATTCCTATCCCTTATTATGCGTCACACGATCTCTGTTCTGGTTGAAAACAAGTTCGGCGTCCTTGCTCGAATTGCCGGCATGTTCAGTGGGCGCGGATTCAACATCGATAGCCTGAATGTTGCGCCGACAAACGATCCTTCTGCATCCAAAATGACGATCGTGGTACGCGGAGATGACACGGTTCTCGAGCAGGTCACAAAACAATTGAACAAGCTCGTTGACGTGATCGAGATCCAGGATTTTCGCGATGGAGACTATGTTGATCGCGAATTGGTGATGCTCCGTGTGAACGCCGATTCCGCGAATCGGTCGGAAGTGATGCAGATATGCGACATTTTCCGGGCAAAGATCGTGGATGTTCAGCCGAAGCGGCTTGCCATCGAAATCACCGGAAACGAAAGCAAGATCAACAAGTTCCTTAAGCTGATGGAGAACTTTGGGATCAGCGACTTGACTCGGACCGGCAAAGTCGCCATGGCCCGAGTGGAATAAGTCACAAGTCCCCCCCTTCAATCAAATTAAATTATGCCAGCAAAAGTCTACACGGATAAGGACGCCGACCTCGCGCACCTCAACGGGAAGGTTTGCGCAGTGATCGGTTTTGGATCCCAAGGTCACGCACACGCGCTCAACCTCAAGGACAGTGGAATACAGGTCATCGTCGGTTTGTACAAGGGCAGCAAGTCTGTCCCCGTAGCCCAAGAGCACGGTTTTGAGGTTCTGGAAGTTGGTGAGGCGGCAAAAAAGGCGGACATCCTTTTCTTCGCGACTCCCGATCTCAAGAGTGCGTCGATCTATGAAAATGAAGTGGCGCCCCATCTGCAGAAAGGAAAAGCGCTCCTGTTCAGCCATGGTTTTGCGGTGCATTTCAAAACGATTGAGCCTCCGAAGGAGGTGGATGTCATCATGGTCGCGCCGAAAGGTCCGGGGCACATCGTGCGCCGGCAATACCAGGAAGGGAAGGGCGTTCCGGCGCTTATCGCGGTCTACCAAAATCCATCCAGACAAGCAAAGAAACTCGCGTTGGCGTGGGCCAAAGGGATCGGCGCGACGCGGGCGGGCGTTCTCGAAACAACGTTCAAAGAGGAAACAGAGACGGATCTCTTCGGGGAGCAGACGGTCTTGTGCGGCGGTCTGACTTCATTGGTTCAAAACGGGTTCGAAACACTCGTGGAAGCCGGTTATCAACCGGAGATGGCGTATTTCGAGTGTTTGCATGAACTGAAATTGATCGTGGACCTCATGTACGAGTCAGGAATCGCAGGAATGCGGTTTTCGATCTCTGAAACCGCGAAGTGGGGAGATGTGTCGGTTGGCCCGACTGTGATTGATGGCTCGGTGAAGAAGAAGATGCAGAAGGCCCTGAAAGATATTCAGAGCGGGAAATTCGCCAAAGGTTGGATTGCTGAATACGCCGCCGGTTTGCCGAACTACAAAAGACTTTTGAAGGAGGGCGAAAAACATTCCATCGAAAAAACGGGTGAACGACTGCGCGGACTGATGCCCTGGATCCCGAAGAAAAACATCAAGGGCGCCCAAGCCGCTTATTGATTGGTTGATTGGTGAAGTCTAACGGGTTGCGCCCTCCGATGCGGCCCGGGTAGAAACGATCGGCGGTACAGGTGAACAACCGGCGGATGAGGGTTCGCGTCGATCCAAAGAGCCGGCCCCGATTGTAGACAATATTAGAATACCGAATATTACCGAAAACTATTGCATATTGTATAGCTATTGTTTTCTCAGCGTGCCTTTGTTAGAGTCTGGCGGTGGGTAAGACGGCGCCATTCTCGTCAGCCGGAAAAAAAGGAAAAGAGCGCCGCGCGAAGACAATCCATCCATCGCCAACGGATGACGCGCGGAGCGCGGAGCGTATTTTCCCGATTGTCGGCATTGGCGCCTCAGCGGGCGGTCTAGAGGCGCTCGACCTGTTCTTGCGGAACGTTCCGGCAGACAGCGGCCTGACTTTCGTCATTGTCCAGCACCTCGAACCGACGCAGAAGGACTTCATGGTGCAACTGCTGCAACGCGCGACCGCCATGAAAGTCGTTCAGGTCAGGGATCGCACGATTGTTGAGCGGTCCTGTGTCTACGTGATCCCGCCGAACAAGGAGATGTCGATACTCCACGGGGTTCTCCACCTCCTTGACCGCGTCGCGTCGCACGGCCTCCATTTGCCGATTGATTTCTTCTTTCGCTCCCTGGCGGACGACCAACGGGACCGCAGCCTTGGCGTGATCCTGTCGGGGATGGGCTCCGACGGTACGCTTGGTCTGCGCGCGATCAAGGACAAAGGGGGCGCGACTTTTGTGCAGGCGCCAGCTTCGGCCAAATGCGACGGTATGCCCAGAAGCGCGATGGACGCTGGGCTTGCTGATGTAGTTGCCCCGGCGGAGGTATTGCCAGGGGAAATCATTGCCTATCTCCAGCACGCGCCGCTCATCGCCAATTCCGGGCTGGACCCCGCGGAGAAAGCCCGCAGCGGCCTCGAAAAGGTCCTGATCTTGTTGCGGGATCAGACGGGTCACGACTTCTTCCTCTACAAAAATATCGCTGTTTTGCGTCGAATCGAGCGACGCATGGGCATCCATCAGATCGACAAGCTCGCGACCTACGTCCGATTTCTGCAGGAGAATCCACAGGAAGTACGGTTGCTGTTCAAGGAGCTTCTGATCGGGGTGACGAGCTTCTTCCGCGACCCGGCAACATGGGAGAAACTGAAAACCGAGATCATCCCGGCGATCCTGAAAGGCCGGGCGCCCGGTCGGGGGCTGCGGGCCTGGGTGATCGGCTGCGCGACTGGGGAGGAGGCCTACTCGCTGGCGATCGTTTTCAAGGAGGCGCTCGAGCAATTCAAGCCAGCCCCAAACTTCTCGCTCCAGATCTTTGCCACCGATCTGGACGAGGATGCCATCGAGAAAGCCCGCACGGCGGTATTCCCGCCCACCATCGCCGCGGATGTGTCGCCAGAGCGCTTGAACAGGTTTTTTGTCCAGGTCGAGCAAGGCTACCAGATCACAAAGAGCATCCGGGAGATGGTGATCTTTGCACCGCAGAACCTGATCATGGATCCGCCTTTCACCAAGATGGACCTTGTGAGCTGCCGGAACCTGCTCATCTACCTGTCGCCGGAATTGCAGAAACGACTCCTGCCGCGTTTCCACTATAGCCTGAATCCCGGCGGCGTTCTTTTCCTTGGGAACTCGGAGACCATCGGAGAGTTTACCGACTTCTTTGCAACCCTGGACGACAAAGCGCGGCTTTACCGGCGGATAGCCACCCATTTGCAAACGAACCTGGTCAAGTTTTCCTCCGAGTTTCTGCCGGTGCTGCACGCGCCGAAACCGCCGAAGACTTCGAAACCGACGAAGGCGTCGAAACCATCGGTCAATCTTCAGTCGCTGGCGGATCAACTGCTGTTACAGAAGTATTCGCCGGCGGCCGTTCTCGTCAATGACAAGGGCGATATCCTCTATATCAGTGGAAGGACGGGCAAATACCTCGAGCCGGCAGCGGGCAAAGTAAACTGGAACGTCTTTGCCATGGCTCGCGAAGGCTTGCGCTACAAACTCAACGGGGTCTTCCAGAAGGCGCTCCAGCAAAAACCGGCGGTCACTCTGAAAAACGTCGCGGTGAGAACAAACGGTTCGATGCAATCGGTGGACATTACCATCCAGGCCATCGCGGAACCAGAGGCGCTGCGGGGATCGGTGATGATCGTCTTTACAGACGTCGCACCGTCTCCCGAATCGAAAGTCTTGGGCAAAGCCAAGCGGTCGTCCGCCGCCGCGCAGGTCCAGGTGGAGCGGGAACTCGAGCAGGCCCGCCAAGAGGCAAAGATTACCCGGGACGAGATGCAGATTTTCCAGGAAGAAGCCAAAAGCGCCAACGAGGAACTGCAGTCGATGAACGAGGAGCTGCAATCGGCGAACGAGGAACTGCAGACGCTCAACCACGAGCTGAATATCAAGGTGGCCGATCTGTCCCGACTGAACAACGACATGAAGAACCTGCTCGACAATGCGGAACTGACCACGTTGTTCCTCGACGACGCGCTCAACGTGCGGCTGTTCACAACTGGGTCGAACAAAATCTTCAAGCTGATGCGGAGCGACGTTGGCCGACCGATCACGGACATCGCCTCGGACCTAATCTACTCGGACATGGCAGACGACGTGCTGAAGGTGCTGCGGACGTTAGTCTCCCACGAGCAACAGCTCACGACGCGGGACGGGCACTGGTTTTTGATGCGCATTATGCCCTACCGCACGCTGGAGAACATGATTGACGGTGTGGTCATTACTTTTGCGGATATCACCGTTTCAAAGACGCTGGAGGCGGAACTACGGAAGACGCAAGCCGGTTTGCACAAACAGATCGACGAACAAGGCCTGAAATTGGAGCAGCGCGGACCTCGCGAAAGAGACATCGAAATAACGCCGACTTCTGACGAAACGGAGGCGGCTTCCCGACGAACATGACCCCTTTGAATCCATGGGACGCCGCCGAATTGCGCAGGATGGCGGAAGCGCGGTTACGCGACCAGCAAAAGAGGCAGCGCTCGCAAGCGGGAGCCAAGAGAACGGCGCAGGACACGCAGCGGCTCGTGCAAGAATTGCAGATTCACGAGATCGAGTTGGAGATGCAGAACGAGCAACTCGAGCGGGCGCGGGCAGAGACGGAGGCGGCGCTCGAACGCTACACCGACCTCTACGAATTTGCGCCATCCGGCTATTTTACCTTGGATCGCGATGGGACAATCCGACAGGCGAACCTGACAGGCTCAAAACTGCTCGGGGTGGATCGTTCGCGGTTGGTAAACTGTCGCTTTGGGCTTTTTGTGGCCGAGAATTCCCGCCCCGTCTTCGGGGCCTTCTCGGCGAGGGTATTTGCGAGTCATTCACGAGAAACGTGCGAAGCCGCGCTCTTAAGAGAGGGGAGACCCTCGTTTTACGCGCGCATCGAGGCAGTGAGCTCAGAGGATGGCCAGGAGTGTCGCGCCGTGGTGGTGGACATCACTGAGCACAAATGGTCGGAACAGAAAATTAAGGAGCAAGCCAGCCTTCTCGAACTTTCGCAGGATGCCATCTATGTCCGCAGCTTGGATGAAAAGATTCAATACTGGAATAAAGGTGCCGAACAGCTTTACGGTTGGACCGCCGAAGACGCTATCCATGGCGATTTCGGAAAGGTCGGGCATGAAGAGCGCACCTCGTTCGAGGCCGCAAAAAAAATCTTTCTGGAAGAAGGGAATTGGACAGGAGAAGTACGGAAACTAACCAAAGCCCGACAAGAAGTGGTTGTCGCCAGCCGTTGGACGCTCTTGCGGGACGGCCAAGGAAATCCGAGCTCAATCCTTGTGATTGACACTGACATTACGGAGCAGAGGCAATTGGAGGCTCAATTCCGCACCCAGCGGCTCGAACTCATTGGAACGCTTGCTGGTGGAATCGCGCACGATCTTAACAACATCCTCCAGGTCATTGTTACCAACCTGGATCTGGCGGCGTCGGCGACCCCCTTCGATGAACGGTTGCCGAAATACCTCGATGACGCGAGCCAAGGCGCCAAGCGTGCGACCGGCTTGTCCAGGCGTCTGCTCACTTTCTCAAAAGGGGGCGCTCCGATCAAACAGTCTCTCGATGTTGCGGAAATACTCTCCCATGCTGTCCTTCTTGCGCTTAGCGGGTCGAAGCTTAAACCGCACTTTGCCTTTCAGCGGGATTTGTTTCCTGTCATTGGTGATCCGGTTCAGCTTACGCAAGTCATCGACAATGTGGTAATCAACGCCTGCGAAGCGACTCCGCAGAGAGGCAAGCTTTTGGTGCGTGCCGAGAATGTGGATGAGGACATCCCGGTCTCCTCTGGGCTAACCGCCGGGCGGTACGTGAAAATCGAGATTGAAGACAGCGGTACCGGGATTCCTGAAAGGATTCGAGACAGAATCTTTGAGGCTTGTTTCACGACGAAGCCAGGCGGCAGCGGCCTGGGTCTGGCTACCGTCAAGTCGATCATGCAACAGCATGGCGGCGGTATTACGATCGAGTCACGAGTTGGCCGCGGGACGACGGTTTCGCTGATGCTGCCCGCTGCAGCGCAACGCCCCGACCCACCTGTAGCCTCGGCGCCTCCTCCAGTCGTGAATGCCACCGGGCGCATCCTTGTCATCGACGACGAGGAGCTGATCCTAAGCGTCGTCGGCTCGATGCTGAACTCGCTCGGTTATGAGTGCGCGGTGGCGCATGACGGTGTCGAGGGCTGTCATAAATATGTTCGGGCGAGAGCAGATGGCAACCCTTTCGCGGCGGTTTTACTCGATGCGACAATTCCAAACGGGGTCAGCGGCGAAGAGGCATTAAAGCTCCTTCTGGAAGCGGATGCGAATGTTCGTGTGATCCTGTGCAGCGGTTATGCGGACAACGACCTTATCAATAAAGCCGAGCAACTTGGATTCAGAGCGTTTCTGGCGAAACCGTTCAGTATCTCGGAATTTGTCACTGTGTTCAACAAGGTGCTTTCGTAGTTCGGATCGAGAGGCGCTGCAATATCAGTCCGCCCCAGAAGCGCGATGAAAAATTGGGTTAACGTTTTCTGAACCCCTGTACCGCCGAGAGAGTGTACTTCGCGAAAATGCCCACCAGCAGAGCGGATACCGCTCCTGGCAGAAAGTAGGCGATGGTGACGTATTGCAGAGTATCGATCAGCGCCTTCTGATGGTAGACAAGACAATAAATACCGATCACCGTGTACATCGCTAGAGCCTCCGCTCCCAAGGCGCGTCCGAGCAATGAGACCCTGGTCACAAACAGTGCGGCCAGCGTTCCCAATATTGGAGCTGCCCACATGAGACAGATTCTAGGGACAACCGTCGCCTCACTCGGGTAAACGAAGCTTGTGAGCCCATAAGCGCCAAGCGTTACCAGGAAATTGGTGAGAAAGAATCTCATTCAAACCCAAAAACCGAAGATAAGAAATAAACCGCCGATGGCTTCAATTTCGTAATTTAGAAGTCCAGGTGGGTCCAATAGGTCACCTTGCCCTGATGGTTTGCGACGAATTTGACTGCGCCGTCCTGTGAAACCACGATTGCGAGGCATGACGCGTACTCGCGGCAGAGGCGGTAGGCAGTGCGGTGTCGGGTTCCGGCGCTTTCCATGGACTCGAGGATGCAATCTTGCGCCTCGATATCGAGGGCGCGATACACCATTTCATCATCAAAACTAGGGACCTGAATCTCAACACCGAATCCAAATAAGGTGAATTTGGGATCGATCAGCAGGCAACCGTCCACTGCCGTGAGGTCGGAAATCCACAAGGCCAGTTCGACAAAGCGCTGGCTGAAAGTGTACGGAAACTCTTCGTACCATGCCAGATACTCGCGCCAGCCAACCGACGATTTTCCTTTAGCGACGGCGAATTGAGCGAGACGTCGTGTGACTTCGTCCACAATGAGAGCAAAGGGAGATGCCGTGCAGGTTTCTTCGATCAGATACTTTGCGCGCAACGGCCCGCCGGCTTTGAGAAGATTCCCCATTAGCAATCTCGGGGCGAATACGATCGCGCCGCCATGCCGGGAATTGCGGATTTCCCGGATGACTCTGCGCATAAATGCGATGCCGAATTGTTCTGCGAGGTCGTCACGGACAATCACGGAATCCGGCAGATCAGGTACGACCGTACCGGTGAATCCATCGCTTCCTGCTCGATAGCGCTCGAGCAACCAGGAAGAGGCAAACAGATCGAACCCGTGACCTTCGACTCGACCGTTGAGCAGAGTCACAATACGTTCAGAACCGCGGTGAATGACCAGGTTTCCTGGACCCCTGACATGGATGATCAGCCAATCAGGGATCGGGTGATTGACGGAGTCCACGGCAACGGTCAGATCCCTGGACCATGCACCGGTGTGCATCATTCCGCATATTTGGAATCCGTAGTTTGCGGACCATTCGACGGCGATCATCGATCGATAAAATCCGGTCGCAGGTCCCAAGCGGCGGATCTCCTGCTCCCAATACATTCGACGTTTCGCGAAGCGAACGGCATGAAACCCAATCCGGGCCAGAGCGCCGGGTTCAAGCTCCCGCTCCGCAAGGAGCGCGATCCGGCATTCGACAGGGCGGCCCTCTTCGCGGAGTAGGCTCGCCTGATAAGCGATACTCAGGAACGAATTCAGCCTCTCAGCGGAATCGAGAAGTGTGCCTCGTCCACTCGATAGCATCCAAAGCGACCAGATCTGTTCTGAGAGCTCGCGCGGATAAGAGTGAGCGATTAATTCGATGCCTGACACTACCTCAACTGTTCGGCCAAAGGGGCATCGTTTGCATGCGTTATTCTGCCAGCAATTCGCGCAGCTGCCCGATTCTCTTTTGGAACAGGTTCATTGCTTTCTCGATCGGGTCTGGGGACTGCATGTCGACGCCTGCGTTTCGTAGTGTGTCGATCGGGAACTTGGCGCCTCCCGATTTGAGGAACCCGAGGTAGGCTTCAACCTCCCTGGCTCCCCCTTTCAGAACGCCATCCGCCAATGACATCGATGCAGAGATGCCGGTGGCATACTTGTAAACGTAAAATGCGGAGTAAAAATGCGGGATTCTCAGGCACTCGATACTCAGCTGGTCATCGATCGAGAACCGCGGCCCGAAATAGGCCTCGAGCAGCTCGCGGTAAACATTACAGAACACATTCAGGGTCAAGGGGCCGCCGTTTTCCTCGATCTCGTGGACCTGTTTTTCGAACTCAGCGAACATGGTCTGGCGGAACAGGACTTGGCGGAGGTCTTCGATTTGGCGGTCGATGAGGTACGCACGCGTCGCCGGTTCCTGCGCCCGTTCCAGAAGGTGGTGCGTGAGCAATTCTTCGTTAAATGTAGAGGCTACTTCCGCAAGAAAGATTGGGTAATCGTAGTCCTGGAAGAGTTGGTGCTTCTGGGCAAACCAGGAATGCATCGAATGCCCGGCTTCATGTGCAAGAGTGAAGACGTCGGAAAACACATCCGGTTTGTAGTTCATCAGGATATACGGCGGATTGCCGTAGCTCGAGGAGGAGAATGCTCCGCTTCTTTTTCCTTTGGTTTCATAACGATCGACCCATCGAGAGAGTAGCCCGTTGCGGAGGATCTCGACATACTCAGCGCCGAGAGGATTGAGAGCCTGGACAACGAGATCGATCGCCTCATCGAAATCGACGTTGGCTTGAATCTCCGGGACCAGCGGCACGAACGTGTCAAACTGATGGATATCCTCGAGCTCCAGGAGCTCCCGCCGGAGATCGTAGTATTGGTGGAGGACAGGGAGATTTTTGCGGACCGTCGCGATCAAGTTGTCGTACACGGCCACGGGGATATTGTCCCCGAACAACGATGCATGGCGAGCGGATGGGTGATTGCGGATCTTTGCAGAGAAAACGTCCGCTCGAACCGATGAAGCCAGCGCGGAGGCCAAGCTGAATTTGTGATCTTCGAATTCCTGGTAGAACTGGCGAAAGGCCCGCCGCCGCAGGTCCCGGTCCTGTTTGTGCAGAAATGACAAGTAGGTACTCTGGGAGAGGGCGATTTCCTGCCCATCGTCCGTTGTCAGAACACCGAACTTCATGTCGACGTTCGTGAGCTGCGAAAATGTGTCCGAATGACCGCGAATGACTGGGGCGCCGAGAGTCAGGAGCCGTTCTTCGGGTTCGGAAAGTGTGTGGGGTTTGTACCGGCGAAGCCTGAACAGGGAGGTCTTCCAATCCGCAAGTTTCGGGTCATCCAGAAAACGTTGAAATTGCTCGTCGGGAATTGCCTGGATTTCGGGATTTATGTAGGCGCCGGCTTCGCGGACTTTGGTCAGCAGGTGGGTCAACTCTGCGCGACGAGCGAGATTTCTGTCGTCCGAACTGTCTTCGGCGTTTTTGAGTGAGGAGTAGTGGCCGAGTCGTTCGGCAATTTGTTCGAGGCGCTTATCGCACTCGAGGCAGCTGAGCAGCGAGTCAGCCGATTCTCCGAGATGGCCTTTGAACTCTGTGATCTTCGAATAATTCTCTCTCAGATCAGAAAATGCCCGTCGGAATTCTAATTCTGTTCTGAATAGATGCGTGAGGTCCCATGTATCTGCTTCGGGGATTTCGGATCGGGCTGGGATCTGGCGAGCGGTCGTCATAATGGCAAACGGGGCGTCGGTGTCTCAGCATAACGGTCGGTTGCGGAACGCCGGGAACACCAGATGACAACGAACGTCAACGCGCGCGGACGAACGTCAATTGGAAAAACGACAGTAGTGTCCTGTCCCCGAAATACGAGGTATATTGTTGCGATCAAAATGGGCCGCCGGCAAGGCGTGAGGAGGGAGCATATCTGAACCGATACGTGACCGACGAGCAACGCAGCCGCCGGCCCATTTTCATCGCAACCCTCCGGGCCGGCGGTCAGTTGGCTGTTTTTCCGCGTTGCTCGCTCGACCCGTATGACTCAGATATGGGCGCTTCGCTCGCGCCTTGAAAAACAGCCAACTGACCGCGGGCAATATACCTCGTATTTCGGGGACAGGACACTAGGACCGGGGATGCGCTTGGTCGTATGCCTTTTTCACGCGCTCCATGGTGACATGCGTGTAAATCTGCGTTGTCGACAGGTTGGCGTGCCCAAGCAGCGTCTGCACACTGCGCAAATCGGCGCCGTTATCCAGAAGATGTGTCGCAAAGCTGTGGCGAAGCTTGTGCGGGCTGACGCGAAGTTGGATCGATGTCTGAGATAAATGTTTCCTCAGCATCAGCCAGATCGATCGCGCAGAGATTCGCTTCCTTAATTTACTCAGAAACAACGGACCGGATTGGACCTTTGCTTCATGCAGGTATTGCTGAATTACTTTCAGCGCGATCTGTCCTACCGGAACGATTCGTTCTTTTCGGCCTTTTCCAAGGACGCGCACGGTTTCGCTGAATGCATCGACATCAGCGACATTCAAAGCAGCCAGTTCGCTCAAACGAAGACCACTGCTGTAGAAAAGCTCCATCATCGCAGCGTCGCGCGCTGCCGCCCAAGCAGGAGCTTGAGCTCGACGCTCAATCCTCTTCGGCGCCGTCAACAGTTCATCGACCTGCGAGACAGAAAGAACAACTGGCAGGTTTTTTTCTATCTTTGGCAGTTGCACTTCCCTTAACGGGTTGTCGCGAAATCCTTCTCGTTCGACCAAGTATTTGTAGAAACTGCGCAATGCGGCAAACGTCAGTCGCACATACGATCGCGCCATACGGCTTTTCATGCAGTCAAGCAGAAAGCCGCGGAACTCTTGCGCCGTGCAATCCGCCCACGAAATCTTGTCGCCCCGGAAATGCTTGAATTTCGACAGGGCATGTTGGTAGGCGATTATCGTCCGTGGCGACGCATTTCGCTCGACCTCAAGATACTCAAGGTAGCGCTCAAGAAGCCGGTCCTTTTTTTGGTACGCCATGCCTCGGAAGAGTACACCGCGCATTCTGAGTCAGAAAGCTCAGAAACAACCGGCGAAGTTCTCGTTCGTCGGAGAGCAGATCAATCACCATATCCTGCGTCACGTAATCGAGACCGTCGGTTAGGTGGATGATCTTTTGGTACTGGCTGATGGAGACCTCATTCGCGCTGAGGACGCCTCGGATCACTGCCGACGCATCCATGTTGTCCGCTGGTGGTTGCGACAAAGTCTGATCTCGTGGCAACTCAAGCGAGCCTGGGAGGCGACCGCCCAGAACATTGATTCGTTTCGCAAGGCGCCGCGCGTGCTTCAGTTTAAGGGTGATCTCTTCTTCAAGCGATCTCTCGATGGCTTCCGCGTCCGTGCCCTCCAGGCCGATCGAGCTGGCGAGGTAATTTTCCATCGTCTCCAACTCGATCGCGTAGGATCTCTCCAGCTCGGTAATGATTTCCTTCGTCCTATCCACACGAAAGAATCCGAGGTGCTAACACTTTTGGTCTGAAGAATTGCGAGTTGGGAACCGCGGAATTATCGCGTCTGGCCCATCGGAGTGTCTAAGTACTCGGGCTGCACTGTAGCGCCGACATCTCCATAACGAGCTGTATCCCGTCGCAACGAAAGAATCGCTGATCTCGTTTCAACGCCATCTGGCGAGACAGCGACAATCGGGATTTCGAAATCGTTATCTGGAAATTTAAAGTGGTACCGAAAGGTTCCATCTGGCTGGAGTTGAACCGGTCTTCCCGCAATAGTGACTTTCGCCTGCGGATCGGTCCCGCCGTAAAAGATCACTTCCGCGTTCACGTGCATAAAAAACTCGCGCTCAGACTGGCCGAAAGGCTGCCCGCTCCAACTTGCTCCGATCCCGCTGAAAAGACTGCTTTCGGAAATCAACTCGCCCCAGCTTGAAAGGCCGAACTCCAAGCCGCTCCAGCTCGAAGGGCCAGATTCTAGTCCGCCCCAGCTGGAGAGATTCCAGCTCGATAATTGCTCGGATCCAAACGAAAACGAGCTCACACTAAACGAGCCGAAGGCTGTCTCCCAGCTAGAGAGCACCTCACTGCCCAGACCGTAGGAGCTAAGCCCGTAGGAGCTAAGACCGTACGAACTCAGCAGAGTTTCCCAGCTCGAGGTGATCTCGCCGAATCCGGCTTGCCAACTGGCCAGCAACTCGCTGCTCACTCCATAGGAACTCAATGCCGATTCCCATTTCGCAAAAATCTCGCTGACACCCGTCTGCCAGCTGGCGAGGGTTTCGCTGCTCAGACCGTACGAGGTGACCGCGCTTGTGAAACTGGAAGCGATCTCGCCAAGACCAGCGTGCCAACTGGCCATCACTTCGCTGCCGAGTCCGAGCGAGCTGAGTGCCTGTTCCCAATTCGAAATGAGTGCTCGAACGCCGGCTTGCCAACTCGCCAGCGTTTCGCTTCCGCCGGCCAGAACTTCAGACGAAACGGCGCCAAGCTCTGAAGAGAGTCCTCCGACTTGTGAGGAGAGTCCGCCGAGCTGGGAGGAGACACCGCCCACTTCAGAGCTCCGGAAACTGCTAACTCCGCCGCTCGCAAGCTCCTGCTGCAAAAATTCCCGGATCGAGGCGCTGAACAAACTTGACTCCCCTGGTGCTAGCAAAGAAGCCAACCGACCTTTTGCGAGCAGTTCACTAGCCGATTCCGAATCCAGGCGACCGCTTAACTCGGAGTGCAAAAACTGAAGCACATCGTGCGAACTCATTGAAGAGAGTCGATTGAGAAAATCTTTTCCGAGCAGTGTCTCCAGGACCTTGATTTGTTCGCTGCCCCAACTTGAACTGCCGCCCTGGTCACCGATAGCGGCCTGTTGTAAGCGGGCCAGTGTTTCCGTCAACGGTTGGCCTTCCGATCGAGCCGCCGAAACGACGTCCAGTAGAAAATTGAAACTCAAGTGAAACGGCACCGTGGCAAACTGCGTGTCCCAATTTGGACTGATGGATTCTGGTGGCGTCTGAGTTGGTCCAGCCTTGCCGACGGTGGTCCAGACGTCTTTTTCATCCCGGTATCCGAACGCCACATTGTACGCCGATCCGGCTGATTGGACCGGGATATACCAATTCCGCGCGACCTCATTGATCTCGACGGTCGTTTCGAGTTCGTTGTTCCGATAGACCTCGATAAATAGCTTTCGGGGAGTCGGAAATTTCGCGTAATCAAAATCCCAATAGGTGAATAGCCAATGTGGATCACGCGCGATCAAAAACATCTCGCCGTATCCTGTCGGCAACGGTCCTAAATCTTCAAATTTCAGCTTGTCGACCGGTTCAACGGGCGACCTACTTTTGGCGCCCTGCCCGCCAGTTTTCTCGGACGGGATGGGTTCAGGTGTCGTTCGGGAACCACTCTTTTTTTTGGAAGATTCTTTGCTCATTTTCTAACCCTCAGGCGCGCGCCGGGGGCCTCGCACCCGGCAATGGTGGGCGAATTCTGCTTAAATGCAAATTGTATTTCGGGACGCGCAACAGGAGCTTCGCGGTGCTTTCGCGACGGTCAGGTGCGCGTTGTGATTACGTGTCTCTCACTAGCGAGTTATTCCAGACTGATCCAGCGCCTCGCCGATTGAAGACTCCCTTGTTACTAGACCGGCGAGGTAGACATTTTTGTGCGGAAGAGTCACGGCGCTTACTATGTTAGACGGCGCTTCAAGCCGGGAAAAAATCGCGTGAAGAATTCGCGAGCGCGGCACTTCTTTTACTCCATAACCGCCCGGTTTGTTGCTCGACCAGAATCGAATCGTTTCGACGCCATTGACCGATTCTCA